>Ga0247727_10008227_pt1 | contig 19451 bp, 15 predicted proteins | sample WisWelCaveWW1625_FD_202498 | JGI IMG/M metagenome (GOLD analysis project Ga0247727, IMG submission 202498) | Biofilm microbial communities from Wishing Well Cave, Virginia, United States - WW16-25 | ecosystem: Environmental > Aquatic > Deep subsurface > Groundwater > Cave microbial mat | place... | reverse complement strand
TGTGAGGAATCACGTCGAAGTCCGATTGGCCTCGGTCTAGGACTTGCCCCGACGCGTCGAGAAGCTCCACGACCGTCCCATAACGTCCACCGGCGAGCCCCTCGAGTGCGAAATCGTGCTGAATGGGCTCGACCCGGTAGTCGGGGAGAGACGCCGTTCGCTCCGAGACGATCGCGTCGTTCGCGTCGTGGTTTACGAGTCGGAACCTCACGCGGTGGGAAGCGTTCACGCCGCTCGGCTCCACGATCACGCGGGCCTGCTCAGAAATCGTGAAGACCCCGCGCACGTTCGGGAGAATCTGAACGCCGCCGAGCGCGAAGGGGCGATACGCGGGATTCTCACGACGTTCCGTCCCGTAGGCGAGGACCACGTCGCCGAGCCGCGGCCGGCCGGTGAGACTCCCGGGGACCTCGATGGGGGATTCGAGGAACGTATAGGCCTTGCGGCACGTCGATTCCTGAGGACCCGTGCATGCCCGGTTGCGAAGCACGATGCGCACGTCGTAGCTCCCGGGAACGACGGGAAACATCCCGCTGTAGACGTAGGGGAGGCGGAGGCCGGACGTCGCTTCGGCCGGGGTGAAGTTGACGTAGGACTCTTTGCGGGCGTCGATGATCTTCTTCGGCGCGTCGCCCCGCGACGTGATTTCGGCCGTGACGATGAAGACCGTGCCGTAGACGTTACGGTCCTCGTCCTTGATGACCGAGATGTTTTGCGCGTCCACCTCGATCGCCCAGTGGAGGTAATAGCCGTCGCCGGGACCCGGAAGCACTTTGAGCGCTCCGTAGCTTTGCATGTAGGTGAAGAGGTAGTCACTCTCGACGTGGGTCTTCTCCCAACCCATGTTTCGCGCGTAAGACGTGTCCACCGCGCGGAACGGCGCTTCGGCGATGTCGCCGAGAAGCGACATGGTTCCAAAAGACGGTGCTTGAAACTGCGCTGTGTCTCCCTCGTCGGTGCGGAAGGAGAGGGACGCGTGCGCGAGCTCCGGCGAAATCTCGGAGAGCTTCATGTACGCTTTCTCGATGTCATTCCGGAAGTCCATGCTCTGGGTCGAAGGGCCCGTAAGGAGAGCCTGGGGACCGTCAATCATGGGGCTATAGAGCTGGAGCTCACCCCCTCCGTGCCGGCGGAAGAAGAGAAGATAGAAGAAGGACGGAAGACCGACGCGCTGGAGCTCCGGGTTGTTATAGAACCAGAGCTCCGCCGGATAGATCTCATCCTTCGCGTCGAAGAAATACCGCTCCCGCGGCGGGCCGATCATGATGTAGTAGCGTCCGCGGTCCGTCATGTAGCCCGGGCGGGACGTGTCGCGGCCGAGAAACTCGTTCGCGTACGAGAGCCGGAGGTAGTGCTCGTCCTTGAACTCGTTTTCGGCCGTCGTCGGGTTGGGGTCGCGCTTTCTCCAAAACGCACTCATGAACGCGTCACGGTCTTCCTGGCTTTCGAGATTCAAGAAGGCGTTTCGCTCGAAGTCCGTGATGATGTAGTTGACTTCTTCCGTTAGCCACTTGAGCTGCGCCGGCGGAAGCCGCTTCTCGCGCTCGTCCGAAGCTCGAGACGGCGCCGCGCAAAGGACGACCAAAAGCAGTGAAACCTTGACCGGTATTCTCATCACTCACCCCGTAGCCGACGACGTTCGCTACATTCTAGCGCGGGAGCGGATTTGGGACACTAGTTGAGAGACCTTCCGTCGATCCGCCGCGTACTCCGGAGGCGCGTCCGCCGCGAAGCGTTCGAGATACGGAAGCGCGTCGAGCGGCCGATTGAGCTGGAGGAGGAGCATTCCCAGGTTGAAAACCGTGTCGAAATGGTCGGGTGAAAGCCGCACGGCCTCCGCCCACGCCTTCGCGGCCGCCTCGAGATTGCCGGCCTCGACGTGGACGGCGCCGAGGCCTTCGTGGGCCAGAGCAAGATTGGGCGAAAGGGCGAGCGCGCGCTCGAACGCGGTACGCGCCTGAGGGAGCTTCTTTTGCTGAAGAAAAAGCGATCCGAGGTTGCTGTAAGTCGTACCCGACGACGGAGCGAGCGTGAGCGCCCGCTCGAGCTCCTTTTGCGCTTCCAAAAAACGCCCGCGCCGCGCGTACGTCACGCCGAGCGCCTTGGCCACGTCGGCGTCGCCGGGAGACTCCCGGGCGGCGCGCTCGAGGAGGACGACCGCTTCGTCGAAAGCGCCCGCGTCCGAAAGAGCGCTTCCCAATCGCGCTCGAATGAAAGCGCTTTCCGGCTCGAGCCGACCGGCTTTTCGAAGGAGCGCGATTCCGTCGTGCGGGCGACCCGTGGCGAGGAGAACCGCAGCGAGGTCGAGGTAGGCTTGAGTCCAATCCGGGCGCCGGGCAATGACTTTCTCGAGACGCGCGACGGCATCGGTCGTGGCGCCGGCGGCAAAGCGCTCCATGGCGCCCCGGTGCCCTTCGATGAGCGCGATTTGGGTTTTGGGATCGTCTTCGGCGGTGTAAGCCTTCTTCGGGGGCGACCGCCGGGCGCCTAAGTACCCGAGCGACAAGAGCCTCTCGTCGAGCGCGGGGTCGGCGGGTGCCGGTGCGCTTCCGGGCACGGGGCCGGAGGTCGTCTTCAGTTGGGCGCGAAGCCGAGACGCCTCGCGCTCGTTCCTTTCGAAGAGGTTGGTCTTTTCGCCGGGGTCCGCCGCCAGGTCGTAGAGCTCGGGCACCGGAAGCTCGATGAATTTCTGCGTGCCCGAGACGACGCCGGTGAGAGGCGCGAGATTCTGGGTGAGGTACGGAGAGAGCGCTTCGAAGTAGAGAGGCGGGTCCTCGCCTTCGAGCCGCCCGCATAGGTTTCGTCCCTGAAGCTTCGCCGGCGGGGAGAGTCCCAGGAGGGCGACCAGGGTCGCCGTCAAATCGACGTGTCCCACGGGGCGCGAGAAGACTCGCGGCGACACTGGGCGCGAGCTCCAGAGAATCATTGGAACACGAAGGGTCGCGTTGTAGGCAAAGGTCCCGTGCGTCGTCTCACCGTGCTCACCCAAAGACTCCCCGTGGTCGGACGTCAGGGCGACGAGCGTGTTCTCGAGTCGACCCGCTTTCGCGAGCTCCGAGAGGAAGTCGCCGAGGGCTTGGTCGGTCGCCTCGACCTCACCAAAATAAGGGGCGGCGGCGTGACGTTCTCGATACGGGCTCGGCGGCTCGTAGGGAACGTGGGGGTCGAAAAGGTGCACCCAGACGAAGAAGGGTTGCGATGAAGACTCGGCTAGCCAATTCCGGGCGGCCGTAAGCACGTCCACGGCTCTCCTCTCGGTGAAGTTGAAGTCCGAAAAGCGCGGGCGCTCGCCGTAAAAGTCGTCGTAGCGGTCGAAGCCTTGATTCAACCCAAACCGCGCGTCCAAAACGAACGCCCCGACGAACGCCCCGGTTAGGTAACCTTTTTCTTTCAGCACTTCCGCAAGCGTGGTCTCCCGTGGGTCCAGGCGAAAGCTACCGTTGTCGTGCACGCCGTGAGCGAAGGGGTACCTTCCGGTGAGAATCGACGCGTGAGACGGAAGCGTCGTGGTCGCGTGCGCGAACGCAGATTCGAACCGGACGCCCTCGCGAGCGAGCCGGTCGATGGCCGGTGTCCGCGCGTCCCGACCGCCGTAACAGCCGAGAGCGTCGGCTCGGAGCGTGTCGATGGTAACGAGGAGCAGGTTCGAGCCCGCGAACGCGCCGGGTGAAACGCCCAGGGAATCCGTCGTCCCGTGCGGGTTGCGACCGATGAGCATCCCGGCGAGAACGAGACCGAGCGCGAGAGCGCCGGAAACGAAGAGCGTCTTCCTTCGCACCATTAGGGAGCGAGGTTCGTTTCGTCGGCCGTCGCGACACCCGGAAGAGAAGACGGCGCCGGTCGGAGGTGCGTTTTGCGGACCGAAAGCTCGAGCCACAGCCGAAAGAGCTCGACGTATTGGCAAAGCACGTGCCGGAGCGTGTAGTACTGACTTCGCCCCCACACGCGCGGATAGTGATTAACGGGAACTTCACGGAACCGAAAGCGCGCGTCTTCAAGTTTTTTTAGGAGCTCGATCCCGAACGTCCCGTTCGTCCCGTGAAGCTCGAGTCTCTCCAAGACGCTCCGTCGAAAGAGACGGAAGTCGCAATCGACGTCCCGGAGCTTCAAGCCGAACGCCTGCCGCAGGAGGGCGTGGTACGGCCGTCCGAGGACGACCCGGAGGGCGGGATCGGCGCGGTGGCGCTTGTAACCGCTCACGTAGTCCACGTCCGGCGTAAGCGCTTCGAGAAGAAGCGTGAGCTCGCGGGGATCGAACTGCGCGTCACCATCGGTGTAGAAAACCAGCTCTTTCGTCGCGCGCGCGAAGCCGGATCTGAGCGCGGAGCCGTACCCCTGGTTCGAGGCGTGGTGGACGACTCTGAGCTCGGGGATCCACTTTTCGAGCTCGATCAAGATGTCCCCGGTCTGGTCCACGCTTCCGTCGTTCACAACCACGATTTCGAAGTCGTCTGTCACTCGGCGGGCGGTGAGCCGAGCCGCCACGACCATGCTGGCGATCGTTCCCGCGTCGTTATACGCCGGAAAGACGACGGTGAGCGTTGGAGCACCGTCGCGGCTGGGACCGGCGGCGTCCGTCATGGCTCCGCCGGGATGAACTGCCGTATGCGGCTCGCCGAAGGAGCGTGTTTCAGGGCGAGGATGTCGTCGTAGTCGGCGAAAGCGCGCGTCCCGGTGTTGTTCGCATCGGAAAGAAGTCCGAGTCCCAGAGGGCGGTCGACGGGATCGCCGCCAAAGGTTTCCCGGTACGCTTCGAGCGCGTCGAAAACGAAGGTCTGCCATTCGTTCGTGGGAGCCGTCCCCGTACCCGCGACAATCGTCCACGGCATCCCGATACCTCTCCGCCGGAGCGCGGCGCCTTCGGGAAGTCCGGTGCTCCAGACGAACTTGATGGACTCCGGTAGGACGCCCAGCTTCCTTCGGTAGGTCAAATAGATTCCAGCGGCGCTATCGGCCAAGCTCTCGTAACGCTCGTCGGCGCCGAGAGGAACCGCCCGGATTCGCCACCGCCAGCTCAAGTAGCGGTACGTCTTCAGATCCCAGCGCACGCTCCGCGCGAGGACGACGTTCTCGCCGGTGTCCTCCGCTCGGAGAAAACGGTTCCCGTTTTCTTCGTGCACCTTGTACGGTTTGTTGCGGATCTCACCCCAGCCTTTGGCGTCCCAGTCCGCCGGGAACGCGCCCACCGCGTTGTCCTCGAAGTCCTCCAAAGCGATTTGATCCGGAGCGTCGGGCTCGGCGGCGTCGGGTCTCGTCGGGGTCACGAGGGCAACGAGGGCACAGACGACGGTCAGCGCGCACGACCGAGTCCCTCTCACGGCGGTCATTATTCCTCGGCGCGGCGTCCCTATTCAATGTCGATTGACCTCTCCAAGTTCGACTGGCTACTATCGACCCGATGAAACGCGCACGATCTCGCGGACGCTCGGCGGTGAATCCGCCGAAACCCAGGAGATGGCGTGCGGTCGCGGCCGTTTCCGTCCTGGCCGCGGGACTCGCCGGCGCCTTCTTACTCAAGGGCCGAACGACTCTGTCGCCCGGCGCCCTCCGTGGATATAACCTTCTACTCGTCACGATCGACACGCTTCGTGCCGACCGACTGGGCTGCTACGGTTCGCCTCTGGGCCTCACGCCGTTCCTCGACCGTCTTGCTGCGGAGGGTGTGCGCTTCGAGAACGCTCTCGCGCACGTGCCTCTGACCCTCCCCTCCCATACGTCCATCATGACCGGGCGCTTCCCGACCCGGCACGGCGTCCACGACAACGGGACTTTCAGGGTCAGTGCTTCCGAGCCCACTCTGGCCGCGACGCTCAAAACGGCCGGATACCGGACGGGGGCTTTCGTTTCGGCCTTCGTTCTCGACGCACGGTTCGGACTCAATCGCGGCTTCGACGTCTACGACGACTTTTATGGTGAAAAGCGCGCCGCCGACCCTTTCGGCGTTGTCGAGCGAAAGGCCGAGCTCACCGTAGCGCCCGCCGAGCGCTGGATTGAGAGTGGCGGCAGCACGCCTTGGTTCGCCTGGGTGCACCTCTGGGACCCGCATCTACCGTACGAAGCGCCGCCGGATTTCGCGGCCAGGCATTCGGAAGATCCCTATGGCGCCGAGGTTGCGTACGTCGACGCGACTCTCGGCGGGTTCCTCGAGCGCTTGCGGCGGTCGGGCGCCCTCGCGCGAACGCTCGTCGTCGTCACGGGCGATCACGGCGAGTCGCTCGGAGAGCACGGTGAGAAATCGCACGGGACGTTCGCTTACAACGTAACTCTCCGGGTACCGTGGATCTTGTGGGCCGAGCACGCGGTTCCGAAGCGTGTCTTCTCTCCTCTCGTTCGCCACGTGGACCTTTCGCCTAGCGTGCTCGACCTCCTGGGAGTCGCCCCGCCTTCTGGAATGGACGGACAAACTCTGCGGCCGTTTCTCGCCGGCGAAAAAGACTACGACCCGCCTCCGAGCTATTTCGAGGCGCTGAACACGCACTTGACGCGCAACTGGGCGCCCCTCCACGGCGTGGTGGCTCACGGCATGAAGCTCATCGACCTTCCGCTCGCGGAGCTCTACGACCTCGCGGCAGACCCGCATGAAAAGGAGAACCTTTACGACGAGCAAGCCCGCACAGCGCGCAGTCTTCAAACCGAGCTCGAGAGCTTACGCCGCGGGGCAACGGAAACCGCTCCGGCGGCGCCCGATCGGGAGACTCTCGAGCGGCTGCGCGCCCTCGGCTACGTGTCGGCCCCGACCTCAGCTCGGAAAACCGAGTACCAGGCGTCCGACGATCCGAAGCGCCGTATCGACCTCAGTAATCTCTACGACGATGCCGCGGCGCTCGTCTCGCGCGATCCCGAAAAAGCCGTCGCCATCCTTCGCGAGCTGGTCCAAAAGGAGCCCGACTCCTCTCAGGCTTATCAAGAGCTGGCGTCAGTGCTGCGGCGGAGTCGCCGCCTCCCAGAGGCGATTCGCGTGCTCGAGTCGGCCGTCGCGCGAGGCCTCCAGGATGTTTCGTTGTTGGGACTTCTCGGGTCCTACCTGCTCGAGGCGGGTGACGTGAAACGGGTCGCGCCGCTCATGGAGGGGTTGGTCCGTCGCGATCCCACGTACGCCGAGGGCCGGAACGCTCTCGGCGTCGCGTACTCGCGAATGGGACGATTCGAAGACGCTCGCCGGGAGTACCAAGCTCTACTGGATCTGGATCCCAGTTCCGCGGGCGCTCACAACAATCTCGGCTCGCTCGCGCTCGCACGCGGCGATTTCCGCGGGGCGATTCCTCACTTCGAGGCCGCGCTAAGGTACGACCCGGACCACGCGTCGTCACATAACGGTCTGGGAGTCGCGTACGCACGAACGGGACAGATGGAAGCGGCTGTCCGCTCCTGGAAACGCGCCTTCGAGCAGAACCCCGAGCAGTACGACGCTCTCTACAATTTGGCGCTTGCCCTGTACGACCGGAATCCACGGGAAGCCCGCCCTTACATCGAGACGTTCCTACGAACGGCGCCGAGAGCGCGCTATGGATCGGACCTGAGAAAGATGGAGGCATTTCGGCAAAAATTCAAGAACTTGGAGACGAATCCAAAAAACTGACCGAACTCGCTCTGGCTCTTGTTCGCTTGACCGTAACAATATATTAGAATCAAAGGACTTATACCCCAAGGAGCCGCTCGTCGACCAAGGGAACGTTTCTTGCTGAAGACCCAGACTGGTTACACTGGGAACCGTGTCTCATAGAGGTTTCCGGCTCTTTCATCAAATTCGTGAGGAGGGCGCAAGTGAGAGAACTCCTAAAGTCTTCAATTCTATTGGTCGCCGTGGGCGTGCTCGGGTTGAGCTCGCTCGCGAGCGCACAATCCACTACAGCAGGGCGTCTGGAAGGCACCGTCAAAGACGCCCAAGGGCTCGTTTTACCCGGGGTGACCGTGACGATTTCAGGTCCGGCCGTCATGGGTGAGCGCGCCACAGCGACGCAGACCGACGGAACTTACCGTTTCGCCGCTCTGCCTCCAGGCACCTACACGCTCGTTTTCGAAATGAGCGGCTTTCGATCGGTTCGTCGTGAAGGCATCATCGTCGTCACGGGCTCCACGTTCTCCGTGAACCAGAACCTCGACATTGCTTCGGTGGCGGAGACCGTTACGGTGACCGGTGAGTCCCCCGTGGTGGACGTCAAGACGACATCGGTCGGGGCGACGTTCGATGCAAGCAAGCTCTACGAGGTTCCGAGCGCAACGGACGTCTGGGCCGTGCTTCAAAACACGCCGGGCATCCGCATGCGCGGGTACGACGTCGGTGGAAGCCACAAGAGCCAGCAGAGCGGATACGAGACCTTCGGCGTCCGCAGTCAGGCCCGCGTGGTTTCGGACGGGGTCAACTCCACCGAAGGCACGGGTGGCACGGGCTTCTACTTCGACTACTACAACGTCGAGGAGTTCAAGGTAAGCGGCATGGGCGCCGACGTGGAGATGAGCACCCCCGGCGCTTCGGTCGTCATGACCGTCAAGAGCGGCGGCAGCAGCCCGTCGGGACTTTACCACCTGGACTACACCGGCGAGAGCATGGTGACGGACAACGTCGATGTCGCCCTCAAGGCACGAAGGGCAACATCGGCGCCGGTTCTTCTCTTCTATGAAGGCCACGCCGACTTCGGCGGTCCGATCCTGAAGGACAGGTTCTGGGCGTACGGCGCCTACAACCACTTCAAGATCGACGACGTCATCTCCGGTCGCGATCCCGCCATTGCCACGGACATCGGCGTTTTCGACGCGTACACCGTCAAGGGGACGATTCAGCTCACGAAGAAGGATCAGTTGATTGGCTACAGCCAATGGGGACTCAAGCAGAAGCCCTTTCGCGGCCTCTCGCTCACGACCCCGGCCGAGTCGATTCTGGCGCAGAATAGCTGGTCCTGGGTGCACAAGGGGGAGTGGCAGCGCGTGTGGAACGACCGCCTCTTCACCAACGTCCTCATCGGCCACTTCGGTTTTGGCTGGCCCATGGTGCCGGCAGTGGATCCCAAAACAAACCCGCCGCGGCAGGACTCAGCGACCGGACTCAACAGCGGCGCCGGCTGGCAGCCCTTCACGTTTTATCGCTGGAAGCCCCAGAGCACGGGACAAATCAACTACTACGTGCCCGAGGCCGCCGGAAGTCACGACTTCAAGTTCGGCTGGGACTGGCAGGTGGATAGCAGCCAGTATGGACTCAACAACAACTCCGGGTCGATCCGATACCTGGACAATAGCGCGCTCGGGCGACCCCGAAACGTCAACCAGATTCTGTTCTCGAGCAACCCCAACTTTAGTGACGACCGCAACCAGCACACGGATTTCTTCGCCCAGGACATTTGGGCCCTCAACAAGCGCGTAACCCTGACACTCGGCGTGCGAATCGGGCGGCAGGACATTTACTACAAAGACGCCCCGCTAACCCCGGCTTTCCAGGATCCGCTTCCTGGCGGGGGGTTCCCGACCGGGACCATCGCCTCAAAGGACATCATCGCCTGGTGGAACGTAGCGCCTCGACTGGGCATCACGTATGACGTTACCGGGAGTGGCAAGACGGTTTTCAAGGGGTACTACGGCCGCTACTACGCGAACTTTGGCACGGGCCTTTCCGGAGCGAATCCGAGCGCCAACGCGACGCGGACGTATCAGTTCCTGGACCAGAACCAAAATGGCCTTTACGACAACGTCTCGGAACTGGGGAATCTCCTGGCGTCGTCAGGAGGTGCGGTAACGAACGTGTCTCCGGACCTCGATCTCGAGTACGCCGACGAAATCAGCTTTTCGGTAGAGCACGAGCTGGTCGCCGACACAGGTCTTCGAGTCTCCTACGTGCGGAAGATGTACAACAACTGGTGGACGAGGTTCAACCGCGGCATCACGAACAATCTGACGGTACCCGTCACAACGACCTGCAGCGGCTGTCCGGGCTCTTTTGCGGGCACCACGCTCAACCTGGTCACCGTTCCGGCGCCGCTGGTCATCGATAACATCTACGACCAGACACCGGGTGCAAACAATCTCGACTTCGACACAATTCAGGTTGCCTTGAACCGGCGTTTCACCAAAGGGTTCTTCATTCAAGGAAACTTCGACTATCAGTGGCGAAACGAGATGCGGAGCGCCCTGAACGACAGCCAAGACCCGCTCACGACGGATCCCATCGGGGCGCAGTTCTACATCAACTACAATCCGTCGGTTCCTCTCGTGCAGGAGAACACGAGTTGGAACGCGAAGCTCCTTGCGCGTTACACGCTCCCGCGTGAGATCGGCCTCGCCACGAGCGTCCGTCACCAGAGCGGTTATCCCTGGGCGCCGATCTATCGCGCGGTGGGGCATCCGGTGGTCGGCACCGTGCCCCTCTTCCTTGAGAACGTCCAGAACAATCGGTCCGACAACGTGACGATCGTAGACTTCCGGGTCGACAAAGCGTTCAACATCCGGGGATCCCACAAGGTCACCGCCATGTTGGACATCTACAACCTGCTCAACTCCAACCCGGAAACGAACTTCATCATGCGTACGGGCGCCAGCTTCAATAGCGTCATTGAGTGGCTCTCGGGTCGCACGGCGAAGATCGGGATTCGTTACTCCTTCTAATCTGTAAGACCTCGAGCTGAGGCGAGAGAAACCTCTCGCCTCAGCTCTTCTCTGTCTAGACGCGGCGAGAAGCTTTCGCCCGCGGCATTCCCCGCGCTTCAGATTCCTGTCGACGCCGTCCTCGGCTGAAACCGCCTGGTCTCAGGATACGCCGAGCGTCGCGAGCATGGCTCGAGCGCGCTCCGCTCTCTTTCGATCGCCGAGACGACGCGCCGCATCGAGAAGCCCCTGGTAGCCCGTGACGTTCTTTGGGTTCACGTCCACGGCCCGCTCGAAGAGACTCGCCGCACGGGCAAAGTCGTTTCCCTGAAGCTCGAAAAGCCCGAAGTTGTTGAGGTGCACCCAGGCTTCGGGCTCCGCCGCCACAAAGGGATTCGAACAACTCCCGCGCCCCTTTGCGATCCCCGGTCTGCGCGCGCGCAATCGCGCGAACTTCCATGGCGCGGGTTTCCGAAGGGGCACGAGAGAGCACCGCGTCAGCCCGACGGAGGGCTTCGGCATAGTCCTCGCGCCGCAAGCTGGCCTCCGCGAGGTACGCCAGCGCTTCGGCGTTTCCCGGCGACGCGGCAAGCGCGCGCCCGGCGAGGTGCACCATCGCGTCCACCTGGTTCTGCTCGCCCTGGATTTCCGCCGCGAGGAGGAGCGCGGACGTTCTGCGGCGAGAGAGACACGGCGCGCCGCCGCAGCTCCTCCGCGGCCTCTTTCGTGCGACCGAGAGAAAGCGCCCTTCGTACGAACCCTTCGTAAGCTGCGAGGAGTGCCCGGGGCGCGATCGAAGGCGTCTCGAAAGGCCTCCATGGCCAGCTCGAAGCTCTCGGACTTTTCGAGCATGACTCCCCGCGCGCACAGCTCCTCTCCCGAGGGTCGCGCCCGTACGCGAGCCCAGGGCTCCGGAACGGGAGCGTTTTCAGCCGCTTTTAACGGTCTGCCCGAGCGGAACGGGAAGCCCGCCGATGATCTTGACGACGACCAGGGACGAGAGCGCGGCTCCCCACTCGACGAGAGCGAGGACCGTGGCCGGGCGATCGGTCGCGTCCGCCCGACGCGCCATGGCAGCGCTCCCGAGGGCAATCCCGGCAATGACGGACGTCAGAATGAACGCGATGCCGTAGGACGTGGGGCCGATAAGGAGAATGAACGTGCGGGTCCAGGCTACCTCATGGGCGAGCGCGCCGGCTCCCGACAGAGCGATCGTCGCGAGCGTCAGGACGACGGTCAGCTCCTTGGCCGTTCTTTGCTTTGGAGCTTCCGTCGCCGCTTTGGACTTCTGTCGCTCGGACGCTTCGGTAGCCGGCTTGTCCCCCCCGGAGCGCGCGACGAATAACACCAAGACGCCGGCCGCAACGTTGAGCGCCACCGCCAGGAGGCTCGATTGCCGCATACCGACGAGCGGAAGAAGAAGGACGCCCGTGGCGAGACTTCCCACCATCGCACCCACGGTGTTCGCGGCATAGAGAAAGCCCGAGATCCGGCCGAGTCCTTTGACGGGGCTCGCGAGGGACGCGGTCAAGGCGGGAAGCGTCGCTCCCATGAGCGTCGTCGGGACGAGGAGGAGGAGCGCGGCGACCAGGAAACGAACGGTCGCGAGAACGGCGGGCGAATCGGGATTCGCTCGATAGAGCCCGGCGAAAAGAGGCGTGGCCGCTGAAAGGAGCCAAGGAAAGACGAGCGCGAAAAGGGCAATGCCGCCCTCGAGCGCCGCGTAGAACCGTAAGGCCGCTTTCGGCTCCCAGCGGTCCACGCGCCGCGCCGCGAGGGCGCTCCCGAGACCGAGCCCTCCCATGAAAACGGCGAGCACGGTGGTAACCGCCGCCACCGTGCTCCCCATCAGAAGCGAAATCTCCCGCGTCCAGACGACCTGGTAGATGAGTGCCGCAACGCCCGAGAGAAAGAGCGCGAGCGCCTGCCAGCGCACCGAGGGAAGCGGCGCGTGGGACGTCAAATGACGAGGCCCGTGCTTACGAGCTCTTGAGGGTGACCGACTTGATCAACACCGACTCGGCCGGAACGTCCTGATAAGGCCCTTTGCTCGTCGTCTTGACTTTTTCAATCTTGTCAACGACGTCCATGCCTTCCGTGACCTTTCCGAAGACCGCGTAGCCGAAATCCTTCCCCGGACCGCGATGATCGAGCGCTGCGTTGTCTTTGGTATTGATGAAAAATTGCGACGTCCCGCTATTGATTTCCGCGGTCCGGGCCATCGCAACGGTGCCGCGAGCGTTCTTGAGGCCGTTTCGGGCCTCGTTCTCGACGCCGGCGCGCGTCGGCTTTCGCTCCAGATCCGCCGTGAGACCACCACCTTGAATCATGAAACTCGGTATGACGCGGTGAAAAACGGTCCCGGTGAAGAAGCCGTCTTTCACGTACTGGAGGAAATTTTCGACGGACTTGGGCGCGCGATCCTGGAAAAGCTCGAGCGTAATGTTGCCGACGCTGGTCTCGATGACGACCACCGGATTGGCGGCCCACGCCGGCACAGTCATGAGGAAAATGCTTGCGCCCAATAGCAAAACGACGAAACGAAAGGTCATGAACGTTCTCCTCCTTGTGTTTTCGCTGTCTGACCGGAGCCGGTGTCCAGAAAGGGTGCGCCCCGGGAGGGCCGGGTTCGGTTGAAGAGCCCCATTTGAACCGCACCGGTTCGAAGAACGCCCTCATGCGTCAGGAGCCAGCGCTTGATGGGCAGCCCGCCGCCGTAGCCCGTGAGGTGGCCGCTTGCGCCGACGACGCGGTGACACGGAATGACGATGGGAAGGGGATTGGCGCCGTTGGCGCCGCCGACGGCGCGGCTGGATTTCGGCCGGTCTACGAGAAGGGCGAGAGTCGCGTACGTGGTGGTTCGACCGAAGGGGACCTGCGTGACTGCGGCCCAAACCTGCTTTTGAAAGTCGGTCCCCCGGATGTCGAGAGGCAGGTCGAACAGACGGCGCTTTCCCGCGAAGTATTCGGAGAGCTCCCGCTCGAACCGCTCGTGCGCCTTTCCGGCCGGTTCGAGCTCGCTTCCGGGGAAGACGCGTTCTCGGAACCGCGAAAGCCACGCGTAGCTCGACTCCCCCAACGCGATGGCCGTCAGCCCTCGCTCGGTGGAAGCGAGATGTAGAATCCCGACCGGACTTTCGAGCTGGGAATAGAGAACACGCACGAGTGCGTTCTTATAGCACGGGGTCGAGCTCGACGAAAGTGCTTTGACCTACCTCGGGAGCCTCTCGAGCATGGACTTCCAATCGACCTCGAGCTCGGTGAAGCTCTTGCCGAAAGTGACCCGGGCGGCGCGGTCCACTCCTACCGCGTCGGCTCGATTGAAGAAGGCGCGCAGGCGTTGGTTTCCCTGGCGCTCGAAAAGATACTGGATGAAAGAGCCGGCGAGCTGAAAGTGGCCGCCTTCGTTCAGGCGCGCCGGCGCAAACCGGTCGGCTACAAGCCGCGCGGCACGCTGGTGAAGGGAGGCCAGCGAGCGGCTCGAGTTCCAAAGGAACGCGGCGAAACCCCGCCGAAGCCAGGACAGATCTAAAACGGCGGTGCTCGGGTAAGCCATGACCGCCGCGCTCAGCGTGGGGCCTGACGACATAGAATCACCTCTTTTTACAACAGGTGCCCGCTTCTTCACTTCAAACCACGAAAGCAAACTCCGTGCCGCCTCACGGCGAACGCTGTCGAGCAGGACCGCGTCTGAAACCCACGTGTTTGACCACATCGCGTACTGACCTCGAAGACTCCGATGACGGCCACTGCTAAAAAGTTACACACTTCACCAATCACTGTGTCAAGAACGCCACTTGGGGTTCCACGGGGAAGCGTACTAAACTCGTTGGCGTGGGCGGACACGGCGCAATTCTCTTCGACTGGGACGGCACGCTCATCGATTCTTACCCCGCCGGATTCCTGGCCTCGATGGCCGTGGCCGAACGTTTCGGGATTCCCTTCGACCGGCAGCGTTTTCTCGAGACGTACTCTCCGAACTGGTATCACACGTACCGGGTCGTGGGGCTTCCCGAGACGGAGTGGGACACGGCCGATCGGATTTGGCTCGCCTGCTACGCTCAGCAGGTATCGGAGCTTTACCCCTTCGCCCGGGACACGCTTTCAGTTCTACGGGGGAGCGGCTACCAGCTCGGGATCGTCACCAGCGGAAATCGCACTCGCGTCCAAGCGGAGCTCGCGCGCTTCGGTCTAACCGAGACCTTTGCGGTGGTCATCTGCCACGAAGATGCGGACGAGAAAAAACCACATCCTCAACCTCTGCTGAATGCGCTCCGCTCGCTCGGCCGAAAGGCCGCGGAGACGGCGTACGTAGGAGACCGACCCGAGGACGTCGAGATGGGCGCGCGGGCCGGAGCGTTTACCGTGGCGGTCGAAAGCCAGTACTCGACGCGCTCGGTGCTCGAACAGGCGTCACCCAACCTGCTCCTGCCCGATGCCGGACATCTTCCCGGGCATTTTGGCCCTCTGTCGGAGGCCGCTCTCTCTTTTTGAGCGGGTTGCGGGAGCCATGGCGAACGAGGAACCGGGGATCGTCGTCATCGAGGACAGGATTGCCGCGAAAGAGCTCACGCGGCTCGTAGGGCGGTACTTCGCGGAGATGGTGAAATACGTCGTGGACGTCGAGCGTGGAATCATTGCGCTCGGCGGCGAGCTCCATGCCGATGCCGAGCACCTCCTTCTCGAGCGAGGATGCGAGCAGCGTGATTTGTGGGGCGCGAACTACTACCCGGGGCGAGGCCCTGAAGGCTGTATCGAGTACGTAGCGCTCATCAACATTCGGCCCGCTGTCGGCAACCGAAGCATGGAGATCCAGGACGAGGCCATCCGCGCGCGCGTCCGTGAGTTGACGTACCGTCTCGTGGGGGCGGGAGAGCCGCTAGAGTAATGCAGCACGCGACGCTAGGCATAGAACGCTGGTCCGCTTTCACGCTCGACCAGCAGATTCTCATGATGGGAAACGAAATGCTCCGGGCATCGAAGCTTCTCGAGCGCTTGGGTCCCGGGGATGCGGAGCGCCTCAAGAACGGCTACGAACGCGTCTTGAACCTCGCGGACCTCACGATTTCGGCCAACACCAAGCCGACGCTGCGGCGCGAGCTACTTCGGTGGCGAGACCTGGTCGCGGCGCTTTACGTCTCTCCCACGCCGTCCCGGGAAGAGCACCAGGACGTCTTCCGATGCCTCTTGCGCTTTACGCCCGAAGCGTCCAAGCAAATCCCTTACGTGCTCGATCCGCCCAGAGAGCGCTGACCGGGGCTTAGTTAGTGTATCCAGGACTTACCCATCGCCACGTCGACTTTGAGCGGCACCTCCATGGGGTGCACGTTCTCCATCACCTCCCGAACGAGCTTCGATACGTCGTCGGCCTCGCGCTCGGGAACCTCGAGCACGAGCTCGTCGTGGACCTGGAGGAGGAGGCGACTCTCGAGCTGACGCCCACGGAGCTCGCACTCGAGGTCTACCATCGCCTTCTTTATCAAGTCTGCCGCGGTGCCTTGAATCGGGCTGTTGACGGCGACGCGCTCCGCCGCCTCGCGAGTCGCGCGATTGCGGCTTCCCAGCTCCGGCACGTAGCGGTGCCGCCCGAAGAGCGTCTTGACCTTCCCCGTGCGCCGTCCCTCTTTGATGATTTCGTCGAGGAGCTCCCGCACTTTCGGGTAGCGCTCGAAGTAGCTGTCGATGAAGGCTTGTGCTTGCCGCGTCGGGACCCCAAACTCTTTTCCGAGCGTAAATGCCGTCTTGCCGTAAATGATGCTGAAATTGATGATCTTGGCGCGGCGGCGCTGCTCCGCGTCGGAAACTCCGGAGCCCTCTCCGAAGACACGGGCCGCGGTCGTCCGGTGGATGTCTTCTCCCGCGCGAAAGGCCTCGATGAGCGCCTTGTCCCCGCTCAGGTGCGCGAGCACGCGAAGCTCGATTTGCGAGTAGTCGGCTGAAAGCAGGAGCGCGCCTTCCTCGGCAACGAACGCTTTCCGGATTCGCCGCCCTAGCTCGGTGCGAATCGGGATGTTCTGGAGATTGGGATCCGAGCTCGAGAGGCGCCCCGTGGCCGCGACGGTTTGATTGAAGGTCGTGTGCACGCGTCCCGTACGCGGGTCGACGAGCAGAGGCAGGGCGTCGACGTACGTGCCTTTCAGCTTCGACAGGCTCCGGTAGTCGAGAACCTTCTTCGGAAGCTCGAAGTGGACGGCGAGCTCCTCAAGGACCTCGACGCGCGTCGACGCCGTCCGCTGCTTTTGAGTCTTCTTGAACGAAGGAAGGTTCATCTTCTCGAACAAAATCTCGCCGAGTTGCTTGGGCGAGTTGATGTTGAACTCGGTCCCGGCCAAGGCATAGATGTCTTTCGTGAGGGCGTCGAGCTCGGTCGCCATTTCGGTCGACATCCCGCGTAGCGTTTGGACGTCGAGCTTGATTCCGGCAACCTCCATGTCGGCGAGAACCGGGATGAGCGGAAGCTCGACGTCGCGATAGAGCGCCGCGACGCCCTCTTCTTCGAGACGGGGGGCCAACTTTTCGGCAAGTCGGAAGATCGCCGTCGCGCGCTCAGCGCTCTCGGTCGAGCGCGGCCCATCCCCCGCATCCCCCAAAGGCCCCGTCATACCCGGCAGAAGCGCCTGCTCGCCAGGGAGCGGCTCTCCGGTACCGAGGCGCTTTTGCAGGATCTCGAGAGCGAGCGCCTCGAGATCGTGAGAGCGCTTTCCGGGGTTGAGAACGTACGACGCCACCATCGTGTCGAATCCCAAACCCTCGAGCGACAGGCCGAGAAGACGGCGAAGGCGAACCCGCACGCTCTTCAAGTCGTGTCCGAGCTTCAAGACCGTGGGCGCTCTTAGACCGTCCGCGAGCTCGGCGACCGACGCCGAATAGACGCCCTCCGCGGGAGAGAGCGCGAGTCCAAAGCCGGACGCGTTCGCGTCGAGAAAGACGGCGACCTTCCCCGCGGTTCGGGCTCGAGCGAGAAAGGCGGAAATGGCCGCGGGGCGCTCGAGGCGCTCGATCGACGGCGGCGCCTCGACCGCCGCCTCGGGCAAGTAGTCCTTGAGGAGCGTCGTGAAGCCGAGCTTTTCAAAGAGCTGGAACGCGCGCGCGCGGTCCGGCCCGACGTACGGGTGCTCTCCGGCATCGGCCGGAAGCGGGACTTCGGTGTTTAACGTGACGAGCCGTTTCGACAGCCGCGCGTCGTCCGCGTGCTGGCCCAGGCCTTCCCGGTGGCGCTTGTTCGGGATCTTGCCGACGTTCTCGAGACAGGCCTCGAGCGAGCCCCACTCTTTAATGAGTGCCACGGCTCCCTTTTCTCCGATCCCGGGAACGCCCGGCACGTTGTCGACGGTGTCTCCGGCGAGTGCGAGCACGTCGACCACCTTGTCGGGAGCGACTCCGAACTCGGACGCGACCGTTCCCTGGTCGTATCGCACGTCTTTCCCCGGCCGTAGCACGAGGACGCGGTCGCTCACGAGCTGAAAGAAGTCTTTGTCCGATGAAACGATGAGCACGTCGTCGCCGGCCTTTTCGGCCCGGCGCGCGAGCGTGCCGATGACGTCGTCCGCCTCGACGCCCGGCACGGCAATCAGCTCGAACCCGAGCGCCTGCGCTACCTCCCGTGCATACGGAAGCTGCGCCGCCAGATCGTCGGGCATCGCCGGACGCTGCGCCTTGTACTCGCGAAAGACCTCGTGCCGGAAGGTGACGCCTCCGGTGTCGAATACCACGGCCGCCCGACCGGGACGCTCCTCGGTGAGAATCTTGCGCAGAACGGTCGTGAATCCGTACGCCGCGTTCGTAGGGAGGCCTTCCCGGTTCGTGAGGCGCGGAATCGCGAAGAAGGAGCGATAAACGAGAGAATTTCCGTCGACGAGAACCCGCTTGCGCCCCGTGCCTGTCATGAAGCCCTGCATTCTACCGCTATTTGCCAGGCGCGGAGGGGCCGGGATAAGATCGCGGACCGTGCGTAGGCTCGTCTTCGTGTTGCTTGCGGGTGCACTCACCGGGTGCGTCCAGTACGAGTACGAAGAGGAGCTCTATCTCAAGACGGACGGCTCCGGGGAAATCTACATTCACGGATCCCGCGAGGTCTTTGCCTCTCTCGGTGCCGTCGTGAGCGCGCCGAATCCCGACCTCGTCACGCGCGCGGAGCTCGAGCGCACTTACGCGCAGTCGGGATTGGACGTCGTCTCGATCAAGCGTTCCCGTCGAGACGGCCGGACGTTCTTCCACGTGCGCGCGCGCTTTACGGACATCGCGACGCTTTCGAGTCACCCCGCGTTTCGAGGACGGCGTTACGAGTTCACTCGCGCCGAGGAAACGCTCGCGCTACGCGCCGAGATTCGTGGTGGCGAGCGCGTGTCCGGTGTACCCGGCGTGCCGCGCGACGAGCTCGTCGGGTTTCGGGTCCACTTTCCGAGCCCGGTGAGGTTTCATAACTCACCGACCGGTCTCGACCGCGGCAACATCGTCCGGTGGCAGCAAACCGTCGGGGGCCATCTGGCTGGCGAGCCGCTCGTTCTCGAGGCCCGCTTCGACACGCGCACGGTGCTCGAGGCCACGCTCCTAATCTTCGGCTCGGCCCTCGTTCTCGTTGTAACGGCGGCGCTCGTCGGCTTCTACGTCACCGTTCGGGTGGGCCGGCGGCAGCTCGCCGCGGGAGGTCAGGTGTGAGCGAAATCGACGTCTCGGAAATCCAACAGACTCTTCGCGCCTCGGGCATCGACGGGTGGCTACTTTACGATTTTCACGGCCAGAACCCGGTCGCGCGCCGCGTGGTGCGCTTTCCGCCCGATCGCTTTGCGACGCGGCGCTGGTTTTATTTCATTCCGGCAAAAGGCGAGCCAAAGGCCGTCGTTCACGCCGTCGAAAGCCACCACCTGGACTACGCGCCC
>Ga0247727_10008225_pt1 | contig 19456 bp, 14 predicted proteins | sample WisWelCaveWW1625_FD_202498 | JGI IMG/M metagenome (GOLD analysis project Ga0247727, IMG submission 202498) | Biofilm microbial communities from Wishing Well Cave, Virginia, United States - WW16-25 | ecosystem: Environmental > Aquatic > Deep subsurface > Groundwater > Cave microbial mat | place... | reverse complement strand
ACGGGATTTTTTCCGGGGCCGAGATAGTAGGCGACCAACTCGCGGTTGGCGTTGTCCCAGGAGTCCATTTCCGCGCGGGCGCGGGTCTCGAATTCGGCGTAGGCGCGGCGTGATTCGGCGTGGCGGCTGGCGCGGGCCAGGGATTCTGCGAGGTCAAACAGGTTTTCCGGGTGAGGAGCCGAAGCGTAGCGCTGCTGATAGAGCGCCGCGGCATCGGAATGGCGGCCCTGCAAAGTACGCAGGCGAGCCATCTGGGCTAGCGCGTAGTGGTAGCCGGGGAAAAGATCCAGCGCCTGGCGGAGGATCTGGCCGGCGGGCTCGAGCTTCCCGGACTGAAGCTGAAGGTGGGCAATCTGTGTGAGCAGCCAGACGCGGTCTTCGGATTCCTGCTGCGGGGTCTGCTGGTGAGCCTGAGCCATCAACTCGATGGCGCCTTCCATGTCGCCGAATAATTCCCGCAGATAGGCAGCGCGAGTAAGGCCGGGGATATTGCCGGGCCGCATGTCCAGCATCCACTGGGCGGAGGACTCGGCCTCCGGATAGTTGCCCAGCTCGATGTGAGCGTCGGTGAGAAACCCGTAAACGAGAACGTCGTCGGGAGTGCGGCGATTCAAGGTGCGGGCGAGGTCGAGAGCTGCGGCGAATTCGTGTTTGCCGAGGAGCAGCCAGACGCGGGCTTTGAGAGCCTCGAAGTTATTCACCTCGATGCTCAGGGACCGGGCGATCGCTTTTTCGGCCTCGGAGTAATAGGAGGGATCCGCAGTTTCACGGGCGCGTGCCGCCAGGGCCCAGGCGAGCTGGGTGTGGGCCTGCGCGCGGCCGGGATACCTCTCGAGGGATTTCTGCGCCGCAACAATGCGCTGCTGGGCGGGCGTCAGCCTGACGGCATCACCCGCTTCGGCGGAGACAACTGCGAAAGCAAGCAGAAAAACCGAAACCATCCGCGAAAGCTTCATTGGCGATCCCCCCGTTGAATCATGCCTGGGCGAAACGGCAAACATCTGCCGCCCTGATGTGTTCATACGGCAAAGGCCGCAAAACGGATGAGCGAGAAAAAACCGGGCCGGCGGGAGACGCCGGCCCGGGGTTGTCGTTGAGGGTCAGTTTTTGGCGCAGGGATCGAGGCGGGCCGGACCGCAGCCAACCTCTCCCGGATCAACGTGACGGCGGTTGCGGCCGTCCGGCGAAGAGCCGACATAAGGGAAGGCCGGGTGATAGGGCTGGTCGTCCACGTTGACGCCGTCTCCGAGGCGGTCGTTGATGCCCAGAGTGCCGTTGGCAGCGCTGATGAAGCCCGGCACGAGCACGCCGCCCACCCCGACGCGCAGAGTGAGGTCGGTCACGTCGTCGAAAAGGCGGCGCCCGTTCGGATAGCCAGCGGGGTCACCGCCGATGAGGCCGAGGCGGCTGGCGCTGGCCAGGGGGGTAGCCGGTACGCCCGTGTTGAGACGAAGCAGGTCTGCGATAGGGCCTGCGGGCGTGCCTGCCGCTGCGATAGGAGCGGCATAAGTCACCAGGGGGAGCAAGTCGAAGCGCGGAGCGGCCGGAACCTTGAGAGCGCCGCCGTAGAGGGCCTCGACAATCTTCACGATGGGCGGATCCAGGAAGAAACTGGCGAACTGGCTGTCGTTGACCGGCTGATCCATCGAGAAACGGTCCTTGGAACCGATGCCGACAATCAGCTCGTTGATGAGCGCGTTGCCCATGCGCTGCACCTGGCGCCAGCTGCCGGCGTCGAGGCCGGGCTTGAAGGGCCGGCGCACGGTGACGCGCTGGCGGGAAGTGGCCCCCCAGACGCCAATGGTCGCGGCGGGAGAGGACGGAGGCTCGACGCGGCCGGTGCGGGTGAGCATTTCGATGGGCACTTCGAGAGCGATGGTGTTGACGGCATAGCCTGAGACGGTGTCTGCGGCAAAGTTGTATCTGGCGCCGTCTTCGCTGGCGGTGAGCACGCCGGGTACGCCGCTGCCGAGGGTACGAAAGTTTGCGGTGTCGAAAGCACCGCCGAGGTCAATCCAGAAAGCATCGTCGGTGGTGCCGGAAAAGATGGAGATGCCGTTGGAGAGACGATATGTGCCCTTGGTGAAGAGCATCTCGTAGTCCAAGGAGCGCGGCCCGGCGTTGCCCGGGACGGCGAAGAAGGCGCTGTCATCGTCGTTGCGGAGCTGAGTGGACACGCCGTTCCTGACCATCGCGACCGTATAGCGCTGGCGCAGATTCAAGCCCACGTCGCTGAAGTCGCGAATCTGCGGCGGCACGACCAGCTGAGTGGTGCCCGGGGCGTTGGCGCCGTTATCGCCAATACCGGCGACGGCGGTGTAAACGCCCGGAAGCTGATATTCGGTGAAGAAGCGGAACTGAAAGCTGACGTCGGGAAGAGCGTCGTGGTTGTTGTCCACCTTCAGCTCATAAAGGATGCCCGGGTCAAACGGGAACAGCGTGGGACCATTGGCCGGTTCGAGCAAAGGGTCCACACCCATCATCAAGGTGACTTTTTCAGGCGGAGTCCCTGGAGCCTGGGTGTCGCTGTAACTGACGAAGGCGTAGACATCGGTGATGTCCGCCTTGTGGTCGAGAGCCGTGATGGGAGCTTCGCGGTGATTGGCCGAGAAAACTCCCGCAGGCACGGCGAGAGCTGCCGCGACCAACAAAGCTACTGCGGCTTTGAAGCGCGGCGCGCTGGGTGCCGGTGTGGTCCGCATCGAGATTCTCCTAAAAAAAGATTGCGGCTTCGCTGTGGCGACCGCCGGAACTCGAAATTCGGGTTCGAAAACTCAGTACGACGGAAGTGGAAAGTTGGATGAGGCGGAGCAGAAAGGTGCGAGCAAGAAGTCCTTGAATGCCGAGGGAAACGGAGCGGCATCCGAACACGAAACCCCTTCCGTAAAAGAAGCATCGGGCAGCGGAGGGGGACATGGGGGAAAATCAGAAATCAAAAATTAGAAATCGAAAATCAAGCCCCCAGACCATCCAAACAATAGACTCCAGATCCCGGCTTATCGCGCTGAGTGCGGCATTGGTGGTGAGTAGCATGGCGGCGGCGCAGGAACAGGCGGCCGGGAAATTGCGAAGGCTTGAAGGCCGAGTGGTGACGGCGAGACAGGAAGCAGTTGGAGGCATACCCGTGATCGCGCACGGCGGGACAAGGGAAGCCAGGGGAGTGACGGCTGAGGACGGAACATTCCGCTGCGGGGCTGGCGTCCCGGATGGCACAGCGCTGGCCCGTGACGCTGCATGCCAACTACGGTCGCGGAGTGGCCAGCCAGGACGCGCGCGGAGTGGTGCAGAGGCCGCAGGGGCCGCGCGTATCGACCACCGATTTTTCGCAGGCCGGAGTGAGCGTGAACCTGCAAAGGTTCTCGATGGCGGCGGACGCATTCCTGATTGACCGATCACACGAGCAAGTGTATGTGCCGGATGACGGGAGCTTCGAGCTGCGAGGACCCAGCCGGGCTTACGGGATGGAGTGCAAGGCGTCGGGCCGGGTGACGCGGAGGATTCGTGTGAATGGCGGAATCACGCGGGTATTCGATGCTTTCTACCGAGGCACAGCCCCCCGAGTGTTTGTGGATGGGGCGCCGCACGTGGTGGCCCATGGCGGATTGACCGCGACGGGATGGAAAGGCTGGAACGGGTCTGTCCAGGTCCGGCACCACAGCGGATACCGGCTGGACGGGGTGGACGGGAATATCCGGGCCGCGAGGGAGGCTTCCGTTGCGCACGTCTAGTTTTCCCTCATAATGACTGGTTTGCAGATGAAGAGAAGAACAGCCATTGTGGTGCTGCTCGCGCTGGCGCTGGGGATTTATGCCGGAAATGCGGGGTACCCGGCGCTGATCGACGACGCCGACGGCGGACATGCCGTCGCGGCGCGAGAAATCCTGGAAAGCGGCGACTGGGCCGTACTGCACATCAACGGAATCCGGTGGCTGGAAAAGGCGCCGCTGCACTACTGGCTGGTGGCGGCGGGATATGCCGTATTCGGCGAAGGGGAGTTTGCCACGCGGCTGCCGCTGGCACTGGCCGTTGCCGGGCTGGCGCTGATGGTGTTTGCGTTCGGGCGCGAATTTTTCAGTGAGCGAGCGGGTTTCTATGCAGGGCTGATCATCGCCACGGGCATCGGGACGTTTATCTTCACGCGGGCGATGATCCCGGAAGCTATCTACGCGCTGGAATTCACGGCGGCGTTTTACCTGTTCCTGCGGGCGTGGACCGGGACGATGGGCGCGCGGGCCGGATACTGGGGCTGTGCGGCGATGATCGGCCTGGCGGTGATGACGCGGGCGCTGATCGGGTTTCTGTTTCCGGCGGCAGCCATCCTGCTGTTCCTCCTGCTCACGGGAGGGTGGAGGAGGTGGCGGGAAATCCCGTGGGTATCGAGCGCTGCGGTGTTTCTGGTGATTGCAGCGCCGTGGCACATCCTGGTGGGACTGAAGACGCCGGGATTTTTCGAGTTCTACTTCATCAATGAACATTTCCTGAGGGCCATCGGGGCGCGGTATCCGATGGATTATGGGAGTGTGCCGCTGGTCTACTGGTGGGCGGCGCACCTAGTATGGTTTTTCCCGTGGAGCGCATTTCTGCCCTTTGCGCTTCGCGAACTGCCGCCCCGGCGGGAGTGGAACAACCTGGATCGCGGCGGGCAGGCCCGGCTGCTGCTGTTGCTCTGGGCGGGGTCCATCCTGCTGTTTTTCACAATCTCAAAGAGGATGGAGTACTACAGTTTCGGGGCCTGGCCGGCCATTGCATTGCTGCTGGGACTGGGACTGGCGCGTGCGGAAGAGGAGCGACATCGCTGGTTGCCAAAAATTCAGGCCGGGCTGGCGGTGACCGGCGCGACGATTGCCGCGGTGCTGGGCGGACTGCTGTGGGCGTCGAGGAACGTGCGAACCGGGGACGACATCTCCAGTTTGCTGGAGCTGAACAAGGAAGAGTTTTACCGCGTGGCGATGGCGAGTTTTTTTGACCTGACGCCGCAGGCGTTTGCAGCACTGCGGCTCCCGGCGGCGATGGCAGCCACGGCGTTCCTGGCGGGGCTGGGCGCGGCGTGGTGGTTGAGGAGGGGAGGGAAGAACCTACCAGCCAATCTGGCGATGGCTGCCGGGATGGGGGTGTTCCTCTGTGCGGCAAACCTGGCGTTCGGGGTGTTTTCGCCGCATATGTCGTCGAGGACGCTGGCGGAGGCGCTGAAGCCACTCCTCAAGGCCGAGGACAAACTGGCGATTTACGGTGAATATTACGGGGCCTGTACGGTGGGGTTCTACACGGGGCGGCGAATGTGGATTTACAACGGGAGATATCACGGCCTGGAATTTGGGTCGAACTTTCCCGACGCGCCGAAGATTTTTCTGACCGACCAGGAGTTTCCCGCATTCTGGGATGGCCCCGAGCGCGTGTTCCTGGTGGCCCCGCAGCATCACAGAAAAGCCGTGCTCCTGAGGCTGCCGAAGGACAGGACCTGGCAAGTGGCGAAGAGCGGAGGGAAGGCCGTGTATGTGAATCAGCCGCTGACGCCGGGCCAGCTCAGCCTGGCGGAGATGCAAGCGAAGCCGTCTAAAATGGCGGAGGAACGAAGGTGAGACAACAAGTTTACGGATCAGGGGTCTAAACAGGCGTGCCGGGAAAGGCTGCAGACTATCAGAGCAGATCAACGCAGAGGACGCAGAGGCGCAGAGAGCACGGAAAAGAGAGGATGGGAGAGATGATGCGGAGGATGAAAACGATTGGGGCATCGATGCTGGCGGCGATGGTGTGTGTCCTCGCGCAGACTGCCGTTGCGCCGGCACAAACGCCGAACCCACAGGGGCAGGCGGGAAAACTGCTCACTGTGGAGAGAATCTACGGGCAGCCGAGCCTGAGCGGGTCGCTGACTCAGGGCCTGCAATGGAGCGCGGATGGAAAGCAATTGAGCTACCTGGTGAGGCAAGGCACAGGGCGAGACGCAAAGACGGACATCTGGGTGATGGACGCCGCAAGCGGCGAAAAGAAACTCCTGCTGGACTCAGAAAAACTCCAAAAGCTATTGGCGCCACCGAGAGAAGGCTCGATGGCGGCGAGCCAGGCAACCGGACTGGGGCGGCTTTCGCCGCAGCGATATTTCTGGTCGCCAAAAAGCGACGCGCTGCTGTTCGTCTCGCAGGGGCAACTGTACTGGTTTGATCTGAAAACGCAGGAGGCCAAGAAACTGAGCAGCGGGGAAAAGGCCGCGGAGGACCCGAAGATTTCACCGGACGGGAGGATGGTCAGCTTCCTGCGCGGGTTCGACATCGCAGTGGTGGAAGTGGCCACCGGGAAAGAGAAGAAGATCACCGCCGGGGGAAGCGAAGACCTGATGAATGGGAAGCTGGACTGGGTATACCCGGAAGAGCTGGGGATCACCACGGCATATTGGTGGTCGCCGGATTCCACGCAGATTGCATTTTTGCAAATGGACCAGAAGGGAGTGACGAAATATCCGCTGTTGAATTACTTGTCGTACACCGGGGAGACGGAGACGGTGCGATATCCGAAGGCAGGAGACGCCAACCCGGTGGTGCGCGTGGGCGTGGCCAGGGTGAAGGGCGGCAAGCCGCAATGGATGGATACAGGGAGCGAGAAGGACATCTACATCCCGCGCGTGAACTGGCTGCGGGACTCGAAGCGCATGGCCATGCAGCGGCTGAACCGCGCACAGAATAAGCTGGAGCTGCTCTTCGCGGATGTATCGAACGGGAAATCCAACGTGGTGCTGACGGAAGAAGACAAGACGTGGATCAACATTGAAGACGAACTGCATTTTTGTGAAGACGGCAAGCGGTTCCTGTGGGGCAGCGAGCGGGACGGCTTCCGGCACCTGTACCTGTACGGGATGGACGGGAAAATCCTGCGGCAACTGACGCGGGGAGCGTGGGAGGTGACCAGCGTCCACGGGTTGGATGAGAAGAGCGGCCAGGTGTATTTCACGGCGACGGAAAAAAGCCCCATCGAAAGGCACCTCTACCGGGTGAGCCTGGAGGGCGGGGCGGTGCAGCGGCTGAGCAACGGGGACGGCTCGCACTCGGCGTCGGTGAGTCCAAACGGGGCCTTCTTTGTGGACACTTATTCGAATGCGATGACGCCGTCCCGACAGGACCTGCGGCGGACAGACGGGGCGCATCTCCGCGCCATCAGCGAAAACAAGGTGCCGGAGCTGGCGGAGTACATGCTCTCGCCCGTGGAATTTTTCACCGTGCGTGGAGCCGATGGGACCGAGCTGCACGCAATGATGATCAAGCCGCCGGACTTCAGCGAGAGGAAGAAATACGCGGTGCTGGTGCACACCTACGGCGGGCCGCACGGACAGATCGTGCGCAATGCGTGGGGCGGAACAAATGCGCTCTGGCATCAGATGATGGCACAGAAAGGCTACGTCATCTTCGGGCTGGATAACCGAGGAATGGGCGGGCGGGGACATGCCTTCGAGTCGCACATCCACAAGCGCATGGGTGACGTGGAATTGGCGGATACGCTGGCGGGCGTGGAGTGGCTGAAGAGCAAGCCGTGGGTGGATGGGGGGCGCATCGGCATCTGGGGATGGAGCTACGGGGGCTATATGACCACATACGCAATGCTGAATGCGCCGGAGGTGTTCAAGGCGGGATTTGCTGGCGCGCCGGTGACGGACTGGAGGCAGTACGATACCATTTACACGGAGAGATACATGGGCCGCCCGCAGGACAACGCAGAAGGGTACAAGAAGTCCGCGCCGGCGACGGGGGCAGCAAAGCTGAAGGGAAAACTGCTGATTGCGCACGGGACCGGAGACGATAACGTGCACTACGCGAACACGGTGGCCTTGCAGGAGGAGTTCATCAAGGCCGGGAAGCACGCGGAAATCATCGCCTACCCGGGGCGAGGGCACGGCATCAGCGATCCGCGGGCGAGGATCCACCTGTTCAACCGGGTAACGCAATTCTTCCTCGACAATCTGTAGGTCCCGGAGGAATCCCGCGGGGGGAGCCGCGCATCCAATCGGAATCGAGGAGCCTAACTCCCAAACATGATTTTGCAATCCATCCTGAAGAAATCCGTTCTAGCGGCAGCGACGTTGTGCCTCGTGGCGATGCCCGGCCACGCGCAGGGCCAGGAATTCAGTCACGCTGCGTGGGACCGGGTGCTGAAGAAGTTCGTGACGCAAGAGGGCCGTGTAGATTACGAGGCGTTGCGGGGAGACCGTGCCGACCTGGACGCCTACGTGAAACAACTCAGCGAGCGCAGCCCGGTGTCGCATCCGAAAGACTTCGCGTCGCGCGACAGCCAGCTGGCCTACTGGATCAATGCGTACAACGCGCTGGTGATCCACGCGGTGGTGGAAGAATGGCCCGTGAAGAGCGTACGGGACATCGGGAAGCTCTACGGCTTCTTCTGGCGAAAGAAATTCACGGCCGGGGAGAGGAAGTACACACTGAACGGGATCGAAGGCGAGTTCCTGCGCAGACAGCTGTCCGAGCCGCGCATCCATTTTGCAATTGTGTGCGCGGCGGTAAGCTGTCCGAAGCTGCAGCGGGAGGCGTACACGGCGGAGAATACCGAACGGTTGCTGGAAGAGGCGACGCGGTTCTACTTGAACGAGCCGCGCAACCTGAAGGTAGATGCGGCGGCCAACCGCGTGACCGTGGCACGGATCATGACGTGGTACAAGGAAGACTTCGAGGCGTATTTCAAGAACAAGCGCGTGGCCACGACTGGACACGTGCTGGTGGACTATGTAAAGCTCTACGCCGACGAAACGAACCGCCGGGCGCTGGCAGCACTGCGGAACCCGAAAGTGGACAATTTCGAGTACGACTGGGCCATCAACGACGTGAAAACGGTGGTGGCCAGCCGACCGACGACACCGAAAGGACAGAAGCCATGAAAACAATCCTGAGACGCTGGCTGGGGACCTGTTCTGTCGTCTGCGCAGTAATCGTCACTGTGGTCCTCGCGGCTTGAGCCTGAGCTCGCGCCGGGGTCTCCGGCGCTTCCCACGAAAACAGGCGAGAAGGGAAGACTGAGGGAATCAGTGTGCCTGCGCGCGTGGCATAATCGCGGGGCAAACTAACTCAGGGCTGGCGGATAGACATCGCCGAGAGCTGCCGGCAGGATGCCGGCGGTACGCAAGGGCGGGCAGATGCCGGCAAGATGCCGGCAAGATGCCGGCGGTACGTCAAGAGCAGAATGCTTCCATTCATTCCATTGGGGCCGATATCGCTTCCCACGTACGGGTTCCTGCTGTGTGTGTCGCTGCTGGCAGGGATCCACTGGGCAGTGAAGCGGGCGCCGCGATTCGAGCTTCCGCCGGACTTCGTCTATACGCAATCGTGCGTGGCCGCGCTGGTGGCGGTGGTTGGAGCGAAGCTGACGACATGGGCGATAGCTGGTGTGCCGGCAACGCTGGAAGCGATGTTCACCACAGCGGGAACATTCCTCGGGGGGTTCCTGCTGGCGGTGGTGACGGCAGGAGTTGCGTCGTACCGGGCGGGGCACTCGATGTGGGCGGTGGGGGATTGCGCCGCGCCGGCGTTTGCGCTCGGGGTGGTGCTGGTGCGGATTGGATGCTTCGGGGCGAGCTGCGACTACGGCGTGCCGACGGAGATGCCGTGGGGCGTGGTATTCACCAATCCGCTGGCGGCGCAGTACACGGGGATCCCACTGGGAGTGAAACTGCACCCTTCGCAACTGTATGAGAGCGCGCTGGGGTTCATCATCCTGGTCACGCTGCTGTGGATGGAGCGCAGGCGGCGGAAGAGCGGAGCGCTGGTGCTGACGTTTGCGACGATGTATTCGATCGGACGATTCGTGCTGGAGTACTGGCGAGGGGACGTGGAAAGGGGAGGCTACGGGCCATTTTCCACGTCGCAGTGGCTGTCGCTAGGGACGGTGGCACTATTCTGGGGAGTCTTCTATTGGACGGCGAAGGCAAGAGCGGCGGTGCCGCAGCAGAGGTAAAAACCTCTGGGAAGACAACAAGAGCAAAGCAAGATTACACAGCGCGGCCCTTCGTCCCGCACCTGCGGGATCAGGGCAAGCGACGCCGCAACCAAACAGGCAGAATTACACAGAGGTCGCAGAAGCACAGAGGCCACAGAGCAGAGAAATCTGCGCGGGACGCGAAGAATTCCGGGAATAGTAGTACAGAGGGGGCAGAGAGGCAGAGGACACCGAGGGCGGCTAGACGCAGGCGACACAGAGTACGCGAAAGGTTTTGAGAAGGTGCGGCCCCGGCAAACTGAGCCGGGGCCGTGGTGTTTAAGAGACATGTCCTCGCCGAGAAAGGCGAGCCCACCGTGCTGGCGGACGCGCCGAAATTGCTCTACCAGCGAGCGCGGATGCGATAGCGCAGGACGGAGGTGCCGTCCTTCTCGACAGGCACGGAAAAGCGCGCCGCCCACGCGGCGGTCTTTTCGTGCTTGTGAGTGGACTTGACCATCTCCCAGTCGCCGCCGATGGGTTCGTTCACTTCGACGGTGATGGGGGAATCCTTGTGGTTGCGCAGGGTGATCTCGAATTCCATTTCCCAGGTGCGGTCACTCAGGCGCTTGTAGTCGGTCTGCTTGCGCTCGCAGACCACGTCGAAGGCGTTGCCAATGTGGATGGTGAGGGATTCGTCTTTCGGCGTGTGGTTGATGCGGTCTTCGCCGACGAACTGAATGCCGCCTTTGGTGTCGGCCTGATAGACGCGGACGATGCCGGCGGGCATGGGCATCCCCAGGCCGGACTTCTGGTCATTCTTGAATTTGAAGAAGACTTTGACTTTGTCTTTCAGAGGCGTGCCGGGATGCTGGGCGTTGCGGTAGTAAAAATTCTGACCTTCGACAGCGAACACTTTTTCAACGGGTACGCCGCTGCCATTGAGCAGGCTGATCTGCTTGGTCTCGTTGTGGCGGACGCTGGTGCGGCGGCCGAGGCTGTAGAGGTGATATTCAGAAAAGGATTCCTGGGCGAACTGCTCGGCGCGGGCGGCCATCTCCATGGCGCGGGCTTTCATTGCCGCGTCGCGGGCATAGCCTTGCTGAACGCGGTTGAGGTCACCGGCAACAAGCTGGAGGCGCGCGTTCTTATAGGCGGTGCCGGAGTTGTTGGTGAGCGTGACCCAGCCGTCCAGGTCGGCGAGCCGGTCCTCGCGGCCGACAGTGAGGACGTAGTCTGAATTCCAGGAGAGATTGCCGGCCAGGTAGCTGGCTTCGACCTTGTGGCGGCGGGCGCCGGCGTTTTCCAGCATCCAGACCAGCGTCGGACGGCTGTAAAGATTCTCCGGCAGCTCCGGGAAGCGGATATGGTCCGCGTACATCCCGGTGACAATTTCATTGCCGATTTTCCAGACCGGGCCGTTGTTGTTGGAAAGCAGAATGGCCTTGATCTCCTCGGGGCGCGTGGAGCCGTCCACCTGGCGCATGCGGACCAGGGTGAGCTCGCGGCCGACGTACTTGTTCAGAAGCTTTTGCGGCTCGAGGAGGTCGAACTCGTAATTCTGCTCGAGGACGCCGAGGCGGGAAGGCTCGGTGAGGGAGCGGAAATGGACGGTGGCCGGGTTGACGGAAGCGGCGATGTCCATGAAACGGAGATCAAAAATGCCCGCGGGGAGAGTGAGCTGGCGGACGTCGCGGACCAGGGCAATGTTGGAATTGTAAACGGTGAGGGCGAGGTCCACCTGGTCGTCGAGCGTGGTGCCCCGATGGTCCTCGTCGGAAGCGCGGTCCGGGGCGGAGCCCGCCGCGCTGGCCAACGAGAGGCGCTCGGCGATGGCCGGGGAAAAAATCAAACCCAGTGCGACCAGCCCGGCAGCCAACTGCTTAGAGACAGGCGAAATACTCATTTGAATCCTCCTGGTAAGTTTCGTGCACAGGGATAGAACGGGGGCCGGCGAAAATCTTGCAGGGGCGCCGGGTGGAAGAGTCAGAGAGGCTGCCAGGTGCGGCCGGAATCCATGGTGGAGAAACGCTTGCCCGAGAGGGCAGTGATGGTAGCAGCGGAGGCGTCCTTGGCGACAACGTGAATCAGCGATTCGCCGGTGGGAGAGGGGAGCTCTTTCCAGTTCGCACCGTCCACGGAAATCAGAATCGTGCCAGCTTCCCCGACGATCCAGCAGACCGATTCGGAAGGAGCGTGACCGGCGTTGAGGAGGTGCTTAGCAGGCGACGGCTGCCTGTTCCAAGTACGTCCGTGGTCAGCGGAACGCTCGATGGTGCGGCCATCCTGGATACGCCAAGATGTGCCCGTACCAGAGCCGGGGACGATCAATATAGGGACACGCCTGCCGGCGAAGAAAAGTGCGCGATCCGGGGCTGTCCCAGCAGCGGCCTGGGCTTTTTTCCCTTTCTCCGGTGAAGGTTCCCCGGCCGGTGCAGAAGGCGCCTGCTGAGGCACGCTGACGTGATCGCGTGTTTGTGCAAGGCGATTTTCCTGGGACTCCTGGCGCGCGGCAAGCTCTTTCTCCCGGGCTGCTGGCTGCTTCTGAACTTCTGTTACGAGAACTGACTTCGCACCGGCGGGAGTTTCGGCTGCGACCCGCCCCGTCTCGCGTTTCGGAGCTGCCTCGGCCATTTCATCGGCAGCGACTTGTTTTTGCTCGGCAACCGCGGCTAGACCGGGAGCAGGGGGAGCGGCCAGAGGTGGTGCCGAGTCGCGGGAATGTGATGCGAGGGCCCGCGCCTGATTCATACCCTCGACGGGGTGTTGCGCCGCGAGCCTTTCTGCGCCAACCGTGCGGTCCTTCGCGCGTTGCTCCAGGGCTGCAACTTTGTCTGACAAGCGGCCCGCGGGCACAGCCGGAGAAGGCATTTGGCCGCGGGCTGGCGCATCCGACTTGCCAAGGGCAGTGACTGCCGGTGGGGCGGGCGCGTCCGTTCGTGAGGCGAGTTCCGCAGCGGAGGAAGGCCCCCCTCGAGGCCGGAGCGTCTGTGAAGTGATGTAGAAGGCGACGGCAGCGGCAGCGGTTAGAGCCGGGGCGAGCCAGTAGCGCAGCCAGGGACGCGGCCGGAAAGCGATTGGAAGCTGGGCCGCACCTGGCGACGGCTCGGCTTCGGCCCGGGCGATGAAAGCCAGGTGCTGCTGGCAGCGGGCACAGGATGAGAAGTGCAACTCCCAGTGCGAATACTCGGCAGCAGGGAGAGCGCGGTCCATAAATGCCGCCAGGATTCCGGCTTCGGGGCAGCCAGCGCTCTGCGAGTCGCGAGAGTCGCGCAGGGCTCGGGAGAGGGCGCCGTCCAGAGACCGGTCGGGTTTTGGAGCGTCGGTCAAGAGATTACTCCATAGTCTAGAACGGCCGGGGCGGAAAAGCTTGCAGCGACCCGGGCAGCACAGATTCGGAACCCGCAAAGGGTCTCAGGAAAGCGCGCGCGTAAGATCAAAGGGCCATTCCTCCTGGGCGTACTCAAAACAGAGCTGAATCTGGGCATCGCTGAGGCGGCGATTTTCGCGCAACTGGCGTTCGACAGCGCTGCGGATGTCGCGGCGGGTGCGGTCGAGTTTGCGCGAGACGGTGGCTTCGTGCTCGCCGAGAATTTTGCCAATCTGGGCGAGGGTGAGGTCCTGAAGGTAGTAGGAAGAAAGCCGGAGACGGTCTTTCGGGGGGAGAGATTTGATGGCCTCGGCAAGGGCAGCCTGAAGCGAGGCGAGATATCGGGGGCGATCGGGGTCCGCGGACGGAGACGTGGCACTGGTTGCCAGTGCCGTGCGGGCCGCCGAAGCTTCGGCAGAGGGGGCTTCTTGCGGCGAATCGCCTGCGGCGTCGAGAGAAACCGTGCGGCTGGCGGCGCGGAGGCGGTCAATCTGACGCTGGGCGAGAACGGAACGCAGCCAGGTGGAAAGTTTGCTGCGGCCGTGGAAATAGTCAAACAGGGAGCGGCGGCGGCCCTCGCGCACCTCGAGGCCGAACAGGTCCGCATAGAGTGAATCGGCGAGCTCGGGGCCTGCGTCGCCAGCCAGTGCGCGCGAGGCGGTGTAGAGGGCAGGCCGGAACTCCGCGACAAAAAAGTCCCAGGCCTCGGGGACCCCGTCGGCGCAGGCCGTGGCCAGGGAGAGATCGGCGACGTGGAGAGACTCGAGGAACTGAGCGACAGCGCCGTCGGAGGCGTGGCCGGGATTCGCGGGGGCCGCAGCGCCAGTGAAGTGACTCAGGGCGCTGCGATACATAGCCTCGGCAAACCGCGGCGCCGCCAGAAAATGACCCGCTGTGGAGGCTTGGGAATGAAGCCGGGCCAGGAGCGCGCCGTGGACGCGCTGGAACTCGGCGATAGAACGCAGGGAAGCCATCGGGGATTGCCATCCGGAATGATAGCTGAAATGGAGTAGAGAGTTGCCCGGCTGGGGGCCCATTTGGGAGGGAGGATTGCTGGCGGAAGTGGCCTGTGATATAAAACATTTGTAATCAGGTAGTTACAGACAGGAAACGATAAGCAAAAGATGTTTACAAAGGGGGAGGCGTGTGCTAGGATGGGGGTGCGTTTGATGCTCTTGTAATTCCTTTTGACTTGATCAATCGGGCTGCAAGGAGTCAACTTGCAGCCCTTTTTGTTTGCGAGGCAGGGGGCACGAGGCACAGCGCGATCCGGTCCGCAGGCCAAAGCGCCGCGGGCTCAAAAAAAGAAGAGGTAGTAACGTGAAAGAGCAAGGGACAGTGAAGTGGTTCAATGCCAGCAAGGGCTACGGATTCATCCAGCGCCCGACAGGCGAAGACGTCTTCGTGCACTTCTCGGCCATCCAGGCGGAGGGCTACAAGTCGCTCAACGAAGGCCAAGCGGTTGAATTCGAAGTCCGGCAGGGCCCCAAGGGCCTGCAGGCTGAGAACGTGATCGCACTCTAAGCACCCCCAGGGCGAGTCCGCCAAGGCGGACTCGCCCTTTTTTGTTGTGAAAGCATCCGGGAGGCTGAATGCAAGCACTGGCGGAAGGGCAGTACATCAAGCACGAGCAGTACGGGTTCGGGACAGTAACGGAATCGGACGCCGAGCGGACCACGATTGAGTTTGAAGCGCACGGAATCAAGAAATTTGTGACCAGCCTGATGACCCTGGAACTGGCCGGAGAAGCACCTGCGAAGCCCAAAGGCCGGCGGCGGAAGAAGGCCGCGAAGAACCCGCTAACGAACGCAGCCTAATACGAGACAGCACAAAAACGCCCTCGAAGCGAAAGCTTCGAGGGCGTTTTTGTTTCCAGCGGGACAGTGGGCCAGCTCACTTCCCCGCCGTGCGTGTGGCAGGGGAAGATTTGCCGGGTGGCGGCAGCGGACGTTTCAGGACCTCCTCGAAGAGACCGAAAATGCGCCGCCAGGAATCGAGGCGGGAGTACTCGTTCTGCCAGCCGTGGTCTTCGACCGGCATGGAGGCCAGTTCCCAGCCGGATTTTTTCAGTTCGATGAGCTTCTGGACGAGGCGGATGGTGTCCTGGTAATGGACGTTGCGGTCGTGCATTCCGTGGAGGATGAGGAGACGGTCGGCGAGGCCCGCAGCGTGATAGATGGGAGAGCTGCGGCGGTAAGCTTCGTCGTCGTCCACGGGGAGATTGAGGATGTTGGAAGTATAGGGGTGGTTGTAGTGAGCCCAGTCGGTAACCGGGTACATCGCCGCGCCGGCAGCGAATGTCCCGGGATGCTTGAAGAGTGCCATGAGCGTAAAAAAGCCGCCGTAACTGCCGCCATAAATGCCGATGCGACGCGCGTCCACGCGGTGCACGGAGACCAGCCAGCGGGCTGCGGCCACAGCGGAGTCAATGTCTTTGCCGCCCATGTTGCGGTAGATAGCGGTCCGGGAATCGCGGCCATAGCCGGATGAACCTCGATAATCGAGATCCAGGACCGTGTAGCCGGCCCGTAGGAGGACATTGAAGAACGGGGTGGTGCCCATTCCGCCCCAATTCTTGAAGACGCTCTGCGCATATCCAGCGCCATGGACGTAGATGACCGCCGGGCGGGCCGGGTGCGGCTTTTCTGGTTTGTAGATGCGCGCGAAGAGATTGACGCCATCGGCATCGGTGATGGCGACCACCTCGAAGGGCCGCCAGCGATAGGAACTGAATTCGTCAGTATAGGACCGGGTCAGGCGCCGGGCGGCAGACCCGGGCTTGTTCTCCATGAGGAACAAGTCTGCCGGGGCGTCCGGGGACGAGTAGCTGAGGGCGAGCCACTTTTCATCGGGAGAGAACGCGGCGGAATAGACGCCGGTGCCAGCGGTGATGCGAGTGAGCGGGCCACCGGAAGCAGGCATCGAATAGAAATGGCGTTCGCCGGGATGCGGCTCGCTGGCAGTGAGGAAAAACGCAGCCTTGTCATCGGAGAGATTCACAGTGGTCACTTCCCATTTGCCGGAAGTGAGGGCGCGGGGCGTGCCGCCGCCGATGGGCAGAGTGTAGATGTGGAAATAGCCGTGGCGCTCGCTGCGGAACCAAATGGTCTGAGAATCGGCGAGCCAGCCATAGGGGCCCGCGGCAAGGACCCAGGCGTCGTCGTGTTCAGTGTCGAGAAGCGTTGTTTTTGCAGAAGCGGCGTCTACGGAGAAAATCCAGCGGCCGCTGTTGTCGCGTGAGCGCAGAACGGCGAAGGCCGATTTGCCGTCGGGCGACCAATCCAGCGCGCTATTCCCGCCGCCCAACTGCCCTGCGTCTCCGCCAATCAGCTGAATGGCGACATCGCGGCTGCCGAGGCCGAAATCCATGTAGGTGATTTTTCCGCTGGCGGCATTCATCACGCCGAGCTGCTGCGAAGGCTGCGAGGCGCCCACCTTGACGCGGCCTGCACCGGCGATCTGTGCGCCCAGGCGCTCGGTCTCTGTGTAGCCGGACTTGGTGACGTATTTGGGCATTTCCGGGACCTTGGTCTTGGAGGACTCGGAACGATCGGTGAAAACAAAGGTGACGGATTTGCGGTCGGGGCTGAGCTGGAACGTGGAGACGCCCTCGCTTTCCTTGAGATAGGTGGCGTCGGGGAACGGGCCGCGTTCGCGCTTGGTGCGCTCCTTATTCTCCTTGTCATCCTTTTCCTGCTTCTGGATCCATTCGAACATAGCGAGCTGCTGGCTCTCGAGATACTCGTCCTGTTTGGAGAGCTTAGGCTTCTCGTCGGGATCGCGGCCGCGGCGGAAGTCGGTGAGCTGGCGAAGCTCTCCGGTATCGATGACCAATTCAAAAAGGTTGTCGCCGCGCTGGTAGGTGATGCCGAGGTCGTCGTGGGTAAAACGCGGAGCGGATTCGGCGTCAGCAGTCCGCGTGAGCTGGCGAGTTTTCCCGGCGCGGACGTCGTGGAGGAAGAGGTCGCCTGCGTAGGCGTAGACCTTGAGAGATTTGGCGCGATTCATGGGGCCGGGATTGGAAGTGAGCCAGCGCTTTTCATCGTCAGCAACTTTGCGGGGCTTGGCCTCCGAAGAGCGGAGATCGAGCTCGTAGAGGTCGCTGCGGTCGGCGCGGTCCGGATTCCAGTTGAAGTGGAGACTGGCACCATCTACGGACCAGCGGATGCCGGCCGGAGGCGTGCCGGCCCATTTGCCCGGGTCGCGAGAAATGGCTTCCAAGGTAAGGACGGGATCGGGCTTCGCGGCGGGCTTTTCGGCCTTCTGCGCGGGCAAGGGCACTGGGCCAAGCAATAGGGCGGCAGCGAGAATTGCAGCCACGAGGCAGCGTGACGTACTGACTGGTTCGTTCATCGGATTTCTCCTTCCCTGGGTCGAATGAGGGCGTACGCTAACACGAGTGACCGAGGGGCTCAAGCGGCCGAAGGCACGTTGACAAGCAGGTGCGAGGGCCGCACCATTTGTAAGTTTGAACGAGGCTGAAATGTATTCGTGCCGCGAGTGCGAGAGGCCAATCAATCAGGCGACGGAATTGTGCCCGTACTGCGGGGCGGATTTGACAGAAACAGCCGCGCAGGGCAAGGCTGAGACGGCGAAGGAATCCAGCACATGGAAGCGCATCCTTTGGCTTTCCATTCCCCTGGCGGCGATGTGGGCGTTTCTGTGGTACGTGGTGCCCGAAAAAGGAAGCAGCCAGGCAGCGGATGCCGAATCGAAAGCGATGGCGGCGCTGAGAGAAGTGAATGCGTCGCTGGCGGCGTATGCCGAGGCCCAGGGGCAGTTTCCGGCATCGCTCGAGCAATTGGGGGATAAAGTACGGAGCGCGGCGCAACGGGCGCAGACCGAGGGATACCGGCTGGGTTATTTCCCGGGGCCCGCCGGGGGAGATGGACGATTGCAAACGTATGCCCTGGTGGCGCGGCCGGGGAACTACGGGTTCCGGAATTTCTACATGGACCAGAGCGGAATCATGCGCTCCACGCGGGAAGACAGGCAGGCGACGGCGGAGGATCCGCCGATTTGAAATTCTAATCGTGCGAGGGGGTCACATGCTGATGAGACGATCCATCGGTGCGAAGGGTGATTGGATCCATCGGAGGAGTGCAGCATGGCTGTATTTCGCGGCCGGGGTGCTGTGCATGTGTTCGTGGTTGAGCCCGGCTGCGTGTGCGCAGGAGAAGGCATTCGCGGTGGGTGGAGTAACGGCGGCGCCGGGGACGCGGGGGTCCGGATACATCAACGTGGCGGCCGGGCCCGATGACGGTGCTGCGGGGCCGGTGAAAATTCCCGTGACCGTGGTCCACGGGAGCAAGCCGGGGCCGGTGCTGGGACTGGTGGCCGGAACCCACGGCTATGAATACGCTCCCATCGTGGCCATGCAGGAATTTGTGAAAGAGATTGAGGCTGCGGAATTGAGCGGGACCATCATCATCGTGCACGTGGCGAACCCCCCTTCGTTCCTGCGACGCACGATCTACTACAGCCCGGTGGACGGGAAAAACCTGAACCGGGTCTATCCGGGGCGCGCGGACGGTACGCAGTCGGAACGAATTGCATACGCGATCACGAAAGAGGTGATCGAAAAATCGGACTACCTGGTGGACCTGCATTGCGGAGATGGAAATGAGGCGTTGCGGCCGTACAGCTACTGGATGACCAGCGGGACACCAGAGGTGAATGAAAAATCGAAGCAGATGGCGCTGGCGTTCGGGCTGGACCACATCGTGATAGACACGGAGCGATCGCCGGACGCGGCGAAATCCGTGTACACCTCCAACACGGCGATCACGCGGGGGAAACCGTCCATCACGACGGAGACGGGTGGAATGGGACGCGTGGACGATGAGGGGCCGGAACTGGCCGAAGAAGGGGTGTGGAACCTGCTGCGGCATTTCAAGATGGTCGCAGGAGAACCCCGGCGCGTTCAGAACCCGGTGTGGATCGAGAAGAACGAAGTGCTGCGGGCCCCGGCAACGGGAACCTTCCATTCCAAGGTGCGGCCCGGACATACCGTGGCGAAGGGAACAGTGCTGGGCGAGCTGACGGACTTCTTTGGGAACCTGATCCAGGAAATCCGCGCGCCGTTTGCCGGAGAAGTGCTGTACGTGGTGCAGACGCCGCCGGTGAGCCAAGGAGAACCTGTGGCGATGATCGGGAGCGTGAGGAAGGAACCGTAGT
>Ga0247727_10008224_pt1 | contig 19457 bp, 15 predicted proteins | sample WisWelCaveWW1625_FD_202498 | JGI IMG/M metagenome (GOLD analysis project Ga0247727, IMG submission 202498) | Biofilm microbial communities from Wishing Well Cave, Virginia, United States - WW16-25 | ecosystem: Environmental > Aquatic > Deep subsurface > Groundwater > Cave microbial mat | place... | reverse complement strand
TAACGGTGGACCGGCTTGCCGGTCGCCTCGAGCGCGGTCGCGTCACCGCTACCGACGACGACGAACTGCTCGACGCATTCGAGGTCACTCACAACCTTCGCGAGGAGCGGGATGAGGCTGTCGTCGACGATCACGATCTTGTCGTTCGCGTGGTTGACGACGTAGGTCAGCTGTTCGGGGAACAACCTGATGTTCAGCGTGTGCAGCACGGCGCCCATGCACGGGACAGCGAGGTAGGCCTCGAGATGCTCCTGGCAGTTCCACATGAACGTGCCGATGCGATCGCCCGGTTGCGCGCCCAACTTCGTGAGCGTCGACGCGAGCCGGTCGGCGTTGTCGGCGACCTCTCGGTACGTCGCGCGCCGCGACCCGCCCTCGGTGAGCGTGACGCACTCGCTCGACCCGAACACCTTGCGGCCATGCCGCAGGATCGAGCTGATCGTGAGCGGGAAGTCCTGCATCGTCGAATCGACCATGGTTCCCTCTCTGGGTTTCTTCTCCTGGCGCGGACCTGCGGTCCGGGCATTCTCGTGCAACGAAGCGGGCGAGCGCACCTTCCCGGCTACGGCGAGGTCGCGGCTTCGAGGCGTTCGACCTCGTCGGGGCCCATCGTCGCGGCGAGGAGCGATCCGGCCAGCACCAAGACACCCCCGGCAGCGACGAGCGCCCCGACTCGGTCGTCGAACGCGAGCGCGGTGAGCGCGATGCTGAACGGCGCTTCGAGCATCATCACGATCGCGGTGCGCGTCGATCCGAGTCTCGGGACGACGACGAACCACAACGCGAACGCCGCCGCGGTCGCGGCGGCCATCAACACGACGGCACGGAATCCAACGGCGGGGAGCGCGCCAAAACCACCTCGCCCCACACCCCAGGCTGCGACCCCCGCCGACGCGCCGAGCGCCACCCATGCAGCGGCGGTGATCGGCTCGGTCCTGCGGACGAGACGCGCGCTCACCACCACGTACGTGCTGTAACACGCGATCGATCCGAGCACGAACAAGAACCCGGTCGGAGACAACCGTGCGTCGCCGCCGCCACCGAGCGCGACGAGGGCTCCTCCACCGAGAGCGAGCACGATCGCAACCACGATCCGGAGAGACGGTCGCAGCGTTCCGAGGAGCACCTCGGCGACGGCGACGATCACGACGTGGGTGTAGAAGAGCAGCACCACCGATGCCGAGCTGCCCCGCTCCAGCGCGAGGAAGAAGAACACCGACTCGACGCCGTACGCGACGATCCCGAGGCCGAACACGATCGCGCGCTCCCCGACCGCCGGCAACAGGGGCCGACCGAGCGCGACGAGCAGACCGAGCACGAGCAACCCGGTGAGCAGGAAGCGGACGGAGAGCAATGCCGGTTCGTCGGCCCCGACACGTTGGGCAGCGCGGCCCCAGACGAGCGTGTTCGCGAACGCGAACGCGCCGAGCACCGCGAGCGCGAGGTCGCGCGCGCTCCTCACACGCCAGTGACGGCACCGACGATCAGACCGAGCGTGAACAGCCCGCCCGCGCGCCGGGTCAACAGGAACGAATGTGGAGCGAACCACAGCGGCCACACTGGGTTCGGCACCGGCGACTCGGCCGGCTTCGGTGCGTTGTACGCGATCCAGACGCGTCTGAGCAGCGGGAACGCGAGCACGACAAGCAGCGTCGCGACCGGGAGCACGCGTGCGATCACGAGCGCGACCACCGACGCGTAGAACGCCACGAACATGCCCTGCGTCACGCGCCGCGCACGCGCATCGCCGAGCAACACGGGCAGCGTCTTCGTGCCGTCGGGGCCGTCCCACGGTGCCTTGTCGATGTGCTTGCCCATGAGCACCGTCGTGCACAAGATCGCATACGGGAGCGACGAGACGACAACGGCGCCGGGGATCGTGCCGGTCGCGGCGTAGTAGCAGCCGCCGACCATGAGCGGACCCCAGACGACGACGACCGTCGGCTCGCCGAGACCGCGCTTCTTCAGCCGGAGGGGAGGAGCGGTATAGGCGGCTGACAGCACGAAGCCGCCGACGGCGAAGGCGACGATCCACCAGCCGCGCGCGATCGTGAGCACGATCATGATCGCGAGGCACACCGCGTTGACCGTGAGGACGAGCAGCGCGAGGCCGCGCTTGGTGATCGCGCCCGACAACACCGGATGCGGCGAATACAGGTTGCGCGGGTAGTCCTCGCGATCGGTGCCGACCTCGACGTCGAACAGGTCGTTCATGAGGTTGTTCGCCATGTGCGCGCCGACGATCCCAGCCGCCGACAGCGCGAACCAGCCCCAATGGACCTCGGCATCGCGGAACACCGCGAGCAGGCCGGCGAGCGCGGCCGACACGAGCGTCATCGGGATCACACCGGCGCGGGTGAGGTACAGCCATCTGCTCACCGGATCCATGCGCCCCTTCGGCGGGTTCGTCGTCGTCAAGACGTACAGCCAGTTCTGCAGGAGGCCGCGATCGCGCGCCGGCGCTGCGACTGGCTGAGTCACCGAAGCCATGACGAAGAGGCTACCGGCGAGGTGCGCGACCGGGCTCGGTGCGGTTCCGTGAGCGCTTCAGCGGGTTTCGGACACGACCGGCCGGTGTCGGATTTCCGCTAGACAACCATCTGACCAGACCCGACACTGGGCGAGTGATCGACGACTTCGACCGCTGCTACCGCATCATCGAGCAGCGCGACCGACGCTTCGACGGCCGGTTCATCACCGCCGTGACGAGCACGGGCATCTACTGCCGGCCGAGCTGCCCCGCGACGACGCCGCGCCGGCGCAACGTGCGGTTCTTCCCTTCGGCGGCGGCGGCGCAGCTCGCCGGCTTTCGAGCGTGCCGGCGATGCCGGCCGGATGCGGCGCCGGGGTCGCCCGAGTGGAACGTCCGAGCCGACGTCGTCGCCCGCGCCATGCGACTCATCGCCGACGGCGCAGTGGATCGCGACGGCGTCGCGGGGCTCGCGCGGCGTCTCAACTACTCGGAACGTCATCTCACGCGAATGATCACGTCAGAGCTCGGCGCCGGGCCACTCGCTCTCGCCCGGGCGCAACGCGCGCAAACGGCGCGGGTGCTGCTCGAGACGACCGACTTGCGGGTGACGGACGTGGCGTTCGCCGCGGGCTTCGCAAGCATTCGCCAGTTCAACGACACGATTCGCGAGGTGTTCGCGACAACACCGACCGACCTGCGCCGCGGCGGCTCGCACGTCATCGAGCCAGCCAACTTCGACCGCCCCGGCTTGCTCCATCTGCGACTCCCCGCTCGGACACCTCATGCCGGCGCGGCGACCTTGGCCTTTCTCGGTGTCCGCGCCGTTGCCGGCATCGAGGCGTTCGACGGTTCGGGCTACCGGCGCGTGCTCGCGCTGCCGCGCGGACCCGCGATCGTCGACGTCACCCTTGCCCGCGACCACGTCGCGTGCAGGCTGCGGCTCGCTGATCTTGCCGACGTTCCGGTCGCGGTGAACCGCGTACGACGCATCCTCGATCTCGACGCCGACCCACACGCCAGTGATCAGTGGCTCCGACGCGATCCCGCGCTGCGCCCGCTCGTACGCGCCCTTCCCGGGCGGCGCGTTCCCGGCACCGCAGATCCGACCGAGCTCTCGATGCGCGCGGTCATCGGCCAACAGGTCTCGGTCGCTGGCGCGCGCACGCTCGCCGGCCGCCTCGTCGCCTCGCTCGGTACGCCGCTCGCCGCTCCCGACGGCTCACTCACGCACTCGTTCCCGTCGGCGGACGCGATTGCGGGGTCTTCGCTCGAGGATCTCGGAATGCCCCAGACCCGTCGCGACACGCTTCGCCGCGTCGCCGAGGCGATCGTTCGCGAGCAGGTCGTGCTCGACGCCGGCGCGGACCGCGACGAGACCCGCGCTGCACTCGAATCGATCAAGGGCATTGGCCCTTGGACTGCGGGCTACATCGCGATGCGCGCGCTCGGTGATCCCGACGCGTTCCTGGCGAGCGACCTCGGCGTGCGCCACGCGTGCCGTCGCCTCGGCCTCGATGCCTCACCGGCTGCGGTCGAACGTCACGCCGAGCGATGGCGTCCATGGCGCGCGTACGCGCTGCAGTACCTCTGGTCGACCTTGGAGGAAGGAGCCCCCCGATGAACCCCAGCACGCCCAACACACCCAACGCGCCCCACGCGGCAAGTCCACCAAGTCGAACCGCCGACGCGGCGACGATCACCGGCCGCTTCGGACCGTTCAGCATCATCAGCTACGACGACATCGTGCTCGCGAGTGGCTGGACCACCGAGCTCGAAGCCCTGTGCGCCGTGATCTCGCCCCAGCTCCGACCGCCGAAGCTGCGAGTCCGGCGCGACCTCGGCGCTGTCACGCGCTCGGTGCAGGCCTACGACGGCGGCGATCTCGACGCAATCGACGACATCGAGGTGCAACAGCGGTCCGGACCATTCCGAGAGCAGGTGTGGCAAACCCTCCGCGCGATCCCGGCCGGCGTCGCGCTCACATACTCCGAGGTCGCAGCCAAGGCCGGGAGCCCACGCGCCGTCAGGGCCGCGGGGAGCGCGTGCGCGACGAATCCTTCGGCGTTGTTCGTACCCTGCCATCGCGTCATCGGCAGCAACGGCGCCCTACGCGGCTTCGGCTACGGCCTCCAGCTCAAGGCCGCGCTGCTCGCGCACGAGAGCCGCGATCCCTCCGATCCGTAGACTGCCGTGGTGCCCGGCCCGCTCCACGGTCTCCTCGTCGCCGATTTCTCGCGCGTGCTTGCCGGGCCGCTCGCCACGATGCTGCTCGGCGACATGGGCGCCGACGTCGTCAAGGTCGAACGCACCGGCCGCGGCGACGACACCCGCGCGTGGGGTCCTCCATGGCACGGCGGCGAGAGCACGTACTCGCTGGGACTGAACCGCAACAAGCGCAGCATCCAGCTCGATCTCGGCGATCCCGACGATCGAACGCTCGCCCTGCGCCTTGCCACGCGTGCCGATGTGCTGGTCGAGAACTTCAAGCCGGGGACGGTCGCGCGGTTCGGCCTCGGCTACCACGATCTCGCCGTGAACAACCCCGGCCTCGTGTACGCGTCGATCACCGGCTTCGGTCATCAGGCCGGCGGCGCAGCGCTGCCGGGCTACGACCTCCTCGTGCAGGCCGCGAGCGGGCTCATGAGCATCACGGGCGAAGCCGGCGGGCGGCCGTTGAAGGTCGGCGTCGCGCTCGTCGACGTCGTCACGGGCCTGTTCACCGCGATTGGGATCCTGGCCGCGCTCGAAGCTCGCCACGGGAGCGGTCGCGGCCAGCGTGTCGACGTCACGCTCATGGGCGCAGCGCTCGCCGCGCTCGTCAACCAGGCGAGCGCGCACGTCGTGGCGGGCGCCGTCCCACTCCGCGCGGGGAACCGGCATCCCTCGATCGCACCATACGAGACGTTCGACGCGCTCGACCGGCCGTTCGTGCTCGCGTGCGGCAACGACTCACAGTTCGCGAAGGTCGCCGAGGTCACGGGCCTTGCGGAGCTCGCGACGGATCCGCGGTTCGCGACGAACGCAGCGCGGGTCGAGCACGTCGTGCAACTCGGCGCCGCGCTCGGCGATCGGTTCCGATCGAAGCCTGCACAGTCCTGGATCGACATGTTCACGGCCGCCGGTGTCCCCGCCGGACCGATCAACGATCTCGCCGAGGCGTTCGCGATGGCGCGCGCGGTCGGGCTCGACGCCGTGTGGCCCGGAGCGATCCCGAGCGTCGCGAACCCGATCGCACTGTCGGCGACGCCGGCCGGGGTCCGGCGCTGCCCACCGCGACTCGGCGAGCACGACGTCGAGCTGCGAGCCTGGCTGTCCGAAACGAACCGGGGGGACCCCGCATGACCCGCGCCGATGATCGGCCGACGACCGGCCCAGATGTCCGAGACTTCTACGCCCTCGACGACACGCTGAGCGACGAGGACCGGCTGCTGCGCGACACGGTGCAGCGCTTTGTCGACGACAAGTGGATGCCGATCGTCGCAGAGCACTTCGAGGCCGGCACGTTCCCGCGCGACCTGGTCCCCCAAATCGCGCAGCTGGGCCTGCTCGGACTGCACCTCGACGGCTACGGGTGCGCAGGCGCGTCCGCCACGGCCTACGGCATCGCGTGCCGCGAGCTCGAGTACGGCGACAGCGGGTTGCGCAGCTTCGTGTCGGTTCAGGGATCGCTGTGCATGTTCCCGATCTGGAAGTACGGCAGCAACGAACAGAAACAGGACTGGCTCCCGCGCATGGCCGCCGGCGAGGCCATCGGGTGCTTCGGCTTGACCGAGCCCGATCACGGCTCTGACCCCGCGAGCATGCAGACGCGCGCGGTCCGCGACGGCGACGACTGGTTGTTGAACGGCGTGAAGCGTTGGATCACGAACGCGGGCATTGCCGACCTCGCGATCGTCTGGGCACAGACCGACGACGGCATCCGTGGCTTCATCGTTCCGACGGATACGGCGGGTTTCGACGCTCGGCCGATCGAACGGAAGCTGTCGCTGCGGGCATCGGTGACCGGCGAGTTCTATCTCGACGACGTGCGAGTGCCGGAGCGTTTCCGGCTCCCCGAGGCCGCCGGGATCCGGGGGCCGCTGTCCTGCCTGTCGGAAGCCCGGTACGGGATCGTCTGGGGCGCCGTCGGTGCCGGGCTCGCGTGCTTGATCGCGGCGCGCGATTACGCGGTCGGCCGTCCACAGTTCGACCGGCCGATCGCGGGATTCCAGCTCACGCAGGCGAAGCTCGCCGACATGCTCACCGCGATGACGAACGCGTCGCTGCAGGCGTATCGCCTCGCCGCGCTCAAGGAAGCTGGTCGTGCGCATCCGGCGCACGTGTCGATGGCGAAGCGCCACAACGTCCGCGCCGCGCTCGACACCGCGCGCACCGCACGCACCATCCTCGGTGCGAACGGCATCAGCTTGGAGTACCCGGTGATCCGCCACATGGTGAACCTCGAGTCGGTGTTGACCTACGAGGGCACCGAGGAGATCCACACCCTCGTGCTCGGGGAAACGGCCACCGGCATCGCCGCGTACCGATGATCCATCGCGATCGAGATCAGCCGATCGGCGCGCGCGTCGACGACCTGCTCGCGCGCATGACGCTCGACGAGAAGCTTGCCCAGCTCGCCTGCGCCTGGTCGACCCAGCTCGTGCAGGACGACGCGTTCTCCGAGTCGCGCGCGGCGAACCATCTCGAACAGGGCATCGGCGAGATCACGCGGATCGGCGCGTCGACGGGACTCCGTCCGGAGGGCAGCGCTGCGTTCGCCAACGAGATCCAGCGATACGTCGTCGAGCGGACACGTCTCGGGATCCCCGCCATCATCCACGAGGAGAGCACCGCAGGGTTGTGCGCGCGCGACGCGACGCAGTTCCCGCAGGCGCTCGGGCTGGCGGCGACCTGGAACCCCGATCTCATCGGCGAGATGGCGGGCGTGATCCGGGAGCAGATGCGGGCGGTCGGAGCCCGGCATACCCTCGCGCCGGTCCTCGACGTGGCCCGCGATCCACGCTGGGGCAGGGTGGAGGAGACGTACGGTGAGTCGGCGTATCTCGCCGGCCGGATCGGCGTCGCGTACGTACGCGGTCTCCAGACCGACGATCCGCGCCTTGGTGTTGCCGCGACCGGCAAGCACTTTCTCGGCTACGGGCTCTCCGAGGGCGGCATGAACCACGCGCCGGTCCATCTCGGCGGCCGTGAACTGCGCGAGGTCTTCGCCGAGCCATTCCGCTGCGCGATCGACGAGGCGGGGCTCGCCACGATCATGAATGCCTACAACTCGGTCGACGGGCTGGCCTGCGGCGCGTCCAAGGCGATCCTCACCGATCTCCTGCGTGGCGAGCTGGGCTTCACCGGGGCGGTGGTCGCCGACTACTTCACGACCGATCTGTTGATCACCCATCACGCGATCGCCGCCGACGAGGGTGAGGCCGGACAGCGCGCGCTCGAAGCAGGCCTCGACATGGAGCTTCCCGCGTTGCGGTGCTACGGCGCGGCCTTGCGCGAACGCGTCGAGCGCGGTGCGGTTGATGTCGCGCTCGTGGATCGATCCGTGCGCCGCGTGTTGTGGCTGAAGTTCGCGCTCGGCCTGTTCGAGCAGCCGTACGTCGACGCGGCGGCAGCAGCGCGCGTGTACGACACACCCCCCCAACGCTCGCTGGCGCGCGAGCTCGCCGCGCAGTCGATCATCCTTCTCGAGAACGACGGCGTGCTGCCGATCGAGCCGGGCGTCGGGCCGATCGCTGTCGTCGGGCCCGCGGCCGACGACGTTCGCCTGTTACAGGGCGATTACTCCTATCCCGCCCACATCGAGATGCTCTACCGCCTTGCCGCCAACTCCGAGAACGCGGACATCGGCACCCACGGCGGCGGATCGATCCTGCCTTCGCAAACCGGCGCATTCGCACCGGGCGACTACTTCCCGCCGAGTGTCACGTTGCTCGACGGCATCCGGACTGCCGTGGCCGGCGACGTCGCCGTGCGCCACGCGCCGGGCGGCACCGTGCTCGGCGCGACCGACGACGAGATCGACGAGGCAGTGTCGATCGCGCGTGGCGCGGCGGTCGCGATCGTCGCCGTCGGCGGTAAGAGCGGGTTACTCGCCGATTGCACGACCGGCGAGTTCCGTGACACATGCGACCTCGCCTTGACCGGACGCCAAGCCGACCTCGTACGCGCAGTGCACGCCACGGGAGCGCCGACCGTGCTCGTCGTGATGAGCGGTCGCGTGCACACGCTCACCGATGTCGAGGACAGCGCGAGCGCGATCGTGTACGCGTTCCCGCCCGGCGAGGAGGGGGGACATGCGCTCGCCGACGTGCTGTTCGGCAACGTGTCGCCGGGAGGCCGGCTCCCGATCTCGATCCCGCGTCACGTCGGCCAGGTTCCCGTGCACCACGACCATCGCTCTGGTGGTGGGCGCAGCCAGATGCTCGGCGACTACATCGACGGTCCGACGACGCCGCGTTGGGCGTTCGGCCACGGCCGGACGTACTCCACGGTCGTGTACGACGAGCTCACCGTCGGGGCGTCGACGACCCGCACACCCACCGTCGTGCGAGCCCGCATCACCAACACCGGCGCGCGCCGGATCACCGAGGTCGCGCAGCTCTATCTGCGCGATCGCGTCGCGCGTGTCGCCCGGCCGGTTCGTCAGCTCGCCGGCTTCGCGCGTGTCGAGCTCGAGCCCGGCGCGTCGCGATGGGTGACGTTCACGGTCGACCCGACGCAGCTCGCCTACTACGACGAGACGATGACGCTCGTGATCGAGCCGGGCGCGGTCGAGTATCTCGTCGGTCCGAGCTCGGCCGACCTCCCGCTGCGGACGACGATCGAGATGAGCGGCTCCGAGCGCGCGATCCGCCCGAACGACCGTGTCCCGACGACCGTTTCCCTGAACATTGAGCAGTCAGCTACGCGATCGCGTAGCTGACTGCTCAATGTTGGGGGTGTGGCAGTTGCGCGACGACGTCGACCGCGAACGCGGCAGCGCGATCGCGCCACTCGGCACGCGTCGTCGCAGGGAACCACACCGGCGACCAGGTGACGCCGAGCTCTCCCAACCGGCCCAGCTCGCCGCGGACCTCGCCGGGGTCGTACGCGCCCGAGCCGAAATGCGTCAGCGACATCAGCGCGCAGCAAATGTCGAGCGGCGCCGTCCGGCCGACAGCGGCGGCGTGGGCACGTGCGTACGCGACGCGCGTCGCGAGCTCCTCGAACGTCTCGAGCTTCGCGGTCTTCAGCGCCTTCGTGGCCGCGGCAGGGTTCGGGAACGGCATCCAGCCCTCGGCCTTCTCGACCGCGCGACGGATCGCGCGCTTCGAGTTGCCGCCGACCCAGATCGGCGGCCGCGGTGACGCGACCGGGCGCGGTCGCATCGTGGTCGCACGCGAGCGGTACCCGGCACCCTTGTAGCGGACGGCGTCTTCGGTCCACGCCATGGTGCAGACGTCGATCGCCTCGTCGAGGAGATCGTTGCGTGCGTCGAAGTCGATGCCGAGCGTGTTGAACTCCGAGCGCAGGTATCCCGCAGCGACGCCCAGGATCAGCCGGCCGCCCGACAGCACATCGAGGCTCAACACGCTCTTCGCGGCGAGAAAGGGATTGCGGTAGGCGAGCACGTAGATGTTGGTCAGCAGTCGCAGCTCGCCGGTCGCGGCCGCCGCGAACGAGAGCGCGACCATCGGCTCGAGTGCGTGGTGGCCGCCCGTGTCGAGCCACTGCTGGTCGGGTGCGGGGTGGTCCGTGACATACACGGCGCCGTAACCGAGTTGCTCGGCCGTGCGGGCGCAGTCGGCGACCGCCTCTCCCGTGACGAACTCGTCGACGTGCTCGACATGGTCGGTCGGGAGCCCGAGCGCGAACTTCACCCGGGGATTGCTACCAGCCGCGAAGGGCAGTCACTGTAGCGAGCGCGATCGACGTCGCCTCGCGCGGCGGCCCGACCGGCAAGCGCAAGGCCGGCGCCTCGGCCGAGTCGGCCGGCAGCGAGGCCGTTGAAACCGTACGCGTGCGATGCATCTGCTGGTACACCGAGTAGACGTGCAGCCCGTAGCTCGCGCCGGTCGCCCACTTCCCGGTCAGCTCGTACCACGTCTTGGTCTTGCCGGCGCGGATGATCTTCAGCTGGCTCGGCAGCACCATCGGGTTCGCGAAGTCGTCCTCGCTGTCGATCGTCGGATCGCCGTACAGGCGCAGCGCCTGGATCTGCGCTCGTACGCCGTCCCGCGCGGTCGCGAAGATTCGACCGTGCTCGCAGGAATCGCACGCACCCATGCCTGCGAAGTTGTTGTCCGTGTAGTTGACGATGCTGCCGCTCACGGGATTGCTGAAGCTGCCCGTCTCGAGGATCGACTGCGCGAACGCCGCGTCGCCGCGTACGCCTTCGGCCGCGCCTTCCTCGAGGAACATCGCCGCCAGCTCCTCGAGCGGCACCGTCAGGCGGACGGTCACGTCGGCGGCGTTCACCTTCCGCACGAGGTCGTCGACGTCGAGCGCGCTCGGACCCATGATCGGGCTCGAGGCGGTACGCGGCGCGGCGGCCAGCCACTCCTGCTCGTACGCGAGCAGACGGACGAGCTCCAAGCGGGCCGCGACGGCCCGAAGGCGGGCTTCGGCGAGATGGCCACGTGTCGCGAGCAGGTCGGCATCGACGTCCTCGAGGGCGCTTTCGCGTACGACCCGCGCAGCCGCGGCGACCCGCTCGTCGGTCTCGAGCTCGTCGCGTCGCTCGAACTGGGCCGTGTTGTAGGCGTCGATCAACACCATCGCGCGGCCGGCGTCCATCACGGACTCGGCCGAGATCAGCGATTCGACGGCCGGGACGAGCTCAGAAGCCTGCGCGTCCAGATACGCGCGGGTCGACGCAGCTCGCACCCGCCCCGCGTTGCGATCGAGCTCGCGTGCGACCTCTCGCTCGCGGCTGCGGGCGAGGCGGAGCCGCAACGCCTCGCGACGCCGGGCGCGCTCGAGGTCGGGGATCTCGCCCGCGACGGTGGCGACCTCTGCGTCGGTCAACGCGATGGCGTCACGAGCCGAGGCGATGTCGCGCACGAGGATCCGGCCCGAGTCGTCACCGAACGCAAACGGCGGCGGCGGCGGGCCGAGGTCGGGGACGTACGGCAGCGGCGGCGGGGTCCCGGGGGTCGGGGTCGGCGTCGGGGTCGGCGTCGTGGCCGATGTCGTGGTGCCCTCGGACGACAGATCGCCGGCCAACGCGGGCGCGGCGAATCCCGCGAGGAGGCCCGCGAGGAGGACAGGCACGAGAGGCAGCGTGAGCGCACGCGCGGGCAGGAATCGCATGGCGGCCTCGGACGGTACGCAGGTTGCCGGCGGCCGGCGATAGGTCCCTCGGCCTGTTCATCGAACGGTGTGCCCGAATTCACACCGGCGCGTGCGATCAGGCGCGGCGGCTCGCGCGGCGCAGCAACCACGCCGTGAAGAAACCGACCCCGGCACCGCCGGTGACGATCCCGGCACCGATGGCGGCGCGCAGACCGTGCCGCGGTTCGACACGCACGATCTCCCATTCACGCTCGAGCGCGAGGTCGCGCAGCGTCCGGTCGGGGTTCACGGCGACGGCGTGACCAACTCGCTCCAGCATCGGCAGGTCGCTGACCGAATCGGAGTACGCCCACGACGATTCGAGGTCGATGCCGGCCTTCGCCGCCTCCGCGTCCATGGCGACGACCTTGCCGCCTCCATAGCAGAACGCACCGATCAACTGCCCCGTGTAGGTCCCCTCCGCGTCGGTCTCGGCGCAGGTCGCCAGCGCGCCGGTCATCCCGAGTGCCCTCGCGACGGGTTGCACGACCTCGACCGGCGAGGCGGAGCAGAGGTACGTCGGCACGCCGGCACGCTCGTGGTCGAGGATGCGGCGGTAGATCTCGGGGTACACGTTGAGCAGGATCGAACCCAAGACCTCGGGGAGCAACGCTTCCATCCCAGCGCGCGTCCGGCCCTTCACCGCAGCGAGCACCTGGTCGCGCACGCCCTCGGATTGCTCGTCGGTAGCGCCTCGCCGCTTGAACCAGAACGTCTTCCACGCCGATCGCAGCAAGAGCCGGCGCGAGTAGAAGCCCGACTTCACCGCAGCCTTCGCGAAGTAGTACGTGCTCGCCCCCGACATCACCGTGCGGTCGAGGTCGAAGAACGCGCCCGCCGCGCCCGCCGATGGCTTCGCCGGATCGTGCGACGTCGTCATCGCGCGACTAATTGCGCGCGACTTGGGTCCAGGGGACGTCGCGATCGACACGTGGCTCGCCCGGGAGGCCGAGGACACGCTCGCCCAGGATGTTGCGCATGATGTTCGTCGTCCCACCCTCGATCGAGTTCGCCTGCACGCGCAAGAACGCCTTCGTCGGCGTGGAGAGGTCGAGCGCGGTCCGCGGCCGCTCGAACGTGTAGCCGTCGTAGAGCGTCGAGGCCATCCCGCGCTGGTTCATCACCCAGTTCGCGATTCGTTGGTTCAGCAATGCCATCGCGAGCTTGCCCGTCGATCCTTCCGGCCCCGGTGTGCCTTGCTTGCGGTTCTGCGAAGCACGGATGTTGGTGAGCCGCTGGCACTCTGCATCGACCCACAGCCTCGCGAGCTCGTCGCGCGCGACCGCGTCGCCACGGTCGCTGCGCTCCCACGTTCGGAGCGCCATCCCGATCATCCCGGAGCCGCGGGGCGCGACCTGCCCACCGATCGACACGCGTTCGTTCATGAGCGTCGTGATGGACACGTGCCAGCCCTCGCCGATATCGCCGACGCGCTCCGCGTCGGGGACGCGGACATCGGTGAGGTACACCTCGTTGAACTCGGCCTCGCCGGTGATCTGCACGAGCGGCCTCACCTCGACGCCCGGATCGTGGAAGTCGAGGACGAACATGGTGAGACCCTTGTGCTTCACCGCGTCCGGATCTGTGCGTGCGATGATGATGCCGAAGCGCGAAACGTGCGCGAGCGTGGTCCACACCTTCTGGCCGTTCAGCACCCACTCGTCACCATCGCGCATCGCTCGCGTCGACAGGCCTGCGACATCGCTGCCGGCGCCCGGCTCCGAGAACAGCTGGGACCAGATCTCCTCACCGGTGAACAACGGCCGGAGGTAGCGCCGCTTCTGCGCCTCGGACCCGTGGGTCACGATCGTCGGCGCGCACATGCCGTAGCCGATCGGGTTCCGGGGATAGGCCAGCGGTCCGTGCGCCTCGCTCACCCGTGCGTTGACGATGTTCTGCAGTCTCGGTGACGCACCGAGCCCACCAAAGCCCTCGGGAAAGTGCACCCACGCCAGGCCGAGGTCGTACTGCACGCCGAGGAACTCCACAGCCGCGGTCGACGCTGGCGGGCAGGTCGCGAGTAGATCGTCGACCAAGCCATGGACACGATCCTCGGCAGTGCTCGTTGCGACCGCAGCCATCTGCACCGCTCCTGCTCTCGCCCGACGAGGGGCCCCCAAAGACTCGGCCTCAAAACTTGACCGCGAGGTCAAGAGTAGTCCGAGGCACATGCCACGTTCCGGGCCGCTCGAGCCGCGTTGCCTTGACACGATCCCGCGTCCCATGGACCCTGACGCGATGCACAACCGGGCGGGGATCTTGGGTCTTGTCGCGGCCGCATCGCTGCTGCTGACGGGCTGCGAAGCCGCGAATCCCGTCTACACCCGCGCGTGTAGGGGGACGCTCGCGACCTCGACCACCGGCCCGATCACCAACCCGGCGCTCACCGAGATCTCCGGCATCGTGGCGAGCCGTCGCCAACCAGGGATCTGGTGGGTCCACAACGATTCGGGCGACACGGCCCGGATCTTTGCCATCGGCGACGACGGCGCGACGCGCGGCGAGTTCGCACTGACCGGTTCGACGAACTTCGACTGGGAAGACATCGCGATCGGGCCTGGCCCGGTTGCGGGCATCGATTACCTCTACGTGTCCGACACCGGCGACAACGCGCTCACGCGCACCGAGGTCCAGGTGTATCGAGTCCCCGAGCCGGCGGTCGCGGCAACGGCGGGCGCGTTCGAGCTCGGAGGCGTCGAAACGTTGCGGTTCCGGTTCCCTGACGGCGCGAAGAACGCCGAGTCGCTGCTCGTCGATCCCCGCAACGGTCAACTCATGATCGTGCAGAAACGCTCGATCGGCGGACCGGCGAAGGTGTACCGGGCTCCCGCCAATGTCGTCGCCGGCTCGCTTTCGACCCTGACCAAGGTCGGGACGGTCACCCTCGAGCCGGGCTGGATGAACGCCGCGACCGGCATCGACATGAGCGCCGATGCCAGGGTGATCGCGGTTCGCACGTACGCGGGGGTGCTCGTGTACAGGGTCGGCTCGGGGCAGAGCGTGAAGGCCGCGCTCGGCGGGACGGCCTGCCTCGCGAACGCGGCGATCGAGCCGCAGGGCGAGGCCATCGGGTTCGACGCCGACAGTCTCGGCTTCGTGACCACGAGCGAGGGCGGCAACGAGGCGCTGCACCATTACGACACGTGAGCGGGCACGACGCCTGAGCGGGCACGACACGTGAGCGGGCACGACGCCTGAGCGGGCGTGACACGATTGGCGCCATGAAGCCGGCGCCCGTGAATCGCACGACGGCGCGGCGCGGCGCCTTGACCGTGGTCGCCGCCTGCGCCGCGCTTGCCCTCGTGATCCGCGGCCGGCGTTCTGCGAACCCGGCGACTGCGGTCGTGGCACGCGGTCAGCTCCGCCGCAATGCCCGGCTCGCCACCCTCGCGACCCGCAGCGGCTCGCGCGCTGCTCTCCACCGCGCGCGCCGGACGTTCGCGTCGGCGGCGCGGCGCGAGGAGCTCGACTCGCGGCACCAGCTGCGCACTGCGGCCGATGTCGCGGCCGCGCTCGGCGAGATGAAGGGGGTGATGATGAAGCTCGGCCAGATGGCCAGCTACGTCGACGAGACGATGCCCGAACCAATGCGAGCCGCGCTCGCGTCGCTCCAGCAGGATGCGCCGCCGATGAGCCCGCAGCTCGCGGCCGGCGTCGTTCGGGAGGAGCTCGGTGGCGAGCCCGGGGACGTGTTCGCGACATTGGACAGCGTGCCGATCGCTGCCGCGTCGATCGGTCAAGTGCACCGGGCCATGACCCACGACGGCCGCGCCGTCGCGGTGAAGGTCCAGTACCCGGGCGTCGACGCCGCGATCCGCAGCGACCTCGAGACGACCGACCTCCTGTTCCGCGCGGTCGGGATGATGTTCCCGGGCCTCGACCCGAAGGTCATCGTCGACGAGCTGAAGGTGCGCCTCACCGAGGAGCTCGACTACCAGATCGAGGCGAACAACCAACGGTTGTTCGCGGATTGGTTCTGCGATCACCCGTTCATCCACGTTCCCGCCGTTGTCGCCGAGCTGTCGACGCGCAGGGTGTTGACCACGGAGCTGGCGTCCGGCGCGCGTTTCGAGGAGGTCGCGACCACGTGGACGCAGGCCGAGCGAGATCTCGCCGCCGAGACGATCTTTCGCTTCGTGTTCCGGGGTATCTACCGGATCCACGCGTTCAACGGGGATCCGCATCCCGGCAACTACCTGTTCGCGCCGGGCGGGCACGTGACGTTCCTGGACTTCGGCCTCGTGAAGCGATACACGGCGCCAGAGGTCGCTCTCTTCGAGGATCTGATCCGCGCAATGTGCTTCCGGCACGACATCGCGTGGTTCCGGCGGCTCATCGAGCAGGCCGGCGTGCTGCTCACGGGCGCGGCGGTGACCGACGAGCAGGTGCGGAGCTACTTCGGTCACTTCTACGAGTTCGTGATCGAGGATCGCGTCGTCACGTTCGACGCCGAGTACGCCTCCGGGACCGTCCGTCAGATGTTCGACCTCGGCGGACCACAGGCGGCAGTCGCGAAGGTCGCGAACGTGCCGAGCGCGTTTGTTGTGACGCAACGGATCAACCTCGGCCTCCATGCGGTGCTCGCACAGCTGCACGCGACTGCGAACTGGCGCCGGATCGCGGAGGAGATCTGGCCATTCGTCGCCGGGCCGCCGTCGACACCCGCAGGCGTGCTCGAAGCCGAATGGCTCGGGCGAACACACGCGCAAGACTTCGTCACGTGAAGATCGTGTCGCTCGTGCCGTCCGCCACCGAGATCGTGTTCGCGATCGGTGCCGGCGACGAGCTGGTCGGTGTGACCTTCGAGTGCGACCACCCGCCGGAGGCGCGTTCGATCCACGTCGTCTCGAACGCTGCGGTACCGACCAGCGCCGCGGCGGGACCGCTGACCGCGGCCGAGATCGACTCGTCCGTCCGCGACCGCCTCGCGGCCGGTGAACCGCTCTACCTCCTCGACCACGAGTACCTCGCGGAGCAACGACCGGACGTCGTCCTGACGCAGGACCTGTGTCGCGTCTGCGCAGTCCCCGCCTCGCAGGTGGATCGCGCGCTCGAGCTCGTCGGAGCGCCGGCGGAGGTCGTATCGCTCGATCCGCATTCGCTCGACGACGTGCTCGAGACGGTCGTCGCGATCGGTGAGGCGATCGGCCGGCGTCCGGCCGCGACCGCGCTGGTCGAAGGGCTCCGCGCGCGGCTCGCCGCCGTTTCCCGCGCCATCGCGTCACGACCGCGGCCGCGGGTGCTCCTGCTCGAATGGGTCGACCCACCCTTCCTGGCCGGACACTGGTTGCCCGACGTCGTGAAAGCCGCGGGTGGTGCGCCGGTTGGCATCGCGCCCGGCGGCTGGTCGAGCGAGGCGAGCTGGCCTCAGATACGGGACCTCGCGGCGGAGGTCGTCATCGTCGCACCGTGCGGCTTCGAGCTGTCTCGCGCTCGCGTCGAGGCCGAGCACGCGAGCCGCGAGCTCGACGGCGCGGCGATCTACGCCGGCGATGCGAACGCATACTTCACCCGGCCCGGTCCCCGGTTGGTCGACACGGTTGAGGCGATCGCGGCCGCGCTGCATCCCGGTTGCGGGCTCGGGGAGCGGCTCGAGGTGCTCGTCGGGCTGTAACGCATCACCGCTGGCGTGCGACGATGCCGGCATGCCGAACGAGCCGAGCTGGGTCATGATCGCGCGCTGGTCGGAGGTGCCCGATCAACAACCGCTCGGGGTCATGGTCGAAGGCCTCGACCTCGTGGTGGTGCGTCGGGGTGACGCCCATTCGGTCCTGTACGGCCGGTGCCTGCATCGCGGCGCGTTGCTGTCGGACGGCACGGTCCGTGGCGGTGACCTGATCTGCGGCCTGCACGGATGGGACTACCGCATCGACTCCGGGGTCAGCGCCTACAACAACGCTGAGCGGCTCGAGAAGTTCGCGAGCCGCATCGACACGGCGACCGACGAGCTCCAAGTCGACCGCAACGACGTCGTCCGGTATCTCATGCATCATCCGCAGCCCTACGACCCCGACGTGTACCAGGGCCTCTACCGCGATCCTCACATGGTCCCGGAGGAGCCGTTCGTCGCGTACATCCACGAGCTCGCCGCGTACGGGCTCTCCAAGACTGGGCACCACGGGCCGGTCGCCGCGATGGGAGTACCCCGCGATGACCTACCGAAATGGGACGGCATCCAGTTCGTCACCGCGCAGCTGGCGCGCCGCCCGCTCCTCGACGCGGAGCCGGTCGGCACCGACGTGTGCGTCGGGCCGAACGCGACGCAGCCGCTCTGGCTCGACATGCCGATCATCGTCTCCGACATGAGCTTCGGCGCGCTCTCGCAAGAGGCGAAGGTCGCGCTGGCACGCGGCGCCGAGCTCGCGGGCACCGGTATCTGTAGCGGCGAAGGCGGGATGCTCCCCGAGGAGCAGGCCGAGAACTCGCGCTACTTCTACGAGCTGGCGTCGGCGCGCTTCGGCTGGTCGTTCGACCACCTCGCGAAGGTGCAGGCGTTCCACTTCAAGCTCGGCCAGGGCGCGAAGACGGGAACCGGAGGCCACCTTCCGGGCGACAAGGTCCGCGGCAGGATCGCCGCCGTCCGAGCGCTCGACGAGGGTACGCCCGCGATCTCGCCCGCCCGCGATCCCAACTTCGACAGCCTCGACGACTACCGGCGCTTCGCGGACGATGTGCGCGATCGCAGCGGCGGGATCCCGATCGGCGTGAAGCTGAGTGCGCAGCACATCGAGGCGGACCTCGACGCGGCACTCGAGATCGGCGTCGACTATGTCATCCTCGACGGTCGTGGTGGCGGCACCGGTGCAGCACCGCTGCTCTTCCGCAACAACATCTCGGTGCCGACGATCCCCGCGTTGGCGCGGGCACACCGCCACCTGCAGCGCCGCGGGAAGCGCGAGGACGTGACGCTCATGATCACCGGCGGCCTTCGCCACGCGCCGGACTACGCCAAGGCGCTCGCGCTCGGTGCCGACGCGATCGCGGTGGCCAACAGCGCGATCCAGGCGATCGGTTGTCTCGGCATGCGAGCTTGCCACTCGAACAACTGTCCCGTCGGCATCGCGACGCAGAAGGAGCACCTCCGCGCCCGCCTTCCCGTCGACGAGGCGGCACAACGGTTGAACCGGTTCCTCCGGGCGAGCGTCGAGCTGATGCAGGTCCTCGCGCGCGCGTGCGGTCACGCTCATCTCGACGAGTTCTGCCTCGACGATCTCGTGACGTTCGATCGCGAGCTCCACCATCTCGCCGGCGTCCCGTACGCGGGGGTGCTCGCGTGACGGCGGTCGTAGGCGCGAGCCTCGTCTGGCACCGTGTCGCGAGCCTCGACGAGCTTCCGGAAGGTCGCGTCAAGTCTGTCCAGGCTGGCCACGTCTCGATCGCGCTGACCCACTTCAACGGCGACTACGGCGCGCTGCACAACAAGTGCCCGCACCAGGGCGGGCCGCTGGGCGAAGGCTCCATCGAGCGGGGTTGGCTGCGCTGCCCGTGGCATGGCTACGACTACGACCCGATCAGCGGGGAACCGCCGCCGGGGTTCAAGGATCGACCGGGGCGCTTCCAGGTCGACGTGCGCCTCGATGGTGTGTACGTCGGCGTCGCGCCGGAGGCGCCGCGAGAGCGGACCGTCAGCGACGTCATGGTCGACACGATGATCGACTGGGGCGTGACCCAT
>Ga0247727_10008223_pt1 | contig 19459 bp, 3 predicted proteins | sample WisWelCaveWW1625_FD_202498 | JGI IMG/M metagenome (GOLD analysis project Ga0247727, IMG submission 202498) | Biofilm microbial communities from Wishing Well Cave, Virginia, United States - WW16-25 | ecosystem: Environmental > Aquatic > Deep subsurface > Groundwater > Cave microbial mat | place... | reverse complement strand
GTGCCGACCTGTGCGTGCCAGATCGACTGCTCGGAGCCGCTCCAATCGCGACTGCACGGCGGCCGGCAATTCGCGCCACGACTCAACGTCATGAATCGCGCGGGCCGCAGTCTCGTACATCGCCAGTTCTTCAGCCGAAGCGGTTTTCCACGCGAGCAGAGACGGGACGCGCAACTCGCCCGTCGCCGTCGCCAATCGGTCCAGTTGCTCATGACCGCGCCGGACCCAAGTCGCAGCCTCCGTGTACCGGCCCGCGCGGGCTTCCAGGCCCGCGAGCTTCGAGCAATTCATGACCGCGTCGGCCGCCTTCTGGGCAGAGGCCGGATCGCGTCGCGACTGCTCCTCGACGATCTCAAACGCTCGGCGAAACGAATCGCGGGCCGCGCCGGTATCGAGATGGGCCTGCACGTCGCCGAGCGAAGTGTGCCCAACGGACAGATTCCGCTGCGCGACGGCGTTTTCCGGATCCCGCTTCGCGTGCGCCTCGGCCAGTGAAAGCGACCGTTGACCCAATTCTGCCGCGTCACCAAACTCCCATTGGCGTTCGCGTAATTTCGACAAATTCTGCAACGTGGTCGACAGATCGGCGAGCCACGTGGAGTTCGTCGGCTCGCGCGCGACCAGTTGCTCGGCGAGTTCCACCTGGCGACGGTAGTGCCGCTCGGCCGCGTCGAAGTCGAACTGCCGCTCGCACACCAAACCGACCCGGCTAAGAGTGACCACGAGTCCGCGGTCAAATCGCGAGTCGGACTGGCTCGCCGCCAGCTCCTCGGCGATCGCCAGCGACTCTTCCGCGTGCTCGCGCGCGGCGGCCAGCTTTCCCTGCCGCTCCAGCAATCGCGTGAAGTTGTTATGCGTTATCGAAAGCCCATCGCGAGCCGGGACGTTTTCCGGGTCGCTCGCCAAGTGCGATTCGTAAATCGCCTGGGCCTGCCGGTAATCGCCCTCCGCGGCCGCGTCATCGAGATTGTGATAGGCGATGTCGCCGAGCTTGCCGAACGCGCGGGCGAGATCGCGTTCCACCAGCGCGTTGCCCGGCTCGGCCGCGAGCAGCCGCTCGGCGAGTTCGCGCGATCGCTCGAACTGCGTACGAGCGTCGGCCGTGCGGCCGGCGTCGATGTAGATGAGGCCCAGCCGCTGGTGCGCGAGCATCACGTTGCGGTCCACGCTGGCATCCCTCTCCGCGTTTTGGCTGACTCGGTTGAGTCCGTCGATCGCCGTCTGCACCAGTTCCTCGCGCAGTTTCACGGTCCCCGCCGTGTCGCCCAACCGCTCGTAGACCTTGCCGATGAGGGCGCTGAGCGAGTCCATCGCGATCGACCGTCCGTCGCTGGCGGATTTGGCGAGCGACTTGGCCCTTTCCTCCGCGGCCAGCGCGGCCTCGGCCGATTCTCGCGCCGCTTGTTCGGCCTCGCGCGCGGCCGCCGCCTGCTTGGCCTCCTGCTCGCGAGCCGATTGCGCTGCCACCGCGCTCCGCTGTGCCTCATCACTCGCTCGCACCGCCGCCAGTTTTTCCCGCTCCGTCTGCCGCTGTTCGGCGGCAATCCAGACCGCGGCGACCGATGATCCGGTCGCGAGCAACAGCAGCAAACCCAAGACGGCGCCGCTCAGCGTCGCCACGCGCGGATTCCGCCGCGCCCACAGCCGCAGCCGCTCGGACGACCCCGCCGGCCGCGCGCGGATCGGCTCGCCGCCGAGCCAGCGCCGCAGATCGTCCGCCAGCTCGCGAGCCGATTGGTAACGCCGCTCCGGCTCCTTTGCCATCGCCTTGAGGCAGACCGTTTCAAGATCGACCGGCACCGCGTCGTTGAGGCGGCGCGGCGGACGCGGCTCATCAAATTCCACCTGCCGGAGCACCATGTGCGGCTCGCCGTGAAACGGCAGGTCGCCCGTCAGCATCTCGTACAACGTAACGCCGAGTGAGTACACGTCACTCCGCTGGTCGACGGAAAAGGGGACGGGAGTCGTTTCCCGGAACGGCGCTTCGGGAGCCTCGCCGAAACGACTCCCGTCCCCTTTTTCGCGGCCCGGCTCGCGCACTTGCTCCGGGCTCATGTACGCCGGCGTGCCCGCAATCATCCCGTCGCGCGTGAGCGTCGAGCCGGGCGGCAAGCTTGTTAGGCGGGCGAGGCCGAAGTCCGTGAGCTTGGCGCGAGAGTTCAGGGTTCGGGGTTCATGGTTCAGTGAAGTCGGCGCGGCAGTGAACGCTTCCAACAGCACGTTGCTCGGCTTCACGTCGCGGTGTACCAGGCCGGCGGCGTGTGCGGCAGCCAGCCCGTCTGCGACTTGTGCGCACAGCTCCGCGGCCTCGCGCGGTGCGAGGCGCTGCTCGCGGTCGATCCGCTCGCGCAGCGTTGGGCCGGGCACGAACTCCATGACAAAGTACGGCGAACGGTCCGGCGGATTGACGACCGAGTGGACCGTGACGATGTGCTCGTGTTTGAGTCGCGCCGCGGCCTGCGCTTCGCGAACAAACCGTGCCCGTGAAACTGCGTCCGCCCGTTCCGGCCGCAACATCTTGATGGCCACCGGGCGGCCCAACTCGAGATCGTACGCCTCGAAAACGACTCCCATTCCGCCGCGGCCGATCTCGCGACGAACGAAGTACAGATCGAGCGAGCCAATATCGCCCTCGCGCCGCGGCGGTCCGAGCGGAACAGGCAACCCAGCCGCTTCGCTGTCAGCCGTCTCGGTCGCGGCAAGTTGTGGGGTCGAACCTTCGCGAATGTCCGCCAGCACTCGCAACAAGCCGGGCGGGCCCTCGACCGGACTGTCTGAACGCATCGACCCTTGCGGCCGCAGCTCGGAAAGATCGCCCGGTTCCGCGAGTCGGTCCAACGCCGCCTGACACGCCGCGCAGCCGTCAATGTGTTCGCCGACAGACGACGCCTCGGTGGGCGTCAATTCGCCGAGCAAGAAACGAGTCAGTTTGGAAGTCTCAGGACATTGCGTCATCGAAAGAATCCCAGTCGCGTGGTGCGATAGTTTACGAACAGACTACCGACTCATACAAACCGCAGAGTTCGCCGAGCAACGCTGAGAAGTCAACAATTCTCTGCGAAACTCTGCGTCCTCTGCGGTTTATCCTCCTCCGGTCTTCTCCTCACGACAACGGCACACACTGCGGCACGTCTTCGGCAATTGCCGCGATCTCCTCTCGCAGCCGTTGCAGCACACGGGATTTCGCAACGTAGATCGCATGAACCCGACAACCAACTTCGCGGGCCGCTTCCTGCGGCGAGCGGTTGCCGATCCACGTCAACTCGAACGCCCGCCACGTCTGTGGCTCGAAATCCGGCCGTATGCGTTCCATCGCGGCGCGGAGCACCTTGGCGTTGAACTCATCGATCCACTCCGGGTCGGCGCCGCCCGATTCGGCCTCCTCGATCGGCGCGTCCGCCGCACGCGCGGACGGATCGCCTGTTGGTCCGCCCTCGCCACGATTCCTACTGCGCCGGAACCGCTCGATCTTCGAGTGCGTCACAGTCCCGAGCCAGCCGCGGAACCGGCCGCGTTCCGGCGAATACTCGAACGACCGGATCGACCGCGCGACCTGGGCCAAAACCTCCTGCGTCACGTCGGCCGCGTCGGCGTCTTGCAGCCCGCGCCGCCGGCAGTAGCCGTAAATCACGCGGGCGTACAAATCGGCAAACTGCCGCCACGCCTCGGCGTCGGCCGAGTCGCGAATCCGCAAGAGCAGGCTCGGCCGCGTGTGCAGCCGAGATCGTGTGTCGTCCTCAGGCATATAACCAGCCAGACTGGGAATCTCTCACGGCAATTTGAGTAGCCCTCACGCTCCGCGTGAGGACAGCGGCTTTCGCCGCACGCTTTCATCACGCGGAGCGTGATGGCTACTCGACCTCCGGCATCACCCCGGTCTCGACGGCGGTGCGGAGTGCTTCCGGGCTGGATTCCCAGGTTGCTTGATACGTCGGCTCCAGCGGTACGCGGATGTTGAATTCATGTGTCAGAAACAGCGGCATATCCGGCAGTACGTCGCCGACGCCGACCGGCTCGATGTACGCGACCCGTTCTTGGCCGAGCGCGTACGACACGAGAATCCGGTCCTTGCCCGGCGGGAACGCGAAATCCTCTTCGAGGAATTGATCCCAAATCGCCTTGTGGATTCCACACGGGTCGCGCGGCGTCGGCGGGAACAGATCGACAATCAGGGCGTGAACGCCGGCACGCAGAAAATCGACCGTTTTCTCCACGAAATCATCGAGGGCCGCGCGGCTGTCCTTGTTGCCGGGTGACACGATTTCAATCACGGCGAGCAGCCGGCCGAGATGGTGCTTGATGACAATACGGTTCGCCTTGTGTGCGTAGAATTCGTTCGTCGTCCGCCGCACGATTCGCGTCACCGGCCGCTCAGCCGTCGCAACGCCGCCGCCGTCGATTGGTTTCCGCGGCCGAGTCTTGGTTTCGATCGCGAGAACGTCGCCCTCGCGCGGCCCGGCTCGTTGCTCGACCAGTGCGGCGACCCCTTTCGGAAGGCGTCCGGCGTTCAAGGCATCGACGATCCGTACAGACCAGCTTTGGTGGAAATGGTGAAACAACCCAGACGGCACTCGTGTCCAATCGTGTATCGGCATGGCTTGATCCTCGGCGTCGCGGGGTGGCGAATCTCAAAATATTATACCCAGAGTGAGAGATTTCGCACCTGGCGGGTTAGTGCTATTTGAAGTGGTCGCGGAAAGCACCTGTTCAGGAGCACATTCATGGCCCGCAATACTCGTCTGTCGAGTAGGCAATCCCCAACGTCCGCCCGTCACATTCGCCAACGGGCGGTTCATGGTCGCCGCATGCAACTGGAGCCGCTGGAACAGCGACTGATGCTCGCGACGGTCTCGTGGAATACTGATGGCGACGGCTTTTGGGATGTGGCAACGAACTGGCAAGACGATATGGGAGTTCAGCGCGTTCCTGGTTCGGATGACGATGTGGTGATCGACCGCGGCGCGGCTAATCCGGTTATCACACTTCGGTCCGGTGCCCAATCGGTCAAAGGCCTCCAGGCCCATGAAGGGCTGTCGATCACCGGCGGGTCGCTGACGATTGCTGTCGATTCCGAAATTAGCGCGGCGTTTACGCTGTCCACCGGCACGCTCACGGCAAACGGCCAGCTCACGCTCGCCGGTGCGAGCACGTGGACGACCGGCACGGTGAACGGGAACGTGCGCAACGAGGGCACGCTGACGATCAATTCGTCGTTCACGGTGAACTTCAACAACGGCACGCTGACCAATGCGGACACGATCATTCACACGTCAACGGTGCTGCAATTGAACGGCGGTGTGATCGAAAATCTGCCGGGCGCGCTGATTGATGTGCGGCACGCGGGCAGTGCGTGGTCGGGCCAAAGCCCCGGCTTCGGCACGATCAACAACAGCGGGACGGTCCAAAAATCCGTGAACGCCGGCGTCGCGACGGCTTCGGCCACGGCGTTCAACAATCTGCCCGGCGGCATCGTCTCGGTGCTCACGGGCGAGTTCGACCTCAGTGGCGGCGGCAATTTGTCGGGCGGCAGCTTCAACGCCGCGGCAGGCGCGTTCCTCGATTTCCAAAGCGGCACGTTCACACTCAGCGGCAAGATCACCGGCACGGGACCCGGCAAGGTGCGTCTCGTTGGGACCACGCTTGACGGGGCGGGCGGCAGCGCGGAATTGGCGTTTGCCGCGGATGTCTTCGAGTGGGTCAGCGGCACGATCAAGGGCACTCTCGCGAACATGGGCGAGCTGACGATCAACAACACCTTCCAGGTGTTTCTGGACGATGGCGCGCTGAACAACTCGGGCGTGATCACTTCCGTCGCCGGGCAGCTCACCTTCACCGGCGGGACGCTGAACAATCTCGCCAGCGGCCTCATTGACATTCAGCGGGCCGCCAACGCGACGATTTGGGCGCAGTCCGGCGTCGATCCGAGTGCCGTGAGCAACAGCGGAACTGTACAGCGTAGCGGCGGGGCGGGCGTCGCAACTCTCGCGCAGATTCCGTTTAACAACCTGCCAGGCGGCATCGTCTCCGCGGTGGTCGGCGAGTTGCGTTTCAACAGCAATACCAATTGGCAGGGCGCCGAATTTCAGACCGCCGCGGGCGCGAGCGTCGTGTTCAATGCCGGCACGCACACGTTCGCCGGCATGTTCACCGGCAGCGGCGCGGGCAAGGTGAAACTCACGGGGACGACGTTTCAAATCGCGGCTGCCGGCGCGCAACTCGACTTTGATCCCGGCGTGCTCGAATGGGCCGGCGGCTTCCTCACCGGCGGCACGCTGACCAACACCGGCGCGCTCACGATCGATCCGCCGGCTCAGCATTTCCTCAACAACGGCACCATCGCGAACGCGGGGGTTGTCACGCACACAAGCGGGCAGCTCAACTTGAACGGCGGCACGATCAAGAATCTTCCGGGCGGCGTGTGGGAAGTGCAGCACGCGACGGCGGTGCTCAGCGGCTTCGGGCCGGGCTTCGGGGTGTTCGACAACCGCGGCACTTTTTTGAAAACGACGAACGCGGGCACGGCGAGCACGCCGGCCGTGTCGTTCGATAATCGCGCTGAGGGCAGCATCGTCGTGAACGCAGGCACGCTCTCGCTCAGCGGCGGCGGGCGCAACGAGGGCGGCGCGCTGCACGCCGAGCCGGGCACGATTCTGAACTTCGTCGCGGGCGGCACGCACGTGCTCACTGGCAACTACACTGGCACCGGCGGAGGGAAGATCCGCATGACCGCGGGCCGCGCGCTGATCGGGTCAGCGGGTGCGACGTTTGATTTCGACCCGGGCGTCTTCGAGTGGACCGGCGGCGTGCTCACCGGCTTCGCGCCTCTGGTCAACAAAGGCTCGATGCTCGTCAATGGCGTCGTCACCGTTGACGACGGCGCGCTGACCAACGCCGGCATCATCACGCAAATCGGCACGCCGACGACGAGCAACATTCAGATGACGCGTGGCGGCATCACGGGAGGCATCCCGACCGGAATCAACGTCGCTTTCACCAACCTCGCCGGCGCGCTCTACGACATGCAAATGGCGCCGGGCACGTTCGGCATCACCGGCTTCGCCCAGGGCCAGGTCGAGGTGAACAACTTCGGCACAATTCGAAAATCCAGCGCGGGGTTCGCAGGATTCTCATCGGTCCGGCTGAACAACGTCGGCGTGATCGAGGTGCTCGATGGCGATTTCGAACTCGCGGATGCAGCGCATTTCGGGACGGCCAGCATTCTTCAGTTTCAAGGCGGGCAGCCGCTCACGGCAACGCCCGCGCCGCTGACTGGCGGCACATGGCGCGCCGTCGGAGCTGGGCGCATCCTTTTCCCGGCGAACATCACGGCGAACGCGGGGACGATCATCCTCGAAGGCAACGGCGACATTCCGCGGCTCAGCGCGCTCGCGTCGAACAGCGGCACGTTCTCGCTGCTCAGCAGACGCGATTTCACGCGCGCGGGAGATTTCACGAACACGGGCGAGCTCGTGCTCGGGCCGGACAGCACGCTGACCGTCAACAGCGCGCTCACGCTCGGCGCCACGTCGGAGATCGAGTTCCAAATCGGCGGCACGCCCGCGAGCGGGCTGTTCGGAAACATCATGGTGCTCGGCGCGGCGATGCTCGACGGCGCGGCGGAGCTGGCGCTCGTGAACGGCTTCGACCCAGAGGACGGACAGTCGTTTCAGTTGATGGCGTTCGCATCGAAGACCGGCGACTTTGCGTCGTTCGACGACGGCGCGGCGGGACGAACGGTTGTGTTTTCGTCCGCGACGACGGCGCTCAATTTCACCGTGAACGTCCTCGCCGATGGCGCGGACCTCGACGTGACCGGAATCACCATTCCCGCGAACGGACTCGCCGGGCAGAACGTGACGATTGACTACACGGTCAACAACGATTCCGCGTTCGCCACGCCCGCCGGGCCGTGGACGGACTCGCTCTATCTCTCGCTCGACGACCGCTACGAATCGTCCGACGTGCTGCTCGGTCGCGTGACTCACAACGGGCAGGTCGGCGGCAACGCGACCTACAACGGCCAGCTCGTCGCGCCGCTGCCGGGCGTGCTGCCGGGCAACTACCGCGTACTCGTCATCGCCGACAGCCGCGGCCTCGTGCCGGACACGGACCGCGCCAACAACACGCTCGCCGGCGCGGGCGTCATCGCCGCGGACATCCCCGCGCTCATGCCGGGCGTGGCGTTTAGCGGAACCGTCGCAGCGGGGCAGGATCTTTTCTTCCGCGTGGATTTGTCCGGCGGAGGAACTCCGTCGTTCACGTTGGTCACCGCCGCAGCGGGCGGCTCGGAACTCTACCTCCGCCAGCTCGACGTGCCTGACCGCGCGAACTTCGACGAAAGCGCGTTCGACCCCGCGAGCACGACGCAGCGCATCCTCGACACCGGCGCCGCCGCGACGACGCACTTCATTTTGATCCACGGACGCGAAAACGCAGGCTTGGGCACGAGCTTCACGCTCACTGCCGAGGCGCTCGGTTTCGGCCCGGTCTCGACGGATCACAACACCGGGGCGCCGCTCGGGCGCGTCACGACGACGATTCACGGCTCGCTGTTTTCGCCGGCGACGACGTACTCGCTCGTGACGCCCGGCACCGGCGCGCTCGTGCCGGCGGTGCAGACGATTTTCCAGGATCCGAACACCGTGTTCGCGACGTTCGACCTCACCGGCCTGCCGCTCGGCAACTACGGCGTGCGCGCGACCGACGGTGCCGCGCAGTCCACGTTCAACGCCGGCTTCACCGTCGTGAACGGCACGCCAGGCGCGCTCGACCTTCACATCTCCGCGCCCCGATTCATCCGCCCGCCGTTCCGCGGCACCGTCGCGACCGTCGAATTTTCCAATATCGGCGATACCGACATTCCCGCCCCCATCTTGTTGCTGTCGGCGCCGGGAGTGAATCTACGGCTCCCGGAACAATCCGAATTCGTCGAGGATCGGTTGGAATTCCTTGGAATCAATCCCACCGGGCCGGCTGGAATTCTGCCGCCCGGCTTTCGCGCGTCCGTCGAGTTGCCGTTTCAGCCGCGTCCGGGCCAACCCCGGCTCAGTGACCTTAGCCTTCAGGTGGAACATGCCGACACGACGATCGCGTGGGACGAGCTGAAAGATGCCTTGCGGCCGGCCACGACGCCCGCCGACGCCTGGGACGCCATTTTCGCGAACTTCACCGATCGAGTCGGCACCACACAAGGACAACTCCAATCGGTGGTCGATGAACATGCCACCTACTTGAGCCAGTTCGGCATCTACACGCGCGACGTCTCGGAGCTGGTCCGGTTCGAGCTGATTTTGGCGGACAATTTCGGCGAACTGACTCGGCGATTCGCACTCGGTCCGTTCGGGCGCGGCGTTCCGTCAACGATCAACACAATAGCCGTCACCGACGCCGACGGCAGCGTGACGATTCGTGCGGACGTGGGATTCAGGACATTCACCCCGCTGCCTGATGGGAGTCTTCGCGGCAGCGAGCGGGAAACCGGCGTCCTGACGCGCGAGCTCGACAGCTCGCTCCGCCTGCGTGAGCGCACCGGGCTCGTCACCGCTTTTCTACCGAATGGCAGGATCGACTTCGTCGAGGACGCCAATGGCAATCGTGTGACTCACGTTTACACAGGCGGCCGCGTCACGAGCCTGATGAATTCGGATGGCGAGACGATCCAGTTTGCGTATGACGGCAACGGCCGGATCATCCAAGTCACCGATTCCGTCGGGCGGGCGACGACCTTCACGTACGATGCATCGGGCGAGCACCTCACGAGCGTGACCGATCCCTCGGGAACCATCCGCCTCACATACTCCCCAGGCATCGGCACCGCTACCGAGCATGCGATTGCTTCGATCGAGTTCCCAGACAGCACTCACGTGTTCTTTGCATACGACGCGAACGGCCGGCTCGTCCGGCGAAGCCTCGACGGCGGCGCGTCAGCGGTAAGCCTTTCGTATGGCCCGAGCGGTCGAACCACGATCACGGATGCGAGCGGCGCAATCACGACTTTCGATCGCGACCACCAGGAACAGCTTGCGCGGGTGACGAACCCACTGGGCCAGGTCACAGGCTTTGAACACGACGCGTTCGGGAATCTGCTCGGTCAAGTCCAGCCGGACGGCACCGCATTCGAGTTTGGCTACGACGCTCGGCACAACCGCACGCGGTCCGTCGATCCACTCGGTCATGTGGTGGAGACCAGTTTTGAGCCCACATTCAGTCAACTGACGAACCTCACCGATGCTCGCGGCAATGCTACTGATTACAGCTACGATGGCCGCGGCAATCTCGTGGCGATCACTTACGCCGATGGGCAATCGGAGAGCTTCACCTATGATGCACTGGGAAACACCACGCGAGTCGTCAACCGTCGCGGACAGTCGATCTCGTTCACCTACGACGCCGATCGTCAGCTTACAGAGAAGACATTCGCCGATGGCTCCAGCGTTGACTTCACGTACGACGGCCATCGGAACTTGATCTCGCACACGGACTCCACCGGAACCACGACGTTCGAGTATGACGCCGCTGACCGGCTCGCCAAGGTGACCTATCCCGGCGGCCGTTTCCTGGAATACACCTACGACGCGGCCGGCCGACGGGCACAGACCCGCGATCAGGATGGCTTTCGGGTGAACTACGCCTACGACAGCCTCGGACGGCTCCTGTCGCTTCGAGACACTCTGGGATCGCTGATCGCTTCCTTCACCTACGATGCCGTCGGCCGCGTTCAACAAAAGACGCTCGGCAACGGCACCTTTGCCACGTACGGCTACGATCTGGCCGGCCGCCTCGCGAGCGTTGTGAATCACGCTCCCGGCGGCTCGGTTCAGTCGCAATTCGAATACACCTACGACCAGTTGGGCCGCAGAACGTCGATGACGACGGTCGAAGGAACCACCACGTTCGGCTACGACGCCACCGGCCAACTCACGATGGTGACGCTACCGAATGGTCGTGTCATCACGTACGAGTACGACCCGGCTGGCAATCGGATCGCCGTGACGGACAGCGGCGCAACCACAAACATTACCGTGAACGAACTCAATCAGTACGAGACATTCGGAACCGCCACGTTTACCTACGACCCCGACGGCAACCTAATTTCCAAGACGGACGCGACTGGTGTTACTGCCTACAGCTTCGACGACGACGGACGCTTGACCGCGATCACGGGTCCCACAGGCGTTCATACTTATCAGTACGACGCGCTCGGCAACCTCGTGTCGAAGACAAGCAACGGGGTTCGCACGGACTTCCTGGTGGATCCCAGCGGGATTGGAAACGTCGTGGCCGAATACACGGCCGACGGTGCGCTCATCTCGCACTACACGCACGGAGCCGGGCTGACGGCCCGCGTTGATGCAGCCGGTCAGGCGAGCTTCTACGGATTCGACGGCGCCGGCAACGTGAGCCAATTGACGGCTCCCGACGGAACGGTAGCCAACCGCTACAGTTACTTGCCGTTTGGAGAGTTGCTGGCGAGCGACGAGCAAACCCCGAATCCGTTTCGATTCGTTGGCCAATTCGGCGTCTTCGACGACGGCAACGGGCTTTACTACATGCGCCATCGTTGGTACAGGCCGGAGCTCGGCCGCTTCGTGTCACCAGATCCAATCAATCTGTTGGGCGGCGACGCGAACCTGTATCGGTACGTGAGGAACGCGCCGACCACGTTCGTGGACCCATCGGGTCTTCAGGTGAATGACCCAGCGAAGGACCCGAGGATCAATCTCAACCCATTTGGACAGCCGCTTTTTGACGAACCCCAAAACGAGAAAGACGCCGCGGCACGAGCCGAAAGTGAAAACGCGGCCCGAGCACAAGCGGAGCGAGACCGGCTGAATATCACGTTCACCGGTACGGAGTCGGAACAGGAATTCCAAGACAAGGTGAAGCGCCAACAGAATACCCTCGACCCTGGTAGCCCATTCGATCTGCCCTCGGAGGACGCGCAGAAAGGCTTTAAGGACAACCGGAACATTTTCGAGACCCGGTATGACCTCACCAATCTCACGCAGGACCAGAAACAGGTGATTTCCTGCATGGCCGGGTTTTTCGAGATCATTCGCCGTGCCACGATCACAGAGGAAATGCCCAACGGGCGCCCGCCGACGGGAGCTGAAATCCGACAAGCCGAGGAAAAGTGCTTTGAAGCTGTAACCGGAACCACATCCACGACCGTCACCTCGACCGATCCGAACAACATCATCGGCCCCGCCGGCTTCAACGCGGATGTCGTCGTGGACGCGCCCGCGCCGGGACAGATGCGCTTCGACGGATTCGTCGGCACCGACGCGCCGTTCAACTACACCATCCAGTTCGAAAACAAGCCGACCGCCAGCGCGCCCGCGCAGGTCGTGAAAGTCACACACACGCTCGACGGCGACCTCGATTTCTCGACGTTCCGTTTCCAGAACGTCGGCTGGGGCGATTTCAAAGTAGACGCGCCCGCGGGCGGCATCGGCTCGTCTTTCCACACCGTCGTGGACGCGACCCCCACGCTCGGCGTGCTCGTGCAAGTGGACGCCGATCTGAACCTCGCGACCGGACTGCTCGAAGTCACCTTCACCTCGCTCGATCCCACGACCGGCGACCTGCCGCTCGATCCGTTCGCCGGCTTCCTGCCGCCAAACACCGCCGCGCCCATCGGCGACGGCTTCATCAATTTCAACGTGCGCTCGAAGCCCGGCCTGGCCGACGGCACGCGTATCGACGCGCTCGCGACCGTAGTCTTCGACACCGAGCCGCCGCTCGACACGCCCGCCGTCCACAATACAATTGACGCCAGCGCTCCCACCTCGACCGTGAACCCGCTGCCGGCGACGACGTTTTCCACGTCGAGAAGTTTCATCGTGAGTTGGTCAGGCTCCGACGATGCGGTCGGCCCGACCGGCTCCGGCGTTGCGTTCTTCGACGTGTTCGTCTCTGACAACGGCGGCCCATTCACGCCGATCCAACTCAACACGCCCGCAACGTCGGCCACGTTCACCGGCGAGTTCGGCCACACGTACTCGTTCTTCGCGATCGCGACCGACAACGTGGGCAATTCCGAATCGACGGGCTCGGCCGCGGCGGAGGCGACCACGACGTTGCTGGAGTTGCCGCAACCGGCCGGCGGCCCGCGCGTGACCGATCTGCGCTTGCCGTCGCGCGGCCGAAAGGTCACCGCGCTTGTGGTCAGTTTCGATCGCGACATGAATCCGACCGAGGCACAGCGGCTGGCCAACTACGAACTGCTCTCCGCCGGCAAGGACAATCGATTCGCCACGCGCGACGATCGTACGCTCGTCCTCCGGTCCGCCTTGTACAACCCCGCCGACCGCACCGTCACACTCACGCCGGTGAAGAAGCTCAAGATCAATCAGGCGTTTCAACTGACGATCCACGACACGGTAACCGACCTCGCCGGCAACCGGCTCGACGGCGACGCGGACGGCACGGGTGGCGTCGATCACGTCGCCCGCGGCGGCGCGTGGACGCGGATCGCGTACATCGACGACGACGGCGACCGCGTGACGTTGCGACTCGACTTGCCCGGCAATTTGCCGTCGGCGGTAGATCAGCTACTTGATGGACCGTTCGCGGGTCTGATGGAGGTCGTGTGGGGACCGACGGTCACGGGCCGCAGCCTGCATCTCGTTGGAACGACGGCCGGCGCCAGCGTCCTCACCGGTCACGTTTCCCGCGGATCGGGCAGCGACGGCCAGACCATTCTCGAATCTATCACCGGGCTGGCCGCTGTCCGCAACCGACTCCCGTCGTCGTTCATCGTCGGCACGGTTGCCGCCGCGGTCGATGAAGTGCTCGAGCGCGGACCCTAGGGCGCACAATCCGTGGATGTGAAAAAATGTATAGGGTAGGCCAAGTCTTCGCGGCCCACCAATGACTACGCTGCGTTTTCTGTGAAATTAGTGGGTTGGAGCGCGGGTCGCTGGGAAGGAAACTGTTTGATATGACCGTAGTCCGGCGGTAGCCTGTAACCACAAATCGTCACGGACCCGGCGTATCCCGTCACACGGACGGGGCAGCGGACTGATTCAATTGTTTCCGCGGGCGGGCTGAGTAAAGCACGAGATGCTTCCCACCACGACTGTTGCCTTTATGCGGTTTCGTCACAGAAGAATAGCCCGGTCACCGCGTGCTTCGTAGTGAATGCCCGAACTGTCACGCCAACGAGACGGCCATGGGAAAGTACAGAGTGAGAGAATCCGGAACTGTGTGGCGGCGGCGGAACCGCACGCCCAAAGTTCGTCTCCAAGTCGAAGTGCTTGAGGACCGCTTGATGCTGGCTGGCAATGTTCATGCCTTCATGGACGATGGCGATCTCAAAGTTCGCGGTGGCTCTGAAGGCGAGTCGCTCAAGATTTCTGCCGGAACCGGCCCGGGCGAATTCACCATCTCGAGCTTGGACGACACCACCATCAATGACTCAGTGGAACCCGTTACGCTTCGCGCCAAGAACAGCATCCGAGTCAGACTGAATGGTGGCGACAATCGCTTGATTCTCTCCGGGATCGATGTGCGCGAAAACATCAAAGTGAAAACGCATGGGCCAGGAGCAACGACCGTCCACTTGATTGACGCCACTATCGATGAAACATTTCGGGTGAAGGCCCGCCGTGCAGAAGACCCCATGCACGTTTGCATTCAAGATTCGGTCATGGAGCGGTTGCGCGTCAAGGTCGGACATGGTGACGATCGCGTCGACATGACCGGCTCCACGGTTACCGGGAGTGCAAGACTGAAGGGAAAGAATGGCACGGACATACTCGCCGATGATGAGACGAATTCAGTCAGGAATCGAACGGTTCGGGGTTTTGAAGTCTTCTCGGCTGAGGTTGATTGCCCGCCGCTCGATGGCGGTTCGGAGGATACCACTGCCCCCGCCCTTGTGGTACGGCTTTCCAACGACTCGGGCATGAGTGCCTCAGACCGCATCACGTTCGATCCAACGATCACGGGCACCGTGACCGATGACACTGCGGTAACCACGCTACAAGCCCAAGTGGACGGAGGCGTTCTTGTCGATGTGCCCTTCGATAGTTCAGGCACATACACCTTTGACCCCGGCTTGCCTCGGAACGGCTCTGTGGACGGCCCACACACTGTCCGCTTCACTGCCACAGACAGAGCTGGCAATCGCGCCCCGCTGTTGATCACTTTCACTCTGGACATGACGGCGCCAAGCGTGGCCATCGCGTCTCCGGCGACCGGCTCAACCCTGACCACGCCCGATGTCTCCGTCACAGGGACGGTGAGCGACGTTCTGTCGGGCGTGGACGCTGTCACTTGCAATGGTGTTCCTGCGTCTGTGGCTGGCTCAAGTTTTATGTGCAGCTTGACCCTGAACGCAGGGCCAAATTCGATCGTTGCACGAGCTAGAGACTTGGCGGGGAATGAAGGCACAGCCACGAGCGAAGTCGCTTTGACCCAATCGCTTGCTCCCGTCCCCGATGTGGTGGGCCAGCCGCAACTGGCTGCCCGGTCCAGAATCGCAGGGGCGGGGCTGTCGGTTGGCGCAGTGGCATTTGAGAACGACGCCATGGTGCAGGTGGTGCGCGTTGTCACCCAGGATCCGGCACCAGGCACTCAGGTCCCAAATGGCTCAGCCGTGGACGTGGTCATCTCGTTAGGGCCCGAGCTTGTAACCGTTCCCGATGTGGTTGGCCTGCCACAGGCCGGTGCCCAGACGGCTATCACTGACGCCGGCTTCCCAGTAGGCAGGGTCACAACAGCGTTCAGCGACACCGTTCCGGCCGGCCACGTTAGCAGCCAGATCCCCAAAGGCGGCAGTCAAGTCTTACCGGGAACGCCAGTAGATATAGCGCTCGTAGTGGGAACGGTCAACGACCCACCACAAATTACCTCGGAGCCTGTGACCTCGGTGACCGAAAGGCAGCCTTACAACTATGACGTCGACGCAACGGATCCCGACGTAGTGGACACGCTGGCGTTCACGCTGCCGCTACAGGCACAAGGCATGACCATTGATCCCGCGAGTGGGGTGATTCAATGGACGCCCAGTCCCGAGCAGGTCGGTCTGCACGACGTGACGGTGATGGTGGATGACGGGCATGGCGGCCTCGATTTCCAGACGTTTATTGTTTCTGTCGCGGCAATGAACGAGGCACCGAACGCCCAGGACGACGCCTACGAAGTTCGGGTCGGCGAAACGCTCAGCGTCCCCGCGGCGGGTGTCATGGACAACGACTCCGACCCCAACGGCGATTCCCTTTCCGCAATGTTGCTGACCAGTCCCACGAACGGCACGGTTGATCTGCGTAGCGATGGGTCATTCTCTTACACACCCGCTGGTCTCACACCAGTTCAAGGTGACCTGACGGAGTTGCTCCGGCCAGAACTGGGCGCCGTGGCGAGCAGCAGCAGCAGCAGCGCACGTTCGCCGCAGCGGGTGATCGACGGTGACCTTAACACGCCGTCCTGGCTCACGGCGTTCGGTGATGCGGCCAACCTCGGCACGACTCCCTTTCTGGAAGTGTGGTTCCCACGCGATGTGACGGTCACGCAAATCCAGATGTTTGGCAACCGTGAGATTCCCGTCGGCTTTGACTTCTTTGCCGGGATTTTCCAGCTCCGCGATGTCAATGGCGCTGTGCTGTTCGACAGCGGCGTCGTGAATCTGCCGGCGCCGGATCGCGATGTGACTGTGGCAGTGCCCAACGTAGGCGGGGTGCGACGGGTGCGATTTATCGCCACCGCTGATGAGGGCAGCGACCCAGGTTTTGCCGAATTGAAAGTGTTCGGGTCTGGTCTTGCCTCAACACCATTGCAGCCGGTGCTCAAGTGGAAGTGGACTGGCAGCACGGTCGAGCCGACCTTCAAGCAGGTCATCGCCACGCCCATCGTGGCCAACCTGTCCGACGACAACCAAGACGGACGCATTGATCAGCAGGACATTCCCGACATCCTGTTTGTCACAACACCGAATACCGGTATCGCCCCGGCCGGCGACGCTGGCGTCTTACGGGCGGTCAGTGGGCAGGATGGCAGCACTCTGTTTGATGTCACCGATCCCGCGCTGCGGACGGCTGTGGCCATTCCGGTGGCGGTGGGCGACCTCGATGGCGACCGGCTCCCCGAAATCGTTAGTGTCCGGCACCCAGAGGAGCGGCTGGTGATCTTAAACCACGACGGAACGTTGCAACAGTTTTCACAGACCGTGCCAGCAGGTCGCTTTGGCTTCCTCCCTGGGGCGACACCGTCAATTGCTGATCTCAACCATGATGGGATCCCAGAGATTATCGTGGGGGCGACGGTCTTCACCAACACCGGCCAGATTCTCTTCTCCCACGTCGATCTGGGGCAGGGACAGGGCTTTGGTGGGATTTCCACCGCGGTAGACCTGGACTTGAACGGCGATTTGGAGATCGTGACCGGCTTTCAGGCGTACCGCTCTGTTGGCAGCGTGTTCTACAACAACCGCGCGGCAGGCGGCTATCCCGCGATCGGCAATTTCGATGACGACCCGAATCCCGAAGTGGTGGTGGTCAGCGAAGGCAACGTCGTCCTCTTGGAACATGATGGGACGCTGAAATGGGGACCGAAAGCGATCCCCAGTGGAGGCCGCGGTGGGCCGCCAACGGTGGCCGATTTCGACGGCGACGGACAGCCGGAGATCGGGGTGGCTGGGCAGTTCCGCTATGTGGTCTTCGAACCCAACGGCGATCTGCGGTGGACGGCGGAGATTAACGATACCAGCTCGGCCATTACGGGCTCGGCAGTCTTTGACTTCAATAACGACGGCAGCGCCGAGGTGGTCTACAATGATGAACAAAAGTTGCGCATCTTCAGCGGCGCAACCGGCGCCGTGATTTTTGAAACGGTGAATCCAACCGGGACCCTCTTCGAGAATCCGGTCATCGCCGATGTCGATAATGATGGGCATGCAGACATTGTCGCGGTGCGGAACAACGTGGGAGGGGTGGCTGGAGGTGTGGCCGACAAGCAAGGCGTGTTCGTGTTCACCGGCCAGAACAACGACTGGGCGCGGGCGCGGCGGATTTGGAATCAGCACACCTACCATGTCACTAACGTCAATGAAAACGGCACGGTCCCGCAGTTCGAGAAACCGAACTGGCTCATTCCCGGGCTCAACAACTTCCGGCAGCAATCGTTCTCGCCCGACGACGAGCAGGCGGCCGACACGTTCACCTACAAAGTCAGCGACGGCCAACTCGAATCCGACCCAGCCACGGTGTTCGTGAGCATCCGACCGCGCAACAGCGCGCCGGAGATCTTGTCATCGCCGGATACGACGGCAACCGTCGGTTTCCCCTATCTCTACCACGTCCGAGCCTTCGACGCGGATCCGGGCGACGAGTTGACCTTCTCGATCGACTCGGCACCAGGCATGCTCATCGACCCATCGACCGGCTTGATTCGTTGGCAGCCCACTGCCGATCAGGTGGGACAGCATTTCGTCACCGTGCGGGTTCAGGACCGGCAAGGCTTCATGGCGCTCCAGCCTTTCTCGGTCGAGGTACGGAACCCGGTTGTGGTCCCCAATGTCGTAGGGCTGCCGCAGGCAGAGGCCGATGCAGCCATCATCGCGGCCAGTCTGGTCGTGGACGCCGTTGCCACGTCGAATCATCCGACCGTTCCGGCCGGTTCCGTGTTCAGCCAGAGCCCATCGGCTGGGGCTGCGGCGGAGCCTGCCAGTGGTGTCAATCTGATCGTGTCGCTCGGGCCTCTGCCCAGCGATATCGACGATGATCTGGACACCTTCAGCGAGAATCACGGGGACTGCAACGACAGCAACATCAATATTCATCCGGGCGCAGTGGACAGCGCGAACAACGGACTCGACGAGGACTGCGACGGGACGGATGGCAGCCTGCCCCTGGACCAAATTGTCGTCAGTCCCCGCGTCCCGATTCTGCTCGTGGGTAACTCTCAGGTATTTGATGCCGTGGGAGTTTTCACCGACAGCACAAGCCAGAATCTGACCGGTGTTGCAACGTGGGCAAGTAGTGATCCGACCGTTGTCACCATCACCAGTGCTGGTGTGGCGACAGCCCTTAGTGGCGGCGTCGCCACGATCAGCGCTACGCGCGACGGGATCATGGTCACGAGCGTCATCACGGTCCATGCCCGTGTCGCTGGCGACATGACTCCGCCGACCGCTGACATCATCACGCCCGAGGCAAACAGCACCATCACCAGCCCGGTCCAGATCATCGGCACGGCCGTGGACGACAACTTCCTGAAGTACATCCTGGAATTCGCCCCGGCGGGCGAGACGACGTTTACGACCCTGGTTACGAGCAGCACGCCAGTCGTCGACGGTGTCCTCGGTGCGTTTGATCCCACGCTCTTGATTAAGGCTCTTCGGCAGAATTCGTGGGTTACTGGGCGTCATTCAGGGTCGAGTACACTTCCTCTTCTCTGTTCGTCCGAGTCTACCACCGATGAATCCAGGGCACATCGATACCGAGCCGTTGGCACAGAT
>Ga0247727_10008222_pt1 | contig 19460 bp, 20 predicted proteins | sample WisWelCaveWW1625_FD_202498 | JGI IMG/M metagenome (GOLD analysis project Ga0247727, IMG submission 202498) | Biofilm microbial communities from Wishing Well Cave, Virginia, United States - WW16-25 | ecosystem: Environmental > Aquatic > Deep subsurface > Groundwater > Cave microbial mat | place... | reverse complement strand
CGAATTGACCCAGGATAGGCGAATGCCCTCCGGAATAACAGCGTACGAGGTGAAAACACAGGGCACAGGCGGAATGGTATCCGGCTTGAGCAAGAGGACAGGCGCACTGTAGGCGCTGTTGTTGTAGTTGGCGTCGACCGCCGAAATGCGGTAATAGACTTCCGAGGTGAGATTTCTTAGGGAGAGCGTGTCGCGAAATCCCGTGCCCGTGGTAAAATCAGTCGTGACTTCCGTGAATTCTTCGCGGAGATGGTTGGCTTTGAAGACTCGGTATCCCAATAGGTCTTTGTCCGGGTTTGGCAACCACGACAGCGAAACGATTCCTGAATCGCTGATGGTTCCCTTGAGGCCCGTTGGCTTCGACGGCGGTTCCTGATCGAGGGTGAAAAAGTACTGCGGATAACTCCAGGCGCTGTCCTGGTCTTTCGAAACGGCAGCGACTTTGTAGTACGCGCGGACTCCGGTGGACGTTGCCGAAGTGACGGTAAAGGAAAATAAATTCCGTTCGGGTAAAACGCTGCTCAGTTTTTCGTAGCCGGAAAAAAGGCTGTCGGAGCGATAGAGCGCAAATTCGCTGAGGTTGCCGATGTCGCTTTCCCCGTGGAAAAGAAATCGGCCGAGAAGGTGACGCGCGTTTTCCACGGCGTAAATGGTGTCGATTCGGCATTCGCCGAAAAGTGAGCGTGGAACATAAACCCGGACAGTGTTGCTGATTTCGCCCAAATCGCCGAAATGATTGATGCCACGGACCCGATAAAAATACTCCTCCCCTTCCCTCACCAGTGTATCGACGAATTCAAGATTCTGACTTTCCTTGTTGTCTGCTGACGTAAAAAAAATCAGCGGGGCTTCGTTTAACCGCGAAAATGAAAGCGAATCGGTGGACTTTTCGACCCAAAAACCCGAGTAGCCATCGGCGAGTGTGGAATAATTCCAGTTGAGATACACTTCGCCTAGCTTGTGGCGCGACTCGCCGGAGAGTTTGGTCAGTTCTGGGTTAACGTCTTTATTTTGGATAATTGCCCTAACGACGGGTGATGAATGACTTGATCCATTGATGCGGACGTTATATTGTCCCCCAAGGTCCGACACATCCTCAAAATAGACGCCAAGCAATTTTGCAATGTCTTTGTCGGGACCGGCGGAGAGGAGTAATAGGGAATACAATATCGAGCCATTTTGACTGGGACTGTTGATAATGGCTTCGCAAATCATTTTATCTACAGCAACTAATTTATCTGACGTAAAATTGGGCGTTGCTCTTTCGACGTACGGCGCGATTCTAAATTCGCTCTGCTCAGCACCGATTGTGCGGAAAACGGTATATCCATTTTTGAAGCCCAGAATCAATCCTTCAAAATTCGCAGGTGCCCATCGCAGCTGAACCGTGTCGTTTTTTACGAAGGTTTTGAGGAAAATCTCCTGTCCATCTATATCGGAAAAAGACAGCAGGCAAAACATAAAAATGAGCTGTCGCGTCATCCGCTAATGATTTCACATTCGGTGCCCTTGTCGAATTTCAGGTCGAGCTTGACATCAATGACATTGAGAACTTTTGCGTCGAGATGGATGTTCCCTGAAATATAGGATGGATTGGGCAATTTTCCCGCCAGGAGCATTGCAGAATTAGCAGAAATCAGACTAACGTCGATATTTTTTCCTGCCAGTTCACCGGCAAGACCAACATCCATTGTCACAAAGGCGTACAATTGGCCGTTGAGGTACCAGTTGTTCATTCCGAAACTGGCCGCGCCTTCTTTGCAGTGCGTGCCGTCAGCATACTGGTACATCGTCATATCAAATCCCGCACCTGCGTAGCCAGAACTGTAAATTTCGAATGACTTAAAATCGACTTTTTTTTCAAATGCAAACTCAAGTGCCGCGCCAGTGGCCACACCTTTCCCTACTGACGTGGCTTGAATGTCCCGTTGGGCTGTGTATTGTGGCATTACGGAAGCGACCTGCGGCGGTGGAGGAGCCATTGGTGGTAGATCCATACCCAGCATCAAATAGGTACTCGCAGACGCAAAGTTGTAAAATGTGACGATTCCCGGATTGGACGGACTGCCAGCATAAAAGTGCCAGTGATTCGGACTAATATAAAGTTGAGACCAGGTTGAACCTTCAATGGCATTCGCAAAGGACGCTTTGCTCACCATCTGACAGTTGAGGATTTTCTTTCCGTGGTCGTAGTTAATGATGGTCCGCGAGGTGATATAATTTTTAGCAGTGGCTCTTTCACTTCTTTTGCATAAACTATAACTCATTCCATCAAACTGAATAAAGTCAAAGCCTCCGTGTTCGTTGAATCCAATAGAAAAGATGTGATCGGCATTCAAAACCTTTTCATCGGCAGCGTACTTAAAGCCTATACCACTTTTAAGATACACTGAGGCGTGCGCATCCGGTAAATAATGCGGACTCAACTCACCTCCCCTATTTTCGTGGTTCGCGGCAGTCGTTATGATATCTTCATTTGTTCTTGTGTTGATCATATGGTATGCCAGTCCACCGGAAAAAGAAGTTATTTCGGCATAGTTAGCGACATTAATTTTCACCGGAACGGTGGCGTCAATCATCCAGTACCGGTACTGCGGTTTTTTGCCAAAAGCACACTGCATATCCAATGGCGAATCCATACAGGATTTAATCTGTAGCAATAATCTTCCATAAAACCCGGTTCCATACACTGGATCATTTTCTCTGAACGAGACTTGCCCGTCAAAGTTGAACGCATTGGTATGAACCCCCAACAGAATATCATTGAACTTCAATCTTTCAAACGACCATTGGTACTTCTCCTGACTATCTTGCTCAATCTTTGCAAAGACCCGAACCGCAGTCTCACCGGAAAATCCATTTTTACTGGACGTATCGCAAAAATTCAGAGCAAGTCTACAGCCGAATACTGGGTAGAGATCGACGATACCGAACATTACTTCCGACAGTTGAACAGGAAACTTCCCCGCTGTATTGGGCTCTGGTTGTGCTCCGGATGATACAAGGGAAAAAAGGCCGTCGGTCACAAATGGCTTTTGACTGACTAGTGTGAAGGACTCGAATTTGAGTTGATTCAGTCGGAGATTTTCATTGTTCACCGTTATATCGCCGTGCAAAATAGCCTTGGGTTTGAATTTTCCGTTGCTCCGTTCGATGGATAGTGTGGAAGCTGGAGATAGCGTTAGTGTTGAGTTAAAGGCTGACATTGACATTGCCTTGTCCGGTCGGATAGCAAAGAGATAGTTCAGTTTTTCTGTTCTAGAGTCCTGTTGAACTAGTGCAGAATAATTCATCGTGTTATTGTCCAGTGCTGGAATTCCGATTTGTCCTTCAAGTAAACCTGCTGTTAGTTTATTCGACGTTACACCGACTTCAATTTTGCTCACTGAAAAACCCCATTTACCTTCCATCGACCCTTCGGAAGTGGAAAATAAGTCCGTAGCACCAAACTGACCTGTAACACCCGAATTGTCTATAAACAGGTTTTGCGCGTAAATCGTTGTCTCACCTGAATTTTTTGAAAGTTCATCTGGAAGTCCAACTGTAAAGGTTTTCAAATGAAAGCCGCGCCATAGGGATATCTCTGAGCCGAACGTAGCAACGGTGGACGGAGGAAGTACCACACCGGGGGGGTTGACAATATCACTCATATCAACAACTGCTGCTGAAATTTCAAAGTCATAATTATCCATACCACGAATTTGAAATTCGCTGAAGTCCACCATTGCCAACATATTGTGGATATCCTGAACATTTACTTCAAACTCCGCGGTGACCGCAGTGTCGCCAGATCCTTCAGTGGGTTCAAGGATGCCCTTCGAGAAAATAAATGCACCGTGAAGGTTTACCGATTCAAATCCATTACAACCCCACTTCACAAAATTGCTTCCGTCGCTGGGTAAATGGAGTTTAATGTTCGGTCCGATATTGAGAAAGTGCTCAGAAGCCAACTGAAGGCTTGCTTGCTCTCCGCCCATTACACCTTTTGGATTAAATCGAATGTCCTTTGCTGCGAACGCAATTTTCTTATCTGCACCTGGAAAATCAACCGCCATATAGGCATTGAAATAGGCTCCATCCGGAAGAAAGTAAGCGCTATCTATTGCGACGATGTACTTGGTTCCGTTGATTTCCTTCACCAGGCCGATGGGCAAATTGGGAATACTGTCTCCATTGAAATTTCCAACCTAGCGGTCGGGATTTTCCACCATCTGGCTCGTAGACAAGGCCTGTTCGTAAAGGGATTTAAACTGGGCGCTCGAATTTTCAACAAGAAATGCCGGTATTACCAACATTAATTTGCTGATCGTACGGAATTTATTAGTTTTATCGCCCATTTTAAGAAATGAGCGTAAATATAAAAAAACCGCTTAACTTATTCATCTCGCTGCTATTGCCTGTACTTTGTCAGGGGCAGATTCTCATTTCTGATCTTCTGAATCTCAATGCCGGCGGGGTAGTGTACGATGTTGCATACGATCAGGTATACAACGGATATTATATCGTTGGCAATTTCACAACCGTCAATGGCTCTCCGCGCAAGAACATCTGCTTTCTCAATGAAAGTGATTTCACGGTTAGTGCCGCGTCATATGTGAACCCAATTACTGCGATGGACGGAGAGATTCGAACCATTGCGATAAAATTTGTGTGGAATCCCTTGTTCAGTAACTGGGACCGACATATATTTCTCGGCGGAAATTTTAGTACTCTGACTTTACAATCGGGAGGACCGCAAAGCAGAATTGGTTTTGCCAAAGCATCAGCCAATGCGGCGCCTCTGTCTAATTTTACTTTGGCTCCTCTCAATGCCGACTTTGATATTGCGCCGCTTGGAAGTCCTGGAGTTAACGATATCGAAGCATATGGAGATACTGTTCTGATTGCCGGGGAATTTTTAGTCGTGAACAATAGTACATCAATGGATTATCGGGATGGATTTGTGGCCTACAAGTTTTCGGACAATTCTTTGATGACTTATCCGGCCATTTCTGCAAGCGGTTCTGGTCAACGCAGATGGATGGATGTCGAACGAATCGATGGGGAAATGTTTATCACGGGCGACCTTGATATTGGTGGCGCATCCGATGGTAAGTTATATAAGTTGACATCAGCCGGGGCAATTAATGCATCATTCAATTTTGTCGCAACGAATCCGTCGAACTGTGGCTATAGAATTAATGCCATCGACGATTCGCTTATTGTCTATTTGGACGACTGGAATGCCGTTGAAAATGCCGGCGAACGGATTCACCTGATTCGGGCAAGCAACGGGACGTACAAAACAGATCACGATTTTTCTGAAGACGGCTCCGGTGTTATTGGCGGTGTCGGAGGTTCTAAGAGATCGCTGGACGTCTACAAGAATTTTCTATACACAAGTACGAGCAATGCCGGCACTTCGGTTATTTCCTTTGAAGGGCTTGGAAGCGGACCTGTCAGTGCTCCCAACTGGAATGCCAATGCCGTTGTGGCCTTGACGGCAAACTGGTTTGGCCATATCCATCGCAGCAGAAACGTGATGTTTGTTTCGGCTCCAAATCTTACCACGCTTTCCGGCAGCGCGCGACAGCGATTGGGAGCTTATTGCCTGGAACCGCCAAATCCTGTCAATTACACTACTTTCGACTCTACGGTCTGCCCTGGCCAAATTGCAACATACACAGTACCCCAGGTTTCCTACGCCGAAGGGTATGTCTGGCAGTACACTGGGAATGGCGCTGATATTGATCTCACGGGTGCTCCGGAAAATTTGTACTGCGTCAAATCCGTGACAACCGGCAACACAATTCAAGTGGAGTTCACTGATCTTTTTTCTGCGGGTCAGTTAAGAGTCCGGGCCTATTCGCGGTGCGGAGGAAATCTGGTGACGACGGATACGCTGTTTTCGGAATATCTTCCAATAAACATCTGGTCGAACCCACTGCCGAACGCAATTGCCGGAACCGACACTTCACTGACCTGTATTGTTTCGTCTGTTCTCCTTTCGGGATCGACAGACAGTGCCAGTTGTTCGCTGGAATGGTTGAATCCAGGTCCATTCGGAAATACAATAGGTCCGGATACTCTGGCCACCACAAATAATGATTACATTTTGAAAGTCATCAATTCGTCAGGTTGCTACAATTACGATACAATTACAGTGAGCATCGACACGCTTTCTCCGGATCTTATAGTTCCTCCCGGACCATTCGAATTGACGTGCTCCGATTCGGTTCTCACCTTGCTGGGCAGTACTTCTGTCATTGATTCAACAACGTGGTGGAAAATCGTAACGACCGGTTCGCCGGTCCCGAATCCAATAAACATCAATCTTCCAGGCAACTATCGCTACTTGGTTTTGAACAATGAGAATGGCTGTGTCGACAGTACGGAAATCGTAGTCACTATCAATCAACCGAGTCCGAATATCAAAGTAATGGGCTATCCGGACCTCATCCCTGCAGTACCGCTCGATACGGTTACTTGTAGTTTGGATACACTTTATCTAACATCCTATTCTGATTCGCTCAATGCAATTTCCGACTGGACGACGGCAGACACATCCTCGCTGCTCGGAAACTATCTTGAAATCGTCGCTGGTGGAAATTATTACATTCTTGTTACCGACACCATCACGGGTTGTACCAATTTCACTACGGTCATTATTTCTCAGTTTACGAATCCTCCCGATGTAATCGTTCCACCATCAGGGCTCCTGAATTGTTCGTTCGATTCGCTTGTGCTTGATGGTTCATCAACGATTTCCGCCTCAGCACTCGAGTGGACAGGTTCCCCGATTCCTCCGAGCGCCGATCCGCTTACCGTAAATTCTCCTTCAACGTATTATCTGTCGGTTACTCGCGACGACAACGGTTGCTCTGCCACCGACAGTGTGATCGTTACGGAAGACCTGACGATAACCGTTTCTGCCGGCAATGACACACTCGTTTGTGACGGGTCCTTTGTGCCGGTCTTCGGATCCTTTATTGGTACGATTGGTGGAATTGGTTATTTGTGGAACAATGGTGCGACAACCGTAGGCACCTCATTTACCGCGGGAACCGACAGCGTGGCGATAATTGAAGTCAGTGGAGCGGGCGGATGTTTCGGCTCCGACACCTTGCTCATCGGAATTCCTCCCGTGCCAGTGATCGATATTGAACCCTTCGCCCCCTGTGGCGATGCAAACAGTGGCCAGTTGGTCATCACGCCGGTGAGCGGAATGGACCCGTTTCTTTACTCCATCGACGGTGGAACGAGCACGCAGTCTTCAACTGTTTTTGCCGGACTCCCGATGGGGACATATACCGTGACGGTGTTCGACTCGCTGAATTGCTTCTATAATTTCAGTGCAACGATCGACCAAAGCAGTTCCCTACCCACTCCTGATTTTCTTGTCTCCACTTACAACCACCAAACGGATACAATCGTTCTTGTGAATGTCAGCACTCCCCCACCCGACAGTGTTCAATGGGTGATTCCGGCGCCATTGATTCTCCTCAGTTCAAATCAAAATTATGCCACCGTAATCCTGCCCGATACCGGAACTTTTGTTTTGGAAATGATTGCCTGGTTCGGCTCTTGTCAATCAACGGTCAGCAAAACGATCGACGCTGAGTTTCCGGATTCTTCCGCTGCTACTCCATCCAATGCGAACGGTATTAAATCCGCGGTCCTTTTTCCCAATCCGAGCTCAGGAAGTTTTACGGCGGAGGTGGTGTTTTACAAATCGCAGCGCTGTGCAATGCTGATCAGCGATATGGCGGGATACGACTACGGCCAGGTACATTTTGATGAAGAAGAAACTGTGTCGCACTACTTCGAATTGAACGCCTCGGTGGTCAACGGAACCTATGTACTGCATATCGTTTCGGAATTCGATGCTGCGCATTTAATGTTTGTTTTGAACCGATAGAAAATGGTGCGATCCGTTCCAACAAGAAGAGCAAAAGTCAATTCCCATATCACGGAGTATCTCGGAAAAATTGGATTATTCATATGGTTTTTAGCAAATGCAATTTCGCATTCCGCTTTCGCACAGAATTTCGACAAGCTGGGATCTGATGGCGCCGCGGTGGTAAGTGGCGGTGTGACGTTGAGCGGAATTGGATATGCACAGGACGGCATCGCAATTCCGAGCCGCGATCCGTTTACCTGGTACGTGACGGGCAACATCACCGCGACCATCCTCGATGTTTCGTTGCCCTTTACTTTTACCTATTCCAATCAAGGAGGAAAATTTACACAGCCTTTCAACCGAACGGCCATTCACCCTTCGTACAAATGGTTCAAGTCGCACATCGGCCTCATCAGCACCACGTTTTCTCCCAACACACTTTCGGGGCACCTATTCCTCGGCGGTGCCGTGGATCTCAATCCCGGCAAATGGAAAATCTCTGCAATGGCCGGCCGTCTGATCAAGCCCGTTCCTTATTCTGCCATTGACAACAACTCGTCACAATGTGCTTACGGTCGTTTTGGTTTTGGGCTGCAGGTAGGATATTCACTGAAGTTCATCGAAGCCAGTCTGACGGCCTTCAAAGCTCAGGACAATCCTTCGTCTATTCCAGTTAGTCCTCTCAATGGGTCTATCAAACCGCAGGACAATCTCGTGATGGGTGCAAAACTCAAAGCGACACCGCTCAAATCTGTCACCGTCGAGGCCGAATATGCACTCTCCGCCCTAACTCAAAATCGCAATGACGAGGGTGATACTGATGGTGGTCGACTCTCCTTTCTTTACCCTGCCATCTCCGGCAACGCAACAAGCTCTGTTATGAATGCTTTTAAATCTTCCGTGAATTACCGTCTCAAAAACCTCACAATCGGTGCAGGATTCGAACACATCGATCCCGGTTACAAGACGCTCGGCGGCTACTATTTCAACAACGATTTACAGAATTTTACATTGAATTCCGCGGTGTCTTTCTGGAAGAACAAATGTAATCTCGCCTTCAATGGCGGATTTCAACGCAATAATCTCAGCGCAAGTAAAACCGCGACCACTTCGCGGCTTGTCGGCAACGCCAACATCAACATTGTTCCGGCAAAGGGCCTGGTTTTCAATGCGAATTTCTCCAACTTTTCAAACTACTCCCGGAATCGCCCTGCTACCAACCCGTTTTACTATCAACCGTCCGATACACTGAATTTTTATCAGGTGACAAAATCGATTTCCGCGATGACGGCGTACAGTTTTGGAAAGACCAATTCGCTGCACTCCCTCACTGCGCTGTATGTTTACAATCGTTCCATCAGTGTCAGTGGCGGGCTGAACAGCATCACCTTGCTCGGTGGAAATCTGTCGGGTGAAAGTCCGGTGCCGATTCAGGTCCACACCAGCAATCTGGCCTGGTCGATACAACTAAAACCGTCACAGATCGCATTCACCGCAGCGGGCAATATGAATCACTCCATTGTCGACACCCTGACCTCCGATTTTTTCGGGCCATCTGCGAACATTCAAAAAGGTCTGTTCAATAAAAAGCTGAATCTTACGGCCGGCGCAACGTACAATCAACAATTTCAGCAGGGAATTCAGGTTGGAAATGTGCTCAATTACCGGGCCGCCGTTGCCTTCAATCCGCAACTCAAAAACAAAAAAGCCGGCGTATTTACCATAAGCGCCAATGCCAATTTACTTCAGCGGATGCCCACTATTTCGAACCTCACTAAAATTCCGGAACTCAACGTTTTCGTCAACGTCGGGTATACCTTTTGAAATGCACTGATATGCCAAGGGCCAATAAAAAAATACGAATTTTTAGCGTCTTTTTGGCCTTCGTTCGTCTTTAGTTGTATATGCAAACTGATCAGATCTGGAAAGAATACCACGACAAGCTCTATGGCTTTGTGTTCAAACGCGTCCGGGATTCTGCACTGACAGAGGATATTCTGCAGGATGTTTTTGAAAAAATTCACACACAGCTACCCTCTTTGCGAAAGGAAGACAAACTGCACAGCTGGCTGTACCAGATTACCCGCAACCGCATCACCGATCATTTTCGCAGCCATTTGAAAGCCGGAAGCAGCGTGGCATTGCCAGACATTGCCCAGACGGAAGAAGAGACGTCCGAACTACTGGAAGCCGCCCGTTGTTGCCTTCAGCGCTTCATCGGAGAACTGCCCGAAGATTCGCGCAAGGCCATTGAAAAAACGTATTTTACGGGCAAATCCCAAAAGGAAATTGCCGAAGAGGAAAATATTACTTATACCGCTTACAAGTCCCGCGTTCAGCGAGCCAGAGAAACACTGCAGGAATGGATCAGCGATTGCTGCAAGAAATCGTCCTGTGCAAGCCTGACTTCTGCCGGAGAAAAAAAATGCGATTGCTAGCTGCGTCTTTTTTCAACTTTCCCGTCAACGGAGTATAAACCGGGCTGACGGAATGAATCGTCAGACTATAAAAATCAAAACAAATGAATCAACCGTGTACGTGTAACTGTACCTGCACTTGTTCGTGCGGCTGCAGTTGCGGCAGTCAGTCCGCCTCTGGCGGAAAATGCTGCTAACAAAAGACAGGCCGGGGGACTACTCGTTCTCCGGCTTTGTTTTTTACTTGTAGGTGAATAGGGTTTTTTCGAGCAATTTTTTGCTCTCGTCGTAAAACAAGGCCTCGCTCATTAGTCCGCCACCGTCGTATTTGATTTCGGTGTAGGTATAAATGCTCTTGCCGTCTTCGCCATTCAGTTTGTTTTCAAGTTTGATGAGTCGTCCAGCTGCATCGTACGTATACGAATACACTTCTTCGAAACCCTCAAAGTGATTGGTCTTTGTGGTGAGTTTTCCGCCTTCCAGTACAAACGAGGTATACACCGCAGGATCGTCCATCGGATACTGCTTCAAAACGTCACCCTCTTTCACCACGCGGTAAATCGTCGAGTCCTTCGTGCAGGCTGTATCGACCTCCGCAGCACCCTCATTCAAAAATTCCGTGGTGCGCAGGTGTTCCTTCAGGATGACTTCTTCGCTGTACTCAAAGCGGTGCTCGAATGTATACGTCCGGTAATTCCGGAGATTGTAGTCGGTGCGCTCGTAGCGGTCGAACAATTGCGTGGAGCCAATGTGGTAAAGGCCCATCGATTTTTTGCGGTCCTCGAGAATGTAGTGTTCGGTGTAATTGATGGTAAACCGAATTTTTCCTTCGCCGATGCCGCCTTTTTTAAATTCGGTTTCGGTCTCAATGACGAGTCCGTCCTTGTCGGAGTTCCGGTAGGAAACGGCATTCATTTTTTCGAACAGACTTGCATTGAAGACGTGCAGACTGCTGCTGTGAAGCGTTGCAAAAAGATTGTCCTCAAATTCCTGCGCTGAGGCAAGGAGCGAAGCAAAAAGTGCGGGCAAAAGGAGTGTTTTTTTCATAGCGGAGCGAAAGGTACAAAAAACGGCGGTTTTATCACAAGTACCCAATTTTTATGCCTTCCGGATTTGGTCTCATATTCTGTGCCAAAGTACTCCGGGGCGACCCGTGTGACGAAACAATCGTATTTTTGGAAAAAATCAACCGTCCCGATGGAATTTCTTGATCCAGTACTTGATGAGTACGTCCACAACCACACGGCCGTTGAGCCGCAACTTTTAGCCGACCTCAACCGGGAAACACACCTGAAAGTGATGATTCCCCGAATGCTCTCCGGGCATTTGCAAGGCCGCGTACTCAGTATGCTCTCCAGGATGATCCGACCGCAATACATACTTGAAATCGGAACCTACACGGGTTATTCGGCCCTTTGCCTCGCAGAAGGCCTGCAGAAAGGCGGAAAACTGGTCACCATCGACAACAACGAAGAGCTCAAACCGATGCTGGACAAATACCTTGGACCGCAGCTGAAATCTGGCGTGATTGATCTCCGGATCGGCGACGCGATGAAGATCATTCCTGATTTACCGAACGGAATCGACCTCGTATTCATCGACGCGGACAAAGAAAATTATTCGAATTACTTCGACCTCGTCATCGACAAGTTGTCTCCGAATGGATTCATTCTGGCCGACAACGTGCTCTGGAGCGGAAAGGTGATCAAACCCATCGAAAAATCGGATGTCGACACCTTGGCGCTCGATGCGTTCAACAAAAAAGTTCAGGCCGATATGCGTGTGGAAAATGTGCTTCTGCCGGTGCGCGACGGACTGATGCTCATACGAAAAAAATAAGAGATGATTGTCGATCTGCGAAGCGATACGGTGACTCAACCCACCAAGGGAATGAAGGAGTTTATGTGGAATGCTCAGCTGGGCGACGACGTTTGGGGAGACGACCCTTCGGTGAACGAACTTGAAAAAGTTGCTGCGGAGATGTTCGGCAAGGAAGCGGCGGTATTTTGTACGTCCGGAACACAAACCAACCAGATCGCCATTAAAGTTCATACCCAACCCGGAGATGAAGTCATCTGCCACGAGGAGTCGCACATTTACCGCTACGAGGGCGGAGGAATTATGGTAAATTCCGGTGTTTCTGTCCGCTTTTTACGGGGGAATTACGGCCGGATCAGCGCCGATGAAATCGCTGACCAGATCAATCCCGATGATCAGCACCATCCGGTAACTCGGCTTGTAAGTGTTGAGGATACCTCGAATCGCGGTGGCGGAATGGCCTATGATTTTGCGGAGATCAAAAAAATTTCCGCGCTGTGTAAAAAGCACAATCTGGGATTCCACCTCGACGGCGCACGAATTTTCAATGCCCTTGCCGTGACAGGTGTCAGCCCGAAAGATTACGGACGTTTTGTCGATTCGATTTCGATTTGCCTTTCGAAAGGACTGGGTGCTCCGGTTGGCTCGGTGCTGTTGGGAGATAAGGCATTTATCGCCAAAGCGCGCCGGGTACGAAAGTTGATGGGCGGCGCAATGCGTCAGGCCGGAATTATTGCTTCTGCCGGGACCTATGCGTTGAAGAACAACATTTCGAGGCTTACCGAAGACCACAGCAGGGCAAGTAAAATCGTCTCCGGTTTGCTGGAAACGAAATGGGTGAAAGACACCTTACCGGTACAGACGAACATCATTGTGGCGAATCTGCAAGCCGGTCTGGACGAAAACAATATTGTCACCGTTTTGAAAGAAAAGGGCATTTTGTGCGTTGCCTTTGGGAAAGGACGTGTCCGGTTTACGACCCATTTGGGAATCGACGACGAATTGGTGGCGCACTTTTGTAAAAATCTGCCAAAGGAAATCTGAAGGATGAGCAAACGTTTCTTCATCGGCACACTGACGATTGCAGGCGCGATGAGTTTTTCGATGTGCAGCGACGATCCCTGGACGGAAACCGAGAAAGACGAATTTATAACCGACTGTATGAAGGATGCCGATGACCGATCGTACTGCAATTGTTACCTTCAGGAAATGATGGACAGTTATCCACAGGCCGAAGATGCAAAAGCGCTTTCCTTTGAGCAGGCTGTAGAAATTTCAGAAAAATGCGAATGAGAAAAATACTCTTTTTAGGCGCTGCATTGCTGTTCCTTGCTTGCAATGAGGAAGCAAGTCCGGACGTCATTACGCTCGAAGACCTGGTTGGCGATGTGGGCGAACCGGAACGCGATTCACTCCTCACCGATTCGTCCAGTGCTGGAGAAGATCCAACCGGACTGCTCGATTTTGCAGCCTCTCAAATGCAACAATACGACACGCTATCACTGACCGATTTTCACCTGATGGATCGATTCAGTTACTCCTTTTGCCGCAAATTGCGTTTTAAAGGTCGAACCGACGTGCCTTACGGAAAGACTGGAACAGCGACTCCCCGCGCGGATTTTTTCTACTACACCTTTCCAGATTCCGTCCGCACAAGAAATGCCTTCTACAATTACCTCGACGGTATGGCTGAAGAAGGCGAAGGAGGACCGGTAAAGTTGATGGAAGATGTCAAGGCGATCAAGATGCCTCCGATGCAGATGTTCGTTTACGATACGACGATCATCGCCGTTCACTATACCTGCGAAGCGGTGAAAAACAACTGGAGACCTTTTCAGGACTCGCTGTTTGGGCAGTACGGAAAAAACTACAAATACCGGTTCGACGTGAGTTGTGGGGGACCTTTGATTTGGGAGAGATAGGCAGAACCTCACCCGACTCCGTCGCCAAATACCAAATTAGCCGTTACTGCTTCCCGAACAGTCGAACTGCACGCCCTGAATATTTTTAGAAATCAAAAGTTGCTTTATCGGACTACTTTTCGTAACTTTGACCGGTGAACAAAAAACGGGAACTGATTTTTTACAAGGACTATTTCAGTGACTTTTATTCTGATCAGCCGTGGAAAGTTCAAAAGAAGATCCTCTGGACTTTAAAGGTTGTAACGGAAATAGAACACATTCCGGAGATTTATTTTAAACATCTGGAAAACACTACTGGTCTGAATGAAATTCGTGTTCAAAGTGGCGGTGACATCTTTCGAATTTTCTGCTTCTTCGACAAAAATAATCTCGTTGTAATTGGACACGGTTTTCAAAAGAAAACTCAAAAAACACCACGAAAGGAAATTGAAAAAGCATTGCAAATTAAAAAAGACTATTATGAAAAAAAGCAAAAACACTACGAGCCTTGACAGTTTTATTGAAAAAAAGGTCGGGCCAGTCGGTTCAAAAAAACGCGACAAATTCGAATCTGATTACGAAGCTTTCAAGCTTGGTGTGATGTTACAACAAGCCCGACAAGAACGTGGTTTGACACAAGGGCAGGTTGCTGAACTGGCCGGGACAAACAAATCCTACATTTCAAAACTCGAAAAGGACCTAAAGGATATCCGATTCTCAACACTTCAGCGCATCATAACCGAGGGACTCGGCGGACACCTAGAAATCTCCATTAGTTTCTGAGTCTGCAAGGCCGGCTTACAAAAGCATTCTCCTACGTTAAAAAAGAAAGCAACCTTTCAACAACAATTGAGCGCCGTACTTGTAGGCAATGATTGGTTTCAAATTTGCCCTAAGCCATATTTCAAACTGAAACCGTTGGACCTGTTACAAAATTGAAGAGCGATGTGTCAAAACATCTACATATCATCAAAAAAGGAATTACCCGAAATAAAATGGAATGAAAAATCTCCTGGTTTCAATATTATGAAAGTTACCCACGAGGGTGAATTGAAAATGTTGGAACCAATATTGCATTCAGATCACCTTTATGAAGTTTTATCATTTATGGGATGTTCTTGCGGCTTGATGTATGGCCACTGGACTAAAGATGATGTTCAAGATCACCGTCAAAGGGTAAAGTGTGTATTTGATTTTATAGAATATCTCATCAAACACAAGGAAAACAATACGCTTCAAATCTTCAGTACAATGTGGGACAAGTTTCCTGAAACGTATGAATCCAAAGATTTTGACACGTCAAAAATAAATAAGGAAGAATTTGAGGTCGATGAAATGATCATTCTGAATGTAAAATGAAACAAGTCTTGAGACCAGATCGAATTATTGGAATCTAAGCCACCACTTCAGCCTTGTCCTCTTTCTTACACTTCTCTTCCGGCCGCGCGCCACAGAACCCACAGGCTTCTCCCTCTGCGTTCACCATCGGATTATTGCTGGCACAGGTACCGGCAAACTGACCGTTCTTTTTTGCGAGGATCTTGATGGCGATTCCGGCAAAACACAACGCTAAAAGCCCAATGGCGACAACGTAGATCATACGACAAAGTTAGGCAAAGTGTCTAAGGCAGCGAAGTTTTGCACGATAATAATTCCCGATAGGGGCGTTAAAAGTCGAATCCTCTGGGTCCAGCGGAAAGTACGAAGAGAATGACGAAAACAACCATAATGATCATAAACGCGGACAAAATAAGGCCGATTATGGCGCAAATCCTCCCAGCATTTGATGTTTTCCAGGCGTTTTCAAAGGCTTTCGGATTCTGCTGATAAATCCGCTGGTCTTGTCGTGCAAGCACGAGCGCAATGATTCCACAGATGATTCCGATAATGCCGTAAAGCCAAAATGTGGCTATCGAAATAACACCCAGAACCAACGTTGCCGTTGAATTGGGCAGGTTTTTCGGCGTTTCCGAAAAGGAAAATTCGTCTATGGATTCCTGGTCTTTCATCAATCAATTCAAATGTTTCAGATTTACACCGTACATTATGATGAATGCAACGGGAAAAATGTACATAATCATAAAAAGTGCTCCGGGAGAACCGACAATAACGAGCGGAACGGCTATGGCGGCTATTTGTCCAACGAGGTAAACAAAAAATCCCATTTTGCGCATTTTCCGCATCATAATCGCGCCAAAAACGCACAAGATACAGGTCGCGAAAACCGTCATATTCAATTCTACAGCGTGATCAATCGACTTCCGGGCATAGGCACCCAAATCGGCAAAAGGGCCGGGCGCGTCCCGCAATACCTCTTCGGTCAACACCAGATCGGCTTTCTGCTTTTCGATGGTGGAGATATTGTAAATGCCACCCAAAATGCCCAGTCCGGCTCCAACGAACGTAAGAATCGTCAGTACATTGAGGAAGGCAGGCAAGCTTTTCGGCTGATCAGACCCGTTGTCATCCATTATTTCATCCATAAACCATTTTATTAAACCGTTATTTCAAATGTCCAACGTTGAGTGCGAAAAGGAAAACCAGCGCCCCACTGATGATCCAGCCGACATTGCCAGTCCCCTCACCCATTACTTCATTTACAGCGAGAACCGACCCGACTCCGCCCACAAACATATAAAAACCCGATCGTTTCAGTCGCCACATCTTCATCACACCAATTAGCCCGATGAGAATACCGGCCAGAATAAGGATGAATTTAAGCCAGAGTTCTGTACTGCCTGAATCCAGCCCTCCACTACCCGTCAATATTCCAGCGAATACACCCGCCGATAAATACAGGATGAGCAATAAAATGGCTCCGAGTAACGCCACAATGCACAATAGCGAAAGTAAAAGAGGCCGTTTGGGAGCGTTGGATGGATTCTGCGTATCCATTTGAGAATGTAGGTTTTGTTTACGAATATATGTAGGACTATTTCAGTTGAATGCGCTTTGGGAGGAGATGTACATCAACCGGCACTATTCCGAGGATCGGCAGTCCGCCGTGACGGACTGCCTGCACCCGGAGACAAAATCAATAAATCAAAAACTTGCGGTTGGCGTTGTACATCATTACAAATCCAACTTGAATGGCAACACCGATGAAAAGACCGGTATACATTGCACTTTGCATTGAATCACCCAAAGCGGAACCGCCAAGATCCGGCATTGTGAATATGTTGATCGTTCCGGTAAGAATCGAAATACCTGTTCCAGCCGCGTACAGCATAAAGCCCTGTTTTTTAAGACCCCACATCATTATGGCACCGGTCAGACAGAGACCAGCTGCAGCGAGTCCCAGCAAAGTCCAGATCATCAGGCCACCGGTAGGGGCAAAACGCGCCAGTGCAGAACTACCTGCCAGACCCATCAGTCCACCCAATACTCCGAGACCGGAACCAATGAAAGTTAGAATACAAAGTACCGTCAGAAAGGTAGACCGGGTTCCAGTGCCAGCGGGTGAAGTTGAATCAATAATATCGTCGCTCATAAATTTGGTTTTAGGTTTAATAATTTTGGCCAAATTAGAAAGAAAATCCAAAGTCCGGCAATTTCGCAACTGATTGAAGGGCATATTTTTCAACAATCCTCCCACAAGCCCAAAAACCGGCGTAATTTTACGTTCCGATGGAAAAGAACAGAACTGCAGCGCTCAAAAACTTTGAACGACTGCTCGATATAATGGACGAGTTGCGTGAAAAATGCCCCTGGGATAAAAAACAAACCATTGAATCGCTGAGGCATCTCACCATCGAGGAAACCTACGAATTGTCGGACGCAATTGTTGAAAACGATCTCGAAGGCCTCAAAGGCGAACTGGGCGACCTGATGTTGCATCTTGTCTTCTACTCCAAAATCGCGAGCGAACAAAGAGCTTTTGACCTCAGCGACGTCCTGAATGGGATTTGTGAAAAACTCGTTCATCGGCATCCGCATATTTATGGCGATGTGGTGGTTGCGGATGAAGAAGAAGTGAAAGCGAACTGGGAAAAATTAAAACTCAAAGAGGGAAAGAAATCAGTGCTCGAAGGCGTTCCAAAATCCCTGCCTCCACTGGTGAAAGCTTCGCGAATTCAGGACAAAGTGAAAGGTTTGGGCTTCGAATGGGAAAACAAGGATCAGGTCTGGGCAAAAGTTGAAGAGGAAATAGCCGAACTGAAACAGGAAATCGACCGTGGTGATGCACGAAAAACCGAGGAAGAATTTGGAGATGTTCTCTTTTCTCTGGTGAATTATGCTCGTTGGATCAAGGTAAATCCCGATGACGCCTTGTCGCGAACGAACCAGAAATTTATCCGGCGATTTCAATGGATGGAAGAAGAAACGCTGAAGGATGGCAAAGTGCTTTCGGAGATGAGTTTGAAGGAAATGGATGTGTATTGGGAGAGGTCGAAGAAGGTTTGAAGGGGGGCAAGGGACGTGGGATGTGGGACAAGGGACAATGGCTTGGAGCTTTGAACTTGGAAGCATTAATTTGCAAATCGAAAATGGAACAAATATGGCGAAACATAATTTTAAGAAGCTAGAAATTTGGATGGCGGGATTGGAGATTTCAAAGATGATTTATACGCTCACCGATAAATTTCCACAGAGAGAACAATTCGCTTTGACGACCCAACTCAACAAAAGTGGTGTCTCAATTCCTTCGAATATTGCCGAAGGATCATTTAGAACTACCAACAAAGAGTTTAGTCGCTTTATTGACATTTCGCTCGGATCATCCGCCGAGGCCGAAACGCAGCTAGTGATAGCCGAATGGCGAGGATACATCACATCGATTCAACTCAGAAACGTTTTGGATAAAATTGACTCTTTCCAAAAAAGAACGATCGTCTTCAAAGAAAACCTGAAGAGGAAACAATAAAATCTTGTTCGCGAAATTTTTATTCAATTGGAAGCGTTGAAATTTTGAATGAACGCCATTACACTTGAAAAACGTGTCCCAAGTCCAGCGTCTCACGTCTAAAACCAAATGTCAGGGTAAGAGCATTCACCTCTGCTCCGCCAACAACATTTTCCCTACTTTTACACCAATGTCCACAGAAAAACTCTTCACCGACTTTAAGTCTGTCAGTCTCGAACAATGGCTTGAAAAACTGAAGGCTGAACTGAAGGGCAACCTCTCTGCGCTAATTTCTGTTCCTGAAAGAGATATTGAACTCCCCGCGGAATTGCACTTAGTTCAATCGCCAACGGAAAGCGCCGCCCGGAATCTCAGGAGAAAAACCACCGATTGGAAAATCGCGGCCGAATTTGATACCGTTCCATCCAACAACGAACGCATACTTTCAGCGCTTGAAGGTGGTGTCAATGCCTTGAGCTTGTCATTCACCAACCAAAAGGATTTTGACAAAGCATCGAAGGGTGTTCAGTTCGAATACATCAGCGCGGGTCTGAAATTTTCTGATTTTACTTCAGCCAGAAATTTCAATAATCCGGGAAATA
>Ga0247727_10008221_pt1 | contig 19460 bp, 19 predicted proteins | sample WisWelCaveWW1625_FD_202498 | JGI IMG/M metagenome (GOLD analysis project Ga0247727, IMG submission 202498) | Biofilm microbial communities from Wishing Well Cave, Virginia, United States - WW16-25 | ecosystem: Environmental > Aquatic > Deep subsurface > Groundwater > Cave microbial mat | place... | reverse complement strand
CCGCTCAGGGCCAGGGCGAGAAGCGTGACCGATGGAACCGGCCCGATGGTGGCGTCGAACATGCGTCCCTCCGCTGAACCCGGCGATTATCAACCATCGCTTGTAAGGGATGTAAGCGCGTCGCGCGAACGGGAACCGCCACGTGGCATACTCGCCATCGACCCCTTCAAGGAGGCGAGATGATCCGCAGAATGGGGATCCCCGCGTGTGTGGCGTTGGCGTTGGTAATCGCGCTGCCGGCCGCGGCCGGCGACGTGAGCGGCAAGTGGAAGATGACCAGCAAGAGCCCGCGTGGCGAGCGCGTCTCGGAGATCGCTCTCGTGCAGGAAGGCGAGAAGCTGACCGTCACGGCCAAGGACCGCGAAGGAAACGACGTCAAGTCCGAGGGCAGCGTGAAGGGCGACGAGATCAGCTGGACGACGAAGCGCCAGGGCCCGATGGGCGAGATGGTGATCGTCTACAAGGGCAAGGTCGAGGGGAAGGCGATGAGCGGCAGCACGGAGTTCGGCCAGATGGGCAGCGGCGAGTGGAAGGCCGAGAAGGTCGAACCCTAGGCTGCGCACCCAAGGAACGTTTCCCGGCGAACGCCGGCGCTGGTCGGCAGCTCGCGGCTCACCCCCGGCAGGCAGAGGCAGGGCGACTGGATCCGCACGTCGGCACGGCTCCACACCGCGTCGAAGCCGTCGGCCCCCGCTCAGCCGACGAAGCGGTAGCCCATGCGGTGGACGGTGACGATGTACTCCGGCTTGGCGGGATGGCGCTCGATCTTCTGGCGCAGCGAGGCCACGTGCACGTCCACGGTGCGCGTCTGCAGCACGCCGGGATAGCCCCAGACGTGCTCGAGCAGCTCGCGGCGCGTGACGAGCGCCCCGCGGTGCTCGATGAAGTGGCGCAGCAGCTTGAACTCGAGGCTCGACAGCTCCAGCGCCGAGCCGCCGCGCACCACCTCGGCGCGGCGGAAGTCGACGCGCACGTCGCCGAAGGCGTAGCTACCGGCCGTGGTCGGCACGGCCGCGCGCCGCCGCAGCACCGCCTCGACGCGCGCGACGAGCTCCATCATGTCGAACGGTTTCGGCAAGTAGTCGTCGGCCCCCAGCTTGAGGCCGAGTACGCGGTCCACCACCTGGCCGCGGGCGGTGAGCATCACGACCGGCGTGTCGATCCGCTGCTGGCGCAGGTCGCGCAGCACGTCGAAGCCGCTCCGGCCGGGGAGGGCCACGTCGAGCAGGATCAGGTCGAAGCTGCCCTCGCGGGCGCGCCGCGCGCCGTCATTGCCGGTCACGGCGGACTCCAGCTCGTAGCCTTCGGCGCGCAAGCGGTCGCTGAGCGTCAGCACGAGCGCGGGCTCGTCCTCGACGATCAGGATGCGCGCGCTCACGTCACGGGCTCCTCGCCGCGCGCGACGGGCAGCTCGACGACGACGGCGGCACCCCCGCCCTCGCGCGCTTCGACGCTCACGCGGCCCCCGTGCGCGTGCACCACGTGTCGCACGAGGCTCAGGCCGAGGCCGCTGCCCGGCGCGTGGTTGCGTTCCGCCGCGGCGCCGCGATAGAAGGGCTCGAAGACGCGCTCGCGCTCCTCGCGCGCGATGCCGGGCCCGCGGTCCTCGACGCGCAGGACGACGGCCCGGCCGTCGGGGCGCGAAGCGGCCCGGAGCGCGAGCGAGCCGCCCGAAGCCGCGAACTTGGCGGCGTTCGCCACCAGGTTGGCGATGGCGCGCCGCAGCGCCGCCGCATCGCCGCGGAGCTCCGGGAGCTCGTCCGGCAGGTCCCGCTCGAGCGTCAGCCCGGCTTGCTGCAGCACCAGCGCGTGGTCCCGCAGCACGTCGTCCACGAGCGTCGCGAGCGAGAGCGGCTCCCGGGCATGGGCGCGGTTCGCCGACTCGATCCCCGCGAAGTCGAGCACCTGGGCGACGAGGGCCGTCAGCCGCACGCCCTCCTTCTCGATCAGGTCCCCGTAGCGCCGCACCTGCCCCGAGTCGGTCACGATGCCGGCGGCCAGGTTCTGGGCGGCCGAGCGGATCGCCGCGAGCGGGGTGTTGAGCTCGTGGGTGACGCCCGTGACGAACTCCATCTGCTGTCGCGCCAGGCGCCGAGCTCGTTGGGCCGAGGCCACCAGCACCAGGGCCGTCACGCCGAGCAGCGCGAGGACGCCGAAGCCCGTCGCCAGGTTGCGCCGCTGCACGGAGGCGACGGCGGCCTCGAACGAGCCGCCGCGATGCCGCGCCACGAGCAGCCAGGGACCGTCCTCCTCGGGGGGCCGGGGCGGGCCGGGGCCGCGGCTGCGGCTCGGGAGCGCGAGCTCCACGTCGCCGCCGCGTTTGTCCACCCCCACCGCCTCGGGCTCGCTGGCGTAGAAGACCGAGCGGTCGGCACGGCGCAGGACGGCGACCACGAAGGCGCTCGTCGCGGCCGGGCCGAAGTGCGCCTCGGCGAGCCGCGGCAGGAGCCGGTCGCGGAGGTAAGCCTCGTCGAGCGTCAGGACCACGACGCCGTCGATACTCAAGCGGCGCCGTCCGCCCCCAGTGCCGTGTCCCTCGGGCGCGCCGAAGAGCGGGAGCACGAGGCCGAGCGGTTTCTCGAGCACGGCTCCCGGTCGGAAGGGAAAACCGGGGCCCGGAGTAGCCGCGTGACCCGCGAGGCGCTCGGCGAGGCCCCGAAGCTCTTCGGGCCAGGCGATCTCGTGGAAGGCCTCGTCGCCGCGGTGCGCCTGTTCCAGCACGACCCGGTCGCGGTCCGCACGCGTGGCGAGCAGCAGCCCGCTCACGAGACCCGCGTTCTCGCGGGTCTGCCATTCTTCGAAGCGGGAGATCAGGAAGGCGCGCCGGTCGCTCGGGGGCGGACCCGCGTCCGCGAAGAACACGATCGCCGCCTGTCCGAGCTCCCGCTCGAGCCCCGACGCGAAACGCCGGGCGCCGCGCTGCAGATCGGCCTGGCGGCGCTCGGCCGCGGCGGTGCCGATCTCGCGGGTCCAGCGGTACTGCAGAAAGCCGAGCACGCCGAGCAGCAGCGCCAGCACGGCGAGGATCAGCCACAAGCCGCGGTCGCGCCCCACGCCGCGAGTGTACCAGCCGCGTGAGGCTCTGCTTTGCCGGGTGCTACACGGCGTTTACATCCCTTACAGCGAGATTGCGGCATCATGAGGACTTCGGATGAGCCGGACCGTAGCTTGTGGTGTGAAGCGCTAGTAGCCGGCGCTTCAGGAGGCGAGGGCGCAATGAGCCAGCAGATGAGCCGGATCGTCCCCATCGCCGCGGCGCTCCTGCTCGGGGCGGCGGCGACGCAGGCGCAGCCGCCGCAGCCGGGCGCGGGGCCGCCCGGGCCGGGCCTGGAGCGCCAGCGCGCGCACGGCCCGCACGACGCCCTGTCACGGATGCTCGAGCTCTCCGAGTCTCAGCAGGAGAAGGTGCGCGAGATCCTGGACGAGCAGCGCCCCCAGCGTGAGGCGCTCCACGAAAAGCTGAGCGCGAACCGTGACGCGCTGCACGAGCTGCTCGAGAGCGGCAGCGCCGATGCGAGCGCCGTGGGTGAACTGGTGCTCGAGGGACGCCGGCTCCACGAGGAGAGCCGCGGACTTCGGGAAGCCGAGCAGAAGGCGATCCGCGGAGTGCTGACCCCTGAGCAGCAGAAGAAGTTCGACGCCATGAAGGAGCGCCGCCGCGAGCGTGGGCCACGAGGCGAGGGCCCTCATGGGAGGCCGGGCGGTCCCGGCGCCCCGGGCATGGGCAAGCCGCGTCATCCGTATCCTGGTCGGGCGCCGGCACAGCCGCCGGCACGGCCGTAGCGAGAGGGACCTTCCCGGGGGCGGGAGAGAGACACGACATGAGAGGTCTTGACGAACGTTCGGTGGCGCTCGCGTTCCGCCCCCGGCTGGAGTCTCCGCCCCCCGAGCCGCCCTGCGAGAGTCCCGAGCAGGAGCTTGTGCGCCGGCAGCAGCGGAAGGTCGCTAAGTTGCTCGCCGAGGCCTCGCGCCCGCTCGATCCCTGGGAGCGCTACCGCGCCCAGGTCGACGCGTTCGAAGGCGGTATCGACCTCGCCGAGATGGCGGACCGCAAGGTGCGCTTCGCGATGGTCGTGATGGCCTCGCTCAACATCGGCGTGTTCGCCGTGACGACGCGGCCGGACCTGATCGGGCTCGGGCAGCTGCCGCTGCGGGGCTGGCTCGGCGCCTACCTATTGGCGTACGCGGTCGTCGGCGTGTACTTTTTCCTCCAGGCGGTCGACGCGCTGCGGCCGCGGCCGGCCACGGCGCCCGGCGAGCCCCGCGGCGGCGCCCTCACGCAGGCGTCGGGGCTGCGGCACCTGGAGCGCGTCGTGTCCCAGCACCTCGACGCCTATGCCGTGGCCTGGCGCGAGGTGCGCTTCGACCAGCTCCACGCGGAGCTCGCGCTCCAGAACCACCGGATGGCGCAGGTCAACGAGGAGAAATACCAGGCGCTCGGCCGCCTCTACGGCGGGCTGCGCGTTCTGGCACTGCTCTTCGGCGGCTTCGTGCTCTTCGCCGGCCTGTCTTCTGTGCTCACTTCGTTCGGCGGCTGAGCCAGGAGGCCTGCCCCGCGCGGGCTCGCGGCTATCGCCCGGCAGAGCCCAGAGCCAGAGCCCACGCGCCCACGCAACCAGCGCCCAGCGCCTCCGACTCGCGCGGGATGTCTCCTGCCCGGTCCGCGCCCGAGCTAACGAATTCCGTACGCGCGTTTCGTTTTCCGTAAGCACTTGTTTTCACGGGACTTGGCGGGCCGCTCCCGCGTATGCTTTGTCGATTTCACCGACCGTGGAGAGTCGGACACTGGAGGAACGATGACCGATCTCGCGAGGCGTATTCTCGGGCTCGCCCTCGCGGTCACGGCGGCGTGCGCCACCCCGGCGGGCGCCCAGTTCGTGAACCGCGACACCGAAACGCTCGAGTTCGACCGACCCGAGTCCTGGGGGATGAAGTACTACGCGTCGCTCGCGCTGCTCACGAGCATGGGGGTGCCGGAAAAGCGGGCCAAAGGAACGATCGACCTCGGCTTCGAGGGCAGTTACGTTCCCCAGCTGAGCGACGAAGAGCGCCGCATCGGTTTCAACGGCAGCAAGCTCGAAGACGTCAACAAGACGAGCGTCTTCGGCCGCATCCGGGGCAGCGTGGGCCTCGGGAAGGGCCTCGCGCTGGAGCTCGGCTACACACCACCCCTCGAGGTCGGGGGTGCGAAGCCGAACATCTTCGCCATTGCGCTCGGGAGGCCCTTCGACCTGTCGCCCTCCTGGCGGCTCGGCGTGCGCGCCTACGGCCAGATCGGCACGATCGAGGGTGACATCACGTGCAGCGCCGACGAGGTCGCCGCGGGCGACGATCCACAACAAAACCCCTTCCAGTGCGTGGAGCCTTCGCAGGACGAGAGCCGGCAGAAGGTCGCCGGCCTCGAGCTCGTTGCGGGCTACGACGGAGAGTCGCGCTTCAAGCCGTACGTCGGCCTCGGCCTCAACTACATGGACCTCGAGTTCCAGGTGAACGCGCTCTACTCCGACGGGCTGGTCGAGGACCACATCACCCAGCTCTCCGACGGCACTACGGTCTCCGCCACCGCGGGCCTGACGTTCGAGGCGTCGAAGAGCTGGCGGATCACCGGCGAGATCTTCTACTCCTGGCTCTCGATCGTGCGGCCCCCGGCCAGCGCGTCCGCCAACGAGGGCTTCTTCAACGGCCGGGTCTTCGTCAGCTACCGGGTCCGCGGACGATGAGCCGAATCCAGGCGTGTCCGCGAGCAGCTCGTCCGTACCTGCCATGGCTCGCGTGCGTGCGTGCGGGGCTCCTGGTGCTCGCGGCGGCCGGGCCGCTGACGGGCGCCGAGCCCGAGGTCTTCGTGGTCGACGCCGCACGCAGCCACGTGCGGCTTCACCTCGGCCGCGCGGGCCTCATGAAGTTCCTCGGGCACGAGCACCACATCGAAGCGCCTGTCGCCGAGGGCCGGATCGAGGTGGCGGAGGGCGACCCGGCGCGTTCCTCGGTACGGCTTCGCTTCGAGGCCGCGCGGCTTTTCGTGATCCCGGGCAGCGAGCCAGCGGGCGACATCCCGAAGGTGGAGGAACGCATGCGTGGCCCGGAGGTGCTCGAGGTCGCGAAGTACCCCGAGATCGCCTTCGCCTCGACGTCGGTGAAGAGCCAGCTGGAGGGCGCGTCCGGCCTCCGGCTCGTGGTCGCTGGGACGCTGACGCTCAAGGGCCGCGCGTTTCCGCTCGAGATCCCGCTCGAGGTCCGGCGCGAGGGCGGCGGGATCGAAGTCCGCGGCGAGGTGTTCCTGAATCTCCGCGACGTCGGCATCGAGCCGCCGTCGGTCGCGGGCGTCGTCAAAGTGTCCAACCGCTTCGGTCTCGGGTTCGAGATCCGCACCCCGCAGCCGCACCCGCAGCCCTAGCAGCTAGCGTCCCGCCCTCCAGTCCCAGTGCGCGGCAGCGCGGTCGATCACGACGGCGACGTCTTCGCTCAGGAGCAAGCGCTCGCGCGACAGCCCGAGCGCCGCCTCGGCGATGCGGCCGAGGTACGAGGCGCGATCGGCGTAGCGCTCCTCGAGCGACAGCCGTGGATCGCCGCTCGCCTCGCGCTCGGCCCGCGTGCGGGCGAACGGCAGGTAGGAGCCGACGACGCCGGCGAGCGCGAGAGGCGCGCCCGTCCGCGCGTGGCGCGGGTTCCAACCGGTGTGTGACGCGAGCGGGGCAGCGATCTCCGGCAGCCGGATCCCGGCGCGGTCGTTGCCGTCCGCGTCGACCGCCGGCACGAGCGCGGGGAAGACGGGGCCGAGCCGCGGCGGCTCGATCGTGATGATCCCGCGCAGCCATTCGGGGCCGTGGTCCATCCGCGCGGGCTCGTTGCGCACGAGCGGCAGGCGGACGCCGGGCACCGCGGGCCAGCCGGCCTGCCCGGGCGTGACCAGCGTTCCGCCGGCGATCCGCGGGTAGCGGCTGTCCGGGGGGGGCACGTCCCTCGCGACCCACTCGTCGAGCGCGCGCACGAGCGCCCGTAGCGCCGGGCGGAAGTCGTTCGGGTTCGCGGCGTTCGCTCCGCCGTTGCCGTTCGTGCCAGGGGCGGCAGGAGGCAGCGAGCCCGGCCCGTGCTGCGCGGACGCGATCAAGTAGACGCGGCTCGTGTCGGCGAGCGTGGCGTCGCGCGAGCCGGTGGGATCGGTGTGGACCAGCGAGCCGGCGCGGCTCCAGTACTCGAACGCCGACATGACGTGGAAGAGCTTGGGGACGCTGCCGTTCGCGGCCGCGCGGTCGAGCAGTCCCGCCGTCTCTCCCGTCTCGGGGTCCCGTTCGGCGAGGTCGGCGAACGGGAACACGTCGGTCGGGTAGTGGACGTTCCAATGCTGGTATCCGTCGCGCGAGGCCTGCGCGAAGCGATGATTGAAGGAGCCCCGGCCCGCGCCAGCAACCTCGGCGATCACCCCGTCGAACACACGCCGGCCCTGCTCGTCCTCGTTCCACCCCTGGTACAGGAAATGGCGGAGGAAGCGCCCGCTCTGCGAGATGCCGTGCGCGTAGGCGAGCGTGGTCCCGGCGAGCGGGTTCGCGGGGCCCCCTTCGTTCTTGAAGAAGCTCACGAGGTCGCGCGTGGCGGTGAAAGCGCAGCCCATCACGCGCGGGTCGCGGCTCCGGTAGACCACCTCGTAGAGACGCCCGGGCTCGAAGCCACCGTCCAGAGCCACCGTGGTCGGGTCGCTGAAGCGCCAGCTCCTGCGGGGAACGAGGCGCTCTCGGTCGAGCCTGCGCTCGCGTACGTAGAGGCGGCTGTCGGGCCCTTCTGGAAAGGTCGCCGGGTACGCGAGGTGATTGCGGTCGCCGAGTGGAGCCGTCGCCCTTCGCTCGTCGACCAGCACCACCGACCGCACCAGGCCCGTGATCGGCCGCCCGCCGTCGCTCGCGATCGGGGCCCGCAGCCGCAGCAGTCCCGGCTGCTCGGGCACGTCCCACTGCCAGCCCATCCACACCAGTGTGAAACCCTGTCGCATCAGCCAGCCGTCGCCGAAATCGGCCTCCTCGCGCGGGTCGAGCGAGGAGCGCGCGTACTGCAGCCGGCGCAAGATCCCCTTGCCCCCACGGTTCGGAACCTCGCAATAGACGCGGCGGTTGCCACGCGCGAAGTCCACCGGCTTGAGGATGTACACGTCGGCCGTGAACACGACCTGGCCCTGCGCGTCGCGCGGGGCCAGGCCCAGATCGACGACAGCCTGGTTGCGGGCCAGCGCGGGGTCGAGCGCGAACTCGACCGTGCCGACGAGCGACTCGTACGCGCCGGCAAGACCGAACGGGCGGCCCGCGAGCACCGGCTCGCGCCGCTCGACCTTCATCCGGACGACGCGCCCCTCCGCCGTGGCGGCCAGGCCGAGCGCCAGGGCCAGGGCGGCAGCGACGGGGATGGGTTTCATGCTGGGGCCCCGAGCGGTGGGGGGCCCGGATCGCTCCGCCGCGGCGGGAGCGTGAAGCAGAACGTCGTGCCCTGACCCAGGCCCGCGGACTCGACCCATACCTCGCCGCCGTGCACTTCGACGATGCGCTTGACCAGCGCGAGGCCGATGCCGGTGCCCTCGACGCTCGGATCGAGGCGCTCGAAGAGACCGAAGACGCGCTGGTGGTGTTTCGAGTCGATCCCGATCCCGTTGTCGCGGACGAAGCAGATAGGCCCAGTGGGTCCGGGCCGTGCGCCGATCAGGATCTGCGGGTGTTCACGGCTTCCGATGAACTTGGCCGCGTTGTCCACGAGGTTCTGCACCACTTCCTGGAGCCGTGCTCGATCCCCGTACAACACCGGCAGGTCCGCTCCGATCTCGAGCTCGGTTCCGGCCGTCGCCAGGCGGCCTGCGAGCGACTGGCGCGTTTCCTCGGCCAGCTCGCCGAGCGGCACGTCTTCGGGCGCGTTCGTGACACGGCCCACGCGCGACAGCTCGAGCAGCTCGCGCAGTTGACGCTCCATCTTCGCCGCCGCGGCCCGGATGCGGGCGACGTCCGAGAGCGCGCTCTGTTTGCGCCCGGCCTGGATGTCCCGCTCGAGGAGGCCCAGGAATCCCAGCACCGTCACGAGCGGGCTGCGCAGGTCGTGCGAGACCGTGTAGGTGAAGCGCTCGAGCTCCGCGTTGCGCCGCTCCATCTCCCCGATCGTGTGCTGCAGGCGGCTCGACATGTCGTTGAAGGCCTCGGCGACCACCTGCAGCTCGTCTCCCGATCGGACCTGCAGGCGCTGCCCGTAGTTGCCACGCGCGACCTGTTGCACGCCTTCGGTCAGGGCGGCGAGGGGCCGGGTCAGGCGGGTTCCGAGGGCGAGGCCGAGCAGGGCGGCGAGCAGCCCCGACAGCGCCACGAGCTCGAGGGCTCGTCTCACTCCGCGGCGGAACTGCCCCTCGAGGCCGGCGAGGCTGACGTGATAGACGGCGGAGAGGCGGTGCCGGCCCCAGTCCTCGAGGTACGGCACAACGATCTCGTACGCCCCTGTACCTTCCCGCGCGGGACGGATCTCGGTGATCTCGACGCGCCGCACCGCCTCGAGGAGCCGACCGCCGAGGCTGGTCGCGGCGTCCGTCGGCGGCGACGCGATCTCCCGCGAGTCGAACAGCACGCGGCCCTCGACGTCGCAGATCAGGATCGCCGTCACCTCGTCCGACCGGCCGAGCACGTCGAGCACGAACTGCCGGAACTTGAAGTAGCCCGAATGGAAATAGCTGTCGAAGCTCTGGCCGAGGGCCGGCGTCGCCAGGACGGCGAACTGGCGGGCCGCGGCTTCGAGGGGCAGGCGGATCGCTCGCCGGCCGGTGATCAAGAGATAAGCCGCGTTCGCGACCAGGATCACGACCAGTGTCGTGGCGAACGTCACCACCAGTCGCGTGCGGAGGCTGCGAACCCTGGACCTCACGGTGCTTGGGACCCCGCGGGCCGGAGGTCCCTCGGACGCAGCGCCAGGCTCACCGGCGGATCCCAGCTCACGCGCCGCGTGTTGTAGAGGACCGATTCCGGCTGCACCACGAGCGGGAGGATCGGGCGCAGCTCGGCCAGGCGCGTGAACGCGTGCCGCAGCACCGTCGCCCGCTCCCGCAGGTTGGAGGTCGACTGCGCTTCGCGGGTGATGGCGTCGAGCAGCTCGTCCGCGAAGCCCGTGGCGTTCGAGCTGCCACCGCGGCTCTTGCCCGGCGGTGGAAACAGCACCTCGAACACGTCGGCCCCGTCGCCCGATTCGCTCGCCCAGCCGAGCAGAAAGAAGTCCGAGCCTCCCCGGTCGAGGAGCTGATAGAGAGCGCTCTTGTCGAGAGCGTTGACCTCCACGCGCAGGCCCACCTCCGCGAGCTGACGCGCGATCTCCTGCAGGATCTGGGCGTCTCGAACGTAGCGGTTGAACGGCCCGTCGAGGCGCAGCCGATACCCCGGGCGCACGCCCGCGGCCTGGAGCAGGGCGCGCGCCCGATCGCGGTCGAAGCGTGCGTGAGGCAGCTCGGGGGCGTAGCCGACCGACCCCCGTGGCATGAGCTGATTCGCCACGACTCCCTTGCCGAAGAACACCTGCTCGACGAGCGTCCGCCGGTCGATCGCCAGGTCGACGGCCTCGCGCACACGCGAATCGTCGAACGGCGGACGGTCGACGCGCAGGCCCAGGAACAACACGCGCAGGCCCGCTCCGACGACGAGGCGCAGGTCCTCGACCTGCTCCAGCCGCGCCCACGCCTCCGGAGGCACGAAGTCCGTGACGTCGGCCTCGCCCGTCTCGACGAGGCGCAAGCGCGTCGCGTCGTCGGGTACGACGCGAAACTCGGCGCGGGCGAAAGCCGCGGGAGGGCCCCAGTGGTGCGGGTTGCGAGCGAAGACGAAGCCCTGGCCCGGGGTCCAGCGCTCGAGCGTGTAGGGGGCCGTGCCCACCACCGCCACCGGCTTCGCGGCGATCGCGTCTTTGGGGAGCACGAATCCCCACGCGAGGCGGGCGAGCAGCGTCGGGTCGGGCCGCGCGGCGCGCAGCTCGAGGCGGCGCTCGTCGAGCACGCGCACGCTCTCGATCGTGCTGAGGTAGCCGTCGTTCGGCCAGGCGAGCTTTTGGCCGGCTTCGAGGCTGCGCGCGGCGTCCGTAGCCGTGACCGGGCGTCCGTCGGAGAAACGCAGCCCGGGCCGCAGCTCGAGGATGAAGGTGCGGTCGTCCGGAGTGAGCCAGTGCGCGGCCAGCGCCGGCACGACGTTGAGGCCGCGGTCGAGCGCGACCACGGCGTCGAGCACCCAGCGGTTCATCTCGAAGGTGTAGGTCTCGTTCGCCGCGGGGGGGTTGGGGAAAAAGCCCGTGACGTCCGCCCTCACCACGGCCCGCAGCACCTTGGGGGCTGCTTCGGGGGCGGGGCCGCGGCAGGCGCAGGCGAGCAGGACGGCAAAGAGGGAGAGGCGCCGCAGCAGCTCGCCGGGCATGAGTCGTTAGCTTAGCAGAGCCGCGATTGGGCGTGGCCCGACGCTGACGGCGTGGGCCTCATGTCCTTCGCGAAGGACAAGGCCACGGAGCGCTACCTCGAGCTCGAAGCGGCCGCGGCGAGCCGCTAGCGGGTGTCGCCCGTGATCCGCTCCCAGAGCTGCAGCCGGCCGCCTCGGTCGATCGCCGAGAGCGACGCCGCGAGCGCCTCGAACGCCGCGAGGTGCGAGGCGTCGAGGGCCTCGAAGTCCGAGAGCCCCTCGGCGAAAGCGGCCCAGGGACGCGCGCGCTCGGGTTCCCGGCTGGCGGCGTCGGCCGCGCGCCGACCTCCGCGCAGGACGATCCGTACCCCGAGGCCCAACAGCACCAGCCAGAGCCGGAAGCGCTCCTGTGTCCCCACGAGCAGGCGGTGCACGAGCCCGGCGGCTGCGGCCGAGGCCTTGAGCCCGGCCCCGCGAAACGGGGCCGGAGACGGCGCGGGCAGCGGGCGGATCGCCTGGACCATGCGCGAGTAGACCGCCATGGCGCGGAGCCGCGTGAGGCGATCGGCCCCGGCTTCTTCGAGAACCTGTAGCGCCACGCGCAGGACCGTGATCGCGTCGGGTGTGCGCTTCGCCCGGCGGGCCCGCTCGGCGGCCTCGAGCGCTTGTCGCGCGAGCGCCCCGTCCAGCTCGAGCCTCTGGCGCAACGACTGAAGCGCGCGCTGCTCCGGCGCGTTGAGCACGAACTCCCAGCGCTGCAGCGCGAGCGCGCGGTTATAGCGGCCGAGCGTGTAGCAAAGCGCCGCGCAGCCGACCGACGAGAGGACGAGCTCCAGCATCAGGCGGGGCTTTGCGCGGGCGCCGCGGCGAAACCCGGAGCGTCCCTGCGCCACGCGGCCCGGGCCCAGAAGAGCACCACGCCGAGGTAGGCCAAAGCGTCGATCAGGCTGACCTCGGTGCGCAGGGCCCAGCCGTAGCTTCGCAGCAGGCTCAGCCAGGTGACGAAGACCAGCAGGTAGGGGGCGAGCCCGAGCATGATCGCACGCTGCCAGTCGCCGATCGGGACCTGGTAGAAGACCACGAGCAGCGCGGTGGCCGTGAGCAGCCACACCGCAGCGGTCACGACGCCTGGCTGCCATTCCGCGAGCGTGTGAAACGAGGAACGAGGCGTGAGCCAGGCCAGGAACAGCGCGCCCGTGACGAGCAGGACCAGCAGCACGACCCGCGCGGTCCGCCAGGCTCCAGGGAAAGCCGCGAAGGCGCGCCACGTCAGCTCGATCGCGATGGCCATCTTGAGCACGTCGTAGACGCCCTGCTTCAGCACCCAGAAGGAGGGCGTGTAAAAGCGTTGCGGCGCCAGGGTCACGAGCGTGTTCCCCACCAGGATCGCCAGCACGTAGAGGCCGAACGTCCAGCACAACCCCAGCCGCCCACGCACCACCATGCCGGTGAGCAGGGCGACGAGGCCCAGCTTGACGAGGTGGGCGACCAGGAGCTGCAGCTCGCTCATCCGCCGACCGGCATCTTCTTGTAGATCTTCGGCACCCGGCGGCGCTCGATTCCGAAGCTGCGCAGCCGCATGTAGACCGTGCGGCGGGTCACCCCGAGCCGCCGCGCCGCCTCGGCGATGTTCCAATCGTTCCGGTCGAGGAGCGTCAGCAGTTGCAGCCGGCCCTGTTCGGCCGGGCTCGGCTGCAGTGCCGGCCTCGGGTCGTCGACATCCGAGGCGAGCACGGCGTGGGCGATCGCGCTCCCGAACACGGAGGCGTCGGCCGCCGAGAGCCCCTCCGGCTGGGCGAGGTAGAGCGCGGCCACCATCTCGCCGCCTCGCATCGCCGGGAACAGGCCGAATCCCGGCTCGATCACCGCTCGGCCCTTGGTGAGGTCGGCGGCGTGATCGGTCCACCGAATCGGCAGCTCCGCGACGGCGGTAAGGCTCAGGCCGACGCTCATCCAGATCTCGACCTGCCCCTGCCGTGGGCGGAGAATCGCTCCCCCGCGGGCCTGGTGAATTTGGACGAGTCGGGTCAGGATGCGATCCGCGGACCTCCGCGGCTCGTCCGACACCAGCAAATTGACCATCGAGTCCAGAGTGTTCACGGTCTGGACTATAGCGCGGGAGGACCGCAGGGCGCCAGGACAACTGTGAGCACCCTCGCAGAGGCGCCAGGACGGTGTTGCCGGTTGTAGACAGTGAATGAACGGTTACTATACACTTCACAGATCGGACCATAGAAAGAAGAGGAGGCACACATGCGGTTTTTCTGGAGCGTGGTGCTGGCCGGCGGGCTGCTGCTCGTCGGACTCGACGTGTATCAGTCACGGCGGGACGGGACACGATCCGGCTCGGGCGCGCGCACGCCGTACGCGTCGATGGAGGACGGGACGGGCTTACCACCGCCCAACCCCCCGCCCCCCCCGCCTCCGCCGCAATGAAGCAGCCGGTTGCGTCGACGACGCGGCGCCCCGTCGCACCGGTGCGCCGCGCCGCCGGCGCGCGCAACGCCGCCCGCGCGCCGACGATCCTGATCGCTGGTGTGGTCCATTACGTGGACCGGCTTCACGAGGCCGCCGAGATCGAGCGGACGCGGCTGCGCGGAGTCGTCTCGCACACCGCGCGCTCCGGGCCCGACGTCGTCGTGGTCGGCACCGCCTCGCCCGCGAGCGGGGCCCTGGAGGTGATCGGCGAGCTGAAGCGTCACCCCGCGGCGTCCGCCGTCCCGGTCCTGCACCTCTTTGCTCCGGGCACGGCGTGCGGCGCGTGCGGAGCGGACGTCTGCCTGCCCGCCGACGCGGCGGCGTCCACGCTGCTCGGCACGGTGCGCCTCCTGCTGCGCCTGCGGCGCGCCGAGCGCCTGAGCGCTGGCGCGGCCTCCCTGCTCGAGGCTGAGGAGCGGGCCGGAGCGCTGACGCGCCCGCTGCTCGCCTTCGGTCGCCGCTCGCCCGCCCAGCCGCGGCTCGTGGACGTCAACGAGGTGCTCGCGCAGCTCGACCCGATGCTGCTCCGGCTGATCGGCACAGGCGTACGCCTGGACGTGCGCGCGGGCAGGGGGCTGGGCCGCGTGCGCGCCGACCTTTCGCAGATCGAGCAACTGCTCCTCGACCTGGCGCTCAATGCGCGCGACGCGATGCCGCAGGGTGGCCGGCTGACGATCGAGACGCACGACGTCGAGATCGCCGGCGGGACGGCGCCGCCGGTTCCGCCCGGCCGCTACGTCATGCTCGCCGTCTCAGACGAGGGCGTGGGCATGGACGTCGAAAGGCCTGCGGCCGAGGGCTCGGGCCTGGGCCTCGCGACGGTACACCAGGTCGTTCGGCAGGCCGGCGGCTGCGTGCGCGTCGACAGCGAGCCTGGGCTCGGCACGACGTTCCGGATCTACTTGCCGTGCGCTACGGGTGAGGACGAGCCGAAGGCACTCACACCCGAGACAGGAAGCCCACCCCTCGTCCTGGATTAGACTGCGCGGACACCTGGAGGTGAGGATGAGCCAGGCGGCCGCCGCGGACGACGCCACAAGCGCTCGTGTACAACCTGTTGAGCCGGCCGCCGCGTGGCCCTCGCGGCTCGCGTCGTTCAAGGGCTGGATCCTGGCGGTCACCGTCGTGTACTTCATCGCCGGCGTGGTCTGGATGAGCGAGGACGCGAAGCGCCGCCGCGCGTCCGCGCGCTGAGCCCTGGGAGGCCGGGACAGATGGCGAAACGCGCACGCGCCGCGGGTGCTTCCGGACGGCGCGGCTTCCTGCGCCGTCTCGGCGTGTCGGTCGCGGCCACGCTCGCCGCGCCCGCGGCCGGAGCGGCGCAGACGAAGAAACCCGCCCCGCGCAAGCGAGCGACGTCCCAACCCAAGCCGAAGGCTGCGCCCGCGAAGGCGCCCGTGGCTCGGCCCGCGCCCGCTCCTCCTCCCGAGCCTGCGCCGGTTCGCGTCGCGCGCGGCGGCTGGCCGCTGCCCGAGCCCGGCGCTCGCATCGACGCCTCGCCCGCGCGCTGGATCTGGCTGCCCAGCGAGCGGACGCTCGCCAACACGTTCGTGTTGTTCCGGCGCGAGATCGAGCTCGCCGAAGCGCCGGCCTCCGCGCGCGGCTTCATCAGCGCGGACAGCCGCTACCGCCTGTTCGTGAACGGCCGGCGCGTGCAGTGGGGCCCGGCCCCGTGCGACCCGCGCGCGTACGAGGCCGACCCGATCGACCTCACGCGCTGGCTCGTGCCGGGGAAGAACGTGATCGGTGCCGAGGTGCTGTACTACGGCCACGGCGAGGGCACCTGGCCGTTCGGCAAGCCGGGCTTCCTGTTCGCGCTTCGGACCGAGGAGCCGGGCGGGCGGATGACCGAGCTGCTGAGCGACGACGCCTGGCGCGTGTACCTCGACCGTGCGCATCGGCCCGGCCAGTTCAAGCGCTGGTACCTGCGCGCCCTGCAGGAGGACTTCGACGCGCGGCTCTACCCCTCGGGATGGAGCGCTCCGGGCTTCGCGCCCGATGCGGCCTGGCTGACGCCACAGCTCCTCGAGGTCGGCGCCGACCGCCCGGCCGCGGCGGGGAAGCACTACGACTACCTGACGGACGGCGGCATCGATCCCGCGACCGCCACGCTGCGGGCGCGCGAGGTCGCGCTCGTCCGCGAGACGCTGCGGCCGATCGACCGGCTGGTCCGGTCCGGCCGCGTGCGCTGGCGGCGCGACCCGCGCGACTGGTTCGAGTTCCGGATCCCGGGCTCGTTCGAGATCGTGGACGAAACGGCCGCCTCGCCCGCCGGCGCGGGCGCGTGGCGCCTCGACGCCCGGGCGGGGGAGGGCGTCTTCGCGACCTTCGAGCTGCCGGAGCAGATGGTGGGGTTCCCGTTCGTGACCGTCGAGGCGCCCGAGGGGACGGTGGTCGAGCTGCTCCCGCAGGAATCCCACGAGCTCACGGGGCCCGCCTGGCTCGACACGCAGCGTTTCGCCTGGTCCCGCTTCGTGTGCCGCGCGGGCGAGAACCGCTTCGAAGCCTTCGACTACGAGTCGCTGCGCTTCCTGCAGGTGCACGTCCACGAGGCGTCGGGCCCCGTGATGCTGCGCGACGTGGGGCTGCGCCGCCGCAGCTACCCCTGGCCGAGCGCGCCGAGCTTCCGTTGCTCGGAAGCTGCGCTGCAGCGCGTCTTCGAGGCGTCGTTCAACACGCTCACGAACGCCGCCCAGGAGTCGATCGTGGACGGCATGGGCCGCGAGCGCCAGCAGTACGGCGGCGAGGGCGCACATCAGCTCCACGCCACGCGGCTCGTCTGCGGCGAGCGCCAGCTCGCGCGCCGCTTCCTGCGCAGCTACTCGATGGGGCAGACGCTCGAGGGCTACTTCCTCGACTGCTGGCCCGCATTCGACCGGCTGAACCGCCTTGCGCAGCGCCAGGTGGGAGCGACCCCGTGGGGGCCCATCCTCGACCACGGCGTCACGTTCGTCTACGACGCGTGGCGGCACTACCAGGAGGCCGGCGAGAGCGACCTGCCGCTTCAGCTCTACCCGCGCTTCGTCCGCTTTGCCGACTACCTGCTCGCGCGCCGGGCGAAGGACGGCCTCCTGCCGGTCGAGGGCTGGGGCGTGCCGATCGTCTGGATCGACAACGGCTTCAAGCGGCCGCGTCACAAGCAGTGCGCCTTCAACCTGTTCACTGCGGCGGTGCTGAAGAACGCGCTTGCGCCGCTCGCGGGGCTCGCGGGCGACGCGGCCGGGGAGAAGCGATTCACGGCGGCCGCCGACGCGCTCGTCACGGCTACGGCGGCGCGCTTCTGGAGCGGCGGGCGCTCCCTGTTCGTGAGCAACCTGCCATGGGAGGACGAGGAGGGCGCGCCGCGGCTCGACGACCGCTCGCTCGCGACGGCACTGCTCTTCGACCAGTGCCCCGAGGGACGCGTCGCCGAATCGGTCGCCGCTCTCGTCCAGCCGACCGAGTCGCTCGCGCTCTCGTTCCCGGCCAACTCCCACTGGCGGATGCAGGCGCTCGCGCGCCACGGGCGGATCGACGCCGTGCTGCGGGAGCTGCGCGAACGCTGGGCCCGGTTGCCCGCAGTGCTGAAGAACAACACCACGCCCGAGCACTGGGAGGTGCGGCCCGACTCGACCGACCAATGGAGCCACTGCGCCGTAGGCCCGCTGTTCGTGCTCTACATGGACGTGGCGGGCATCCGGCCGCGTGCGCCCGGTTTCGCGAAGGCCGAGATCCGGCCGCAGCTCGGCGACCTCCAGGAGCTCGAGCTCGTCTGTCACACCCCCCGCGGAGCCATCACCTTCCGCGCCCTGACCCAGGAAGAGGGCCACCGCGCGTGGGTCACCTTGCCCGCGGACTGCCCGGGAGAGTTGGTGCTGCCCGTGACGGAGGGCCGAGGTGTCGCGCTAACGCCGGCCGACCGCGCACTCGGCCTCGAGCGCTTCGCCCTGCCGGCCGGCGAGACGACCGAGTTCGACGTGCCGGCCGTGCGCCCTACTTGAACAACCCCAGCTTCTGCAGCAGGAAGATCAGGACCGCGGCCCCCGCGACGGAGACCGCCCACTGCGCGATGACGCCGTAGGCCGCAAAGCCCAGCATTCCCGCGAGCCCGAAGCCGCGGCAGGCGAGGGGCGCCGGCGCGCGGCACGCAGGTGCGCCCCCTGGCCGCTCGGGTATGCTTCGGCCCATCGTTCCCCAAGACAAGGCACTAGCGAGGTGACGCGGTCATGAGCACGAGCGCCCTGCACCCGGCCGCGGACGCGCGCGGCCCGATCGACCGGCTGCTGGGCCTGTTCAGCGAGGTGCGCTCCGGCGAGGGCGTCCGCGCGCTGTTGATGCTGGTGAACGTCTTCCTGATACTGGTCTGCTACTACATCCTGAAGACCGTTCGCGAGCCGCTGATCCTGGGGACCGACGTGCCGGAGGTGCTGCAGCGGCTGGGGATCCACGACACCGCCGAGGTCAAGACCTACGCCTCGGCGGGCCAGGCGCTGCTGCTGATGGGTTTCGTGCCCGCCTACGGCTGGTTCGCTTCGAAGGTCGACCGGAGCAAGCTCGTGCTCGGGGTGACGCTCTTCTTCGTGGCGAACATCGTGGCTTTCGCCCTGGGCGTCGGCGCGAACGTGGAACACATCGGCGTCTACCTCTTCATCTGGGTGGGAATCTTCAGCCTGATGATCATCGCGCAGTTCTGGTCCTACGCGAACGACAGCTACACGAAGGAGGCGGGCAGTCGCCTGTTCCCGATCATCGCGATCGGCAGCACGCTCGGCAGCCCGCTCGGGGCCTGGATCACCGCGCGCATGTTCGAGGCGCGGCTCCGGCCCGACGTGATGCTCTACCTCGCGGCCTTCCTGCTGCTGCTGACGGCTGGGCTGTTCCTGCCGATCGACCGCAGCGGCTCCTTGAGCCAGAAGGCGGTGGCGAACGACGCCCCCCTCGGCGGTAAGAGCGGGTTCGCGCTCGTGTTCGCGAGCCCTTACATCCGGCTGATCGCCTTGCTGCTGGTGCTGCTCAACGTCGTCAACACCACGGGCGAGTTCATCCTGAGCCACAGGGTGACGGTGCGCGCGGACGCGCTCCTTGCCGCCGAGAGCGGCTTCGACAAGAAGGCCTTCATCGGGGCCTTCTACGGCGACTACTTCTTCTGGGTCAACGTGGCGGCGCTCGTGCTGCAGGGCTTCGTCGCCTCGCGGCTCGTGAAGCGCTTCGGCCTCGCAGGCGTGCTGTTTGCGCTGCCGCTGATCGCAATCGGCTCCTACGGCATCATCGCGCTCGGCGCCTCTCTCGCCGTGGTGCGCTGGGCCAAGACCGCCGAGAACTCGGCCGACTACTCGGTGATGAACACAGCCAAGCAGCTCATGTGGCTGCCCACGAGCCGCGACGAGAAGTACAAGGCCAAGCAGGCGGTCGACGCCTTCTTCTACCGGATCGGGGACCTCACGGCGGCCGCCGTCGTGTTCATCGGCACGAGCTGGCTTTCGCTCGGCTCGCGCGGCTTCGCGATCGCGAACTTGCTCTTCGTCGGGTTTTGGCTGCTGCTCGCGGCGCGCATCGTCGGCGAGAACAGACGCTTGTCCGCTCAGTAAACGGCTGGGAGCGAGCCCATGTTGCCGCGGC
>Ga0247727_10008220_pt1 | contig 19461 bp, 23 predicted proteins | sample WisWelCaveWW1625_FD_202498 | JGI IMG/M metagenome (GOLD analysis project Ga0247727, IMG submission 202498) | Biofilm microbial communities from Wishing Well Cave, Virginia, United States - WW16-25 | ecosystem: Environmental > Aquatic > Deep subsurface > Groundwater > Cave microbial mat | place... | reverse complement strand
CAGCCCTGGCGCGGACCGAGGGTGACCGGGGCGACGGCGGCGGCGGGCAGCTTCACCAGCGTGGCCACCTGGGCGGACATCTGATTGAGGCTGTTGCCCGAAAACTGCACCGTGATGCTGGCGACTTCACCGTCGCGGTCCACCAGAAAACTCGACGGCACGCGCGGCACCCCGAACTGGTCGCGGATAGCCTTCTGCGGATCGGCTACGAAGACGAGTCCGGGCTGCTCCTTCGCCAACCTGGCAACCACTTCGGGAGTGTCGTTCATCACGTTGATCACGCGAAAACCCTTGCGCGTGTAGGCCTGCTGCATCTTCTCGACAAACGGAGACTCCGCGGTGCAAACGGCTCAGCCGGTGGCCGCAAAGCGAATGAGCACCGGACCTTGCCTGGTGAGTTCGCTGAGCTTCGACGCTTTACCGCCGACCGTCAGCGCGAAGTCGGGCGCTTTGTCGCCAACATCAATCAGCCCGGCCCAGGCGGCGCCGAGGGTAACTGCGACGAGGGCGAGCGTGGCGAATCTGTGCATGTTGCGGCCTCCTGCGAATTGCTGGCGCGCCTGGCAGGAATCGAACCTACGACCCGCTGCTTAGAAGGCAGCTGCTCTGTTCCGCTGAGCTACAGGCGCAGTGGGCGGCGCGGTTGGAGCGGGAGACGGGAATCGAACCCGCATAGCCAGCTTGGAAGGCTGGAACTCTACCATTGAGCTACTCCCACAATCTCGTCCAGTATAATGCCCGCCGGTGACCGGCGAAAACGCTAATCCCACCACGGACGGCCCGGCGGGAAGCCCTCGCGCTCGGTCCGCGCCGCCCACAGGCAACCATCGTTGCCGGTCAGGTAGAGCGTGCGCAGGTCGTGGTCGCCGAAGGTGACATTGGTCGGACGGTTCATCGGCACGGGATGCGTTTCCAACACGCGACCCTTCGGCGTGAACACGTAGAGCATCGGCCCCGGCCCGCTGAGCTCCCAGCCCGCGGTGGCGATCAGGTGGCCCTCATCGTCGAGCGTCATTCCGTCGATGCCGCGGTGGGGATAGAAGTTGTGCAACACCTCGAACGGTCCCACCGATCCGTCGTCGCGAATGGGATAGGCGCGGAGTTCGCGGGGGCAGCCGTCACCGTACTGGCTGTTAGCGACGTAGAGCCATTGCAAGTCGGGTGAGAGCAGCAGGCCGTTGGGCCGCGTGGTGTCGAACGTCACGCGCACGACCTTGTGCGAGCCGTCGGGCTGCGGCTCCGCGCGGAAGACGGATTCGTGATCGAGCTCCAGGTCGTCGCGGAAGTCACCGTAGCGCGGATCCGTAAACCAGAGGCGCCCGAGGCGGTCGATCGCCAGATCGTTCGGGCTGTTCAATCGCCGGCCCTCGAACCGGTCGGCGATAACAGTGCGAGCACCGTCGCCGTCATACCGCGCGATGCAGCGTCCGGCGGCGAGACCCTGCGCAGCCGCACGGTCTTTCAGCAGCGGATCGCTCAACCCGCCACCCTCGCAGGCAAAGAGCTGTCCTTCCGCGTCGAGCATCAAGCCATTAGCCTTGTTGGTCGCCTCGCGGAAGACGACGCACTCCCTCGTCGACGGGTCGTAACGTAACGTGCGGCTACTCGGGATATCCGAAAACAGCAGCGCAACGCCGTCCCACACCGGCCCTTCGGTGAACCCGAACGGGCCGGCGACCTTCTCGAATTGCCAGGACATGGACTGACCTCCGGGTGAGTGAACGCGCTCAAGAATCCAAGTGAAGGGTCTTCATTACGTGAAAAACTCCAGCTCCTCCAGCCTCGCCAGCGGCTCGACAATAATCTTCTCGTCGAGCGAATAGCTCGTGTCTCCCGGGTACAACACCACCAGCCGGTCGAGCGCGAGGTCGTTGAGCGCGATGCGCATCGAGGCGGTGAAACGCGGCGCGTCCATGCGCTTGCACTCGACTCCGATGCGCTTTCCGCCTTTGATCATCAGCAGGTCGAGTTCCGCGCCGTTGTGCGTCGCCCAGAAGTAGGCCTCGGCGGGTTGAGCGAGCCGGAGCGTCTCCTCGATTGCGTAGCCTTCCCACGAGGCGCCGCAGCGCGGATGCGTTAGCAAGTCGCGCTCGTCGCGAATGCCCAGCAACTGGTGAAGCAGGCCGCTGTCCCGCAAGTAAACTTTCGGCGACTTCACCTGCCGCTTCTTCAGGCTCGCCTGGAATGGCTGCAACGGGCGAACCATCAGCACTCCCGCCAGCGCGTCGAGGTAGCGGCGCGCTGTCGATTCGTTCACGCCCAGCGACCGCGCGAATTCGGCGGCGTTCCAGATCTGGCCGTGATAGTGCGCGAGCATCCGCCAGAAGCGCAACAGGGTCGGCGCGGCCAGACCGATTCCCATCTGGGGCAGGTCGCGCTCCAGAAACGTCTGAATGAAACTGGCGCGCCAGGCCGCGCTGTCCTCGTTGCTGCCGGCGAGAAACGAGAGCGGGAATCCACCGCGCAACCAATGCGTATTCACGGACGCCAGGCCGACTTCCCTCAGGCTGAATCCGCTCATCTCGACTATTTCAATCCGACCGGCGAGCGATTCCGACGACTGGCGCAACAGCCCGGGTGAAGCGCTGCCCAGGATAAGGAACCTCGCGGGCAACGGATCGCGGTCGACGAGCACTCGCAGAATCGGGAACAAATCGGGACGCCGCTGGACTTCATCGATGACGATGAGCCCGGTCAAATCGCGCAAGGCCGTCATCGGTTCGTTCAATCGCGCAAGGCTGACCGGGTCTTCCAGGTCGAAGTACCCCACCGCCGTCGTGGGCAGGAATTGGCGCGCCAGGGTGGTCTTGCCGCACTGCCGTGGTCCGATCAAAACGACAATGCGACTTCGCCGCAAGGTGCAGGTAATCAGTTCGGTAACTGGTTGGCGTTCGATGAGCACTACAGCCAGTTTACCATGAAAATCCCGCTCGGGGAAAGTTTGATTTTCATGATCGCGTCTTCGTCTGATTGATTGACCGAACACCAAAGCGAATCAACACAACCTCCGGGGCTACCGCGCTCCGCAGGCGCGCAGCACGGTCTCATGCACGATCAGGTCGTGCTCGTACGAGTACGGAAACGCATGTTCGCGCCGAATGCAGCGCGCGAGTTCCGCCATTTCGGGGAGGTAGCGCGACACGTGCTCGACCTTCACGGTCTGCCAGCCGGCTTGGAATTCGCCGACGGCTTCCGCGAACGCGCAGCGAAGCACCGCGGGTTCCAGTGGTTGCAGCACGATAGAGCCCTTGCCGCCGCAAAGCTCGAACTGACGGCGCGGACCCGCCTGCGACTCGAGGCACGACGACTCCACCGTAACCAGCGCACGCTCGTACTCCAGCACCGCTGCGGTGTTGTCGGCAAGGCGGTCGTTCGGCTGGCCGTCATGGCGCAGCACGGCAGTCACTCGCTTCGGCCTTCCCAGCAGCAGCACGACGATATCGATTACGTGGCAGCCGAGTTCCAGCATCATGCCCCCGGGGTGGAAGGCGTTATCCCGTCGCTTCTCGGCGTTGAGGGTCGTGCTCATGTTGGCGTGAAGGTAATGCACGTCGCCGAGCCAGCCCTCGCGCCGCACGCGGCGAATCGCGTTGAAGCCCGCGTTGTAGCGGAACATGTAGCCCAATTGAACGAGCAGGTGCTTGCGCTGTGCCGCGTCGAGGAGATTCTGAAAGCCCCGGTGGTCGGTGCCCCCGGGCTTTTCCAGATGCAAGTGTTTGCCGGCCTCCACCACCTTGCGGCCCAGCGCGAGTTGGTCGGGCACTGCGCTTTCAACCGCAATCATCTGCACGGAAGCATCGTCGAGCAACTCGCGCTCGGACACCCAGCGCACACCGTTCCACGCGGCGTCACTCTGCTGTTGGGCGCGGAGCTTTTCGTCACGCTCGCACACGCCGACAAGCTCCCAGTCGCTGGACTGTTGCAACGCTCGCAGTTTGCCCACCGCGTGGCTGTGTGCGATGCCGAGCAGGCCGCATTTGATTCTGGTCATGGTTTCGCCTCGTCTGGGTTGCAGATTACGCTGATTACGATCAAGGCTTTACGTTCGCACAAACTTTTGCAACCGGCCGTTGATCTGCACTTCGCCGACGTACAGGTCGCCGTGCGAGTCGGCCCAGAGGCCGTGCGGACACTGGAGGAATTCTCCGGGCCGATCGCTCGGCCGGCCGCCGCCCCACTTGGTGATAAGCTGACCGTCCAGCGTCCAGATGGAGAGTTGCTGCTCCAACTCGGCGAGGTAGACGATGTCGTCGTTCGGATCGAAGTAGATCGTGTCCGGTCGGCCGAGTCCGGGCCACTCGCGAATGAATGCGCCCTCGTCGGTGAAAATCTGGATACGGCGGTTTTCGCGATCGCAAATCCACACGCGGTCGTGGCGATCAACGCGCACGCAGTGGCTCAGGTTGAACTCACCGGGGCCGGAGCCGTGCGTGCCCCACGACTTGAGCAGTTCGCCGTCCAGAGTGTACTTGTGGACGCGGGCGTTGCCGTAGCCGTCGGAGACGAACAGGTGCCCCTTCGACGAAATCGCCACGTCGGTAGGTTTGTTGAACGGATCACCGTCGTTCGCGGCGGGTTCTCCGGGCGTGCCGAGCGTCATCTGCAATTCGCCTTGCGGCGACCATTTGCGCACGCAGTGCCCGAGCCATTCGGTGGTCCAGAGGTTGTCGTCGGCATCGCCGTACAGCCCGTGGGCGCTTTGCATGGTGAACACGTCCTCGCCCCACGACTCCAGATAGTTGCCGTCGCGGTCGAAGACGATGAGCGGATGTTCCTGCCGATGGAACACGAAGACGCGGTCGCGCGAATCGCACGCCACCGCGCAAATCCAGCCCCACTGCCAGTCGGTCGGCAACTGGCCCCAGCCGACGGCGAGCTCGTAAGTGAACTTGCCCGACCCGAATGCCATCTTGATTCATTCCCTCCGTACTCGGTTGTATTTCGCCACCAACCGCCCGGCTCATTGCTTGACAACGTTTTCCGCCATCGGCAAGTTGACTTGTCAATGAGCGAATCAACCAACCTGCCAACCACGACCTCGGGCGCGCGCGCCGACTTGCACGACGGCTACTCCGATGGCTTCACCCCGACCGCGCCGCTCGACCTGTCGCAGGTAAACTCCGTCGACGACATGCTGCGCGCAATGAGTCGCACTGCGTTCGGCGCCCGCAACCTCGGCGAAGCCGCCAACGTGCTGGAGGCGATGGTGCGCAACCCGAACTGCTTTGTGGTCTGCACCGTGTCCGGCGCGATGACGGTCGCCAAGATGGGGCTGGTGCTGTGCGACATGATCGACCACGGCATGGTGCACGCCGTCATCAGCACCGGCGCGTTGATGGCGCACGGCTTCGTCGAGTCCACCGGCCGCGCGCACTTCAAATACCAGTCCGAGATGGACGACAAGGAACTCTACTACAAGGGATACAACCGCGTCTACGACACTTTGGAGCTGGAGAAAAACCTCGACGACGTGGAGGAAATCTTCAACGAAGTGCTCGGCGCCGTGCCAGACGATGAGATGCTGTGCAGCTACAAAATCAATCGACTGCTGGGCGCGTGGCTGATGAAGCATGCCGACGGCCGCGGCATTCTGCGCAGCGCGTGCGAGCGGGAAGTGCCGGTCTTCGTCCCTGCCTTCAGCGACAGCGAGCTGGGCCTCGACTTCGCGCTGCTCAACCGCAAACGCGCGCTTGTCGGCAAGCCGTGGTTGCAGTTCAATCCGTTCGTCGACCTCGAGCATTACACGCAACTCGCGCTCGACGCGAAGACACTGGGCATTTTCACCATCGGCGGCGGTGTGCCGCGCAACTGGGGCCAGCAGGTGGGGCCGTTCCTGGAGATCATCGAAAAGCGGCTCGGCCCCGGCATGGGCGGCGCGTTCAAGCGGTTCCAGTACGGGGTGCGACTCTGCCCCGAGCCTGCACACTGGGGCGGCCTGAGCGGCTGCACCTACAGCGAAGGCATCTCATGGGGCAAATTCGTCCCGCCCAGCGAAGGCGGCCGCTTCGCCGAGGTCATGTGCGACGCGACGATTGCGTGGCCATTGGTGGTGAAGGCGGTGGAGGAGCGGATAAGGGGCTAAGGGTTTGGCTTGATCAAGACCCCATGCTTGCCGCTCAGGAAGACATTGCTCGACGAAGACGACCGACCGCCGATGGTGTTGTCCCTCGCGCCTGCATCGATCACAATGCCGTTCTGGTTGCTGCCGAGGTAGCAATCCTCGACCCGATTCCACCTGGCCGCAGGGCCGCTGATTTCGATACCGGTGCCGTCGAAGCCGTTGAGACTCAGGGAGTTGCGCTTCTTCTTCTTCCCGGGCTTCGGCGGCGTGCGTCCTTGAATGAAGGTGCCACTTGCCGTGATCGGCGGCAGCGGACGCTTGAGTGTAATCATGGAAGTTCCGTTGCGCCTGCCGGGGTCGGTCTTCGGGATCCTAAACAATGCCTGTTTCCTAACCACTTCGTTGCTGAGTTAAACTTCGATTCAGGCTCTGGAAAGGTTCGGCACGCATGAACTACCCCCGCATGGCCAAAATCCGCCAGCACTTCGACGCTGTGACGCTGGAGGACATTCCGCGCGCGATTCATCGCACCATCAACGAATGTGGCGCTAAGCAGAAGATCAAATCCGGTGACCGCGTGTGTATCACCGCCGGCTCGCGCGGCATCGCCAACTTCGCGCTCATCATCAAGGAGACGGTGTCGGCTTTGCAAGAGTGGGGCGCCCGGCCGTTCATCATCCCCGCGATGGGCAGCCACGGCAACGCCACACCCGAGGGCCAGACACAACTGCTCAACGATTACGGCGTTGCCGACGAGTATTGCGGCGCGCCAGTGCGCTCGCAAATGGAGGTGGTGCGCATTGGCGAGCTCGACGCGCAGGTGCCGGTCATCATGGACAAATACGCGGCCGAGGACGCCGACCACATCGTGGTGCTAAATCGCATCAAGCCGCACACCAACTACGCGGGCCGCAACGAGAGCGGACTGATGAAGATGATGCTCATCGGCCTCGGCAAGCAGAAGGGTGCGGGGCTGTATCATCGCGCGATCATCGAGCGCGGCTGGGAAAGCATCGTCTATCCTGTCGTCGAAGTGCACATGAAGAACAAGCCGCCGCTCTTCGGTCTCGCCGTGGTCGAGAATCAGCTCGACCAGACTGCGCACGTGGAGGCCATCCCGGCCGCGCGCCTGGTCGAGCGGGAAGCCGAGCTACTCGACCAGGCGAAGAACTGGATGATGCGCCTGCCGTTCAAGCAACTCGATGTGCTCATCGTAGATCGCATGGGCAAGAACATTTCGGGCGCGGGAATGGACACCAACGTCATCGGTCGCGCCAAGCCCGGCGACGTAAAAATCAAGCGCATCTTCGCGCGCGACCTGACCGACGAGACGCACGGCAACGCCAGCGGCCTGTGTTATGCCGACGTGACCACCACCAAACTCATCAACCGAATCGACTGGCCGACGACGAACATGAACGCGATCACCAGCGGCTTCACCGAAAGCGCCGGCGTGCCGCTGCACACGCCGACCGAGCGCGAAGCGCTTTCGGCCGCGCTCGATACCATCGGCCTCACCCCGCCCCACGCCGCGCGCGTATGCTGGATTCGCGACACGTTGCACCTGAGTGAGGTGTTCATCTCCGAACCGCTCGAGGCCGAACTGGCCGGGCGCAACGATTTGGAACTCGCCGGTCCGTGGCAGGAGTTTGCATTCGACTCACGCGGCGAACTGCTGGCGATGAGTTGAGGACGACGACCGAACGAGGAACTTTCGATGACAAAACAAGAGAATCGATGGGAAAAGTCGAACGTGGCCTACGCCAATTACGTGTCATACCTGGATCGTAAGCCGGAGCAGGAGCGGTTTACCCTCACTTTGATTGACCTGCTCTACGTCAGTAACTTCAAGGCGGGAAATGCCTCCATCTGTGAAGACGAGGCCAGCGTAAACTCGAAACTCAATGCGTATTCAGAGAAGTTGGCGCAGATATTTGATGAGTTCGGTAATCGCAAGTTGCAAGATCTCTCTTTGGATTTGGATGAGGTGAAATCTTTGCAATGCCACGCCAAGAAGTTCCTTCTTCTCTCGTTGCCGAAAAGCAAGAAGAGTGTTGACGGGTTCGGCGCATCATACGCCTCGACACTTCTTCATTTCCATTTCCGCGAACTCCTGCCCATTTTGGATCGCCGGGTGTTAAGTGGAGCAGGAATCACGGTTGCTCTCGACAGTCAAGGACAAGTCAAGCAAATTGAGCAGCATTATCCGGAACTCATAAACCGGTTCCATGAGGAGCTTGCGCGATGCAACCGCTCTGTGCGTGAGTTGGATAAGGAATGGTTTTCGCTCCCTCTGAACTACAGGGTCAAAGTCCGCTCGGGGAACGATTCATTTACAGGTCGTTTCCACCGGGACGACGGTTGGTGGACGGCCTGGGTCGAAGAGTTGCCGGGTGCCAACACGCAGGGGGAAACGCTTGATGAAGCCCGCGAAAATCTGAAAGAGGCCATCGAACTCATTTTGGAAATCAACCGCTCACGCGCTGTTCAAAGAACTGCAGACAGCGAATACATTCGTGAGCCGGTCGTTGTCGGATGAAACGGCATGAGCTTCTCGGTCACCTCACTGGCAACGGTTGCGTGTTTGTTCGAGAGGGCAAGAAACACACGGTTTATGTCAACTCGGGCAATGGACAGTCAAGCACGGTGCCGCGCCACATCGAAATCAAGAATACATTGGTTCGCAAGATCTGCGATGACCTGGGCATTCGTGATCCATGGGCCAAGTCGTAAATGGCTGGTTTGCCTATGAACCGCGCACGGTTCGTTGGATTCTTGTTTGTCGCATCTTTGCTCATCGCGCTGCGTCACGCCCGCGCCGGCTGAGCGGGCTGCAAGAACCCCGTCGGGCTGACGGAGCGGCCGCGGCCGGTGCTGAACGAGCGCGAGATTCGCGTGCTCAACCACATGGTAGCCGACTGGCGCGAGCCACACCGCGTCACCAATATCCAGCAGGCGGTGGCCGCCACCGGCGCGCTGCACGATGTCGAAACCCGCAAGCGCATCGGGCGCTATCTGGTCAAATATCTGAGTGTGCTCGACACTCCGGGCAAACAGTACCCAGCCCTGCGTTACGTGTTGACCAACGACGAGGCACTGATCGCGCGACACTTGCTGCAATCGGGGCAATCCAGCCGACCGGTGACCGATTCGGCCGTGGTGGCGAAAGCACTTTCGCTCAACCGCCGCACCGTGCTCGACGCCTACGAGGTACTCAACGAGTTCAACCTGCTCGACCATGACGAGTCCGCCCGCCCCGCGCACTTTCGCCTGTCGCCGAAGGCGCGCGTGGTGGCGCCAGATATGAACTTCTCCTTCACGCAACTCATCCGCGGCGATGGTGCCACCTTCAATGTCACCTGCCTGGCCGACGCGCTGGAACTCGCGCGGTCGAGGTTCGCCGGTGAGGTGGTGCGATTCCAGTCCGTGTGCGCGCATTGCCCGGAGCGCATTCAGTTGACGATGACGCGCGGCACGTTGGCCATCACCTCCGACGCGGCCTGGTTGCTCGTCGGCAAGACGTGCGTGCATCATCTCGCGTTCAAGTCCGAAGCGCACTTGCGCGAATTCCTCAAAGCAAAGCCCGACCTCGCCGGAGCGCAGACGGCGTCTGCGCGCGACTTCCTGAAGAAACCGGAACCCACCGCCCGCGCCGCGTTCTAATCTCGCGTGCCTGCGCCCGGTGACGCCGCGTGCTCCGTGCGCCAAAACTCACAACCACGTAACCCATCGGAGGAAAGACACCGTGTTCAAATCGAAAGCCAAGCTCATCGTTGCCCTTAGCCTGGGGTGTGCCGCCGCCGCTTTCGGATTCGCGGCCAAGCGAGGCCTGCTGTTTCCGGAGATGACGCCGAACGCCGGCACCTTCGACCAGCCCGCCGGTAAACTGGGCGATCAGCCGGCCAACGTCTGGACCGCCAGTACCGTCGCTTCCGGCGTCGACGGCAAACCGCTCGCCGGCAAGGCCGCGACCATCGTCGGCGAAATCGTCGACTACTCTTGCTACTTGCAACTCGGCAAGCACGGCGACAAGCATCGCGACTGTGGCCAGAAGTGCCTGAAGGCCGGCATGCCCATCGGCCTGGTGACGAAGGCCGGCAAACTACATCTGCTGATGGAAGAAGAGCACAACCCCCGGCGCGACGGCCTGACCAACTTCCGTGAAGCCGCCATCGAAAACATGGCCCGCATTATGGAAGTCTCCGGTACGCTAAGCGAAGTGGACGGCCAGCGGGCGCTGTACGTGCAAGGCTTTGTGAAGAAGTAGCCAGCCACACTGTCGGGCAAGGATGCCCGACCTACAATTGAGGGGATCATGCTCAATCGCATTCGACTGGCGGCGTTCGTCGTCGCCCCGCTGTTCGCGCTGGTGGCGGCACATTGCGCCTCGAACAAGGCGGTTCCACTGTTCCCGCCCGGCGGCCCGAAGATTCCGCAGGGTCTGGTGCCGATCGTCTGGCCGCCGGACAATGCCTATTCGCCAGAGAAAGCGGAACTCGGCTGGCTGCTGTACTATGACAAACGCCTGTCGATCGACGGCACCGTGGCGTGCGCCAGTTGCCATGCGCCGAAACACGCCTTCACCGATGGCGCCGCGGTCGCTACCGGCATCCGCGGCCAAAAGGGCGGACGCAGCGCGCCCACTGTGCTCAATCGGGCCTATGCTGTCGAGCAGTTTTGGGACGGCCGCGCGGCCACGCTCGAGGAGCAGGCCAAGGGGCCGATTCAGAACCAGATCGAAATGGGCGAAACTCACGAGAACGTGGTGAAGAAGTTGCGCGCCGTGGCTGGCTATCGCGCGCGCTTCAAACAGGTGTTCGGCACCGAAGACTTCACCATTGATCAGGTCGCCAGGGCGATCGCCACCTTCGAACGGTGCGTGCTCTCCGGCGACTCGCCCTATGATCGCTTCCGCGCGGGCAACAAATCCGCGCTGACGCCGAGCCAGGTGCGCGGCATGGCGCTGTTCAAGTCCACGCGCACCAAGTGCGAGAGCTGCCACGAGAGCATCAACTTCACCAACGGCATGTTCACCAACGTCGGCATCGGCATGGACCAGCCCACCCCCGACCTTGGTCGTTATGACTTCACCAAACGCGAGGCGGACAAAGGCGCGTTCAAGACGCCGACGCTGCGCGACATCGCCAACACCGGACCGTACATGCACAACGGGAGCCTCAAAACGCTGGAGGAAGTCGTCGAGCATTACGACAAGGGCGGAATCAAGAATCCGTGGCTGCACCAGGACCTGAAGCCGCTCAAGTTCACGGTGGAGGAGAAGGCCGACCTCGTCGCCTTTCTGAAGGCGCTCAGTGGCAACGGATGGCAACAGTACACCGACCCGCCCGCCGCACTGATGCCCAGGTAGCGGCGCGCTAATGAGCCGCCGGCAACGCTTCGTCCGCGTGCTGATTGCTGCCGGCGGACTGTGCTTTCTCTCGGTCGACGCGTTCAAGGCCGGCTTTCAGTTGACGGCGCACTTACCGCAGTCGGAGGCGTGGGAGCAGCTCAACGCGTTGGCGTTCGTGGCCGAGGGCTTCCTCGGCCTGAATATCGGCAACCTGCTGCCCGGACACAGTTGGGCGATCCTGGGGCTGGCGATGATCGCGGTGGCGATATGGGGGATGAAGAGATTGGGGAGATTAGGGGATGAACGGATGGAGATGAGGGGATGAGACCCAAATCTCCTCCTCCCCACATCTCCATCCGTTCATCCCCTAATCTCCTCCGATGATCTCCACATTCGCGCGCGGCACCACGACCACGCGGCCGTCGCCGAGGTTCGCTTCGAGGATGCGGACAGTCGCGCCGGTTTCGATCTCCACCGGCTCGTGGGGCAACGCCGCCACGGTGGCGAGTTGACCGAAGTACGGCTCGCGGATGAGGCGGATCGGCGTGCCGAGTTCCAGGTTCTGCCCGGAGGAACTGCGGACGCCTCCCTCCATGTCATCATGGGGCACGATGACTTCGGGACGGATGACGCCGGCGCGAATCTGCGTGGCGCCACTGAGCGAGGCGGCCTTGCCTTCCAGCGACCGCAGCAGTTCGAAGGTCCGCTGCGCCATCGGCAGTTGGCCGAAGCCTTCGGTAACGACGACACTCAGCGGGAGGTTCTCGTTGCCGGTAATCGCCACCCCGATGTCGAAACCCAGCCACTCCTTCAATTCGGTGTCGATAATGCCCGCCCCCACCAGTCCGACGACGCCGTGCTGCGCCGCCGCGCGCAGCAGCGCGCCGTGGATGAGCGAGCCTACCGCCAGCACCTTGCCCGCATGCTGCGGACCGAGGGCGGTGGCGGCCACCACTTCGTCGGGTGACTGAGCCACGTTGACAAGTGTGCCCTGGCGCTCGCCGCCGACTCCGAAGATGCCCTGGATGAACGCGCCGCGCGCTTCGATTACCGCGCCTTCGCCCTCCAGCACTTCGGCCACGGTGCCGCGAAGGTAGGCCGTCACCTCCACCGGGGTCGGCGCGTGGCGAATGCCGAGATTGCCGGTGACTTCCGAGAGGAATTCGATCGTCCCGGAGACCGGCGCTTCGACACTCGACTTGAATAGCCCCCAAAGCGCCTTGTGCTCGGCCAGAATCTCGCCCTGCGTCACCGTGTCGCCGACGCCCTTCTTCAGCAGGGCCATGATTTCCGGCGGCTCCATGCCCATCTTTTCAGCGGCGCGCACGGTGGTCACCGGGCCGGGCAACTCAGCGCGAGCGACCACAGTTGCAGGCTTGACCGTCGCGCCCTTCGTCGTCAGCACCTGCCCCTTCAGCGGCAAGCGGCGCGTTTTGCGGATGATGGTTTGTGCGGTGACAGTGAGTCCGGGGGTGTAAGCGGTGGCCATTCTTCTCTCCCGAGAAACGGATTATGGAGATGTGGGGATGAACGGATGGAGATGGGGAGGTGACGGATTTAGTTCAACGCGACGAGTATCGGCCTTTTCTCTCCCGAAGTTCACCAGCAGGCCCACAGTCAGGCTGGTGGCTTTGAGGTAGGAGCGCAATTGGGCGTAGTGCGCAGCAGCAAGCTGCTCGACTGCTTTCAACTCGATAATTACTTGCTGGTTGACCAACAGGTCCAAACGATGGCGCCCCACCTCTCGACCCTCGTAGCGAACGACAACGGTCTTCTCCGTTTCGATGGCAAAGCCTTGCTGCTCAAGCTCGATGATGAGGGCACGGCGGTAGATGTCCTCCACGAATCCCGGACCGAGAGCATTGTGCACTTTGATCACACAGGCGATGATTCCGCGCGTAAGATCATCGGTGAACTTCCTCTCCCCCATCCGTTATCTCCTCATCTCCATCCGTCATCCCCCCATCTCCATAGAAAAAGGGGACGGATTGCTCCGTCCCCTTCAAGTTCGAGCGACAAGGCGTCGTGCTTTTAGAAGTTCGAGCCCTGACGGCCAGTGATACCGAGGGCCGTGCCATCGAGAGTGCAGGCGGTAATCGTGGCGGATGACCAACCCGCATTCAGGTTCCACTTGTTGGCGAGGTTGCAAGTAACGGTAGCGCTGTTCGGCATTGCCTGGTTCATATTCTGAACCTTGGCGTGGCCATCGGCGAAGCCGACGATCACGAGCATGCCGCCCTTGGCATTATTGCCACCGACAAAGTTGGCCGTGGTGACCGTGGTGTCGTGATGGAATGGCAGCGCCTCGTAAGTCATCGCCTTGTTGGACGCATTGGAGATTTCCGACTCCGACGCGCCAACCAAGCTCGACGAGAGCATGTAGGTGGTGGGCCAGAACTGATCCAATGTGGTAGCGGCACGAGTTGTGCATAGCCCGGTGGTGGCACTGAGCACTGAGCAGGGCGCCGGCGACGGGGTAGCGGCAGCGGTGATCGCACCGGCAGTGCCTACGAGCGTTACGCGGTTCCAGTTCGGGCAGAGCAGAACCTGACTGTTCTTGATATACGCCTGCGCCTCGAACGTCCAGCCGCAAGTGTAGTCGTCCCGGCAACGCGAGGCTGCCGGAGCGGAGGCATTAAGCGCATTGTTGGGCCATCCAAGAAGGTTAGCCGGCATGCCCTGCGGCAGGCGCTCGTCGTAGTCGGACGAGTACATGCGCAACGCGAGCGCGGTGTTCTTCATGTTGCTCATGCACTGGCTCTGGCGAGCCTTCTCCCGGGCCTTGGCGAACACCGGGAACAGAATGGCAGCGAGAATGGCGATGATGGCGATCACGACCAACAGTTCGATGAGCGTGAAGCCTTTGGTTTTGCGGGAAAACATTTGGGTCTCCTCCTGAGAGATTTCGAGAAATTGGTGAACGAAGTTTACGGATGAGTCGGAATGGATCGTGCTGATTTGCGCGTTTTCGAGTCCTCACCTCCTGGTTGGTGCGTGGGTTGCTTCGATGGCTGATGATTCCGTGGACTCATTGTACTGGGATGTTACGATTCTGTCAAGCCGGCCAAACAAAATTATTTTTCAGGGGATGGGGAGATGGACGGAGGGAGATGGGGGGATGACCATCCTCCATCCCCCCATCTCCATTCGTTCATCCCCTAATCCCCCAGGCCGCGAATCGGAAACAACGCTGAGGGGGTATGCTGGGCCGCCATCAGCTTCTCCAAACGAGCAAGGACTTCCGGTCGCTGGGCGGCCAGGTCGCTCTGCTCCGAAGGGTCGGCGGCGAGATCGTACAATTGCGTCGGCTGCGGACCACGCGCGAGACCAGTACGGATGGCCTTCCAGTTGCCGGCGCGAATTGCCTGCTGGCCGCCATAGCCGGGGAACTCCCAGTACAGGAACTCATGGCGCCGCTGCTCGCCGCGTCCCAGCAACGTGGGGACCAGGCTCACGCCGTCGGTGTCTTTGGGGGTCGGCGCGGCGGCGAGTTCGCACAGGGTCGGCATGACATCCCAGAACGCCGCAGGCAGGTCACTCGTCGTCCCCGGCTTGACCCGCCCCGGCCAGCGCGCGATGAACGGCGTGCGAATGCCGCCCTCGTACAGCTCGCCCTTCCAGCCGCGTAGTTTGCCGGCCGATTCGAAGAACGGACTGTCGGCGCCGCCCGCGTCCTGGGGTGGGCCGTTGTCGCTGGTGAAGACCACCAATGTGCGCTGGTCGAGCCGCAGCTCTTTCACCAACGCCATCAGCCGGCCGACGGTGCGATCCAATCGCGTGATCATCGCGGCATAGGCGGCGCGTGGCGTCGGGTGCGGGCGGTAGCCCTTGCCGCCCACGTAGGGCACTTCGGGAAACTGGCCGGCGTACTCGGCCAGCGAGTCGTCGGGCACTTGCAACGCCACATGCGGGACGATGAACGGAAGGTACAGGAAGAACGGCTGGTCCTTGTTCGCGCGGACGAACTTCAGCGCCTCGGCTTCCATCAGGTCCAGCGCGAACTGCTTGCCGTCGAGTGGAATCTTCTCGTGGTTGCGCCAGAGCCAGGTCGGATAGTGGTCGTGGGCATGCGCCTGGCAGTTGTAGCCGAAGAACAGATCAAAGCCGTGCGTTAGCGGATCGCCGGTGGACTCCATCGGCCCCAGCCCCCACTTGCCCATCGCCCCGGTCGCGTAGCCGCGCTGCTTCAGCAGCTCGGTGATGGTCACGTCCTCGCGCGCGATCGGCTCCTGCCCCTCGGGCAACACCGCCTTGTTGCTGCGAATGGTGGCGTGGCCGGGATGCTTGCCGGTCATCAGCGCGCAGCGCGACGGCGCGCACACCGCATTGCCGGCATAGAACTGCGTGAACTTCATGCCCTCGGCGGCGAGCCGGTCGAGGTTGGGCGTGCGAATCTTCTGCTGCCCATAGCAGCCCAACTCCGCACTGCCCAGGTCATCGGCGAGGATGAAGATGATATTGGGGGGCGACGCCGGCGCGGCAGCGTGAAGCGGCGGTCGCAGCGAGGCCACAAGCCCGATGGTGACCAACAGTGTTAGCAGTCCGATGATTCTGAGTCTGTGCATGATTTGTCCCTACCGTTACTTCGTCTGGACGCCGGTGGCTCCGGGTCCCAATCCCGGCTCGGGGGTGGTACCGGTCGGCGCGGGCGGAGCCGCCGGGGTTTCGAGCTGGGGACCTTGCGACCGCTTGATGGCGAATCCCAGCAGGCCCATCGCCAACACCAGCAAGGCGATTACTACCGGCAATTTGTCTTTGTCCATGGGTGGCCCCACTTATGGGAAGTCCGGCACGGAGCCGCTGGCACCGGAGCAGCCGTAGTTTTCCGGGCAACAGGTATGCGAATTGCAGGCGTACCAGCCATTGCAGACGGCGTTGGCGGCGCGCACACTGGCTTTGCCGCAGCCGCGATCGAGCCGCATCAGCTTCGCGTGGCCATCGCAGAACGCCATCATGTCCTGCGCGGCGGGGCCATTGCAGCAATAACGGAGCAGCAATAACGGACAAAGCGTTCGCTGTCGTGCGAGGAGTAGTTTTCGATCAGCATCACCTTCTGCGACGGGAACTGAATCCGACTCTGCGGACCGAGCCATTGAAAGTTGATGTTGAATCCGATTTCGAAGTTGTTGCCCACGCCGCTGGCCGTGATGGCGTCGATCTTGGACTGGTTCGGGCACGCCATGACTTGATCGTTCTTGAGATACGACCGGATCATCGCGAAGCCGCCACCCTGCCAGGTGGCCCCGTACCCGCGCCGACGCGCGGAATCGTTGAGCGCGCCGTAGCGACACCCCGGCGATCCGTCGGGCGCCGGGTTGTTCAGCGGGTTGCAGGTGATGTCAAAACCCCAGTTGACGAGATTGCCGAACGGCCCGGGGCGATTGAAGCCGGGTTGCTGCTCGAGCCGGCAAACAACTCGTCGTAGTCCTGCGCATATTGCAGCGCGGCCATCGCCAGGTTGCGCAGATTGCTGGTGCACGCCGAAGCCCGTGCCTTCTCGCGGGCACGCGCAAACACCGGAAACAAAATCGCCGCCAGAATTGCAATGATGGCGATCACGACCAACAACTCGATCAACGTGAACCCGGACCGTTTGTGCATGCGAATGGTCCCCTGACAATGGATGCGATATCGTCGCACAACGCCCGGCGGAAGTCAACTGGTTCCCGAAGCGGTGAGTTTTCTCCGGTCACGCGCCGCCCTTCCACGTCGCAATCTCCTCCAGCGACTTGCGTTGCAGGTCGGGCACGGTTGCCCCTTCTGCCGGATAACCGACAACCAGCAGAAGAAACGGTCGCTCGTTGCTCGGACGATCCAGCAGCGAGTTCAGGAATCCCATCGGGCTCGGCGTGTGCGTGAGCGACGCCAGTCCGCAGTGATGCAATGCTGCGATGAGCAGACCGGTCGCCAGCCCCACCGACTCCAGCGCATAGTAGTGCTTCACCCTGCGACCGTCGGACAGGCGGCCGCTGGTCTGAACGAAGACCGCGATGAGATAGGGGGCCGTTTCAAGGAACGGCTTGTGCCAGTCGGTGCCCAGCGGTGCCAGCGCCTCGAGCCACTCCGCCGGCGCGCGCTGTTCGTAGAATTCGCGTTCTTCCGACTCCGCGGCGGCACGAATGCGACCCTTCAATTCCGGATCGGCCACCACGACGAAGTGCCACGGCTGTCGGTGGGCGCCGCTGGGCGCGCTGCCGGCCGCACGCAGACACTGCTCGATCAGCTCGCGTGGCACCGGCCGCTCCGCGAAATCGCGCACGGTCCGGCGTCGCTGTAGCTCCTCGCAAAACGCCTGCGCACGTCGCAGCATCTCGTCGGCCGGCAGCTCGCGGAAATCGAATGGTATGCGGGGCGCTGAGGACATGGATCGTAATCTCCGTCTATTTCACCTTGCCCAACGCCATCGCCAGTTCGCCGTGTTGGATGATCTCGTCGAGTTGCGCGTCGGCCGCGCGACGCATAGGCAACGAGCCAAGCATGATGGCCAGATACACCACGCTCACCAGCGTGACCAACGCGCCGAGGCTCTGCCGATACCACAGCAAACCCCACAGCGCCGCTCGGCGCGGGCTGAGCCGATCGGCCCGACGATGCTCGCCCTCGGTGATTTCTTCGACCGTCACATTGCCGGGCAACAGCTCCGGCATGAACCAGCGCCAGCGGACGAGCCAGAGGGGAAGGAGTGCGAGCAAGGGGGGCGTGATCAGTGCCAGCAGGAAGTCGGCAAGCATTTGTGGACTGACCCGGTAACACGCTCTCATTCCAATCAGCAAGAGCAGCACCACGGCAGTGGGGATAACACGTCGCCAGCTTATCTCGTGTGGCGATGGCGGCCCGGTGGGGATGCGGAGCCGCTTCTGCGCCCAGAACACGCCGCGAAACCTCCGGCGCGTCACGAACCAGACCAGCAAGGCCGAGAGGTAGAGCGGCGCGAGGGTGATCGTTGTTGTCACGAGCGCAAAGGTACGCGCTTCGAGCGATTGAATATTGTCAGACAGGGCCTTCGCCTGCGCCACTCCTGCGACCGCGAAGATACCGGCAGCAGCCGCGACGAACGCAAGCAGCGCGCACAAAGCCACCAGCCACCACGGCACGCGCTCCTGGTCCGCCGCCGTTCCACGCAGCATCCAGGCGACGAGGCACCAGGCCACGCCGGCGCCGAGCAGCACCGGCAGCAGCGATCCGCCGGCGGCCAGCGACACGATGATGGCGATGTACTGGTTCATCGGCACGCCCCAGACTCCGGGTCGTGCGTTTAAGTACTTGCTGACCGCGGTGCGCTGCTTCGCTGATTCCTGGAAGGCGCGCTGCGACTCGCGTGCGAGGTCGGCGCGACCGTGCGCGATGGCGTAGTCGCCGAATCGCGTGGAATAGAGCCGCGCGAACCGGTCGCGGCTGTCTGGCTGATTGGAGATTTGCTTCCGCTCGGTATCGGACAGCGCGCGCTGGGTGCCGCCACCGGCGCGCGCGATGGCCTCGATGGCTGCTGCCACCAGCATCTCGATGATCGTGTAGCTGTGCTCGCGCATTCGCGCGCTGAGGCGCATTAAGTCGCCGTAGATAGTTAGCGCGCGCGCATGGTTCCCCGCGTTTTCGGCCTGCGCGCCCTGATCCGCGATGAGCCGCGCGACGTGCCGCAGCTTGGCCAGTTCCGGAAACAAAACTCCGACTGACATCGAATGAATGCGCTCTTCGGTCAGCAGCGGTCGCCAGCGATCGGTAGCCAGCACGATGCGCCACGCATCGCGACCATGGCTGTCGTAATGCGACTTCTGCGCGCTTTCGTGCAGCGCCGCGACGGCTTCGCGATCGCGATTCGACGCGAACAACAACCAGACGCGATACCAATCGAAGTAGGCGTTGTCCGGTTCCCGGCGCGCGCCCAACTCGGCCATGAGCAACGCTGCGGCAACTTCGGCCGGGTCAGGTTTCGGGTGACGCGTTTCAGCCTTCTTCTCCGAATCGGCCAGGCGGTCGTCATTGAGGAAGACCGTGGTCCATTGCAAGCGCAGCGCGATGAGCAAGGGTTCGTTGGGAAAGCGGGCAATCA
>Ga0247727_10008219_pt1 | contig 19463 bp, 21 predicted proteins | sample WisWelCaveWW1625_FD_202498 | JGI IMG/M metagenome (GOLD analysis project Ga0247727, IMG submission 202498) | Biofilm microbial communities from Wishing Well Cave, Virginia, United States - WW16-25 | ecosystem: Environmental > Aquatic > Deep subsurface > Groundwater > Cave microbial mat | place... | reverse complement strand
GAAGCCAAAGTCGAAGACATCACCGTCACCACTTCGCCTTCGTGCATCGGGAATTCCGAAACGCCCAAGCTGAGGAACGGATGGCCGAAGGCATAGATGCGATTGCCGTCGCGATAAGTCACCGTCCCGGCGGCAGCCAGCCAGAAATCACCGCGCACCAGCGGTACGACAATCGTCGCTCCCGGCTTCAACGTGTTCACGTTGGCCTTCTTCAATTCGGTGATTTCCGACGCGCCCGCCACACCGGCCACGGGCGCAAATCCCCAGGCTTGAAACAGCGGCGCGAACCGCGCGACGACTTCGGGCGGCACGCCGGTGATCGCCAGCGGCGTCGCAATCGGCGCCAACACCTGCCCGCTCGAAGGCGCAGCGACTGCTTGCGCGCCCGCGGCTCCGGCGCCATTCAAACTCTTCACAAACTCGGCGAACTCCTTCGAATTTTCATTGAAGGCGATTTCGGAGAACGAAACCGACCGAGGCGCGTCAACTTTCTGATCCTTGCCCTGCTTCTGCTCGAAGACCTCGATCATGTGCTGGATCGGCGTGATGCCCGCAATCGGCTCTTTGGCGAACATATAACCGAACGCGACCGCGCCGAGCAGTTTTCCGTCAATGTAGACGGGGCTTCCGCTCATCCCCTGAAAGACGCCCGTGTGCTTCACCTCCTCGCCGAGCAGCCGCGATAAGACCGCGCTCTGTTGCGGATTCGGAAATCCTTTCAACACGCCGAGGATTTCAAGCTCGAACTTCTTCGGCTCGCTGCCGGCGAAGACCGTGTAACCGACCGCGCGCATCCCCGGCTTGATCTGATCGAGCGGGAAGAATTCGGTCTTCTGCTGGTTGCTTTGCTGAGATTGTCCGAAGACAGTTATCACCGCCAACACAGCGATGAAAATCAGTGACGCCAATCGCCTCATAATTCGCTACCCCTTTTGTTTCAAACTTGCCGATTGCTGATAATGCAATGCCGATAATGCAATGTAGGAACGCACTATAGCACAGGAGATTGCACAATGCTTGAGTGGGGATTCGTCCAGGCCGGCGGCCGCAGTTCACGGATGGGAGAGGATAAAGCGTGGCTGGAGATCGAAGGCCGCCCGATGATCGAACGAGTGATCGCTGCGACACGACCGGTGGTTGGGCAATTGGGTATCATCATCAACGCCGCCAATCCGCAGGTGGAACGATATGAAAGACTGGCTGAGTCCTGCGATGCAAAATTGTTATTCGATCTGCACGAACATCGCGGCCCGCTCGGCGGAATTCACACGGCGTTACAGTACCGGGACCGCGAGGGAGCGGCGGATTCGTCTGCGCTGACCCTGGCCTGCGACCTCCCGTTCATCACCACCGAGTTTCTGTCTTTCCTCTGTGGCATTCATCAACCGGCTGCTTCTCAATCCGCCAGCCGCCATCCGCAATTCGTCACGGTTCCGCTCGATCAGTCGAATCGTTTGCAGCCGCTCGCGGCAATCTACGGTCAATCCTGCCAGGCCGTCATCGAGCAAATGCTGGCGGCAAATGAACTCAGAGTTGATCTACTCTATTCGCGCGTGCCGGCGCGCATGGTCAATTTTGTTGAATTCGCGCATTTGCCGAATGCCGACCGGTTCTTCATCAACCTCAACACGCCGGAAGAGTATCGCGCAGCCGCGGAATCCGGCTGACAATCACTTCAGCGCGATAACCAGATTGCGGCTCGATCAATCTACGCCGGCGATACGGCTGCGGCGTTCGAGCACGACCGTATCGCGCCACACTCCGTGAAGCTGAGCGATGCGCTCGCGCCGGCCCAGCTCACGAAACCCGTGATTGAGGTGCAACGCAACGCTCGCCCGATTTTCCGGGAAGATGGACGATTGCAACGTCCAGACGCCGTGGCGCTCCGAAGCTTCGATCAGCGCCCGCATCAACGCGCTGCCGATTCGACAACCGCGCGCATCGGCGGCGACATAGACGCTGACTTCGGCGACGCCGGCGTAAACCTGGCGCTTCGACGCCGGACTCAGCGCAGCCCAGCCGAGAACGCGATCATCAGCTCTGGCTACAAGCCGGCAATGCTCGAAATGGCCCGCGTCCCATTGCTCCCAGCTCGGCGCTTCAGTCTCGAACGTCGCCTGTCCCGTAGCCAGGCCTTCGAGGTAAATCGCGCGCACCCGATCCCAATCGGCGGGCCGCATCGAGTCAATGATGAATTCCATCTGCGCTCCGTCCGCTTGCATGATTTTGCGATGAAGACCAGGCAGAGTTTAGCTCACGCGGTTTTGCGGGGCTAGCTTGAACCGCCGGTTTTCCTGCCCCGGTTGACAACGGTTGTACACTTCCGCAGCAACGCCTGAGGACGATTGAATCCGAGACCTGCGCGTTTGCGTAATTCAAGGCGCGTAATTGAAAATGTAAGCGCACCGACATCCGGGTTCGGGTTTGAAGGTGTATGATCAAACCGACCGAGCATCCCATCATAGGACGATAATGCAATCACCAATTTCTGGTTCAATCAATCGGAGGGAAATAACAAATGAGTAAAACGCTGAGAACGATGCTTCTCTCTTCAGCAGCAGTTCTGGTTTTGACCTTAACAGTTGCAACCGAAACCTTCTGCCAATCCCCTGACCCAAACGCAACCAATCAAAGCTCATCAACAAACCCCGGCCCAACTCCGCGCATTCAGTCGCCGAATCAACCGGCTCGGAATTTGGCGCGGGCTTTGGGCAGTTACCCGATCATCCTGCCGCCGAAATCGGACCACGATCCGAATACGAAAACCTCGAATGCGAATGACAACGGCGCCAACGCCACCAACCCTCCCGCCACAAATCCTCCCGCCACAAACCCGGCGGGAGGCGGCCAGGCGCAGGCGGCGCAACTCTCCGACCGATCCTTCTCGCGCGACCGCAACGCGCCGCGCCGCGACAATCTCAACGCCATCAAGATCGTTGATCACGTCAATGGACTGCTCGGCGGTTTCGAGCAGGGCGCGGGCTTCGGCTTCGGCATCGAGCTGACCACGTCCAGTGGCAAAGAACTCAAGGGCTTTGAAGTTTACGCGCGCGCATTGGGTTCGACTCGCCTCTACCGCAAAGCCGAAGTCGGCGCGCGGGTGGGCAACGACAACACGCGCGGCGAAGTCTGGTTCGGCTACCTGCGCCGCACGCGCGACAACTTCTTCAACCTCGGCCCGCTCTCGCCCGAGACGCCCGAAACCAACTACTCGGTCGAACAGCGCAGCTACAACGGCCTGTTCGCACAGAAGTTCATGGAAAGGTCTGAAGTGGGGGTTTACGCGCAGGTGAGAAACACCGGATCGTTCCGCGGCGAAGACGACAAAGACCTGCCGATTGATGCGCTCTTTTCGGGCAACCCGGCGGTCGCGCCCGTCACCCGCTTCCTGCCCGGTCTGAACACCAACGCGAAGCTCTTCTCCTACGGCGTATTCACCGAGATAGACCTGCGCAACAATGAGAAGGGGCTGGTCAAAGGCGGCTATTTTTACGGGCGTCTCGGCTCGGTTGACGGATTGGACAACGGCGCCGCATTTACGGATTACGGCTGGATCGAGGTCGAGCTCGACGGTCGCGCCTACATCCCCGTCTTCAGCGACAAGACATCGGTGGCGCTGCGCGCTTACGCCGATCTGAAAGAGCCGAAGCGCGGCAGCCAGATTCCGTTCTACGATCTGTCGTGGTTCGGCGGACGCAGCTACGGTCGCGGATTCGACACCTATCGCTTCCGGGCGAACAACGCGGTGCTCTTTTCGGGCGAGGTTCGCCAGACCGTGTGGGCGCAGAACGACGAGAACACGAAGGGGCTGGACCTCATCGTCTTCGCCGACGTCGGTCAGGTGTGGGGCGACAACCGCTCGAAGCTCAACCCGGCGATCCTGCTTAACGACAAATTCGATTCCAGGAACTATCGCACCGGTTTCGGCGGCGGCGTGCAATATCGTTTGAACAAGACTCTCGCCTTCCGCCTTGAAGTCGGAGCTTCAAACGAAGTTACCAAGATCTATTTCTCTCAGAGACCCGGATTCTGAGAGCTGAGATAAAGACTCCTCGCCTCTCACAAACGGCGAATCCGTTCGCGTCCGGCAACCGAACCGATTCGCCGTTTGCTTTTTGCCGTTTGCTTTTTGCCGTTTGCTTTTTGCCGTTTGCTTTTTGCCGTTTGCTTTTTGCCGTTTGCTTTTTGCCGTTTGCTTTTTGCCGTTTGCTTTTTGAAAGACCAAATGGCGTCATTTCAAACGGCAAGGTTCATTTTCTTCACCAACTCCTCAAACCTTGCATTCCCCCGCGCCGCATCCAACATCGGCTCAACCTTGATAAACGCCAGAAACCCCGACCGTTCTTCGTAGGCTTTCTCCAGCCACTCAAACGCCCGATCCAGATCGCCCAGTCCCAGATGAATCATCGCCACGAAATATGACGAGATGTACTGGCGCTTCGATTGCGATTCGAACTGCGCCAGCATCTGGCGGGCTTCGCGGTGTTTGCCCAATCGAGCGTGGGCGTAGCCGAGGTAGGAGATGAAGGTCGTGGTCGTTCCCGACAGGTTGATCGCTTTGCGGAAGGCGGCGATGGCCTCTTCGTATTTCTGCTGCTGCAGGTAGACCATCCCGCGGTGCCAATAGGCGAAGCCGAAGTTCGGGTCCATATCCAGCGTTTTGCGGCCCTGCTCCAGCGCGCGGTCGTATTGGCGGGCGAAGTAATACGCCCAGCCCAGACTCAGCGTGATGAAGAGCGAGAGCGGTTCCAGCTCCTGCGCGCGCTGGCAGGCCCGAATTGCAGCTTCGTGCTGGCCGGTGGCTTTGAAGTAAAAACCGTAACCGTCCCAGGCGTTGGCGAAATTCGGGCTGAGTTCGATGGCGCGTTTGTACTCCGCTTCGGCGGCGGCGAAATCCCAGTCGTAAAGCAAGCGGAAAAACCCCAGCGTGCAATGCGCTTCGCCCAAAGTATCGTCCAGTTCGAGAGCTTTCATCGCCGCGGCTTTGGCTCTCGGGTAGGCCTCGCGCGGCGGCTGACCTCCGGTTGATGACGCCAGAAAACCATAGGCTTCGGCCAGTCCGGCGTGAGCCAGCGCGTAGTTCGGGTCGAGATCAATCGCTTGCAGAAAACACTCTATGCCTTTCTTGATCCGATCGGGCGTGCGTTTGTGCACGTAATATCGGCCTTTCAGGTAGAGGTGATAGGCTTCGGTGTTGTCGGTATAACGTTTGACCAGTTTCTGCCGCTCTTCGCCCGTCAATTGCAATCGCAGTTTTTCGCTGATCTCCTGCGAGATTTCTTCCTGCAACGCGAAGATGTCCGTGATCTGGCGGCGATATTGTTCGCCCCAGAGCTGCGATTGATTCGCGATGTCTATCAGCTCGGTTTTGACTACCAGCGAATCGCCCAACTGCATCACGCGGCCGGTGAACACTGCGCGCACGCCCAATTCCTGGCCTGCCTGTTGCGGATCAATCTCCTGGCCTTTGTAGCGAAAGACGGTGCTGCGCGGGACTACGCGTAATTGAGGCAGTTGCGCCAGGCTGTTGATGATGCTTTCGGTGATGCCGTCGCTTAAATATTCCATCTCGGCGTCGGCGCCGGCGTTGGCCAGAGGCAGGATGGCGAGCGAATCAACCGCGCGGCCAGAGCTGTGGCGAAGCCCAGAGCTGCGGCGAAGCGATGATGGGGTGACGAGTTCCTGCGACTGTCCCAATTCAACGGTGACGGCTTCGCTGATCTCTCCGCTCGCGCGATTGGGGAGCTGGGCCTGGCCGATGCGCGAAAATTCGGCCTCGAAATCCAGCCGGCTTTTCAACTGCTTCAGATCGCTCAGGAAGCTTCTGATCGTTTGATGACGCTCGTCGCGGTCTTTGCGCAGGGCTTTGTTCAGATTCCATTCAAGCTCCGCCGGAACGCCTGCAACCCATTGCGAAACCGGTCTCGGCTCGGCCATCAACACCGCCGCGATCACGTCGCTCATAGTCGGGCCGTCGAAAGGCACACGCCCCGTGACCATTTCGTAGAGCACGACGCCGAGACTGAAAATGTCGCTGCGCGCGTCAACTCGCAATCCGCGCGCCTGTTCGGGCGACATGTAAGTCACGGTGCCCATCACCGTGCCGGGATTAGTCTGCGCTTTGATCATCGTCGCGGCTTCGGTATCAACTTTCGGATCGGATTTTTCGGTGAGCTTGGCCAGGCCGAAATCCAGCACCTTCACGTAACCGTCGGGCCTGAGCATGATGTTTTCGGGTTTGATGTCGCGGTGGGTGATGCCCGCCTCGTGCGCGGCTTGCAACGCGCCGGCGATCTGGATCGTAATCTCCAACGCTTCGCGCAACTGCATTCCGGCGAGCGACAAACAATGGCGCAGCGTGCGGCCGGCGACGAATTCGGTGGCGATGAAATGAATGTCCTCGTGCTTGCCGATGTCGTAAATCGTGATGATGTTCGGGTGGTTGAGCGCGGAGGCGGCGCGGGCTTCCTGTCGAAAGCGGGCTACGCGCTCGGCGTCCTGGGTGAACTCGGCGGGAAGAATTTTGAGCGCGACCTTGCGACCCAGCCGTGCGTCTTCGGCCAGATAAACCTCGCCCATCCCGCCTTCACCGAGCTTGTCGAGAATGCGGTAATGCGAGATGGTCGTGTTGGGCGACAGCGGGGTTTGCATTTGTCGTTTACAGCCGCATGCAAACGGCGAATCCGACTCCGAAATCGGATTCGCCGCATGCCTCTACGCAGATCAATTCAACGCCTCTTCTCTAAGTCGCCAACGGGATCGGAATATTCCGCCGGCGCAGCAGCAATCTGACGGCGGAATTGATTCCCATTGGATTGGCCAGGCTCAGCTCTTTCAGCTCGTTGATGGTCAGCCATTGAGGCTCGTGGTTGCCCTCTTCGCTGAGCCTGAATTTGCAGGGATCGCCCCATTCGTCCAGCCAGTTGACGCCGTAAACCGTCACCCACTCGTTGTTGTTGCCCTGCAAGCCGGGGAGCTGATTCACGGTTTTGACGACGGGGTGCAGATGACCTTTCAACCGGGCGACAACGTCGCCAACCGGCATTTTCCAGTTATAGCTCAGATTCAACTCTTCACCCAGCTCGCGCAGCGCAGCCTCTTCGTATGATTCGGGGCGGTCTTCGCTCTCCATCCATTCGACGTGACCGCCGGGTATCTCCAATCGCTTGTCTTCTCTGCGGCAGACAAAGATGTTTCCCGCGTTGTTGGTGATCTCCAGATGAACCACACGATGCGGTATTCCCCGAGTGTGAACCGCGACGAAGTCCATCGGGTAAGCAACGGAATCCGTAGCGTCAGTTGCCACCAATGGTGGAAGCATCCGAACCTCCTCCTCCTGAATCTTCGGTGTGGGCGGCGGGCAAGTTTACCGCCACATCCAGCCGTTGCGCCAGGTAATGACGGGTCAATTCGTGATACGCCTTCACGCTGTGTTCGACCGAGCGCAACGCCGCGCCTGACAACTCTTTTTTGACGACGGCGGGAGAGCCTGCGGCAAGCGTGCGCGGAGGAATGACCGTGCCGGGAGTGACCACGCTGCCTGCGCCGATCATCGCCTCTGCGCCGACCACGGCCTGGTGCAACACGATTGCGCCCATTCCGACGACCGCGCCTGCCTCAATCGTGCAGCCTTCGAGCAACGCCCCATGCCCGATGGTCACGTTCTCTTTGAGGATGGTCGGCAGATGCGGCGTCGTGTGAATGACCGCGTTGTCCTGCACGTTCGAGCCGCGCCCGATGACGATGCGGCCTTCGTCGCCGCGCAGCACGACGCCGTACCAGACGCTCGCGCCGTCGCCGATCTCGACATCGCCGATGACGACCGCCGTCGGAGCGATGAAAACGTCTTTGCCAATGCGCGGGCGTTTGCCGTCGTATTCAACAATCATTTTTATCCTCAGAAGCGAGCGCACGCTCGCGAATGATGCGGCTCGCGTTGATCCCCGCTCGCTACCGCGGTACTGAACCGATTGTCACAATGCCGCCATCAGATCGAGCATCGCCTCCGGCATCGGAGCTTCCAGGCTCATCTCCTTGCCGGTCGCCGGATGGCGGAAGGTCAATTGGGAGGCGTGCAGGAAATGATGCTTCAAACCGCGCTGCTTTGCTATCGGATCAGGCTGCGACGCATAGATCGGATCGCCGATGATCGGATGGCCGATCAGGTTGCAGTGGATGCGCAGTTGATGCGTGCGCCCGGTCAACGGCTCCAGTTCGACCAGCGTGTGCGCGTCGAATCTGCGTTTGACTCGATAAATGGTTTGGGCGGTTTTGCCGCCTTCGCTCTCCGGCATCACGCGCCAATGCGGCCAGGCCTTCGCGTCGCTGCCAATGGGCGCCTTGATTTCGCCCGAATCCTGTTCGACGCGGCCGCCGACCAGAGCCAGGTAGAACTTCTGCACCCGGCGTTCGCGGAAATGTTTCGACAGTGTGCGATGGGCGCGCGGCGTTTTGGCCGCGACGATCACACCCGAAGTGTTGCGGTCGAGGCGATGAATGAGGCCGGGGCGAATCGGCGCACCGCTCGTTTGCCCGAAGTGATAGGCCAATCCGTTGGTCAACGTGCCCGATTTCTCGCTGTTCGACGGATGCACGAGCAAGCCGATGGGCTTGTTGACGGCGATGAGCTGATCGTCTTCGTAGAGAATGTCCAGCGGGATTGGCTCGGGCGTCGTCGAAGATTTTTCGGCGGCGAAGATTTTCACGAAGACTTTGTCGCCCGCCTGCAGCCGAACGCCTTTGAGCGATTCTGCGCCGTTGACCAGCACGTCGCCTTCGGCGATCAGGCGGCGAATGCGCGTGAGGCTGACTTTGGGCAGTTCCGTTGCAACGAACTGATCCAGGCGCGGTTTGTCTGCGCCTGCTTCGAACTCGTAACTCAAACGATCAGGATCAAGCATTGCGCCTCGCCAGAAACACGATCAGCACGATTGCCGCAACGATGTCGAAGCCTATCAGCCAGACCGAGAGTTGGTGCAGGCGGTCGAAGGCGATGCGCGCGGGATCGGTGGCCGCAAGCAGAGAGATTTCACCGAACCGAATTCGCATCTCGTGCATGCGTTTCGACACGGCGAAATGCGAGATGAGCATCGAAACCGTCATCAGCGCCAGGGTGGCCAACTCGAAGAGACGGGCTTTGCTGCTGCGTTCCCTCGAAAAGACCAGGATGGCGATCAGCAGCGCGCCGAGCGCGATGCCGATGATTTCAAGTATGCCCAGAGCGCGTGACACCAGCGCGCCTGCCAGTTGCTGAAGAGGCAGAACGGCGAATGCGGCCGGCGCGACGACGAAGCTGAAGTAGGCCATCGCTCCCAGCCACAAACCCAGAATCGCAAGTCTGATCGAGTGTGATCTCATCGTTCGGGTTGAAGCAGGATTTTCGGGAAAGAAGGGATCGGTTGCTCCGCGCTCAAAGCTGCGGAGAAGCAATGATCGAGCTGTTGCGCGAAGCTTTGAATGTCGAGCTGCATTATCGTGTGCGGCAGTTGTTCCAGGTTGCGCCGTGCGCGTTTGTAAACGCTGGCGGCCCCTTTCCAATTACCGCGTCGAAGATGATGGAGCGCGACCGCCGATTGGATCAGCGCGTACAAGAGTTGGCGCTCAGCGCCCTCGTATTTCAGCCAAATCTCTTCCCACGCCTCGTGGCACTCGAAATATTCACCCGCGTTGAACAACTCGATCCCGCGCAGGTATTGAACAGGCAGATCGTCCATATCAGTAACGCGGAACCGACGGGTCAACCTTCAACGACCATTCGTCAATCCCGCCGATCAGATTGTTGACATTGGTGAAGCCCTGCGCGGCCAGATACTGGCAGGCGCGGTCGGAACGCATCCCGTGATGGCAATGCAGGACGATCTCTTCGCCCTTGTCCGAAAACTCCTGCGCCCAGTTCATGATCTGGCCGAGAGGTTTCAGCTCCGAGCCTTCGATCTTGGCGGTCTGATATTCCGAAGGCTCACGCACGTCAATCAAACGAAACTTCTCGCCCGCATCACGTTTGACTTTGAGTTCTTCGACTGTGATGACACCGTAATTCGCCATTTCCTGTCACTCCGGTTGTGGTTGTCGCATCCGCTCGATCAATCCGGTCAGCCGTTCGACATCCTGTTTGGCGTCGGTGATCGAGCGTTTGCTCGCCATGTAACTTTGCCAGTACTCGCTCGCCGCGATTGATTTGATGCGCTCTTCGCCGAGCGCGCTCGCCAGCAGAGCGATGATGACGCCCGAGACCTGCGTGTGCTCGACATAACGCGCGATCACACCGTAGGCCAGCTCGGCTGATTCCAGATTCCATTCCGGTTCGAAATTTGGTTGTTCTTCCATCACTTGCGCCGAATCGGTACCGCGAGCGGTAGCGAGCGTGGCGCCATCAATAGACCGACTCAGGATGCAACGCTCGCTACCGCTCGCGGTACTGATTCACATTTCAGAATGGCAATTCGACCAACTCTGCGCGGCCCAACTCCGCTTCGCCTCGTTTGAGCGTGAACTCGGTTCCGGGATCGAGATAGTAACGATGGACGTAGCCGAGCGCGATGAAACGGTCGAGTGCGAAGCTGCGGATGCTGCTGGTGATCTCGCCGGCTCGTTTGCCGTCGCCAGCGAAAATCTCCGTGCCCGGCGGCGGCAATTGATCGGCGTCAATCAGCAAGCCCCGCAAACGCTTTGCGGGCTGGCCGCGCCAATGGATTCGCGCGATGATCTCCTGGCCCAGATAACAGCCTTTCGTGTAACTGACCGCCGATTCAAGCTCCGATTCGAGGACGATGTAGTTTTCACCTGCGTCCACACCTTCGCGCGGGACGCCCGCTTCGATGCGCGCGATCTCGAAGGCTTCACCTCCGGCTTCGCGCGCGCCGAATTCTTTGCCGGCGGCGAGGATCGTCTCTTGGACTTTCCGGGCGTATTCTGCCGGAACGAAGAGGTCAAACCCGGTCTCGCCGCACCGGCTGTGCGTCGCAATGAAGACGTTCGCGTGGGCGACCTGCCGCTCGCTGATTTTGTATTGCGTCGCGCCATCAATCGGTTGGTCGGTCAAAGCCTCGATCAATTCAGCCGATTGCGGGCCTTGCAGCGAGAACAACGCGAAATGATCGCTGACGTCGGTGACGAAGAATTCTCCGGCGGGCACGAACCGGCTCAGGCTCTTGAAAATCTTCTCGCGGTTGATCGCATCGAGTTCGATCAGCAGATGCGTGCCGAGATTGTAAATCCGGCTGAGCGCGAGGAGCTTGCCTTGCAAGTTCGGGAATGCAGCCAGCACTCCCTCGCCCGCCTGCAACGATTTGACTTCGTTGCTGACCAGCCCGTTCAGGAACTGCACGGAGTTCTTGCCGCTCAGTTGCAGCTTGCCTGTGGAAGAGAAATCAATCACCGCGACGCCGCGCCGGATCGCGCCGTATTCCCCGCGAACATCGCCGTAATCTTTTGGCATCAACGCTTGATTCATTTCAGGAAAAATCTTTAGCCAGTTCCTCTCGGACTTCGCCTTCGATTGCCGCGCCGTGCCGGTAATTCGGATGATTGATCACCAGCCGCGCCTCTTTCGCGCCTTTCACGGACGCTTCGCGCTGCGCGTCATTGAAACGGAACCGCACGTATTGTACCGCGCTGATGCGGCGGTCGTCGCTCTGTCCGGCGTCGAAAACGCCGGGCAGCCGTTCATCGCCGATTTGCAGGTAGGTCACATCGCCCGTGTTCACGCCGTGAAACTTCGTGATCTCATCGCGGATGCGCGCCGCATCGGGCAGTTCGATCAGCATCGTCGCCGCCAGCTCGTTCTCTTCGGGCAGCAACTGGTTGTAGGTAGCGATCTCGTGTTGGATCGCCTCGTCGCGGACGATGCGTTCTGTTCGCATCATCTCCTGAATCTGAAACCACACTGTGTCGTGGTTTTCAAAGACGAAAGTCACCATCGGGCCGACCGGAACACGGCGTCTTTTCTTCAGCGCGATGATGCGGCTACGAAATTCGTCGCGCGCTTTCTCGTATTGCGCGATGTCCAGAATCTCCTCAATAACAACTTTCTTCATACTTCAATCTCAAATCTCGAATCATCAATTTTCAATCTCAAATCTCAAATCACTCCCCCTCGATCCCATAAGCCTTCGCCAGCACCTCAATCGGATGCGCCGTCACCCGCCCCGTGCCTTGCGTGATCTGAAGTCCGGCCAGCGAACAATCGGTGGCGACGATGCCGGCGTTCGATTCATTCACGCCGCGATGCAATCCGCGCGCGACTCTCTGCGCCAGATCGAAACACTCCCGCTTCATCGCCCACGTGCCGTCGTGTCCCGAACAACCTTTGTCAACGAAGATCACCTGCGCGCCGGCCAGCCGCAGCAACTCGATGGATTTCGCTCCGATGGCCTGATACTTCAAATGGCACGGCTGGTGGTAAGCGACGCTGCCGACATCAACTTTGAAATCTTTGCTCAAGCGGCCTTCGTTGTTGAGCTTGATCAAATACTCCGACAGATCATAAACGCGCTTCGATACTTCCAGCGCCTGATCGCGTTCTTCAGCCTGAAGATAATCGGCGTACTCTTTCTTGAGCATCATCCCACAAGTCGGTTCGGGCACGACGATGTCGTAACCCTGACGCGCGTAAGGCAGCAGCGTTTTGACATTGTCGCGGAAATGACCGAGAGCTTCTTCGAGTCGTCCGGCGTCCAGATACGGCATCCCGCAACAACGCTGGCCCTGCGGATCAGCGACCTCAACCTGGTTCTTCTGCAACACGCGAACTGCGGCCTTGCCGATCTGCGGCTCGTTGTAATTGACGACGCAGGTGTGAAAGAGCGCGACCTTCAGTTGGCCACTGGCTGTGAACGTCGCCTGGCTGACGTTTTTCCTGAACCACCTCTCAAAAGTCTCAGCGTGAAATTTCGGCAGGATTTTGTCGCGGTGAATGCCGACGGTCTTCTCCATCAACACGCGGTTGGCGCGATTGTTGTTTGCGAAATTGGCGAGCGGCGCGAGCCTGCTTGCAAGCGGGCCGATCTCATCCGGGCTGCTCAGCATTCGTTCGCGCAGATCAACACCATTCTCCCTGGCCTCGATCGCGCGCGCGCGCATCACCAGCTTCGGAATGTCAATCAGGAATTTGTGCGGCGGAGTGTAGGGGCATTTGATGAAGCAGAGTTTGCAGTTGTAACAGAGGTCAACGAATTCCCAGACCTGATCCTTCGTCAGTTTGTCGGGATCGGAATCAACCTCATCTTTGTCGAAACTCTCGAAGAGCTTCGGGAAGCCGGGACACAGGTTGAAGCACAGCCGGCACGAATTGCACACGTCGTACTGCCGCCGCATCTCCTTGTCGAGCGATTGCCCGTCCCAGTATTCAGGCTCATTCCATTCAACCGCGACTGATGTGAGATCGCCTTGTTCAAGCATAATCAGTGATCGGTGGTCGGTGGTTGGTGGTTGGTGGTTGGTGGGAATTTCGATCTTCAACCGGCCACCGGCCACCAACCACCGACCACTCTCTTCAATGTTTGCCGAATTCCATCGGCACGCCTTTGCGCTGAGCCATGATGTAGGCATGGACGAGCAACCGCTCCCAGCAAGAGCGTTCGGATGAACGGCGGTTTCGGTTTTCAGCGCAACCCGACTGAAGCCGCCGCTGCTTTTTTGAATGATTGATTTGATTAGCCGAGCGTATCGAGACCCTTCTGGAAACGCCCGGCGTGGGATTTTTCGGCGCGCGCGAGCGTCTCGAACCACTCGGCAACCTCTTCAAAGCCTTCCTCGCGCGCGGCGCGGGCAAAGCCCGGATACATTTCGGTGTATTCGTAAGTCTCGCCGGCGATGGCGGCCTTCAGGTTCAGCGAGGTATCGCCGATTGGCTCGCCGGTGGCCGGGTCGCCGACCTCTTTCAGAAAATCCAGATGGCCGTGCGCGTGTCCGGTTTCGCCTTCGGCCGTATCGCGGAACAGACCGGCGATGTCCGGGTAGCCTTCAACGTCGGCCATGCGCGCGAAGTACAGGTAACGGCGATTGGCCTGTGATTCACCGGCGAATGCGTGTTTCAGATTTTCGTGTGTCTTGGTTCCTGCAAGACCTGCCATGTTCGTTCCTCCTTGAGATGATGAGAAGAGATGGTTGTGAAGTTTAACGGGCTTTGAGCGTCCGCCTGAGTTTGACGGCGCGTGACGGTTTGGCCTGACAAGCCGCGCAGACTCCTATGAAATCGAGCCGGTGCTCTTCGACCTGAAACCCTCCGATGCCCGAGGCCTGCTCGACGATCGCCTTCAAGCGTCGTTCGAGCGGCATCTCGGCGTCGGCGATCTCGCCGCAGATGCGGCAGATCAGATGGTAGTGCGTATCCTTGACCGACTCGAAGTAGGTGATCGCCATTCCGAAATCAAGCTCGCGCACGCTGCCCTGCGCGGCTAGCACGCGCAGATTGCGGTAGACCGTGCCGAGGCTCAAACGCGGGTATCGGCGCTGGACGAGCTTGTAAACCTCATCCGCCGTCAAATGACCGCCGTGACGCTCGATGGCCTCGAGAATCGCCTGCCGTTGTTTTGTGTTTCGGAAATTCATCGAATGAAATCAGACGCGCGGCATCTTAGCCGGGCGATCCCCGTCTGTCAAGTAATCAATAACAAGAATGATTATGGATAAGAAAAGATGACAGAAAAACGGCTCTCGCCGGTTAAAGGCGAGAGCCGTTTTCGATTCGCCGCTCCGATCTTAAGCCGTGAACGAGCTGCCGCAGCCGCAACCGCCCGTCGCGTTCGGGTTGTTGAACGTGAAGCCGGAACCCATCACGCTGTTGACGTAATCAATCTGCACGTTTTCGAGGTATGACGCGCTGAACATATCAACGAAGACGCGCAGGCCGGCGCTTTCGACCACTTCGTCCGTGCCTTGCGGCGCTTCTTCGATGTTCATCGCGTACTGGAAGCCGGAACATCCGCCAGGCACGACGCGCACGCGCAATCCGCCATCAGTTCCGACGTTCTCTGCTTCGAGGAATTTCTGGACTTCCGAAGCCGCGTTATCTGTCAGGGTCAATGTCATAGTCTGTTCTCCTTCTAAAATAATTGTTGAAAAATGACCGGCGTGGTGAATTTTGCCGGCGCGGTTATTAAAGATCGGAACGCTGAATTCTCTGTCTCGTCCGGCGCTGCGAGCCTCAGTTTACAAAATTGAGTGATCAGGTCAACCCGAGCCGCGGCCACTTTCAGCTTTCGGTTGCGGAGCCGTTGTGAGCATCGCCCGGACTTGGCGCAGGCGCGACCGGATGCCGGCGCAGCCATTCTTCCAGGTCGGCGCGCGAGCCGAAATCAAAAATGGAGTCGCTCAATTCTTCGATCTGCTCCATCGGCAAAGTGTGGATGTGCGTATGCGCCAATTCATCTAGCGCCCCGAAGCGCCGTTCCAACATTCGCAGCAGAAGCTCGGCTTTGCCCTCAGCTTTGCCCTGGGCCATCCCCTGGGCCATCCCCTTTTCTATCCCAATTCTTTCGAATGATGTGACGTATGGCATCTTATGTTCCTCCTCGTACTCGCTCAGCTTATCATGAAACTCCGCTTGAAGCTCCTCCGGCAAAGTTAGCCCCCAATCAATAAATTTGAGTAGTCCGATCACCCGTTGCCTGTCGAAGCCGTGCTCGTACAACCGTCTGGTCAGCGCGAATTTCTCGCGAAAACGATCCCTGGCATTGCCACGCGTCTCCATCGCCGCCAACTGCGCCAGCGTCACCACCGCGAAGACGTTATCGCTCTGCTCCAACTCCTCACGCCGCGCACGGTAATCAAGCAGTTTCACCGCCGGGAACTCAAAGGTCACTTTCGTGCCCAGCAACTCCTCCCGATATTCGCTCGGTCGCCAGTTCTCGTCCTCGTCCGCCAGGATCACAAACGTGGCCACCGGCGCGTGGTAGCGGTCGAAGATGCGGTAATGATAAACATAGACACGCAACGTGAAGTCAGTCTCGCGTTGCCCCTGAACCTCGACGTGGATCAATACCCACAACTCGCTTCCATTCTTCAGCCAGACTTTGATCAGCTTGTCCACCGTGCGCCGCCCGATCGCCGCGTCGGCTGTGATCTTCTGGAGTTCCTTGTCAAGGAATTCGTAACCGCGCGCCCAGTCAATCTGCGCCGCCGCCGCCGCGAAGTAAAACTCCATGAAGTCCTCGAAGAACTGGTCGAGAATATCTTTCCAGGGACTGTCGTAATCTGAGGTGTTTTCCACCGGAACTCTCCTCAGGCTTGCGCGACGCCAGACGCGCGAGAATCATTTCTTCAGATTGAGCACGGGCAAAGTCTTGTTCGCCTTGATCGCCGCAATGCTCACCTGCGCCGCGACGTTCTGCGCGACGTTGCGGAAAGCTCCGGCCTGCGCGCTGTCGGGCTGGCTGACGACGATGGGGACGCCCAGATCGCCGCCTTCGCGAATGCTGATCGCAATCGGAATCGCGCCGAGGAAGGGCGCGCCATACGCTTCGGCCAACGCCTCGCCGCCGCCGTTGCCGAAGATGAAGAACTTCTGGCCGTCGTTCGGGCATTCGAAGTAGCTCATGTTTTCGACGATGCCCAGGATCGGCACTTTCAGTTGATCGAACATGTTGTAAGCCTTGCGCACATCGCTCAATGCGACTTCCTGTGGCGTCGTCACCAGCACCGCGCCCGCGAGCGGGACCAGTTGCGCCAGAGACAATTGCACATCGCCCGTGCCCGGCGGCATATCAACCACCAGATAATCAAGCTCGCCCCACTCGACCTGGCGCAGGAATTGCGAGACCGCCGAATGGAGCATCGGCCCGCGCCAGACGACCGCTTTGTCGCCCGGATTGAGCAGCCCGATAGACATCGTTTTGACGCCGTGATAGACGGGCGGGACGATCATCTCGCCGCGCACCGCAGGCATGTCTCTGCCGCCCATCATAATCGGCACGTTCGGGCCGTAAACGTCCGTGTCGAGAATGCCTGTCTTCGCGCCCATCAACGACAAGCTGACAGCGAGGTTGACCGCGACGGTTGATTTGCCGACGCCGCCTTTGCCTGAGCTGACGGCGATGATGTGCTTGATGCCTTCGATCTGGGCTTTGTCAATCGCGCCCCGCGCGCGCGGCACTTCGGCCTCCATCTTGACTTCGACGTGTTCGACGCCCGGCACGGCCATCACGGTCTTCTCGGCCTCGAACTTGAGCTGGTCGCGCACCGGGCAAGCGGGCGTGGTCAGCACGAAACGAAAGCTGACGATGCCGCCGCAGATTTTCACGTCGCGGATCATATTGAGCGCGACGATGTCTTTGTGCAGGTCGGGGTCTTTCACCGCCCGTAGCGAGTTGAGGATCGTCTCCTCAGTTATGTTGATTGAAGTTTCTACGTTCATCTCCCTCTCGTTTTCCACCGGATGGTCATTTTCTCTTCGAACTGATTTGTGTCAGTACGGGCGGCGCGATGCGGAACTCGCACAGCCGCGCGCCGTCGGCGATGCGGCATTCGCGCACGATCTCGCAACCGAGAGCTTCGCGGTAGACGCGCAACTCCTCTTCGCAAACGCGCGGATAAGCGACGGCGACACTTTCCGTGGGGCAGTTGCGCTGCCGCAGACGATACGAGCCGTCTTTCATTTTCCGGGCGTCGGCCAGGTAGCCTTTCGCGTTGATGGCTTTGGCCAGAACCCTCACCTGTTCGTCGAAACCCCGCCCTTCCAGCCGGCCCTTGAAATCTTTGATCAGATCATCGGCGCGCGCTTTGAGCACCCGTTGCAAGGCCTCGTCTCCGAAGTGGCGCTCGATCTGCACCAGCACTTCTTTTGCGAACTCATCGTAAATTTGCGGGAAGAGGCAGCCCGCCTTTTCCGTCAGGCGGTAGATGAAGCGTGGGCGGCCGCGCTCGTGGCGCTCCTCTTCGAAAGCGACCAGCCCGTCGCTTTCGAGCAGGGCGAGATGGCGGCGCACGCAGACTTTCGACACTTCCAGCGCCTGAGCCAATAGTTCGACACTCATCGCGCCGTTGATCTTCAACAGATCAATGATCGCGCTGCGTGATTGTTTGAGGAGGTTTTCGACTGCTGCGACTGACACGAGCCGATGATAGAAGGCAGGTCGGATTTTGTCAACTTTTTGGTTACTAAAAGCTGGCGTCGCTCGTCACGGGGCGGCGGTTGACGGCGCCTGCGCGGATTTAAGCTGTCCGAAGAGCCAGGTCCTGGCCGAATCCCACTCGCGTTTGAGTGTGGCCACCGAAACCCCGACCACGTCCGCCGCTTCCTGCTCGGTCAGGCCGCCGAAATATCGCAACTCGACGATCTGAGCTGCGCGCGGCGAGATCTTCGCCAATCGCTCGATCGCTTCGTCGAGCGCGAGCAGGTCAATTTTGCGATTTTGTTTCCCGATGGAAAGGCGGGCCTGCTCTTCTTCCTCCAACGCCCACTGTCGATAGGCGCGGTTGCGGGCCTTGGCGCTGCGGGCCGAATCAACCAGGATCCGCCGCATCTGGTTCGAGGCGACGACGAAGAAGTGGGCGCGGCACTTCCACTCGACCCGCGCCCCGCCGAGCAGGCGGACGAAAGTTTCATTCACGAGCGCCGTCGCCGAGAGCGTGTGGTCGGCGCGCTCGCCGGTGAAATACCTCCGCGCGCGATGGCGCAATTCGTGATAGACGAGCGCGGCGATTTGCGCGCCGGCTTCCTCGTCGCCGTCGCGCCAGGAAAGTAACAGGGTGGTGAAGTCGGGTGAGGGCATTTTCCGAAACCTCCATCTTCGCTGTAATCTGCACCGGGGAAAATGTCGTTGGGCGTTGAGCTATTTTACCCCTCTCATCCGCATTATATATCTGGAAAACTCAAAAGGGGATTTGCATTGTGACTACCGAACAATGGCGTCAGGTCAAGGAAATCTTCGAGTCCGCGCTGGAGCGGGAGAACCCCGACCGGATGAGCTTCATTGTCGAAGCGAGCGCCGGAGATGAAATCCTGCGGGAAGCCGCCGAGCGGATGCTCGGCGATTGGGAGCAGGCCGGCGATTTTCTGGAATCTCCCGCGCTGGTTGACGCCGGACTGGTCGCGCCGATGCTCGATCCGGTCGAAGCCGAAGGTCGTCGCATCGGCCCGTACAAAATCACCGGCGAGATCGGGCGCGGCGGGATGAGCGTGGTCTACCTGGCTGAGCGCGCCGACGATGTTTACGACAAGCGCGTAGCCATCAAGCTGGTCTGGGCGGGCGCGGACGGCACGGAGATCGCTCAAAAGTTCCAACGCGAAAGACAGATCCTCGCGCATCTCGACCATCCGCACATCGCGCGCCTGCTCGACGGCGGCGTGACCGAAGAGGGCTGGCAGTACGTGGTGATGGAGTACGTTGACGGCGCGCCGATCACTGAATACTGCGATCAACAAAAACTCTCCGTTAATGAACGATTGAGGCTGTTTCAGGAGATTTGCGAGGCGGTGCAGTACGCGCACCAGAACCTGGTCGTCCACCGCGACCTGAAGCCGA
>Ga0247727_10008218_pt1 | contig 19463 bp, 12 predicted proteins | sample WisWelCaveWW1625_FD_202498 | JGI IMG/M metagenome (GOLD analysis project Ga0247727, IMG submission 202498) | Biofilm microbial communities from Wishing Well Cave, Virginia, United States - WW16-25 | ecosystem: Environmental > Aquatic > Deep subsurface > Groundwater > Cave microbial mat | place... | reverse complement strand
AACGATTCAGCCCGGCCATTCCGGCGCGCCGATTTTCAACAAGGCCGGCGCGGTGGTGGGCATCGGAGACGGCGGTTTGCACCAAGGCATTGCACGCATCAATTGGGCGATTTCGGCGCAAACTTATGTGGCCGCGTTGCCTGCTTCCAAAGATCCAAAGCCTGTCGAGCCTTCCAAACAAGCCAATTTGTATAGCGCGCGCGTGGAAAATCCTGTGGAAGTGAAGATGGATGCCGGTGAAAAAGGAGCCACGCAAAATCAGAATGGCGGCGAGGAAGAAGTTTCTCTCGTTCTGGCGTGGAGCGCGCCGTTGTCCGAGATTCTCACGACTGCGGAGGAGGCAGAGGTGAAAGATATCGAGGCGCTGGAGTTGCCGGATTGGTCCACGATCATCATCGATGTTTATGAAGATTATCAAACCGGAGCGACGATTGCAGTGCCGCAAGGGACCTCACTGTTTTTCGATCCTGAAGATCGCATGGTCGAAGCCGAGTCCGAGGAGGGCCACGTGCGCATGATTGTGTACGTTGCCGCAGGCGGGGGCGCTGAGGCTAAAAAATACTTTGACGACTATGTCACGAGCCTGAAAGAATGGCGACCCGATCCCGAACAGCAAGACGATCTCTATGAAGAGGAAAACTATTTCGAGTTGACCAAGACGCGCGTGACGTTCGATGAAGAGGGTGAGACGCAGAGCGATATCTTCATCTCGCTGATTTTGGACGAGACTGACTTTCTCGGCACCGCGGTGATGGTAGATGACATGCAAGCGTTGTCGCCCGAGGATTTGAATCTGTACAAATTGATGTTGCTTTGCGTGGAGCTTGCAGATTTTGCGATTGATTAATGCCCGAGAATGGCGCGTCAAGCTAGCAGACGAAAGCGACAAAAACCATGAGCAGCAAGCTCATGACCGTAAGGAGCGTCGTTGAATAACCTGCCCCGTTTTGAAGTCACGCCCAAGTGCTTTAAGCGGGCGTTCAGGCGTGCTTAAATGGATTCCCGCTCAAAGGCTACGAGCCTGAGCAGGCGAGGCAAATGTGAAAGTTATTCAATCGGCGCTGCAAAATGAGGCGCACTTGATGAAAATGAAAGAAACGAGCCTTCGAAGTTCAAGTTTGTGTTTCGCCCTTTTGCTTTTATTCCTCCCAAGCAATGCCTCGGCCCAAAGTATGGCTGGGGCCTTATCCCCACGGCACCCCGAAATCGGCAGACCTGCCATTCGAAATTACACGCCGAAAGAATACGGCGCCGTGCCGCAGAACTGGGCGATCATTCAAGACCGCCGCGGCGTGATGTACTTCGGCAATTGGAACGGCGTGCTCGAATATGACGGCGCAACGTGGCGACTCATTTCCACGCCCAACAAATCCGGCGTGCGCTCGTTCGCGCTGGATGCCAACGGCCGGATCTACGTCGGCGCGGTCGGCGATCTCGGCTATCTCGCGCCGGATTCGCTCGGGCAATTGCAATTCGTGTCATTGTTGGATCACGTGACGCAAGAAGGGCGCGGGTTCAATGAAGTGTGGTACACTTACGCCACTTCGCAAGGCGTGTACTTTGGAACGGATAAAATGCTGCTGCGGTGGGACGGCCGCCGGATGCGAAGCTGGCGCGCGAGCACGTTATTCTCGCGCCTGTTCATGGTGCGCGGCCGCATCTTTCTGCGCCAATGGCAAGTGGGCCTGCTCGAAATGATCGGCGATTCATTGCAACTCATGCCGCACGGCGAGAAGTTTGCCGAAGAGCGCATCTACATCATGTTGCCGTATGATGAAAGGAGCATTTTAATCGGCACGCGCGCGCTCGGTTTGTTTTTGCACGACGGCAAAACGTTGCGGCAATTCGAAACGCCGCTCAAAAAATTTCTGCAAGCGAATTTGCTCTTTCAAGGCGCGGCCTTGCCCAACCGCACTTTCGCGCTGGCCACCACACGCGCCGGCGTGGCCATTATGGACCAAGCCGGCCGCGGCTTGCAGCTTTTCAATCGCGCCACCGGCATGCAGGACGAGACCGTGAACTTTGCCTATGTCGCGGAGGACCATGCTCTCTGGCTTGCGTTAGGCCACGGCATTACGCGCATCGAAACCGCTTCGCCGTTTTCATTATACGGCGCGCAAAACGGCATTCGCGATTTCGTCGCTGCCGTGGTTCGACATGAAGGAAGAATCTATGCCGCGACGGGCTTGGGTGTTTATTATTTGCAGGAGACCGCGCCCAAACCGCGGCCCGACATGTTGCCGGAGGAGTCCGTGTTTCTTCCGGTGGAAGGCATTCGCGCGCAAAGCTGGTCGATGTTATCCACGCGCGAAGGTTTGCTCGTGGCCACGCCGTTTGGCGTTTATCAAATTAAAGGCAAGAGCGCGGCGTTCGCGCAAGAATCCGTGAGCGGCGGATTCGCGGCCTTGACGCTCCGGCGCTCGCAGCACGATTCCACGCGCGTGTTGGTGGGATTGTTCGACGGCCTCGCCACGCTGCGCTACGATCCTCACTCACGCGAAGGCTGGCGCAACGAAGGCCGCGTCGGAGAAATTCACGAGCCGATTTGGAGCATCATGGAAACGGCAAAAGGCGAGCTGTGGCTGGGCACGGAATCGCAAGGCCTTTTGCGCGTGAAATTTTCCGGCAACGATTTTCACCGGGCCCAAGTGGAGCGCTTTGATTATCGCCACGGCTTGCCGCGCGGCTGGGTCGGCGTTTATGCAATCGCCGGCCGTCCGGTGTTTACGAGCGACGAAGGGTTGTATCGTTATGACGAAGCGCTTCATACTTTCCACCGCGACTCCACATTCGGCGATATTTTTGCCAACGCTTCGCGTGATATTGAAGTGGTGGCGGAAGACCATCGCGGCAATGTTTGGCTCGGGTCCGAAGAGGCCGCGGAAATAAATTTTGCGCAACGACAAGCTTCCGGAGCATTTGCCTGGATGCAAATGCCCTCGCTGCGTTTTCCCAAAACTTCGATTTGGGCAATCTATCCGGAGCCAAACGGCATCACGTGGTTTGGCGGGCCGGAAGGCGTGTTGCGTTATGATGCCAACGCGCCCACGCCGCGCGCGCAAGAGTTGACGGCGCTGATTCGACGCGTGCGCGTGGAGGAAGAACAAACGCTCTTCGGCGGCGCTGCGCTCTCACTTGCGGAGAGCCCGCGCCGCGCCGGGGCCCAAAAAGACGAGCGCCAAACGACGTTGCCCCATGCCCGCAATGCGTTGCGGTTTGAATACAGCGCGCCCAGCTTTGCCGCGGAATCCGAGAATAGATTTCAAACCTTGCTCGAAGGCTATGAAGCGGATTGGTCGGAGTGGACGCGAGAGACGCAGAAAGAGTACACAAATCTCTTTGAGGGCGAGTACCGCTTTCGCGTGCGCGCCAGGGATTTGCACGGCCAGGTGAGCCGGGAGGCGGTTTATGGTTTTGAAATTTTGCCGCCGTGGTATCGCGCGTGGTGGGCCTATGCGGGCTATGCCGTGCTGCTCGCCGCTGGAGTTTTTGGAGTTGATCGTTTGCAGCGCCGGCGTGTGCTAAAAAAAGAACGCGAGCGCGCGAGGATGCGCGAAGCCGAGCTGCGAGCCCAAACCGCGGAGGCCCAAGCCCACGTTCTGCGCGCCGAGGCCGAGCGCAAGGAAGTGGAATTGCAAAAAGCCGCGGAGATTAAAAGCGCGTATCACGCTTTAGACGAAGCGCACACAAATTTGAAAGCCACGCAGCAGCAATTGCTCGTGCAGGCCAAGCTCGCCTCGCTCGGCCAGCTCACCGCGGGCATTGCGCACCAAATCATGAACCCGCTCAACTTCGTGAACAACTTCGCCGTGCTCGCGCTGGAGTCGATGAAAGAACTGCGGGAGGAAATTGGGAAGATCGAGGATGGTGGATCGAGGATCGTGGATCGTGAAAACTTATCGAACCTCGAGGAGATTCTCGCCGTGCTGGAACAAAACGCGGAGAAGATCAATCAGCACGGCAAGCGCGCGGACGGCATTGTGCGCAGCATGATGCAGCACGCGCGCGGCTCCTCCGGCCAACGCGAGCTTGCGGACGTCAATCAGTTGCTCGACGACGCCGTGAATCTCGTGTATCACGGCATGAAAGCCAACGACCCCTCGTTCGAGATGACCATTGCCAAAGAGTATGACGGCGCCGCGGGCAAGCTCAACGTTGTGCCGCAGGATATCAGCCGCGTGTTTATCAATCTCATCAACAACGCGTGTTATGCGGCGCATCAGAGAAAGCGCAACACCCCCCTCAAGGGGGGAATTGAGGGCATGTCCCATCGTGAGAGGGTGCTTGCAAACGAATCCCCCCTCGAGGGGGGCAGGGGGGTGTCTTCCTTAGACGAGTACACACTTCCATTCTCGCCAACCCTCTCCGTCGCCACCAAAAACCTCGGCGATAAAATCGAAATCCGCATTCGCGACAACGGCAACGGCATTCCGGCGGAGATTCGCGAAAAAATTTTCAATCCGTTTTTTACGACGAAGCCAACGGGACAAGGCACGGGGTTGGGCTTGTCGATCAGCTACGACATCATCGTGCAGCAGCATCGCGGGGAGATCGAGTTTGAAACGGAGGAAGGAAAGTTTGCGGAGTTTGTGGTGCGGCTGCCGAAATGATGCTTCTGTCTAAGTCGGGAAAATCTTTTCAAGCTCTAATGAATTTTGACAATCAAACCCGACAACGTTCAGCCACGGCTTGGCCGTGGCTTGTGTTTGATATGAATGAGCAGCCAATGCCACGGCCCAGCCGTGGCAGATCATGGCGAGAATTTATTCTGCGCCATCAATCAAATTCACAGCTATTACTTTTCACCTGAGGAAAGGAGAGCAGTCATGGGCTTTTGGTCTTCTCTCAAAAACAAAGTGAAGAAGGCGCTCAAAAAAGTTTGGCGCGTGGTGAAAGCCGTCGTGCGCGTCGTCGTGCGCGTGGTCATGACCGTGATTGGCGGCGTGCTCGGCATTCTCGATCTTTTGCTCGGCTTTATCGCGTGGCCGCCCAAGAAATTGCGGCTGCACATTTTTATTCTGTCCGATCAAAACGGGCCGCTCGTCAATCCCGGTGACCTCGCGCCGGCGATTGAGTACGCGCGCAAAACTTTGAAGGATCGCTTCAACGTGAAGCTGCGATCTTACAGCGAGAACTTTGTCGAGATCATTCCCGGCCCTGCGCCCAATGCCGCGCTCGAAGTGCACTGCGATTCCGGCGCGTTCAAAGAAGAGTTCGGTGAAGCCGGAGAATATTTTGCCCAACACTTGGCCGGCTGGAATGCGATTCCGATTTCGCTGACGTTTCCCATCACCGCGTTTGTCGTGCGCGACATCGACGGCAAACAGGGTTGCTCCCTCGGCCCGCTTTCGGATTATGTGACTATCGATCTTGCCGGCGTGAAAAGCGACAGCACGCTCGCGCACGAGATCGGGCACGCGTGCAGCCTGTGGCATTCCAAAACGCAATCGAATCTCATGTGGCCCGACACCAAAAGAGGCAACGGCGCCAAGTGGTTTCAAAAGAACTTGCTGCGCAGCTCGCGCCACGTGATGTATTGGTGAGCCCGCCCATTTCTGCGGCACGAGCCAATACGCACATTCGCAAAACAAACTTCTGAAAGTGTATGGCAGAATAATTTGCGGCAGAATGATTTGAAATCATTCTGCCGAGAAATTATCCTGCCAGAGCTTTATGACTTCGGGTTTTAATTGGCCAAAAATCCAAGCCGCTCCGTCGTCTTTCGTCTTCGTCCGCATCGCCATTGTCCGGCGGGTATATAATCATTCCGTTGAAAAGCAACTCTGCGTCTTCCGCAGCATTCAGGACGAACACTTCAAGACCGGAGGACTTCGGTGCACGAAATCTCTTTCTCCCGCGCTGTCTTTGTTGTTTTAACTTCCGCCGCCCTCGTATTCGGACAATCGCCGGTGTTCGAGCGCAAACCTCACTCTTCACTTTTTGAAAAACACGAGCAAAAAGAAAAGCTCGAAGCTGTCAAACCAAAACTGCCGCAAACCACGTTGCTCGCGGCCGTGGAAACTGCCATTGATCCCGCCACGTATCGCGTCGGTCCGGGCGATGTGTTGACGATAAACTTGTGGGGATTGTTTGATGATCAGCCCGCGTTAAATACGCCCATCACCCCCGAAGGCAAGCTGCTCATTCCCACCATCGGCGCATTGGAGGTGAATCATCTTTCCTTGCAACAAGTACAAGAGGCTGTGCGCCTGGCGTGCGCGGAAAAGTATATTGCCAAAACAATTTCCGTGACCGCGCATTTGACGCAGGTGCGGCAAGTGCGGGTGCATGTCTATGGCGAAGTGCAAACGCCCGGCTCGTTTATCGGCACTGCGCTTGATCGCGTTTCGCATTTCCTCGAGCAAGCGGGCGGCGGCACGGAGTGGGCGGATGAAAACCGCGTCGAAGTGCGTCACGCCGATGGTCGAATCGAGGTTTTGAACCTGTCGCAGGTTTATCAAAAGGGCGAGCTTGCGCAAAACCTTTTCGTGCAAGGCGGCGACGTCATCTATGTGCCTCGCATCGAGCTGGAGGGTAAAACGGTTTTTGTTGAAGGTGAAATCGCTTTGCCCGGCCCGCATCAATTTGCGCTGAACGAAACCGCGGAAAATTTTCTGCATCGCATCAAAGCTTTGGACCGCACCGCAGATTTGCACGCGATTTATCTTTTTCGGAAAGAGCAACCGCCGGTGCATTTGAGTTTTCTGAATAAGGACGTGTATGCAAATACGCCGGCGAGTAATGGCAGCGCAGAGCACAAGCGGGGCACGAATGGCCTGGCCTATGTCGCGGCGCAGAATCAACAATTGCAAGACGGCGACCGCATTTTGATCACGCGGATAAAAGAATACGTGTATGTTCACGGCGCAGTGAAAAGCCCGGGCAACTTTCCTTTTGTGGTAGGATACAAAGCCGCGGACTACGTCGGCCTCGCGGGCGGCACCGCGGAAATGGCGAGTTTGAACGGCGTCAAAATTCTCCATGCCGAAACCGGCAAAACCGAAAAGGGCGCAACGCGCGAAGTGCATCGCGGCGACACCATTCTCGTTCCCACCTCGGGCCGCAACCAACTAACACAATACGTCGGCATCGCTTCGCAGCTCGCCACGTTATTGATCGCAGCGAGCGCGATCGGGTTGGTGAATCGCTAGCAAGTTTACTCCATGAAATAAAAACCGCTTCAAGAATTGTGTTGACTTCGTGGAGCACTGCGACTATATTTTTTCACTTTTGCGCCAGGGCTTTTGCCCTTCGAGAAACTGAGGTGCGCAAATAAACTTTCTCAGGAAAAAAAATCGGCAGGAGCAGAGCATGAAAGGCTTTGGAGTGGAGGAGTTCTTTGCTGCGTCATTCACTGTTCGTCATTGGTTTGGTTTTTATGTTGCCGGTCGCCACGCTAGTAGGACAGACTCGCTCATCGGCCTCGGCCACCGCGGTAGATGAAAAAGAGCTTGCCAAATATCTGCAAAAAGAAAGCGAACAATCGCTCCCGCCGCAAGCCATCGAAGGCGCGATTGACCCCGCCACTTATCTCGTCGGCCCGGGAGACGTCTTAACGATAAATGCCTGGGGACTTTCCAGCAAAGAAGATCTCGGCCTCTCGTTGAAAGTGACGCCGGAAGGAAAAATCATCATCCCGAGCGTCGGCATTATTGAAGCGAACAACAAAACTTTGCGGCAAGTGCAGGAGGAAGTGCGCCAAGCCTGCGCTGCGAAATATGACCGGAACAAAGTGAAAATCACGGCGCACGTGACCCAGTTGCGTTTGGTGCGCGCGCACATTTATGGCGAAGTGAAATCGCCCGGAATTTACATCGGTACCGCGATCGATCGCATTGCATATTACATCAGCGAGGCGGAAGGTTGGACGGCGTGGGCGGATGAGCATCAAGTGCAGGTGCGGCATCTCGACGGCACGGTGGACACTTTGGATTTGTCCCGGCTGTATCAAGGCGGAGAGCTTGCGCAGAATATTTACATTCGCGGCGGCGACGTCATTTATTTTCCTCGCATCGAACTGACCGACCACATGGTTTATATTGAAGGCGAGGTCCCGCTTCCGGGGCCGCATAAAATTGCCACGGGAGAAACCGCCCTCGATTTTTTGCACCGCATCGAAGCGCTAGATCGCAAGTCGGATCTGAATGAGTTTTATTTGCTCCGCGGCAAAGAGCGCCCGGTGCGCTTGATTTTTTTCGGCAATGGTGTTGAGGGCTTATTGGCGAGCACCACGCGCTTGGAACACGGTGACCGCATCTTGGCGCCGGCGCTCAAAGAATTTGTTTACGTGCGCGGCGCCGTGTTCGCCCCGGGCAAGTTTCCATACGTCGTGGGCTATAAAGCCGCGGACTATGTCGGCTTGGCCGGCGCCACCACTGAAGCTGCGGGACTCAAGAGCCTTCAAGTCATTCACGCCAGCACCGGCAAAATCGAAAAAGGGCCGGATCGCGACGTCGAGCGCGGCGATACCATCGTGGTTTCGACTTCGACACGATCCAAGTTCTCGCAATATCTCACGATCACCTCGCAGTTGGCAACATTAGTCATTGCCGCCGCGGCTATCGGCACGATTGGAAACAACAAGTAAACGGCTGACTAAATAAGCTGGATTGAAATAATGTACCTCGATCACACCTCCAAACCTGAATTGCAAACACCGGTCATGATGGATAAAAAAGAAATCAGCGCGTGGGATTACTTGCTCGCGCTTTATCAGCGCCGCAAATTGTTGACGATCAATTTTGTTGCGGTCGCCGCAGTTACGGCGATCATCGTGTTTCTGCTGCCGAAATGGTATCAAGCCACTGCGGTCGTCATGCCGCCCAAGAAAGAGTTGGGCATGATGGGGTTGAGCAGCGCGCTCGCCAACCTTCCTGTGGGCGGGTTTGATTTATTGAAAGGCTCGGACGAAGCGATGACGTACATGGCGATTCTCAAGAGCCGGACCGTGCGCGAAGCCGTCATCAACAAATATGACCTCGTTCGGGTTTATGAGGAAGACGATATCGAAAAAACGCTCAAGGCGTTTGAGGATAATATCGACCTCACGCTCGAGCGCGAAGGCACGATCACGATAAGTATCCTGGATAAATCTCCCGGGCGCGCGGCGGGCATCGCCAACGCTTTCGCGGAGTTCCTGGACAGCGTGAACGTCGAATTGAATATTCAAAAAGCGCGCAACAATCGGATCTTTATTGAAAAACGGTTCAATCAAAACAAAGAAGACATGCGCCGCGCGGAAGAAGAAATGCGCGCATTTCAGGAACACTATGGCGCCATTGCTCTGCCCGTGCAAACCGAAGCCGCCATTAAAGGCGCCGCCACCCTCGTTGCCGAAATCATGGCCACCGAAGTCGAATTGGGCGTCAAACAGAAATCTTTGACCCCCACGCACATTCAAGTCATCGAAACGAAAAACAAGCTCATCGAGCTGAACAAAAAGCTGAATGAGATGAAATACGGCAGTCCCGCCGCGCACAATGCGGCCAACGGCGCGGCCAAATCTGATCAGATTTTCATTCCTTTCACCGCCGTGCCCGAGATCGGCTTGGAATTCGCGCGCCGCTTTCGCGAAGTGGAAGTGCAGAAAACGCTTTATCAGTTTCTCATTCAGCAATACGAGCAGGCCAAAATTCAAGAGGCCAAAGACGTTCCCACGATTCAAATTTTGGATCGCGCGGTTCCTCCCATTCACAAAACCAAACCGAAACGGGTGCTCACGATTCTGCTCGCCGGCATCTCGGCAACGTTGCTGCTCGTCATTTTCATCTTCATGGTCGAGCGCTTCCGCGTTTTATATGAAGAAGATCCGCAAAGATACCGGATGTTTTCTTTTTTAGCCCGCCACCGGCAAAGTCCTTCCCTCTCATGAACGCCGTCTTGCGTGATACTAGAAGCTACGTGCTGCTCCTCGCGTTTGTCTTGTTGGAGCTGGCAACCGTTCTCGTGGGGCTGAAGTTTCCCGTTGAAGCTTGCCTGGCCATTGCGGGAGCATGGGGTCTCTGGTATGTTTCCAGAAAAACTTTTACCGGCATATGCGTTCTCATTCTGCTGCACTACTTTGTTATTCGCGGCACGAAAGACGTCAGCATCGCCGAAATTGTCTTCGCCTTATGTTTCGCTTCCGTTTTGGGCGTATGGTTTTTTCGGAAATTATTTTTGCGCCGGCAGCCGATCTTGACCGAAAAATTCGACTATGCCCTTGCCGGGTTTTTTCTTTTATGCGCATGCTCCATCATTCCCGCAGTGTTGTTCGGCTCCAATGTGATGAAATGGTTGCGCGAGTTCATTCCGTTCTTGACTCTTCTCTACATTTTTCCGCTGCGCGAGCAAGTCAATAGCCCGAAACGTTTGGCAATCGTCATTGCGTGTTTTTTGCTCTTATGCCTTGCGGTCGCGGTTGACAACGTGCTCTCTTACAAGGCCGCGGTTACCAATGTGGTTTATGCGTGGGAACTATTGTCCTCGCGCCGCCACGCCAATGAGCCGCTGTTTATGGCAATGGTGATCGCAGCGAGCAGCTTCTTGATCCTCGCCAAATCGAAGTTGGCGCAATTGGCAACTCTCGTCGTTTTGGCTTTCTTCGGCATCACGTTGGCTCTGACATTTTCACGAGGATACTGGGTCGGCGCTCTGGCCGGACTGTTGATGTTATTCTGGCTTTTTCCCGCGAGGCTCAAGGGCCGCATGCTCGTTTATCTCAGTGTGTTCTCTTTACTGGTCTTCGGCGTGATATTTTTATTTTTTGGCGACCTCGCGACTTTTGTCCTCGATACCGTCACGCGACGCTTCACCACCGTCGGCCAAGCGGGCCAAGATTTATCCTTCCTCGCGCGCGTCGCAGAAACGGAGGCCGTGCTCTCGCAGATTCAGAGCAATCCGATTATGGGCTATGGCTTTGGCAAGATGTACAGCTTTGATCCGCCGATTCCCATGGAGATGCCCACGTGGTATGTACACAACACCTATTTGTTCCTTTGGTATAAAGTCGGATTGCTCGCGTTGCTTTGCTTGTTGACGTTCATGAGCGGAATATTTCAAAGCTGCCTGCGGGCGTATAAAACCGCAAAGACGAATCAAGCGCGCGCGCTTCTGCTTGGCATTGTGGCTTGCTTGACGGGATTGGCAGTCGTTTCATTTTCATCTCCACAAATGGTGGAAAAAGACTCGGCCCTGCTCGTCACGCTTTTGTGCGGAGTGGCGCAGTCGATCAGCATGAGACAAAATTCTCGACCGCCTCGCGCTTGAGGCTCCGAGCGTATTTGCAAAGTAGAGCACACGGTTATTCCCCCCTTGAGGGGGGTTCGGGGGGGTGTTTTTGATGACGGCGATGCTATTCAAATTCATATTCACTGCTATAGTTCTTTTCACTACGCACTTCAATTTGATAACGGTACCGGGCGACACCCCCTCAAGGGGGGGACTTTTCAAACGCGCTCTCAAGGTTCGCACACTGCCCGCAGGCGCGAGAAACAGAATAGCCATGACCGATACGCGAAAACCAAGCCTCTCGAAACGCATTGCTAAAAACACCGTCATCGTTCTCGTGGGCCAGGCGCTTTCGCTCTTGGCAAACCTTGCCGTTACCATCATGCTGGCGGGGTATCTCGGCGGGTCCGGTTTTGGAAAATTTTCCTACGCCCTGGTATTCGTGAGCTTCTTTGCTTTGATTGCCGACTTCGGCATGAAGCCGATACTGGTGCGAGAGCTTGCGCGCCGGCCGGAACGCCGGGCGGAAATTTTCGGCAATGCGTTTTTGATCAAAGCCGCATTGAACCTCCTCGCGATGCTCGCGGCAGTTACCGCCATTTCTTTTTTTAATTTTGAAGCAGAGACGAAGACGATCCTTTTCATTCTCACGGCCATCATTCTTCTTTCTGCGAAGCTCTCGACGTTTCGTATTTTGTTCGAGGCCCTGTTTCACGCACAGTTGCGCGTCGATATTCCGATACTATGCCAAATTCTCGATGCCGTCATCTTGGTTCTATCCACTTGGGTGTTAATCCAAAACCAAGCCACGCTCTCGACCTTGACGCTCGCATACGTCTTGAGCAATCTTCCCGGCTTCCTCTTGACCATCTTTTGGTCCTGGCGCTTGCTCAAGCCCAAGTTTCGCATCAACATTGAGCTTTGCCGAGTGCTCTTGCAAGAGTCTTTGCCCATTCTTTTTTATGCCATCCTCATGGCCTGCTATGATCGCATCGACGTCCTCTTGCTCAAAACTTTGCAAGGAGAAAACTCCGTTGGACTCTATGCCGCGGCTTTTCGCTTGGTGGGTCCGCTGAATTTTATACCTCTGGCATTAGTGACTTCGCTTTTTCCGCTCATGTCCCAATATAGCGTGAACTCCGCGGAGAGCTTGGGAAAAACTTATGTGCTCGGCATGAAAATCCTGGGCGTGATCGGTTTGCCGCTGGCGTTGATTGCGACAATTTTAGGAGGGCAGATTTTCGCGGCGCTATATAAGCCCGTCTTCGCGCCGGCCGCAAACGCGTTCGCGCTTCTCATGTGGGCGCAAGCCCTCTTTTTTTGGAATTTTTTTTTGGCGGATTTCAACACCTCGAATGATCGGCAAAAAACAAACTTCTGGGCCGCGCTCTTGATGTGCGCCATGAATCTGGGACTCGATCTCTTGCTCATCCCCAAGTGGGATAGCCTCGGCGCGAGCGCGGCAAAGCTGCTCACCAATATTGCCGGCTTCGGAGTTTTGTTTTATCTTTCTTATCAGAAAAGCTATCGCGTTTTGCTCTGGTCGCTGGCCCGGCTGTGCGGCGTTGCCGCTTTATTTGGAGCATGGTTGTTCCTCGCGCAAAAGCTAAACTTGCTCCTCGTGCTCGGCGCTTCTTTGTTCGTTTATCCCATGTTGTTGCTGTTGTGCCGTGTGTTTGACGCCAACGAAAAACGTTTATTCCTGCGAGTCATGGAACGTCGCGCGTGATGCGATTATGAATTATCTGTCCGTCGTCCTCGTCAGTTATAACACGCTGGAACTCCTGCGAAAATGTTTAAGCTCGGTTTATCAAAACGGCGACGGGCTTGCGCTCCAGGTCCTCGTCATTGATAACAACTCGCGCGACGGCAGTCCGGATATGGTTGCGCGTGAGTTTCCGCAAGCCCTGCTGCTTCGCAACCATACCAACGCCGGTTTTGCCAAAGCCGTAAACCAGGGCTTAAAGCTCGCCGAGGGCGAGGCGATTCTATTGCTGAACTCCGACGTTGAGATTTTCCCCGGCACGTTGCAACGCTCATTGCACTTTCTGCAAACCCATTCCGAGGCGGGCATCGTCGGCTGCAAGCTCTTGAATCCCGATCTTTCGTTGCAACCCTCGTGTGAAAATTTTCCGCGTTTTGCGGATTTTGTGAGCGAGAGCTTTTTTTTAGATAAAATTTTTTCCCAGAGCAAAACCTTTGGGCGCTTTCATCTCACTTATTTTCGCTATGATCAAACCGCCAAAGTGGGCAGAGTGATGGGCGCGTTCTTGTTGATTCGCCGGCAAACCTTCGAAGAAATTGGATGGTTGGATGAAAGCTTTTTCTTTTATGGCGAAGAAACCGATTGGTGCTATCGCGCCAAGCAAAAAGGCTGGGAAGTTTACTTCTACCCCGGCGCGGAGGCGATTCATTATGGCGGCCAAAGCGCTGATCCCATCTCGCCGCGTATGTTCGTGCAACTGCACGCAGCGCGCTATCAGTTTTATCGGAAGTATCACGGTTTCTTTTCCAGTTTGGCGACACGAGCCGTGCTTGGCATCGGTGCGCTCCTTCGAATTTTTCTTTGGCTCGCCATCATGCTGTATCGGCTTTTATTGCGACGCAACCAGGTGAAGGCCGGCGCCCAAAAGGTGCTCGCCTTTTGTGCGGCCTTGTGCTGGTATTTGGGGCTGCCGCAACGAGGTAGGCTCGCACAAAGCCCCTCGTCTGATGCTGAAGCATCAGGCTGCCAGATGAAAGCCATCTAAAGATGGCTAAAACCAATTGGGTAGCAGCCAACTTTAGTTGGCTTGCATCTTCTAGCCTGATGATTCATCATCAGGCGACGGTTGGCGGTATCAATGCAGCAAAATTCAGGTAATCACTCAAACCTCTTCAGCGCGAACGCGGTATGCACTTGCCTCTGGTCAGCATCGTCATTCTTACTTACAAAAGGCAATCGGCTTTGTTGCAAGCAATTGCGACCGCGCTGCAGCAAGATTATCCAAATTTCGAAGTGTTGGTAGTTGACAATCACTCCGAAGATGATACGGCCGCGCTGGTGCAGCAAAAATTTCCGAGTGTGCGCTGCCTCGTTCTTCCTCAAAACCTCGGCGCGGCCGGACGCAATGCCGGTTTTGAGGCCGCTCGCGGCGAATTTGTCGTCACTCTCGATAATGATGTTTATTTCGAGACCCCGCAGGAACTGAAAAAGATCGTTGCGCTTTTTCATGAGCGCCCCAACGTGGCGTGCCTGACCTTTCGCATTCTGCAACCGGAAAGCGGTGCGCTCAGCGTGAGAGATTGGTTTCACCCGCGCAGCCATCTCGATTATGACGAAGCCGAGTTCCCGACCTATTACATCGCGGAGGGCGCCAGCGCATTTCGTAAAAATGTTTTAGCCAAAACCGGCGGATATGACGAGCAGCTTTTTCTCGGCCACGAAGGCTTCGACTTGGCGCTGCGCATCTTCGAATCAGGCTTTGATATTCATTACACGCCCGCTATCCAGGTGCGGCATTATGCCTCTCTCGAAACGAGAACTTCCTGGCGGCCTTATTTCTACAACACGCGCAACTACTTCATCCTTGGGTGGAAATACTTTCGGTTCTGGTTGAGCTTGCGCTTTTTGGGGCCGAGGGTCGCGATGCTTGCGCTGTTCGCCCTGCGCACCGGCAATCTGCTCTACTATTTCAAAGGCATCATCGCGGGCATCAAGGAATGCCGAAACCTGAGATCACCGCGCGCGCCGATGTCAAAAAACACGGAGCAAAAAATTTTGGAATTGTCCGCCTTTCGCCCCGGCCTTCTCTTCTGGTTCCGCAAACATGCCAGGAAGCCGCTTTTGTAGCCCGCTCAGAAGAGGAATAAGAAATCGCCCACAGGATTTTTCAGCATAACACAATCAAAGCGCAAACATGAATTGGATTGAGCTTACATTCTGGTCATGTTGTGTTCTCGTGCTGTATACTTACGTCTTTTATCCCGCGCTTTTGCTCGGCCTATCCATTTTTTGGCGCAAATCCCGCCGGCTCGATGAGAATCATTTTCCCTCCGTCAGCATGCTCATCGCGGCATACAATGAAGAAGCTGCAATCGAAGAAAAATTGCGCAACTGTTTGGCGCTCGATTATCCCGCCGGCAAATTGCAATTCCTCCTCGGCTCCGATGCTTCGGAGGATCGCACGAATGAAATCGTGGCGCGCCACTCCTCTCCCCATCTCAAATTGATTGCCTTCGAGCAACGCCGTGGCAAAGCTGCGGTGCTCAATGATCTCGCCGCCTTAGCGCGCGGTGAGATTCTCGTTTTTTCCGACGCCAATACGATCTATCGCCGCGACGCCATTATGCGGTTGGTCGCACATTTTGCCGAGAAGGAAGTCGGCGGAGTGTGTGGTCGGTTGGTACTTCTTAATCAAAAAGGAGGCGCCGAGGCCGAAGGCGAGCGCATTTATTGGGACTATGAAAACTATCTCAAACACCTCGAAGGCAAAATCAAAACCGTGATCGGCGCAAACGGGGCGATTTATGCGATCCGGCGCGAGCTTTATTCCAACCTGCCGACGAACAAAGTAGTCATGGATGATTTTCTCATTCCGTTGAAGATTGTGCAAAACGGTTATGACATCGTTTACGACAAAGACGCAGTGGTGAGTGAGTTCGCTGCGCCGAGCGTTCGTATTGAATTCAAGCGCAAAGTGCGCATCGGCGCCGCAAACTTCCACGGCATTCGCGAAATTTGGCCGCTGCTCAATCCCGCGCGGGGCTTTGTCGCGCTCGGCTTGTGGTCGCACAAAATCATTCGGTGGTTCGTGCCGTTTTTTCTGCTCGCACTTTTCGGTTGCAACCTTGCGCTGCTGGGAACGCTGCTCTACAACTCTCTCTTTGCTCTGCAAATTTTCTTTTATGGCGTTGCACTCCTCGCCTGGCAATTGAATCGTCACGGCGTGCAACTGCCTGTGTTGATTTATCCCTATTACTTTGTCGCGGTCAACTTCGCGCTGTTGCTCGGTTTTTTTAAATTTCTCATGGGCACACAAAAACCGGCATGGGCGCGAACGGAACGCTGAGGCGCACATGTCAAAGCCTGTCGAGAAAACGCTGCTGTTCCTCTCCGACTTCCTCACCATCAACGCCACATTTTGGCTGTGGGCAAAACTGCGCGCCCGCGTCGGCTATTTTTCCGAACCCATGCCGGAACAACTCCTCGTTGACTCCTTGGCTCTTTTTCTCTTGTGGCTCCTTCTCTTCATCTTTTATGGCCTCTATCGCTCTTGGCACGCGCACTCGCGCGTCGATGAGTTTATCAATATCAGCAAAACCGTTTCGATCGGCGTGCTGCTGATTTTTCTCGTCACGCTCGATCTTCAGCAAGATCTGCAGCAGCCGCTCAAGCTCAGCCGCGCGATGATTCTTTCGTATTGGTTGTTGATGATTATCTTTGTCAGCCTAGGCCGGCTGGCTTTGCGCACCTTTCAACGCACGCTGTTGGAAGCGGGGCTGGGCGCGCGCAATGTGCTCATCGTCGGCTGGGGCAACAAGGCGAGAGAAATTTTTGATGAACTGAGAAAGTTGCCGGCTCTGGGTTATAATCTCGTGGGATTCATCGCCGCGGAGAAATTCCACGGCTATAAAGGCTCGCCCTGGCTGGGCGAGATTCACGCGCTCGCCGAAGTGATCACGCGCGAAGAAGCGCAAGAAGTCATTATCGCCGTGGAAAACGAAGCGCGCGAGAAAGTCATGGAAGTCGTACGGCAGTGCGAAGGCTTGCCGGTGCGGCTCAAGCTCGCGCCGAGTTTGTATGATGCGATTCTTGGGCAAGTGCGCACGCATCAAATTTACGGCTTGCCGCTCATCGAAATCATGCCCGAAAATATGCCCGCATGGGAGCGCCGCGTCAAGCGCGTGATCGATCTAGGCCTCGCGGCGTTGGCTGCGATATTTCTGTTGCCTCTTGCCGTGATTATCGTGTGCGCCATTCGCAGACGTTCCCTCTTGATCGCCGAAACAAAAATCGGCAAAGCGGAAAAGCCGTTTCGCATGTACCGCTTCCATTTGGGCGTGGTCGAAACCCTTCCCCAAAAAAGCTTTTTAAAATTCGCCTCTCGAATGGGCTGGGATAAAATGCCTCGCCTGCTGAATGTGTTGCGCGGCGATTTGAGCTTGATCGGGCCACGACCTGAGGCTCCGGAAATCGCGGCAACACGAAAACGGGACATGCCGTTTTACGCCCAACGCTGGCGGGTGAAACCCGGCTTAACCGGCTGGGCGCAAATTAAAGCCGCAAAAAACGAGGCATTGGAAAATTTACAGCGTGACTTGCAGCATGATTTTTTTTACATTGACAACATGTCGCTCCGCATGGACGTGAAGATCTTGCTGATTGCGCTCTATGATGCCATGATCGGCCGCGGAGCGGAAAAAACCTCCCAAAGCTTTTTCTTATCGGGAGCACCTTCCATTAAATAATCCGGAGCACCTCTCTTGCACGGCGCTGTGAGAATATTGGGCACCTCTTTGCTCGTTTGCCTGCTCTTTTCTTGTGCAGAACAAGGGCAATTTCCCAACTCGCCCGCAACAAACCTCTTCGATAAATTTACTACAAGCCTCATCGCCCCCAAAGCTCTGCTGCCGGCGCTGCCGACCAACGTAAAATTTTTTCCCGGGTCGCACGAGTTTTTAGTCTTGGGCAAACGCGGCGAGATTCATCATCTCGCGCTGGAAGGAACAAGTGCGCGTCTACTGGGCGCGTTCACAGTGCCGAAAGTTGCGCCGGGGCCGGAGGAGATCGGGCTTACCGGCATTGCCTTCGATCCGCAGTTCGCGGCCAATCAATTCTTTTATGTGTGCTTCGTCACCGGCGACAACAAATGGGCCCGCATTCTGCGCTATCGTTGGTCGAACAATTATGCGGAGATCGAAAACTCGCGCGTGACGGTGCTGAACGTCGATCGCTTGTTGCCCGATGAGCCGCAGCACGGCCTTTATTCGATCTGCTTTGGGCCGGATGGAAATCTATACGTTCCTATCGGAGATGCGCTGCAGCCGGAGTATGCGCAAGATCCGCAATCCCTGCTCGGCAAGTTGCTGCGCATTCGTCCACACCACGGCCCGGAAGGAGGCTATGCTATTCCGCCGGATAATCCCTATCGCAACGAAGAAAAAGTTTTGCCGGAGATCGCCGCGTTTGGCTTGCGCACACCGTTTCGCTCGCTCTGTTGGAAGGATAAAATTTATATCGCCAATGTCGGTCGAAATCGCTATGAGGAAATCGAGATGTATCAGATCGGCAGCACGGCGAACTTCGGCTGGCCGTTTTGCGAAGGCTATTGTGAGGCCGGCGGATACAATCGCCCGGTGATTACCGTGAGCCACGCCGATCCCTTCTATCAAACACAAGACCCGCAGCAGAGCGCCAGCAATCGCTTATCGATCGGCGTCGGCCTCGTTTATGAGCGCGAGGGCATTGATCCCTACGACGACCTCTTGGATGGTCGCCTGCTTTTTTTTGATGTGTTCCAGGGCTACGTTCGCGCCGCGAGGCTGCGTGCCGATGGTTACGTAGAAGAGGATCAACACATTTTTCATTTGGAGTATATTACCGCGATGGATCACGGGCCGGATGAGCATGTTTATGTGACGACGATGGTTCCTCCCCAAGTGCTGCGCGTCGAATTGAAGTAAGGTTGCACTGAAGGAGCTTGAATGTTTCTATCCGCTCCGGCATCTGAGGCATTACGCTCGCGGGTAATGCCTCAGTTACCAGTGGAAAAAGTAGCGCAGACATCTTGTCTGCAGGCAGGGATGCCCAATGGCACTAACTTTTTAAGAAAGCAATGACAGAAAAATGTCGGGCAGAAAAATTTTAACAACTTCTCGTTGCTCTATGGTGAGCATTTCTGTGATCATGCCAAGCCCTATGTTTCTGCCCTGCATTTTTCTGTCATTGCTTTTGCTCTAGCCAATTTAACCTGTTCAAGCTCGCTTAAGGTTTTAATAGTTCTGCTCCAAATCGTTTTGCCTTTTGAAAAGTTAGTGACATTGGGCAGGGATGCCTGCGCTACTCCACACGTAAGTGAGGGATTACGCTCGCGGGATACTTTTGCTTGACATTCCCGGCGTTTTTCGATATGCTTTTTTGAGTATTCAATCCAACGGCAGCTCTCAACCAGGGAGTGATGCATGAATGATCACGACAAGCTCTCACCGCCCCCAAGCGGCGAGACGCAAACGGTCTCTCTTCTTCCTCAAAAATTTTCCCGTCGCGGCTTTCT
>Ga0247727_10008217_pt1 | contig 19464 bp, 21 predicted proteins | sample WisWelCaveWW1625_FD_202498 | JGI IMG/M metagenome (GOLD analysis project Ga0247727, IMG submission 202498) | Biofilm microbial communities from Wishing Well Cave, Virginia, United States - WW16-25 | ecosystem: Environmental > Aquatic > Deep subsurface > Groundwater > Cave microbial mat | place... | reverse complement strand
AATTAGCCATCTCTCAATCTAAATTTGTGTCCTAACGGTAGCTCTCCAAATGGAGAGGGGTAGCTTAAAGCGTTCCTCTTGCACACGCTTTGTTGGGGTGAGGTTACACCAGAACTGTCATTGCCAACGGGTATCCCGCAAAGGTGCGGGACGGTTTACTCAGACTGACATTAGTTTTAAAAATGCTTGCGTAACATCGAACAAGTATCAAGGTGTATAGGACTTGAGTTGAATTTATGAGTGAGTGGCCTCCATCGCTTCTCTTCTGCGTTTGGCATCAATGGAATATTTGCCTGCCCCGAAGATCATAAATACAATCAGCCCCACCAATACAACAACAGAAATTTCAAGTTCCATGTGATTGCCAAGCGCAAAGAATCCTTTGGGATAGTTCACAAAAATTACTGCGCCAATTAAGATCGGGAGTTGGATGAGGCACACAATCCGGGTAAACAAGCCGAAGGCAATAAGCGGCCCACCAAGAATGTGAGCAAACACAATGTAATGAGCCAACGCTGCCCCTGCAAAGGCAATGTTCACCCCTGAAGTAGTCATTTCCAATTCGTCCATGTTGGTGATAAATTCCAGTCCTTTATAAGTCAGGAAAATACCCAAAGCAATTCTGAAAATATCGAGAAAACCGGGGCGGTGCGCGTTACCCCATTTTTCAACATCGGTAACAACACTCATAAAATTTGTTGGTTGGTTTACACAAAGTTTACGAAATTTTTACCGGATCTTCAAGGGCAGATATGTAATAACTTTAATGTCGTTTACGTAAGCTCACTAAACTCCTCTCCGCTGGAGAGGCAGGGTGAGGCCAATGAAAGCAGGGCTTACGTAAACGACATTGAATAACTTATACCCAAATAAAAAGTCCTGACGGTATCCGTCAGGACTTGAAATCTTCAAGGCTACTTACGATTAATATTCGTTGTTGTAACTTCTGCGGTTGAATCCGCCACCACCGCCACGGTTTCCGCCACCACCACTACGGGGAGCGTCAGTCTTAGGACGAGCTTCGTTTACCACGAGGTTCTTGCCCATAAAATCTGCACCATTTAACGTGTTGATCGCCTGACGACCGGCTGCATCATCACTCATTTCAATAAAACCGAAACCACGGCTACGCTGAGTGAACTTGTCTAAAATGATTTTGGTGGAGCTAACTTCACCATACTCTTCGAATAATCCCTTCAGTTCGTCTTCGGTTGCTTTGAACGGGATGTTTGCAACATAAATGTTCATTGTAATAAGTAATTAATAAGTGTAAAATTAAACGTGTCAAAAGTAGGTATAAAAAACGAATAATGCTGGTATTCATTGAATTGCCCAAAATTAGTCGATTTAGTAGGTTTTTGAGTTTAATACGCCCTATCCACCGTGCCTGAGCCGTATACCTTCTTTGTCGTGTTTTTTGTGTTGCCTTTATGCTTAACAGTTCCGCTGCCCAACACCAGTGCATCAATGGTATTGGTCACATTTATCTCACATCCACCTGAACCGCTTACTTTTACTTTAGCGTTATCCACGGGGCAATTAAATGCCTGGATACTTCCACTGCCACTGACTAAAGCATCAATCGAAGTAGCATATCCTTTTAACATGACTTTACCTGAACCACTCACTTCTGTTTTTAGGTAGTCGCCCTTGATATCAAGATCCATACTACCATTTCCACTCACGGATAAATTTAATGTGGGCGCGGACAATGAATTTTCAGAAATAATTTTACCCAATCCGTTCACCTGAAGTTCATTAATGTTTTTCACACTCACATAAACTTTCATGGTGGGGTTTAACTTGATATCATCAATTTTAGCCCATACACTTTTATTAGGACTATCAGGCTTTCGTTCCACATTGATCATTAATATGCCATTCTCAACAACAATTGTGGTAAGGGCATAAATCTCACTAAGCGCTTCTACAATTACTTCTTGCTTGTTGGTTTGTTTGAGGTACACAGTATAGTTGGAGTTTACATAAATCGATTTGAACTCTGACAATTCCAACGTTTTTTTCGTGACTTGTGAAAATGCGACAATTGAAAGCATGAAAATTGCGGCAGTAGATAAAATTGTTTTTTTCATAGCCTGGATATTTTAGAAAGATTGATTACCCGAAATTAATGCTTTTACAATGTATTTGGGAACGGGCTAACCCGATTTAATTGATACTTAACCCTCGTAAAGCGCACTTAATCAGCGCTTTTTTCTGAAGATCAGCTTCATAATAATAATAAAGACAATTACCCCAATGCACATGATCAGTAATACTTCCGGGGTTATTTGTTTTACAGCGTGCATGTTTAGATCAATTAAAATTTTATTCTTGCCTGAATTCGAATGTCATTTTTGGTATCGCCCTCGATGCTATCCGCTCCGGAACCTATTTCTTCCCGATCTGCATAACGTGTATGGGCAACACGAACCCAAAAACTAAATTGTTTATTGAGGGTGTATTCTGCTAACACATAGTTACGAACACCCGCCCCTGAGTAAGCCGGTAGGGAATAGGCCAACCATACATCTCGTTCGTATACATATTGCCGGTTATCATAATCTTCGGTGTCGAAGAGAGCATATCGCCCCGCTATGGTAAGTCTACCTAAATCGAAGCTTATGTCCTGAATGAGTGCCATTCCTTTTGTGGAGACTCCGCCAATTTCAAATGTGCTGAACTGGGCACGCGTTTTGAATTTCAACTTTTGAGATAAGCCGTAGTCGCAGTTGATCCAATAGTTTCGCTTGATGCCTTCTGCGGTGCTATACAAATTGACCTGTTCAGTGACCATGTTTCTGTTCTTCGATTCTTCCCGGGCCTGTACATAAGCCGTTACATTTTTTGATGGCTGATATGTAAATCGAAGAAGCCATTCATGACCTTCAGATGGCGCATAACTTCTATAGCGTAACCAGGGAAATCTAAACAAGTCTGCGTAACCGGAAGTGCTGAATCTTTTGTTCCAGGTATATTTCCACCCCCAATAAATTCCTGATTCATTTTGTGGTAAAGAACTTTCAGCGAAAGCATTCGAATATAAGCTGTAAAAATTACGCTGGTACTTACGAAAGTGTAATGCAACTTCAAACTTGGGCGTTATGCTTCCTAACATCCCAGCAGTTAGTCCGTAACCTTCTCCAAGTGTTTGAGCGGCTTCACTAAAAACTGTAATGTTGTGTAGCGTGTAATTCAAAAATGCTCCTATGTTATTTGCATTGTTACCCGCAAACGTAAATTGATTGTAGGGTTGCGGGTTTCGGTTAACCTCGATGTCAAAATCAATGGCATTGAAAATGATTCCCGCATCGAGCGAGTTTTTTCGAAAGTTTAGTATACCTCCGTAATTCTGTTCCTGTATTTGATGGCGTTTAGCAAGTTCATTTTCGTTGCGATGCAATCCGGTAGTTTGAAAGGAGGATACAAATGCCTCGTCACTATCATCTTGCACCAGGGTGGCATCACGCCAAGCCAGAGAATAAAAGGAGGATAGGTAAAACAAAGAACTCAATTCATAGGTGAACGCTGCACCCCGTTTGTAACCAGCTTCATTTACAGATGTGTATGGTAAAAACCCCAGGTTGCTTCTTCTGACGGTCATGATGGTTTCAGAACCTTTTCCATAACCAAAACTTCCACCCAGCAACAACCCTTGACCAAATTGTGTTTGGTAATCGCCTATGATCAGGTTTTTTAACTTTCCTTTGTTTTGAACTTGCGCATGAAAGGAATTGAAATCCAATCCAAATTGACGTTGAATGCTGTTCCAGGTAATTTCTTCCCCGGCATCTTTCTCGATCGTAAATCCTAAACTGAAATCTCCTGGTCGGCTTGTCCGGAAACGTATGTACATTTCATTTTCATTTCCGCGAAAACGCGTTTGATCGCTCGCATCTTCTTTAAATCCTGCTTTCGTTTCAATTGTTTTATCATACCGGACGATGAGATAATTATTCTCTTCTGTACGGATTCGTTTCCAGAGCGTACCTTGGGTTGTGGAATTATCAACCGTAACGAATGGTATTATTTTATCGATGGTCACTAAATCAAAACCAGGCACTGACTGAAGTTCATACACCGAAAGCAGGTCTCCGTTCTCTTGTTGATATTCCAGCAGACTTTGAACATGATGTTCAGATAAAAGATTGAGAAATCTAAGTTGTTCAGCATTTGCTTTGTTAAGGTTTATAGGATTTGAAAGAATCAGCGCAATATTTTCGTATAACTCCTGGTAATTCAAATCAAGGTCTTGAAACCCGAATAGCTGATCGGCCAATATTTCAAGATCAACTTCTTTTTTAGGATACTCCTGAGCACTTACAACAAGCGAAGTAAGCAAAGACAACAATCCTATCGTTATCTTCCTTCTCATTTTGAAATGAACTGATAGGCGACAGATGCCTGATGACTCAGGCTGTAGAAAGTACTATGTTGCAAGGCATAGTCGATTGTAAATTTTTTGGTTTGAAAGCCTAAACCGAAGAAGGCTGTGTTTGGATTGATGTTGTAACCCGTCCTGGCACAAAACTTATCATGGAATTTATACTCGAGTCCCATTTTCCAGGTGGGATCGTAATCAAGATCCTTTTCAATTTCCATTGCAAAAAAAACTTTATCCGTAGGTTTAAAACCTACACCTGCAACAAGTTTCGTGGGCAACTTCTCGCCCTCACTAACCGATGGCTGATTGATGTTTACAATATAGGCGCCTACCGAAATGCGTGGTGTTAGCTCGGCAATGCCACCAAGGTTTACACTCCAGGCTCCTTTACTTCCAAACCCTTCTGTACGATATTGAATGTAGTTTACCTGGCCGCCCAATGCAGCCAATCCAAACTTACTGCCAAAGCCTGCTGATAATATCTGCTCATTATACAGATCATCACCGAACCGATAAGCTCCCGCCCCTACTACACCAATTTTTAATGGCATAGCAAAAGCCATTGCAGCTCTATTAGCGCCCGCTAATGATGGATGTGCATCGTATGCAAAGGAAGCTGAAGTATTTTCGAGTTTGGCGATCCCGGCAATGTTGTTGAAGATGCCCCAGGTATCAAATAATGCGGACGAAGTGTAACCAATCCCATTGGCACGTGCCCCCATTAGTGTTGAAACACTTTGACTGAGGCCAGATACTGTTATGAAGAAAGTAAGGAAGAGACCAAGTAGTTTTCTCACGTAAAACTCTTTTCAGTTTTACAAGATAGGAAAACTAAAACTCTTTTTTGATGTGAAAGAATAGCCCGTTTTGTTTTTGGGTCGTAAAAGTATACTCGAAACGGATCACTAAATCATAGGCACTCACGAAATCAATTCCAAAACCAGCTCCGCCAATAGCTTTGTTTGTCAAAAGTGTGTTGAGAGAATTATCTGCATAGGCAGGGTAATTGTTTACGTATCCGAAATCGGTATAGGCTTTCAGGTAAATGGCGAGTGGAAAATAATTGAATTGCGGAATCGGAGAGTTCTCCACGTTCCATGATTTTGAGAAGATTTTTTTCTTAAAGGTGGTTTTATTCAGGAAAAATTGAGGCCCTTCAATAACGTATACTTCGTAACCGCGAACAAAAATTCTGTTATAGCCCATCGCACCATAGTTGTAGTAGGGAAGCTTATCAGGCGTGCTGGCATACAAAAAGGTAAGGTTGGAGAGGAAATAGTTTTTCTTTAAATCAAGAAACCCAGCAAAGCTTAAAGAACCCTCAGTTTTATTCAGGCCCTGGTTTAACCCAATACCAAATTTTTTAAGACGCAAATTGAACTGATACCCATGCAGGGAATAGGTAGTTACATCGCGGTGATCGGAAGTAAATTCGTATGTAACAGCATCAAACTCCTGCTGTTTTCTTTCACTTCCTAAGTAATTTGGATTGAGGTATTGAAGTGTGTCATCAATGTTCGCCTGGCGATACTCATATTTTAGTCGGTGTTGAATATAGAAGTTATTGCGATAGGTATATGTAATTCCAACACCTTTTGTATTTCGTAATACGTGTTCAGATTTAAAGAAATTAAGTTTATGGTTAATGGTGCTGTCGGCTACGTTTTTTGTTTCGCTGAAATCCAATTCAAAGATGAGTCCCTGTTTTTGATTTTTGTCGATGTACGGAATCCGGTATTGAAATTCAAAACGTTTTTGAAACCCAAACTGGGCGATAAGTGTTAGCGTTTGATTTCTTCCCCAAACATTATACTGATAGAGCTTCAATCCGTAGTTTACCCTACTAAAATCATGATTGTAATTTTCCCACCATTCATTGAAGTTTCTGTCTGATAGTTGAAAAATCGGTGCCGGAAAAGTATACCATCGCTCATCCACCTCGATGAGTAGATCGACCACTCCATTGGCCATGTTTAATGGCTTTAGTGTAACCGTGTTGAACAGGCGGAGATTAAATAATTTTCGCTGATCCTTTTCAAGAACAAAGACCAGATCAGCTTCATTAATGATATCTCCTTTTTTTAAAGATAACTCCCGAAGAATAATTGAGTTACGTGTAAGTTTGTTTCCAAGAATGATGACGCGGTTAACTTCCAGGTAACCTCTGGCGGAATCAGAATCAAATCCTTTATTGCGCGATGGCCGCTTTACGGTATCCGCAAGCGCGAACACGTCATGGTCAACTAATGGTTGACCTGACGAAGCAACTGAAAATAAAACACCATAAATAAATGCCAGCATCCTTACTCTCTTGAGACACGCACAGTATGTTGAGGTTTAACGCTACTGCTTAATTTGTTTTTGATATGAACGAACGAGTATGAAAACACCGAAGAGGGCTAACGGTATGCTGAGAATTTGCCCCATGTTCAGCGGCAAACTATTCTCAAAATCAACCTGATTCTCTTTTAAGAATTCATATGCGAACCGAAGACTCCAAAGAATGATCATGAAGATTCCAAAAATTCGGCCTGGTGCTAATTTCTCTTTATGATTATTCCAAATCCACAACAGGAAAGCAAAAAGTAAAATGCATGAGATGGATTCGTACAATTGTGCAGGATGACGTGGAATTGCGAAAGTGTTGATGATGGCAAAGAATTTACCGGTTTCATCCTGACTTAGTTTGTAGTCCACAGATCCTGTTTGATTGATATGTTCGCTTACATACGGGTTGTACGATAGGTATGAATTGACACGGCCTTCAGCATACTGAGCGTATTCTTCGTATGTGCTGGTGTGCCCTTGTTCAAATGCAAGAAGTATTTTCACCGGCCTGTAGCCCGCTTCATTGGAGGCAGAATCATATTGCACATAGCTGACATCCTTTACGTTTCCATCACTCTTTAACACTTCTGTTACATTTCTTGCAAAAACGACTCCCAAATCTGATTGTGTTGGTTTACCAATAATTTCGGAGTTCATGAAATTTCCGAAACGGATCAATGCTCCGGTTAACGCTACCAGAATAACAATGCGATCAAGTGTCTGAAGGTAATTCTGACCATGGTTTTTTTTACGCCCATACAACCATAATGCAAACAATATACCTACGGCAGCACCATGACTGGCAAGTCCGCCTTCCCAGATTTTTAAAATATCAATCGGATTAGATAAATATCTTTCAGGTTCATAAAAAAGAACATGACCCAGCCGAGCCCCAATAACGGTGGACACCACCATATAAATGGTTAGGGTATCCACATCTTTTTCGGGTTTACCCTCTTTTCTAAAAATATAGTATAGAATCTGCTGGCTAATTAGAAAACCTAATGCAAACAGAAGTCCGTACCAACGCAGGGTAAGTTTTGTATCTAAAAAGGGGATTGGCAAGGTAAAAATATCGGGGCTGGCATTCCAAACGATGTAGCTAAGTATATGCATAAATGGTTCAATCAAAATTTAAGGTCGCAATATAGTCGGTTCAAGGTTTAAAGTTCAAGATTTAAAGTTAAGGTGATAAAAATTTTGTATGAGATTGGGGCTTACATCGAGTCTAGCATGTCGAGTTCTTCTGCAAAGCCAGACGATAGTATGGGGAATCTGCACCAGGTACGGGGATCAACATTCAATTCATCCAGGTGGAAGGATGGGGCGAATCGCTCACGCTTCCATTGATTAGCGGACCACAGTTTGAAGAATTTTTTGATATAAATTTTTAGTTGCTTCTGATCTTTATGATTCATAAGCATTGTATTAAATACCTGTACCGGGGATTTCCGTTCGAGTATGGCATGTTGTTCAATCTCTTTCAGGATGGAATACGGCATTAAATCAGATTCGTCAGTTTGATGTCGTTCAAGTGGCCTGAGTTCGGCTGTTGGTTGAAGGGAATTAACGGCATGAAGACCTTTGTAGTTGAGTTCTTTCTCGGCCCACTTCAGCCATTGTAAAATCAATGTCTTATCAATTCCGGCAATAGGAGCCAGACTTCCACTGGTATCGCCATCCATCGTGGCGTACCCAACATCACCCTCGCTTCGGTTTGAGGTCGTGAGCAAAATTGCTTGCTTGATATTTGCCAGCATCCAAATGATGGGCGAGCGGGCGCGCGCCTGAATATTTTGTAAACTGATGTCGTCTGTTTCCCAACTCATTTTTCGTTTCAGCGCGTTCTCAATTTTTAGCGTATAGCTTTCAACTTCATCCTGAATACTCCACTGATGAAACTCCGCACCGATGGATTGAGCAAGTTGTTGTGCAGCCTGAAGAGTTGTTTCTGAAGAATTTTTAGTGGCCTGATAAGCGCAAGCGAGTAATTTGCACGTGGCAGTTACAAGGTTTTCTTTTATGTCTGAAGGATTCAAACTAACGCTCTTACAAAAAATTTCCCATCCTAAGCGTTGACTTGCCCGCTTGATCATTTCGGCAACCAAGGTAGCGCACATGGATGAATCAGCTCCACCACTCAGCGAAAGAACAAAACCTTTTGCTTTACTCTTTCTTAAGTAATCATAAAGTGCCAGTGAAGTTGCCTGGGTTAATTCTTCATTCTTTTCTTTATTGTCAGTTAGTGGCTGAGGCTTGTTGTTGGATGGCCGTTGAAAATCAAATTCGTACGAAAGAAGGTTATAAGGTTTAAATGACAACCGATTATTTTGCGCTAACAACTTACCTTCACACGCTAACAGGATGTCGCCATCATAAATCATCCGTCCAGCTTCATTACCTAAAAGATTAACGTAGAGGTAGGCACAATTGAAAGTTACAGAGCTGTCTGTTACAAGCTTTTCGCGGATTAAACTTTTGCTTAAAGCAAAATGACTGGCACTGGAGTTTAGGATTAGATTTACACCACGCTTGCTGAGATTGTACCCTGGTCTGTTCTTGATCCAGGCATCTTCACAGATTTCAAATCCGAAGGTTATGCCTTCAGTTTCGTAAATTAGGTCGCCTGCCTGAATTGTCTCGGAACCTCTCTTTAATTCAATTATTTTTTCCGGTATCCACTCTTCAAACCATCGATGTTCATAGTGAACGCCATCTTTCGCCAGGTTTTGCTTCAGTGTTATGCCAAGAATTTTTTCGTTACCAATCACGCAAACACCATTGTATGTAGTTGAATCGAAGCGGATTGGAAGCCCTGCACAAACAACAATGTTCTTGCAGTGTATTTTTATTTTCTCTAATTCTTCCCAGGCTTTAGCAGAGAGCCAATCGCTAAGAAATAAATCCTCACATCCATAACCCGTAATACATAACTCCGGAAGGCAAAGGATTTTTACTTTCTCGTTGCAAGCTTCTTCAATTGCAGCAAGGATATTTTGAGTATTGTGTGACCAGTCTAACGGAGTTTGATTGAGCGTGGCACCGGCAATTTTCAGGATGTGAGACACTGGAATTTATTTGATTGGATCAAAGTTTAACCAAACTACTTATCAGAAATAATGGATTTAAGTACAATCAAGATTTCTTTTTCTGAGATGTTTTCCTTTTCCGATTTATCGAAAATAGAGAGCAAGTAAACTATTTTCCCTGCCACATAAATGTGCTTGATTACTCTTGCTCCGCCACTTTTACCTTTTCCTTTTGAAGCAATAGCAAGTCGAATTTTATAACAATTATTGGCAAGTAATGTGCCCAGAAAGGGATCAAGTTTTAGGGATGAAATTAGAACTGAATACTCTCTTTTCAGAGAGGGATATTTCTTTACGAGTCTTTTTAGGTCACGCTCAAATTTTGGAGCAACCTCAATTTTATAGTTCATTCAAGAGTTCGTCAGCAGACTTCAATTTAATCTTGCCGCGTTTCGCGAAATTTACTTGTTCAACAGCCTCCTGTAATTCAGTAAGAAAATCATTCTTTTTCGCGGGTTTTTCTGTAAAAGGTTTAGCCTTTACAAAGGGGAAGTGCTTGAGTAACTCCAGAAAGAAAACAGCCTTTTCGTCTTTAATATCAAGAAGTATTTTCATAAAATTCGGTTAAGCAAAAGTATGAAATATCAAGATGCCGATCAATCTGATTGTTTCTCCAATCTCAGGCCCGTAACTCCTACTTCCAGCCACCAGCCTCTAACCTCTAACCTCCAACTTCCAAACTCTTAAGAATGTTCAATTTTTCACAGGTTTTAAAAGCAGCATCCTGTTCTGCTTTTTTCTTACTGTTACCATAGCCTGTGCCAATGGCTTCACTGTTAACAAATACCTGTGCGGTAAATTCCTTATGTAGCTTTCCCTTTTGCACACTTACAATTTCAAAACGTACTTCTTTGCCTTCGCGTTGGCTCCACTCAATTAATTTACTTTTAAAGTTTGAGTTAGAATTTACAAGCTCTTCCAGATTAAAATGAGGGGTAATTAATTTAGCCACCACGAATTGCTTACATTTTAAATAACCTTTGTCTAGGTACACAGCACCAACTATTGCCTCCAGCGTATTACCTAATATTACTTGTTGCAGTTGCGTGTTTTTGTGATCGAACTGAACGATGCTCCCAATTCCGATTTTACGGGCCACCAGGTTTAATGATTCACGGTTTACCAGTCTTGAACGCATTTCAGTTAAAAAGCCTTCATCTTTGTACGGAAATTTTTTGAACAAAAAGTCTGCTACCGCTGCACCCAGAATGGCATCGCCCAGGTATTCGAGCCGTTCGTTACTTTCTTTAAACCCATTACGACCTTCCTTTGCTGCAGAACTATGCAGGGTAGCCAACCGATACAACTCCAGGTTTTTAGGTGTAAACCCGGCAATGGTTTGAATAGCCGTAACAATTTTTTTATCGGGTGTCTGAGGTTTCTTCTTTGGAAGTTTCAGTAAGCGCCACACAGCCGGTTACAGGTTACCGGTTTACGGTAACTTTTTTAAAAGTATAGAAGCATTATGACCACCAAATCCGAAAGTATTGCTTAGTGCAATATTCACCTCGCGCTTTTGTGCTTTGTTGAAAGTAAGATTCAATCTTGGATCGAGACCTTCGTCATCGGTAAAGTGATTGATGGTAGGAGGGATGATCGATTCATTAATAGCGAGGATACAGGCTATCGCTTCAATAGCTCCTGCGGCACCAAGCAAATGGCCTGTCATGGATTTGGTAGAACTGATGTTCATCTTATACGCATGATCGCCAAATACTTTTTGGATCGCCTTAATTTCTCCGATGTCACCGAGTGGAGTTGAGGTACCATGGGTGTTGACATAATCAACTTCCTCGGGTTTTATCTCAGCCTCTTCCAAGGCGTTGTACATCACTTGTGTAATGCCTGCGCCTTCGGGATGCGGTGCTGTGATATGGTATGCATCAGCCGACATGCCGCCACCAATTACCTCTGCATAAATTTTTGCTCCGCGTTTTTTTGCATGCTCGTATTCCTCAAGAATGAGGGCGCCAGCTCCTTCGCCTAACACAAAACCATCGCGGTCTTTGTCGTACGGTCTGGATGCTGTTTCAGGTGAATCGTTACGTTCCGAGAGAGCCCGCATGGCATTGAACCCGCCAATCCCAGCCTCAACAACGGCTGATTCTGATCCTCCGCACACAATAATGTCAGCCTTTCCTAAGCGGATGTAGGTGAATGCATCATAGATAGCATTGGTAGAAGACGCACAAGCCGAAACAGTGGCAAAGTTAGGGCCGCGAAATCCGTATTTGATAGAGATATGCCCTGCACTCAGGTCAGGGATCATTTTAGGAATGAAGAAAGGGTTGAAGCGTGGTGTACCATCGCCTTTGGCATAGGTCTTTACTTCTTCCTGAAAAGTTAATAACCCCCCGATACCAGATCCCCAAATCACACCTGCGCGGTTAGGGTCAAGGTCTGTCAGCGGGAGGTTTGCATCCTTAACAGCTTCATCGGCTACCACAACAGCAAACTGAGCGAAAGGATCCATCTTGCGGGCCTCCTTGCGGTCCATAAAGTTGCCGATCTCGAAGTTTTTCAACTCGCAGGCAAACTTTGTTTTAAAAAGCGTAGCGTCAAACTTGGTGATCGGTGCCGCACCACTTACGCCATTCTTCAATCCTTCCCAGTATTCCGGGTAGGTATTGCCGATGGGGGTGAGTGCACCAAGCCCTGTAACTACTACACGCTTTAAAACCATGCTTCAGTAGATCGATGAGAAAAAGAAAATATTGTAGGAGATTATTTCTTTACATTTTGCTCCAGGTACGAAATGGCCTGGCCAACAGTAGAGATGTTTTCAGCCTGATCGTCAGGAATAGAAAGGTTGAATTCCTTCTCAAACTCCATAATTAACTCTACGGTATCCAAAGAGTCAGCGCCAAGGTCGTTAGTAAAGCTTGCTTCAGGAGTAACTTCAGATTCTTCCACACCGAGTTTGTCGATGATGATCTGTTTTACTTTTTGTGCGATTTCAGACATGTTTTTACAGTTTTAGTATTTAAAAATCAGTGCAAAGAAAGATATTTCATGCAATATTGTCAAACCTTTTTTAATCTTGGTGCCGTGAGCCAAAATCCTTGTAATTGGGGTTGGAAATGAAGAAAAGCAAACTCGTTATCGACTATGAATATGATTTTGAGTTGATCGGTATTCGGTCTGCTGCCAAGGGTTACAAATTGGCCTGGGAAATTAACAACAAGCTGGGGATTCATCTTATTCGCCAGCCCGATCTTACGGTAGGCTTCAAAAAAGGTGAGGAAAAAAAATTTTCTTTTTATGCTCATGAAACGCGTCTCAATCGATTGAAATTATTCAAAAACAAACCGGTTGATGCCGACACCGGAAAGTATTTCCTGATCCCTGAATTTCATCACTTTGATTTTATAATTTTGATTCAAATGGATGACTCGAAACAACACGATACTTTCCTACTGCAACTCAAACAAATACCCTCCATTGAGTTGACAGCGCGTATACCGCTGGAAGGATTAAAGTCTAAATCAAATTTTATTTTCTAATAGAATATTATCTACCTGTATGATTGAAAAAGTTTCTTACAACAAAACAAAAATTATTGCCACGGTTGGCCCTGCTTCAAGTTCAAAAGACATGCTTCGCACTTTAGTGAAAGAGGGGGTGGATGTATTCAGGTTAAATTTTTCACATGGTACGCATAGCGATCACCAACAGGTTATAGAAAATGTGCGAGCGATCAACAAAGAAATGAGTAGTACGGTTGCTCTTTTGCTTGACCTCCAAGGCCCAAAAATCCGTGTACAGGAAATGAAACCCGATGTAGTACTTGAGCGTGGCCAGACGTTTATAATCACTACACGGGAGCTCGTTGGGAATAATGAAGTAGCAAGCACTTCCTACAAAAATTTACCAAACGATGTGAAGCCGGGTAATGTTATTTTGATTGATGACGGTAAGATTGAATTGAAAGTAACAGAGGTCAGGGATATTGATGTGGTTACAGAAGTTGTATATGGTGGTCCATTGAAAACTAAGAAAGGTATTAACCTGCCGAATTCAAAAGTAACAGCTCCATCGCTTACTGAAAAAGATTTGATAGACCTTGAGTTCGGACTAAAAAATAATATTGATTGGATTGCTCTCTCGTTTGTGCGTAAGGCATCTGATATTTTATCATTACGAAAAATTATTGATGACTATAAGTCTACGTCACGAATTGTAGCAAAGATTGAAAAGCCGGAAGCACTCAGTAATATTGATGATATCATTGCTGCTACCGATGCCGTGATGGTTGCCCGTGGTGATTTGGGCGTTGAAATTTGGATGGAAGAAGTTCCGATGGTTCAAAAAATGCTGGTGGAGAAATGTAACAAAGCGGCTAAGCCTGTAATCGTTGCTACCCAGATGATGGAGAGCATGATTGAAAACCCACGTCCAACAAGGGCAGAGACAAACGATGTTGCCAATGCGGTAATGGATGGTGCCGATGCGGTGATGCTTTCTGCCGAAACTGCAGCAGGCAAATACCCCATTGAGGTAATCCGAAGCATGGTTCGAACGATCAGTTCGGTTGAGAAGAATCAAAAGATGTATTATCATTTTCGGGATCTGGATCCCAATTCCCCTATCTATATTCACGACAGCCTGGTGCAGGCTGCCTGCAAGCTTGCAAAAGATGTTGGCGCAAAGGCTATTGTAGGAATGACGTCTTCTGGTTATACAGCCTTCAAGTCATCTTCGTACAGACCCAATACCAATATTTTTGTATTTACAAGTAATAAATCGCTGCTTACTGCCATTAACCTGGTATGGGGTGCCCGTGCCTATTACTACGATAAGATTAACTCTACGGATGAGACCATTGCGGATGTGGAGGCACTGTTAAAATCAGAAGGCCATGTTCAGCCTGGGGATGTTTTCATCACGCTGGCAAGCATGCCGATTCAGGATCGCCAGCGGACTAATACGCTGAAGATTAATGTGGTGAAGTAGATTTTTGGATAGGCTTAATATCACCAGCATGCTTTGTATTATATTCCTGAATATACTTCATAAATGTATTGCTTTTTGATTTCTCCTTTTCAAACCTGTTCAATAGATCGGAATCTTTTTCGAGTAAGGTTCTCATGAATCTTTTTGAGAGCTTGTAAATTTGCCCGTTATTAATGCTCATAATGTATTCGAACTTGTAGGATGTTGTAAGCAAGTCTTGAGAGTAATCTGTGGATGAAGAATAAGCCTTGGAATAACAATAACGGCCAATAACCTCAATGGGGTAAATCTTGGGGTTTTGAGAAAGAACAGATTGGTTGGTGTAGATATAGACTGTATCCTTTATACATGCTCCCCAGAACTTTTCCGGGAAGTTTTCAAACTGCCGGGTTGAATCGTTGAAGAGTTTAATGTGAAAAGCGGCTGCCTGCAAATTGCCCTTAACGGAAGGTGAGTTTGTTCTGAATTCGGTAAAGGATTTATATATTCCTTCTATCTTTTTTGGCGCATTGGCAATGTCCTTTTCCAAAGGATACTGGGGCAAAAGCATTTGTAAATAGTAATGCAAAAATAAGAGGTAAAAATATTTTCATGATGAAATAAATTACAAATCATTTACCCTATTGGTTCAACTAAAATAACATTTTCACGCTCCACGACTACAGCACCCACGGGATCGCCTTTACGTTTACGCACATATTTTTTGGGTGTATATGCAACTGGGCAAAGTGAGTCGGTCTTTCTTTTCGAGTTGAAGGCGGCCAATTGTGCAGCACGGTCAATAACATCTTTGGGAAATTTTTTACCTGCCTGGTATTTGATCACAACGTGTGAACCTGCCACATCTTTCGCGTGCAGCCAGAGGTCTTCTTTAAAAGTGTACTTTAATGTAAGGGTATCATTGTGCTGGGCGGTTTTGCCAATCCAGATTTTAAAACCACTGTACTCTACTTCATGATAGGGAAGAGGTTTTTCTTTTTTGTCCGCTTCCTGTTTTAATCCTAACGCATCAATAAAATTGCGAAGGCTTTTTAGATCCTCAATTTTCTCGAGAGAACTTATTTTATCCTGCAAGTCTGCAATTTCTTTTTGCTTTGAAGCAATTCCTTCTGTAAGTTTTTGTATTTCAATCTGTTGATTCTTTGATTTCCTGTAAAAAATCTCGGCATTTAGTTGCGCTGTTAGCTCTTTTTTCAATTTTATTTCTATGGGCTTGCCATCGTAAAAATTTTCGAGCGTTACTTTTTCGTTACCAGCTTTAATTTGATGAAGATTGGCCATTAGTACATCAGCCCAGATTTTATAGTGCGTGTCTTTCTCAATCTCTTTCTTTTTCTGACTTGCCTTTACGAGGTAGTTTAAACTGCCGTGGAGTTTTGCTGTTAGTTTGGAGAGTGCTTCTCTCTTTTCCTGTAAAAAGGAAAAGGTTCTGGTATATTGATGAAAGAATTCATTGATTGCCTGAATAGGGTCTTTGAATTGCTTCTGGATATTCCCATCCGGGAAGAGAGATAAAAGAAGCTTAGCATCTACTTCTGTAATGTAGTAGATTGGTTTTTTTAAATAAGCGGTGAGGCCCTGAACGGCCTGCCATTTTTCTACTTGTGATTTTTCTTCAAAATTATTTCGGTTTAAGAAACTCCAAAAAGCCTTTCCGAATGTGAAGTATAATTGCTTTAAATCATAAGCGTGGTTTTCAAAGGCTTCGTAACTCCAGTCAATCGTGCGATGGAGTTCATTCAAGTTGATTTCTGAATCTGCAATTAAATGATTGCGAAAGAGCGCAACAGATTTTTCATTCCGGAACAGCACCAGGTTAGCCCGGTTTCCATGCATTTTAAACAACATCTTGTAGCTATTTGAAAATTCAATCGCGAAACTTCTTTCGTTTGTAAACTGTATTATTTTTTCTACCCTCTGCCCGATGAGTGATTCAAATAGATCCACACTGTTTTTTCGGGCACGACTAAACTCATCCGGAAACGACAGACAACAAAAGCCTGATTGCAAACTTGCCTTAATAACGAAGGGTTGGGCAGTTGTTTCAAAACGGATGATCAACTCATCTTTGTTCTGACTAAAGCATTCGGATACCACTGTGCCTGCAATACGTTTCTCTAGCTCCAATGATAGCTGACGTAAAAAATAATAGTTGTTGTGCAATTTTGTTAATAGGTTATTTGTGCAATTGTCTGAACCAGGATTTGCAAGATTTAAGGATTGGCAAGATGAAAGAAAATCATGTAAATCCTTAAATCCAAAAAATCCTGGTTCAGACAATCTTAAAATTAGCTATTAACAGATACCTGAAGTCCGTCTACAGCTAATGAAATATTCTCAGGTAACTCCTTACTTACCTCTGCATGCAATCCCATTTTGTGGCTGATATGTGTGAAGTAAGCTTTCCCGGGGTTTATTTTCTTAACAATGTCTATGGCTTCGTTAAGATTGAAATGTGAAATATGGTGTTCGCGTTGTAATGCATTAATGACTAACACCTTTGTGTCTTTCAATTTTTCGTATGTGGCATCGGGAATGAAATTAGCATCGGTAATGTAGCTGAAGTCACCAACCCTAAATCCCAGCACTGGTAATTTTAAGTGAAGAATAGGTAAGGGTGTAATACTGATGTTGTTGATAGTGAATGTATTTTCAGTGATCGTGCGGAGGTCCAGGCGAGGAAGCCCGGGGTAATTATCAGGGCCGAAGATATATGCAAAATCAGTCATGATCTGATTAAGTGTTTCGGTTGTACCGTACACCGGCATGTTCATACTTTGAAGAAAATTATAGGCGCGCACATCGTCAAGCCCTGCGGTGTGATCGCGGTGGGCGTGTGTTAGAATAACCGCATCAAGTTTGCTAATGTTTTCGCGCAACATCTGTTGTCGGAAATCCGGCCCGGTGTCAATCACCATGCTTTGCCCATCAATGTCAAGATGAACTGAACTGCGGAGCCGCTTGTCACGGTAGTCGAGCGAACAGCACACTTCGCACGAGCAACCTATCACGGGCACACCCTGGGAAGTACCAGTGCCTAAAAATGTAACTTTCAAACCGGAATCAGAATTTAAAGGTTTGGTTCAACAATGAGGAGTTCAGCTTACCCTTTTCATTTCTAAATTCTTTGAACCGTTCTTTTATAAGCTGAAAGCCTATCGCTGCTTTCGTTTCAGGATCAATTACCCAATATTCCTTTACACCCGATTGTTCGTACACCTTTTTCTTTTTAACAAGGTCAAAATTCTTTGTTCCGGGCGACAACACTTCAATCACTAAGTCGGGCGCGCCATAAATCCCGTCTTTTTTCAGTATCGAAATGTTCTCGTTCGAAATAAATACCAAGTCGGGCTGGTAGGCATTTTTTGTATTGAGGTAAACATCAACCGGTGAGACGTATACCTTACCTGATTTTCTTTTTGTAACATATTGAAAAATATGGCTTCCAAGTGTGATGATAATGTCCTGGTGGTCAAGGGTTGGGGCGGGTGACATATACAAAAGCTCATTAATGATTTCTGCACGCGTTCCTTCCGGCAGCATTCTGTACACTTCCATCAGGGTGCGGGGCGGTTGTTGTACTACGTTCATCATTCCCCAAGTTACAAATAACCCGGACTGGATAAAAGTCTATTATGACTTAAGCTCAGCCTGGGTGAGTTCTTCATAGAGCCTCAGGCTCCTTTCCGTAAACTTGGTGGTATCCAACGCGATTATTTTCAGGATATCCAGCAGGGCATTGATTTTACCTTCCGTGGTATAGAACTTATTCACAATCATGATCTTCTGTTCTTTCAGTAAGCAATATCCCGATTTAAAGTTGCCCTTTTCATACCGAAGCATGTAGTCCGATTCTGAAATGAGATCTTCTAGTTTGGTTAGGAAACCGGTAGTGTATTTAATCATAGTCATCAGTCCGTCAACGGGCGCAAGATACTTTAATTTACGATTTACGATTTACGATTTGTGATTTTTCTTTGAAGGCTTCAATCGCAAATCGTTACCTCTTAAATCGTATTTTTGTTGAATGGATTTTTCCCTGAAAAAGTTAATTGTACTTGTGGGGCCCACAGCTGTGGGGAAAACGGGTGTTGCTATTTCGGTGGCCAAGCATTTTAAGACTGAAATAATTTCAGCCGATTCGCGTCAGATTTACAGAGAGTTAGCCATTGGAACCGCAAAGCCATCGGAAGTAGAATTACAGCAAGTTCGGCATCACTTTATTAATAGTCATTCCATTCATGATGAATATGACGCAGCTCAATTTGCGGAGGAAGCGTTGCCATTGATTTATAAACTTTTTGAAGAACATGGTTATCTAGTGGTCTGTGGCGGATCAGGTTTGTATATCAAAGCCTTGCTGGAGGGGTTCGATAATATACCTGAAGTAGCAGACGAAGTACGCGATCAATTAATTGAAGAGTTTGAAGATAAGGGCTTGTTGTGGTTGCAAAACAAAATGCGAGAACTTGATCCTGATCACTTTCAAAAGATCGATCAGAAAAACCCGGTTCGGTTGATGAGAGCATTGGAGATAAAGATGTCAACCGGAAAATCCATTTCCTCCTTTCAAACCTTGGCGAAAAGAGAACATCCATTTAAGACTGTGAAGATTGGCTTAGAGCTTGACCGTGCGGAACTTTATAAACGAATCGATGAGCGGATGGACAACATGATTAAACTCGGCTTGTTTGAAGAAGCATGCCAATT
>Ga0247727_10008216_pt1 | contig 19464 bp, 19 predicted proteins | sample WisWelCaveWW1625_FD_202498 | JGI IMG/M metagenome (GOLD analysis project Ga0247727, IMG submission 202498) | Biofilm microbial communities from Wishing Well Cave, Virginia, United States - WW16-25 | ecosystem: Environmental > Aquatic > Deep subsurface > Groundwater > Cave microbial mat | place... | reverse complement strand
GGAGCGGCCGCGAGTGCTTCGCCCTCGCGGCGGCGGGTTGGCGCGTCGTGGGTGTGGACTTCGCCCCCGCCATGGTGGAGCTCGCGCGCCGCGAGGCGGCGCGGCGCGGCCTGACCGTGGAGTTCTGTCTGGCGGACCTTCGCCGGCACGACGAGCCGCGGGGTAGTCTGGCGGCCGTGTTCTTCACGTACGACGTGTACAGCTTTCTTCCCACACCGACCGACCGCGCCGACCTGCTTCGCCGGATGTTCCAGTGGCTCGTCGCGGACGGAGTCGTGTTCCTCTCTGCGCGCCGCGTGAGGTCGGCCTGGGACCGGGTGTGCCTCTCGGTCCAGTGGGTGGCCCGGAGGCGACCCCGCACGACCTGGGGCTCGAGCCACACCCGCTGGCTCACGATGGACGGAACGCTCCGCCGATCGTTCATCCACGTCTTCACGGAACGGACACTCCGCCGGGAGCTGGACGGGACCGGCGGGACGCCCGAGAATTGGGAAGGAGGCCACCTGCTCGTCCGCCGGAGCGCCGGCGCAGGAGGGTAGACCCACGTGAGCACGGACCAGCGAACTTCCCGCGGGGGCGCCTACCCCATGCGGACAGGCTCGCCACCGCCCATGGAATTTTTCGACGCCGCACGCCCCGCGGCCGGGACCCGGGGCGTACGTGTCCAGCTGGACAGGATCCGGATCGACCTCGCGGGGCTAGACGAACGGAGAGCGGAGGAGCTGCTTCAACGCTACGCCCCCTACTCCCTCGACGCGCCCTCCCACGAGGCGGGAGCCCTTCGCATCGAGGTAGGGCTCGAGGACCGCGACTACTTCATCGACCCGCCCGCGCGGCCGGAGTTCAACCCGGTCTTCCTCGCGGTGGACGGCGACCGGATCCGATACCTCGGCTACAAGATCGCCGGATGGTTCGACTCCCGTGGCGACGCGGGGCAGCTTCTCCTCGCACGGGGATGCTACGAGCCGGACTTGCGCGCGTTCGAGAACTACGTGCGAGCAGCGGTCGCCTGGCGCGCGGCCACCCTGGGAGGCGCCTTGATCCACGCCGCCAGCGCCGTCCGACACGGGAGGGCCTACCTCTTCTACGGGGAGTCCGGGGCCGGGAAGTCGACCCTCGCCGCCTCCACGCGTCGCGCCACGATCGTGAGCGACGACCTCTCCCTGGTGCTTCCGGACGAGGGGGGCCGGCTCTCTCTCGTCGGAACCCCTTTCCGCGGGACCTACGAGGAAGGCGCTCCCGTCCAGGGAATCTTCCCGCTCGCCGCGGGTTTCCGGCTCGTCCAGGCCGCCCTGCCCGAGGTGCGGTCCGTCTCCCGGACGCGGGCCATGGCCGAGCTCGTGGGGAACCTCCCCTTCGTGGCGGAGGCGTTCGGGCGGCGGAGGGACCTCATGGACGGGATCGAGAAGGCATTCGCGCCGATCCCGCTCGCCCATCTCCACTTTCTGAAGGACGACTCCTACTGGGACGCGATCGACCGCGCGGGGCTGTGAGGAGAGATCAGGCCTCGCCGGGGAGAAGACTCTCGAGGAGCGGAAGGAAGGAGGAATCCCGGGCGAAGACGAGTGTCCGCGTCGGGACCTCCGAGAGGAGCCGATCGATCACCAGGCCGGGACGCGGATCCGATTCCAGGTCTTTCGGCACGTAGAGGAAATTGGCGGTGAGACTGGCCCGGGCCCTCAGCGAGCCGACCGGATCGAGGCGAGCCGCGCTCCCCCAGCCCGGAAGCAGGATCCCCGCGAGGGGCCAGCGGCCGGGCCCAAGCGAGCCCCAGCGGTCGTGGCGGAACGGCACGCTCAACGCCACCGGACGCTTCGCGGTGTCATCGATGAAGATGACGTCCTCGCTGAGCATGCGGGCGCCCGCGGATTTCCCCTGCCCCGCCCAGGTGCTCTTCCCGGACCCGGAGGGTCCCACGAGAATGAAGGCATGTCCTCGATGCACGAGGCCGGCGGCGTGGAGCGCGGCGCCGCCTCGCGACGGCAGACGCCAACCCAGGGCCGCGCTCGCCAGGTTGATGAAGGCGCAGAGCTGGACGTTCGTCGGCGCGGGAGCGAGCCGCGCCGCCGCCGCGCCGACCGCATCCACGCGCACCTCTCCCTCGGGGATGCGGTAGGAGGCAGCGGTTGCTTCGAACGTGCTCTCGAACGTCTCCGCGAAGGCCGTCCCCGCGTGAGCCGGGTCACCCGCGACCCGCACCGTGATGTCGAGGAACGGCTCCGAGCGATCCTCCCGGCGGAAGGAGGACCACTCCTCAACCAGGGCTTCGGCCTGGGGCCCCGACAGCCCCGTGACCCGGAGCGGGATCCCCGAGAGGTCGAAGTGAAGCTCCTCCAGGGTTTCCGTGGGCACGATCGCATCCTCCCGCGCACGCGCAGTGTAGCCCAGGATCGCGAGAGGGCCTGTGGTCCGATCCTCGTCCTTTGGCTACACTGGCGCGGAGGTTGATCATGGCCCTCGACCCGCGCCAGAAAGATCTGTGGCTCCGCGAGTTCCGGCTGAACGGCTTTGTCGTGCTCCGGAACTTCCTTCCCATCGAGCTCGTGCGCGACATGCACGACCAGCTCCTGCCCCTGGTGAGGGGCGAGTACGAGCGCGCCCTGAAGGGTGAGGCCCAGACCCTTCGCGGTCCCGGCCGGCTGTCCGTGGACGTGGGCCGCTTTGCGGACCTCCTGGGAGGTCCCCTCGCGGACGAGCGCTACCGGCACAACCCGATCGTCCTGGAGCTGGTGGAGTCGATCCTCGGCCCTCCCTCCACCTGGGGCCGCGGCTGGACGCGCGTCGAGTGCGTCTTCAAGGGGTCCGCGTACATGGGGTTCCACTCCGACCAGGTCCCAGACGAGACCCCGGACCCTCATGCGGCCAATCGCACGGTCCGGGTCACCTACAACATCCCGCTGGTGGACTTCACCTGGGCCAACGGCGCCACCGAGTTCATTCCGGGCTCCCACTCCCAGCCACGCGCGTTCCTGACGAGCGGGATCGAGGAGATCGCGAACCTCTACCCGGTGCGCCCTGTGCTGCGTTGCGGCGACGCGCTCGTCCGGGACGGAAACACGTTCCACCGCGGCACCCCGAACCTCACGGACGAGCCGCGGGCCATGCTGGATCAGACCTACCGGACGGCGAAGGCCGGGAAGTAGACGGAACCCTACGCGGCCTTCAGGTCGGACGTGCACTGAGGACAGCGGCTGGCCTCTGTCGGGATCGAGGAGACGCAGTAGGGGCACGGCTTCGTCGTCGGGGCCGGGACCTCCGCCTGGCGCTTGATCCGGTTCATCCCCCGCACCACCAGGAAGATGGCGAACGCGACGATCACGAAGTCGATCACGGCGTTCAGGAACACGCCGACGTTGATCGTCGCCGCTCCCGCCGCCTTCGCCCCGGCGAGGGTGGTGTACGACTTGTCCCCCAGGGTGATGAACAGATTGGAGAAATCCAGGCTCCCGATGAGCATCCCGATGGGCGGCATCAGGACGTCGTTGGTGAGGCTCGAGACGATCTTGCCGAACGCGGCGCCGAGGATGATCCCCACCGCCATGTCCATGACGTTTCCGCGCATCGCGAACTCTTTGAACTCCTTGAGCATCGACCTCTCCTCCCGTCTGGCGTTCACGAAGATTCCGACCTACCACTCAGGAAAGCCGCGCCTGCCGCAGGATCTCCCGCAGCTTGGGGCGCGCTCCGGTGAGCATGATCCCCACCCGGAACAATCGCGCCCCCAGCCGGATCGCGATCCAGATGCTCGCCAGGAGGACGATCACGGACCCCGCGATCTCCCACCACGCGATCCCGGCCGGATCGAGGCTCAGGCGGAAGATGACGATCGTCGGCGCGGAAAACGGGATCCACGTCATCACGCGCCCGAGCAGGCCGTGTGGTTCTTCGATGAGGGACTCGAGCATGACGAGGGGGATGCTCGCGAGGAGCGACCAGGCCATCCCCCACTGCTGGGTCTCTCTCTGGTTCGATCCGATCGACCCGGTCCCGAGCATGAGGCTTCCGAAGAAGAAGTACGCCAGCGGAAAGAAGAAGACCGCCGCGGCCATCCCCGCCCAGGGGGGCTCGACACCCATCATGGCCAGCATCCCCGTGAACCCCACGCCCGTCACGGCCACCATGCCGAACCACACCGTCATCTGGATCGTGCCCGCGGCCCCCAGCCCAACGAGCTTTCCGATCAGGATCTCGTCAGCGCTCGCCGAGGAGAGGAGCACCTCGACCACCTTGTTCTCCTTCTCGACCCCCGTGGCCTGGAGGAGCCCTCCCGCGCTCATCAGGATCGACACGAGGAGGAGCACCGCGAAGCCGAGCGGCACGACGACCCGCACCACCCTGCCGGCGCCCTTCGTCGGCGTGACCTCCCCCGTCGCGGCCACCACCCACTCCTTCATCTCCGAGACGGGCTCGCGGATCCGAGCGGCCACGTCATCGGGGAGCGTGCCGCGGACCAGGCGATCCAGGAGAAGCCGCCCCAGCACGCGCCGCGCCTCGCCGCCCCTCAGGCCTCCGGTTTTCGGGGAGTACCTCTCGACGTGGCCGGTGCGGAGGTATTCCTCGGGGATCTTGAAGTAGCCACGGATCTCTCCCTGGAGCAGCGCGGCGCGGGCCGGCTCGTCGGAGGGAAACGGGCGGAGCACGAGGTTCTGCAGCCAGGCCAGAGGTCGCTCGAGGATCTCCTGCTGCCCTGCGGCGGCGAGCGCCGCGCGCACCTCGGGCGGGATCTCCGCGGGGGAAACCGTCACCTCCTCGCTCAGCCCCAGAATCCCCGCCTCGTCCACGATCCCGTACACGGACACCTTCTTCTCGCTCCTCGCCTCCAGGTAGATCGGGATCGAGACGAGCCCGGCGTAGAGCCCCAGAAAAACCGGCATGCCGAACGTCGTGATCAGCCAGCCCTTGCTCCGCACGACAGAGAGGAACTCGAAGACGCCCACCGCCTTGACCTTGCGACCCCGCGTCATGCTCGGGCCTCCTGCACGACGCGGACGAAGATCTCCTCCATCGGCGCGAGGATCTTCTCGAAGCGGTCGACCTGGGCACCGCTCCGGACGAGATCGGCCAGGAGATCTCCGGGCTCGGTGCCGTCCCTGAGCCGGATCCTCCAGGTCGAATCCCCTTCCTCCTGCGCGCTCGCGGCGCCGGGGAGGGGCGGCAAGGCTCCCAGGACCCTGACCCGCACCTCGGGGAGCGAATACCGGCGCCTCACCTCGGCGACCTCGCCGTACACCCTGAGGCTTCCCTGGTGGATGAGCGCCACCCGGTCGCACAGCGCCTCGACCTGGTTCATCTGGTGGGTGGAGAGGATCGTGCTCTTGCCGCGGCTCCGGCGCTCCTCGATCAGATTCTCCACGAGTCGAACGTTCACCGGGTCGAGGCCCGAGAACGGCTCGTCCAGGACGCACAGCTCCGGGTCGGGGAGGAGCGTGGCGGCGATCTGCACCTTCTGACTCATCCCCTTGCTCAGCCGCTCCACCCGCCAGGAGGCCACCTCCGCGAGACCCACGCGCTCGAGCCACTCGCGGGAGCGGCGGCGAGCCTCGGCGCGGTCGAGCCCCTTCAAGGTCCCGAAGTAGGTCATGACGTTGATGACGGACTGCTTCAGGTAGAGCCCCCGCTCCTCGGGCAGATAGCCCAGCCGATCCAGATGGTCGCGGCTCAGGGGCCCGCCGAACAGGGTGATCGATCCCGCGTCGGCGCGGATGATGTCCATGAGGATTCGGATGAGAGTCGTCTTGCCGGCCCCGTTGGGTCCCAGGAGACCGAGAATTTCGCCCGGGCGCACCTCGAAGGAAACGCCGCACAGGGCCGCGGTCTCGCCGTAGCTCTTGTGGATATCCTGGAAGATGAGGAGGCTCATGGTCTCAGATGAACAGGCTCGTGCGGGACCTGAGCGAGTCGGCGAGAAAGCTCGCCACGCCTCCGCACTCCAGACCCTCCTCTAGCTCCGAGGGGTGGATCCCCATCACGTCCCGGGACATCTCGCAGGCAATCATCCGGACGCCCAGGTCCCGTGCGAGGGAGATCAAGTTCTCGAGGGACGTGACGTTTCTCTGCTTCATCATGGTGCGGAGCATCTTCGCCCCCGCCCCGAAATAATTCATCCTGGACACGGGCAGATGCTCGCTCGAACCCGGAGACATGATCGCCATCATCTTCTGGAAGAAGGTCTTCCCCTGGAGCTCGGTCGATTTCCTGAGGACCGACAGTCCCCAGAACGTGAAGAACATGCTCACCTTCTGCCCCATCGCCGCCGCCCCCGTGGCGATCACGAACGCGGCCAGGACCCGGTCCAGATCCCCCGAGAACACGACGAGGGCCACGCGGTCCTCGGGCGTCCGGTCGACGAGCTCGGCGAGCCGCGCTTCCAGGGCGCGCACCTTCTCCTCGAGGACCTGCACCCGGGCCGACTCCGGGATCGATCCCGTCAGGGCACCGCTTTCCATACCCTCCCCCTACTCCGTCTTCCTGACGAAATGAACGTAGACGCTCCCCGCGTCGGTGGTCTCGGTTTCCTGGGCCAGAAGCTCGACGCCCTTGGCCACGTTGGCCCAGCCCTTGAAATCCGCGACGGAGCCGCGATCGGTGGCCAGGATTTTCAGCACCTGACCCGGAGCGAGATGTGCGATCTCCTTCCGTGCGTTCACGAGCGGCATGGGGCAGCTCTGTCCCCGGGCGTCCAGCAGCCGGTCGAAGCTCTGACTCATGGTGCTCCTCCCTCGGGAGAGTCGTACGCCTGCGCCAGGGCGCAGACGTTCTTCCCCAGCTCGAGCGCCCAGGCGTCGTCCTCCGCGGGCGCGAGCAATCCCGCGTTGACCCGCTTGATGTCCGCGTATTCCGGAATGAACCGGGGAAGGCTCTCGAGAAGGTAGCGGACGAACCCGCCCTCGCTCTCCCTCTGGAGCGCGAGCAACCCGTCGTTCGTCCGCTTCAGGTCGTCGAGGGGCGCGGCGAAGAGTCCGTCGTCGCCCGCCTCGTCGAGACCGCTGAAGTGTCCCGGCAGGACGGTGATTCCTCCCGGGAGATCGATGAGCTTCCGCAGCGACCGCGCGTGCAGGAGCGCCCATGCCTCGGCCTTGCCTCCGAGGTCGGGCCGCGCGATCGAGCGGATGAAGATGCTGTCGCCCGCGAATAGAAACCGATCGTCGAGCCGGAACGCCACGAGGCCGAGGGTGTGGCCCGGAATGTGAACAGCCGTCAGCTCGTGCCGTCCTACCCGGAAGACCTGACCGTCCCTGAGGGGCTCGAAAGGAATCGTCGCGGGGAGCATGTCCATCGGATGGATCGCATCGTAGGGATGGAGATGGTACGAGGCGCCGGTGGCGGCGGCGAGCGCAGGGCCTCCGCTGATGTGGTCCGCGTGGCCGTGAGTGTCGATCACCGCCTGGACGACGAGCCCCTTCGCGCGAGCGAGGCCGAGAACCGGGTCGAGATGACGCAGGGGATCGATCACGATCGCCCGGCCCTCGCTGGCCACGACGTGGCTCAGGCACCCGCGCGCGGGACGGCCGACCTGGTAGACGGCGAGATCGTCCGTCTCCACGACCGCGCGTGCCGCATAGTGGCCGCCCCAGGACTTCATGCCACCTTCCAGGTTCGCGCACGCGTAGCCGAGCCTCCTCAAACCGCGGGCCACGTACTCGGACGTATCCCCCTTGGCGCAGACGGCGAGCACGGTGCGGTCCCTGGGAATCGTTCCTTCGAGCTCCCGCTCGGCGTAGGCCACGACCGAGTCCACCATGTCGTCCTTGCCGCCCATCTCGAGCATCTCGAAGTAGGGAACGTTCACGGCGAGGAGCGGAGCGCGTCCCTCGAGCCGGAAGGCGGCGAACTCGTCCCGGTTCCGCACGTCGAGAATGAAGAGATCCGCGCGCCGCTCGAGTTTCTCGAGGAGGTCCCGCGCGGTCCAGGCCGTTGGTGCCGACGGGTTTGCCATGGCTTCGGGTCCGCGGCGAGGAGTATATCGCAGCAACTGGACGAACCTCGAATTTCAGGGGTTGACATCATGATGCCTTGACGGTAGCATCAAGGCATGCGAACGACGATTACCCTCGATGATGATGTCGCGGCCAAGTTGAAGGGGGAGACGCGGCGGACCGGCAAGCCCTTCAAGCAGCTCGTCAACGATCTCCTCCGTCTCGCCCTCAATCGTCCGCGCTCGTCCCGCCCGCGCGAGCCCTTCCAGATCGTGGCTCGTGACCTTGGAGATCTGCGGCCCGGTCTCGACCTGGACAACGTGAGCGAGCTCCTCGAGCATGCCGAGGGACCGCTCCACCCTTGATCCTCGTCGACGCCAACCTCCTGCTCTACGCATACCATCTTCGCTCGCCGGTTCACGAGCGTGCACGGGCCTGGCTCGAGTCCACCCTGTCGGGTCCCACGCCGGTGAGGCTGGCGTGGACCACGATCCTGGCCTTTCTGAGGATCACGACGAGCCCGAGGATCTTCGAGCGGCCCCTGAGCATGAACGAGGCCGAGGCGGCCGTTTCCGGCTGGCTTGTCCTGCCGCTTGTGGCAATCCTCGAACCGGGGGAACGCTACTGGGGAATCCTCCGGGAGTTGCTCCGCACGGAGCAGGTGTCGGGCGCGCTGGTGATGGATGCCGCACTCGCGGCTCTGGCGATCGAGCACGGGGCGACCCTCTGTACGACGGATCGTGACTTCTCACGCTTCCGGGGGCTCCGGATCGAAGACCCGCTCCGATGATCTCGGCGCCAGCCGCGGCTGAGCGACGGCCCCCGCTCGAAGAGCCGCCGGAGGAGCGCGGGCTTGTCCACGTGAGAAAAAAGAAGAGGACGTCCCGACCGATCGTCGTCTCGGACTCATGACGTTGAGTAGTCTTGCTCAAGGTCGTGAGCAAATCAGCCGTCTGCAGGCAGCCGTTCTACCCTCGCTCCAGCAGGTCGAGGCTGCCGGTGATGACCCGCAGCACCTCAATCGGCCTGCGTTCCCAGCGATACGCAATCACCGCAGGTCCCCTCACGAAGAAGCGCACCGACTCCGGCGCGTACTCCGGCCGCACGAAGCCCATGCCTGGTTGTTCAGCGAGGAGATTGAATGTCTCCTCCATCTCGTCCTGGAAACGCAGGGCTTGCTCCAGCCCGAACTCTTCGCGCCCGTATTCGCCAATGTGACGGAGATCCTCGCGCGCCTCCAACGTGAGGACGTACGCCGTCATTTGCCTTGTGTGCGTTTGGCCCGTTCCGTGAGATGGCGTCGGACCTCGGCCATTGCCTCGGAACCCTCGACGACCTCACCACGCTCGGCTTGTGCCAGACCGTGGCGCACTTTCTCGCGGAACTCCTCAACACGCGCCTGGCGCAGGCGCTCCAGTTCGCGGACGAGCTCCTGGTAGGCCGTCGCATCCTGGACCACGAGCTCCGCGCGACCGTCGACCGTCAGCACCTCCGGCTGTCCGGTCGCCTTGAGCCGCTCCCGGAACTCCGCCGTCTGCCGCTTGAAGTGGTCGAGGGGATGGACGTTTCGCACGTCGAGCATGGGTGCCTCCAGGAATCGTTAACGCATCGTTAACGAATCTACGACGATGTGAACCCATCGTCAAGCCCGAACGCGCTGCAAGCTACTTTCCCCGCAGGTTGTCTACGCGTCGTCGGTCAAGTCCCGGTAGGTCTTGAGGTACCCCAGGGCGGATCTCTTGTCCCCGAGCTGCTCCGAGAGTCGCGCGAGGTTGAACCACGCGTCCGCGTAGGCGGGATCGAGGCGGATCGCGTCGTGGTACGCCTCGACCGCCTCGGACTTCCTTCCCAGGTCCTCGAGGGAAACCCCCAGGTTGAACAGGGCGGTGGGGTTCCGGGGAGTCTCCTCGAGGGCGAGCCGGTAATGCGCCTCGGCCGCCTCCACTTCCTTGGCCTCGTGGAGGAGACGACCCAGGTTGATGTGAGCGTCCACGTGGCGCGGGTTCAGCTCGAGCGCTCTGCGGTAGGCCTCGCGGGATTCCTCGGGAGCGACGGCCTCCAGATCGAACCCCAGCTCGTACCACTCCTCGGCGCCCATGGGCCGGTCGGCCTTCCGCGCGTCCTCCACCATCCGGCGCGTGTGGGGCGCGACCTTCTCCGCGAGCTCTAGAACCTCGAAGTTGAAGTGGTTCTGGCCCGAGTCCGGATTCCAGATCCGCTCCCCCGCACGCACCAGAACCCGATCTCCCTCGGCCACGATCTGGACCCCGCTGAGCGGCCGCCCCGCCGGTAGCTGCTCGCGGAGCCTGCGGAGGGCGCGTCTCACCTTCCCGGGCTGGATGCGCGCGGCGACCAGACCCTTCGCGGTCCGGAGGAGGACGAGATCCTGGAAGCTGAACCGGTACTCACCGCGCGGGCCGCGGCTCGCGTCCAGGAGCCCCGCGCGAGCGTAGGAGCGGACCTGGGAGACCGACAGGTCCAGGAGCTTTCCCACGTCCTTGACGCTGTACCCCTTCATGCGAACCCTGGACGCACGGGAAGACGCCTACGACTCGGAGCGCTTGGAGCTCCTCCGGACCGAGCGGGGCTTCGCCTCGGACCCCGCGTCGCGCTCGGCCCGCTGGGCGGGCCGGCGCTCGGCGAGCTTCTGCTTGAGGCTTGCCTTGAGCGCCTCCATGAGATCGATGACCTGTGCCTTGGGCTCTTCCTGCGGCTCCTCGGTGATCTCGTGACCCTGGACCTTCCGCTCGATCGCCGCGAGGACGCGCGTGCGCACCGCGTCCTCGTATGCCTCGGGACGGAACTCGTCCGACAGAGCCTGCTCGACGATCTGGAGCGCGAGCTTGAGCTCGGCGTCCTTGATCTGCGCGTCGCCCAAGGGGACCTCTGAGATCGAGCGAACCTCGTCGGCGTAGCGGAGCTGCTGCATCACGAGCCCGCCCGCCACGGGTCTGAGCATCACGAGATACTGCTTCCCGCGTGCCGCGTAACGGGCCAGCGCCGAGCGCCGGCACTCCCCCAGGACCTTGCCCAGGAGCTTGTACGCGCGGTCGCCCCCCTTGTCGGGACCCAGGTAGTAGCTCTTGTCGAAATAGATCGGGTCGATCTTCTCCGTCGGGAGGAACTCGGTGATCTCGATGGTCTGGGTCGCCTTCTCCTGGAGCGTCTTGAGCTCCTCGTCGGAGAAGAGCGCGTACTGTCCCTTGGCGAACTCGTACCCCTTCGCCATCTCCCCCCGCTCGACGATCTCGTTGTCCTGGGGGCAGACGTACTGTTGCTTGAGTCGCGAGCCGCACTTCTTGTGCAGGAGGTTGAACGAAACTCCGGAGGAAGTCTCCCCCGCGGAATAGATCTTCACCGGAATGGAGACCAGGCCAAAAGAGACCGTCGCGGAACCGATCGCTCGTGCGCTCATGGCGTCGGATCGTAACATGATCCTGGCCCAGGGAGCCGTCAACAGGATCGCGAGGCGAATGTGCCACGAAAATCCAGGCCCGATCCGCTGGCTGCATACCGGGAAAAACGCTCGGCCGACCGGACGCCCGAGCCGTTTCCCGGCGGCCGTCCGTCTCGATCCCGGACGTTCGTCGTGCAGAAGCACGCCGCGCGCCGGCTCCACTACGACCTGAGGCTCGAGATCGGCGGCGTGCTTCAATCCTGGGCGGTCCCCAAGGGCCCATCCCTCGACCCGGCCGACAAGAGGCTCGCGGTCCACGTGGAAGAGCACCCGCTGGAGTACGCCGATTTCGAGGGGGTGATCCCGGAGGGGAACTACGGCGCGGGTGCGGTCATCGTGTGGGACCGCGGGCACTACGTCCCACAGTCCGACCCGGAGGAAGGGGTCCGCGCCGGAAAACTCATCTTCGAGCTTCAGGGATACAAGCTCCGCGGCCTGTGGGACCTCTTCCGCACTTCAAAGGGAAAGGCGAACGAGTGGCTCCTGGTCAAGAAGCGCGACGGCTTCGCGCGCCCCGGGGTGATTCTCCCCGAGGCGTCGATCCTCTCCGGTCTCACGGTGGAAGAGATGAGCCGTGGAGCCGACCGGGCGGGAGAGGTCCGCGATCGCCTTCTGGAGGAGGGCGCGCGGCCCGTCTCGGCCGATCCGGCCACGATCGAGCCGATGCTCGCCGGGACCGCCGAGGGCGCGTTCTCGAAGCCGGGCTGGCTCTTCGAGCTGAAGCTCGACGGCTACCGCCTGCTGGCCGGACGCGAGGGGGACCGCGTGCGGCTCGGCTACCGGCGCGGGAGCGATGCCACGGCGACCTTCCCCGAGATCGCCGCCGCTCTCGGCGCCCTGCCGTACACCTCGTTCCTTCTCGACGGGGAGCTCGTGGTGCTGGACGACCGGGGGCTCCCGAGCTTCGGCCGACTCCAGAACCGCGTTCACCTGACCCGGAAGCTGGACGTCACCCGCGCCTCCGTCGAGCTCCCCGCCACGCTCTTCGCGTTCGACCTGGTGTTCTTCGACGGCCTCGACCTGAGACCGCTCCCGCTCGGCGTGCGCAAGGAGATCCTGGCGATGATCCTGCCCCAGGCGGGGCCGGTCCGAGCGCTCGAGCACGTGCTCGAGCACGGGGAAGCGCTCTTCGAGGAGGTCGAGAAGCTCCGCCTCGAGGGGATCATGGCGAAGAAGGCGGGCTCGACGTACCGCTCGGGGCGCTCCGACGACTGGCTCAAGATCCGCTCGGACAGGACGGGCGACTTCGTCGTTGCCGGATTCACCGAGGGGAAGGGCTCGCGGCAGGCGCTCGGCGCGTTGCACCTCGCGGCCCACCGCGGCGGGTCCCTCGTCTACGCGGGCCGCGTGGGGACCGGGTTCGACGAACGGCTTCTCGAGGATCTCCACCGCAGGCTCCTACCCCTGCGCCGCGCGGATCCCGCCTTCACGGGGGAGACCCCGCGGGACGGGAAGCCCACCTGGGTCGAGCCGAGCGTCGTGTGCGAGGTCCGGTACAAGGAATGGACCCGCGACGGGATGCTCCGGCACCCGGTGTTCCTGCGAATTCGCGACGACATGCCCGCCACGGAGTGCACCCACCCGGAAGAGCCCGAGGAGATCCAGCCCCCGGCCGTCGAGCAGGAGCCGCGCTCCTCGCCGAGGACGAAGCCGACGGCCAGGGCGCTCAGCCTGACGAACCTCGAGAAGGTGTTCTGGCCCGACGAGGGAACCACGAAGGGCGATCTCATCGACTACTACCGTACGGTGAGCCCGTGGCTCCTCCCCTACCTGAAAGACCGACCGGTGGTCCTGACCCGCTATCCGGACGGGATCGCCGGAAAGAGCTTCTTCCAGAAGGATGCCCCCGGATTCACCCCCGACTGGGTCCGCACGGAGAGGACGTGGTCGGAGGACGCGAAGAGAGAGATCCACTACTTCGTCTGCGACGACCTCGACAGCCTCCTCTACGTCGCCAACCTGGGCACGATTCCGCTCCACCTCTGGGGGAGCCGCGTGGCGAGCCTTCCAGAGCCCGACTGGTGCATCCTCGACCTGGACCCCAAGGAGGCGCCCTTCGAGCACGTGATCGCCGTGGCCCGCGCGATCCGCGCCCTCTGCGAGGAGATCGGCATCGAGAGCTTCGTGAAGACGAGCGGCTCCACCGGCCTCCACGTGCTGCTTCCGCTTCACGCGCAGTGCACCTACGAGCAGGCCCGGAGCCTCGGCCAGGTGCTGGCGCGGATCGTCGCGCGGGAGCTTCCCGAGATCGCCACCGTGACACGCTCGCCGGCGGCCCGTGGTGGGCGCGTCTACATCGACTACGTGCAGAACGGGCACGGGCGGCTCCTGGTGGCGCCGTTCAGCGTCCGGCCGCTCCCGGGCGCGCCGGTGTCGACGCCTCTCCGATGGAGCGAGGTGAAGCCCGGTCTCGACATCCGGACCTTCACCATCAAGACCGTGCCGGCGCGGATGCGGAAGAGGAAGGAGGATCCGCTCCGCCGGGTGCTCGAAGGAAAACCCGACCTCGTCCAGGTGCTCGAGCGGCTCGCCCGGCGCCTCGACGAACACCCGCTCAAGGGCAGGCGGCGCTGACCCGCACCGACAGATCCGCGGTGCCCCTCTCACCACGGCACCAGCAGCGACTTCCCCGAAGCCGCCCAGAGCTTCTTCAGCTCCGGAAACTCCTCCGGCTCGAACCGTGCCTTCGACACGAGGATCTCCCGCGTCGCCCTGAGCGTCCTCCCCTCCCGTGCGAACCGCGTCGTCACCGACCAGCCGGCGCCCTTGGTCTCCTCCGGCGGGGGCAGCTCGGCCGTATCGGGGAACTCGTGGAAGCTCGTCTCGTTCCGGACCAGGCGTGGGTAACCGTAATCCACGGCCCCCTGTCTCTTGCCGAGGGGGACGCGCTCGAGATCGCCTCCGGCAAGCGGGAAGAGACTCATCGGCTCGGTGTGGTCTCGCGCGACGCCGGGGGGGACGTGGAGCGACACGATCTCGACGAACGCGCCCTCGGGGGTCTCGATCTCCGTGTCGTATCCCTGGATCGCGGCGTCCGGCCAGAGCCGAAGAAGCTCGCGCTCGGTCTCCTTGCGGTGATCCACGGAGGACGTGCGGTACGCCTCGCGTACCCACGTGCCAGCCCCCCCGAAGAAGCGGGTCTCGAGCTTGAGGGCGAGGGAGCGGTCCTCCTCGACGCGGACGTCCAGGCGCCTCTCCACGCGGTGGGCGGCGGGGTTCGCCGCGGGAAGCGTCACGAGGCGGCCCCGGTCTCCCGCGAGCACCATGGCGCGCTTTCCGGAGAGCTCGTACGGCAAGTCGCCCGGTGCGACGAACTCGGCCGTGGTGTCCACGACGAGGAGGCGCCCGAGATCCCCGGCATCCATCACCGCGGATTCGAAGCGGGGAGGTACCGACGCCCCGTCGGGAACGACGACGCCGACGACGAAATGGTTGAAGGCGCCGGGGTGGGGCACGTCGTCCGACACGGTGGCGGGGCGCGTCGCGTGGATCAGGATCGGATAGCTCGGGTGCCCCCGGACCGCGAGGAGCGCGCGGAAAAGGGTCCCCTTGTCCTTGCAGTCCCCGTAAAGGTCCCTCGCCACCTGCTGTGCGGGGCGGGGCTGGAAACCCCCGATCCCGACCTCCTTCGCGATGTAGCGGACGCGGTCGCGGACGTAGGTCGCCTCCGCGTGGACCTGCTGGAAGAAATCGGAGCCGGCGCCGGCGAGCGCGGCCTTGGCCGCGGTCTCAACCTCGGGCGTCACGGCGTCGCGTCCCTTGGCGATCCCCTCGAACCAGCGCGAGAAGGCGGTCCAGTCGGAGAGCGCACGCGGCGAGACCTTTGCCTCGGCGGGCGGAGAGACGGCGAGGACGAGCATGGGGGCACCGGCGTCGGGCGGGTCTCCCATGGGCTCGGGCTCCCTCCACGGGAGATCGCGCATCTCCCAGGTGCGGACGTTCCCTTCGATCCGCGGCTCGAGCCCGGGCTTCCTCAGCCACGCGTGGCGGACCGACCAGCCGGGCGGCGTCTCCACCTCGAACCGAGCCAGGTCAGTGGGGGATGGCTCGTGGAAGAGGTCCGCGTAGGCCAGCACGAAGGGGACCTCCTCCGCCTCGAACTCGAAGAATACGATGCTCCCCTTCTTGACCCCCTGGAGCGAGACGAGTCGCGTCCTGCTGTCGGTCAGGAACGCCTCGTCCAGGGTCAGGTCCACCGGCTGCTCGTGGTGTCTCTCGGCCTTCTCCCCTGGAGGGAGGTGCCACGCCCGCGGCCGGGCGACCTTCGCGCCGTCGCTGAAGGCGAACAGACCCACGCCCGCGTCTTCCGCGGCTCGGCTCGTGAGTGCCTGCGTCGCGACACGGCGCCTCACCCGGAACGTCCCCGCGAGGGTCACGGTCAGCCGGTCCTCTCGGAAGAGGATTCTCGAGGGGTTCCTGGGCGCTTCCGCCGGGATCTCGGGAGCAGCATCGGCGATCGGCTTCGCCCAGTCCGGGAGTCGGGCCGCATGGGAGGCCGACCAGGGACCGGTCGACATGCCGAGGAAGAAGGCCAGCAGGGCGATGCGTCTCATCGGGGCTTCCCAGCGCGCCGGAACTCCAGCGTGGTCCGGTCGGCCTTGCGGACGTCGGCCAGGAACTTCCGCAGGTCTTCGTACTGGGACGCCGCGATCAGGAGAGCCTTCCAGGTGAGCGAGCGCGTGACGACGTAGCCCGTGTCGGTCTTCGCCACAGAGAGCGCGTAGGTCGCGTAGGGTGCGCCGATCTGCGTGACGGGCGGCGCCTCCGTCGGCTCGAACCCGCCGGGTGCGGTCACGCTCGCCGTGAGGAATTCCACCTGCTGGTACGGAAAGATGATGGGGTGCACACGGGTCGGGGCGGTCAGCTCCGGCACGCCCTCGATCCAGGGGCCGCCGATGCCGAAGTGATAGGTGTCGACCTCCTCGCCGAGATTCGTCCCCGGCCTTTCGGTGCCGCACTCGACCTTGTACGGCGCGATCGGATCATCCAGATCCGGCGCCGCGGCCTTCCGCACCTCGATGCTCCCGCTCGCACCGCAGATCTGGTCGAGGCGCTCTTCCCGCTCAGGGCCAGGGAGGGAGCGCAGGGTTCTCCTCTCGTCGAGCCCTTGCTGTCCCGTTCCCACTCGGGACCACTGGATCAGAAAGCTCTCGTTGTCCTCCGAGAAGCGCACCTCGACCCTGGTGTCCGAGACGTTGCGGATCGCCTTGGACGCCAGGGGGAGCACGGAGCGTGCCCCGTCCTTCGTGGCCATGAACCCCGTGGATCCCGCGGCCCACCACGGGACCTCTTCGTACGGAAGGCCCGAGCCCGGGTCGGCGAAGACCGCACTCTTCTCGGGCTCGCCCGGAGCGCGGACGGCCACCAGCGACGTGGCGAACTGGTCCATCGAAAAGAGCTGTGGGTCCCACAGCCCCTGCCTGCGGTCCGTGACGAGGGTGAGATTCGCCTCCGCGCCCAGGGCCCGGGCGGCGGCGATGAAGAGAATGTCGAGCTGACGGCCCTCGCCCTTCCGATCCAGGAGGACCTGCCGCACGTTCCACGTTTCCTCCTCCTCGTCGTCGTCCTCGTCGAGCCCTTCCATCTCCTCGGAGGACCGGAGAGAGGTGTTCTGCACGTGGGCGGCGATCCACTCGTAGGCCGCGCGGACTCGCGCCTTCAGATCGGCCTCGGCGGGCAGGCTCATCGCGCCCATCGAGGTTCGGAAACGGTCCAGGTTCCCGATGTGGAACCTGACCCTGCGCTCGATGCGCTTCGCCTCCATGTTCCAGAAGTCGTCGTCCGCGTTCGGGGACAGGTAGTAGAAGACGGCCGAGGCCCGCACGTCCTGGTCCGGGGGCATGAACGGCTCCTCCGCGACGGGAGGGAGGTTCCGTCCGACGACCAGGATCTCGCCAGTCCCCTTGGTCACCCGGACGTCCTTCCCCTCCGTGCGCCGCACGCGGAATGACGCGGGGAGACTCTTGGCCGGCTTCCACCGGTACCGCAGCTCGCGAACGAACCACTCCCGCTGGAGCTCGACCGGGCGAAAGGGGACGACGCTCGCCTCCTCCAGGACATACCCGTAGTCGATGACGCACCCGGGCACGACTGCCGGGAGCGCCCCCTTCAGCGCGCGAACCTCGCCCCAGGCCGTTTTCATCATCGACTGGTGGTCGAGCTCCTCCTCCTTCAGTTCGCGCACCGTTCCGTCCGGCAGGAGCGTCCGGGCCCACCAGCGCTTGAGCCTCCCGTCCCGGGCGATGTAGGGGACCTCCACGTTCGCCAGGCCGCGCCCCTCGCTCGACAGGATCTTGGCCCGCAGATGGTAGGAGGTCCTGGACGGGCGAAGCGCGTCCTCGACGCAGTCCGTCTCCTCGAGGAGGATCACGGCGTGCTCGGCCCCGTGGGCCGGGTCCGGCTCGATCGCCTTCTCCTCGGTCGAGATCACGCTGGGCCCGGGCTCCACGCTCAGATCCGTCGGCGGTCGGGCGAGGATCGGCATCGCCGCCAGGGCGACCCCGAAGAGGAGCCTGCGGAGCGAAGGGAACCGTCTGTCGCGCGTCGGGAGAGATTCCGCCGTTCGGCGCATGGTCGCCCCCCGGGAACCGATGGGGGGAGAGTACTACTCCTGGTGGGGGTCGGGTAGGGGAAAAGACAGGAAATCGGCCAGAAGACGGTGAAAGTGATGCACGCCGATCTCGAGCGTCGGCGAGTAGCGCCCGCGGTCGTAGCGAAGGGATCGGATCCCGCGGGCGACGCTCGTCACGACCTCCTCGTCTTCCATCTCCACCTGGTGGAGCCCCGCGCCCGCCCCCTTCTCGCGCAGCTCGGGCCTCGAGACGTACGAGAGGAACCGCACCCGGGTCCGGGAGGGTCCGTGGGGCTCGACGAGGTTGATCGAGATCCCCCATGGGTAGAAGTTCAGCATCGTCCCGGGGAAGAGCCAGAAGTAGTAGCCCGCGATCCTCTGCCCGTGGTCCGGGTGTGAGGAGGGCAGGTCGAACGCCGGCTCTCCCGACGCCGCCACGCCGATCTGCACGCTTCCTCGTGAGAAAGTCTCGGTCCGGTACGCGCCCCAGTCCAGCTTGTCCACGAGCCCTCGGTGAACGAAGGGGATGTGAAACCCCTCCAGGTAGTTGTCGCAGTACAGCGCCCAGTTCGCGTCGATCCAGTAGTCGCGCGTGGTTGTCGGATCGAGCGCGAGCGTCTCGTTCGCCAGGAAGTCCGTCCGCTCGCGGACCGGGCCGATCCATTCGTCGAAGGAGAACGCCGGGGCCACCGCGGCGAAGAGGAACTGCCTGAAGCGGCCCATCGGCATGGCGGGGAGGTCATCTGCGGGGGAAGGGAACCCCTCGGCTCCCTCGAACCCCGGCATGGACGCGAAGCGACCGTCCAGGTGGAAGCGCCGGCCGTGGTACCTGCAGCGCAGCCCCTCGAGCTCTCCTTCGCAGTCGACCACGAGAGCGCCCCGGTGGGTGCAGACGTTGGACATGCAGCGGAGCCGTCGCTCCTCGTCGCAGGCGAGGAGCACGGGCTCGTCGAGGGTTCCGGGGAGGAGCGTGAGGGGGCGGACACGACCTCTGGAGTCGATCCCGCTCGCATCGGAGAGCCAGTGCCACGTCCGCCCGAAGATCCTCTCGCGCTGCGCCTCGTACCACGCCGGATCGCGGTACACCTCGGAGGGGAGGGTCGATGCGCGGCGGATGTCGGCATCGATGTGGATGCGGCTTCTTTTCATCTGGAACACCCCGGGGACGGGGGGTATTCTATCAAAGCCATGTCGCGTTCCCCCTCGCTCTTGCTCCTGCTCGCGGCCTTCCCTTTCCTCCTCGGGGCGCCCGCGTGCGTGTCCTCCGAGCGCTCCCACGAGACGCGCGTCTTCGAGGAGATGGCCTCGCCGGCGGGACCCGGGAGCGGCGAGCCCTCTCTCGCGTCGGCGGGCGCGGACGTCTACCTGAGCTGGATCGAGAGAACCGAGGGTCAAGCGCCCGCGCTCTGTTTCGCGCGCTGGAGCGGAAAGGAGTGGAGCCAGGCGAGGAGAATCGCGTCCGGCGAGAATCTCTTCGTGAACTGGGCCGACTTTCCTTCGCTTCTCCCCATGGAAGACGG
>Ga0247727_10008215_pt1 | contig 19465 bp, 17 predicted proteins | sample WisWelCaveWW1625_FD_202498 | JGI IMG/M metagenome (GOLD analysis project Ga0247727, IMG submission 202498) | Biofilm microbial communities from Wishing Well Cave, Virginia, United States - WW16-25 | ecosystem: Environmental > Aquatic > Deep subsurface > Groundwater > Cave microbial mat | place... | reverse complement strand
TCGTAGACCATGTGGCAGTGGATGCACTCCTCTTTCACTCGCGCGGCCGCGGCGAATTGCTCCGCCGAACGAACGGGCTTGGCTGCCGGCTTCGGTTGCACGCGCTTCTCGCGATGAGCGTCCAGCGCCTGACGCATCGCGTATTTCAGTGCCGCGAGCGTCAGGTGCGCTTCGGCGTTCCCGTCCTCACGGCCGCCGAAACGGCCGTAGATTCGCTCGTCGGCGTTCATGAAGAACCCGGCCCACGTCAGGTCGTAATCGAAATCGAACACGTTCAAGTCCACGCCGCGCATGTTCACGAGCCGCACGAGCACAAACTGGTCGGCCAGTTCCGCGATCTCTTTGTCGAGACGAACAACCTGTTCGTCGAAGCCTTTGCAGGCCGGTCACCTCTCTCAGCGAATGACGGCGAAGATCGGCTTGCCGGTCTCTCGCGCCTTCGCGCGGCCTTCTTCGTAATTCTTGATCCAGCCCGGCGCCGGCAGACTCTTGCTTTCCTGCGCCGCGGCCGTGCCGGCGATGAATGAGAGCGCGAGAGCGGACGCCAAACGAAACACGTAATGGTTTCTCATGCTGAATCTCCTTGGAAGTTGGATCGAATCACTCGGCCGCCATGCTACTTGACGCCGCGCAGGATTGCCCACATTTCTTTTTGCCACGGGCAGTCGGCGCGAGCGAAGCCGGCGGCGCGGAAGTAGCCGAGTTGCGTTTCCACGGTCTCGTGGCAGTCGTCGCCGCTCACGCGCGGCTGACCGAACCGCGTGACGTTACGCTCCTCCCACTTGAGCATGGCCGGCCGGAACGCCGCCGGCACCAGCCCGGCCTCTGATACGCGATGCATGTGCTCCGCCCACCAGCGGCAGCGAGCGAGATACTCCGCGTCGTCCGCCGGCCGCACTTCGTCGCCGTTTAGGAGCACGCCGCGCAGCGCGAGCGCGTCGTGAAGCCGCCCGTAAAGATCTAGCTTCTCGGCCGGGTCGAGGTGATGGATCGCCGACATGCTCACGACTGCGTCGGGCGTTCCTGGCAGGCCGGCAGTCCAGTCATTTTGCAACCGCGCCAGCCGGCACTCGGCCCGGCCGCCGAATCGCGCGAGCCGACGTTCGGCAATTGCCAAGAACGTTTCCGATTGATCGACAATAATCGCGGTCGCTCGCGCGAAGCGATCAAGAAACAATTCAATCAGCCTCCCCGATCCGCCGCCAGCATCGACGAGCAGAATCTCCGCGTCAGTCGCGAACGGCAGAAGATCGAGCACGGCGAGCTGCATCTCGACGTAACGCGGATGGATGTGCTCGGCCGCCGCGTCGTAAGCGGTCGCAAATTCCGTCACGTTCCAACGATAGTCGGCCACGACATGACCTCGGCGAACATCTGGAATCTTCTTCGGGCCGAGCGTACTTTAGCATTTATTTCGTTCATTCACAGTTTCAAGTTTCTCCCGATGAAATCGACGGGGCACATCGAGTTGATCTGCGGGCCGATGTTCAGCGGCAAGACGACCGCGCTGATCGAGCGCGTGGCGGCAGCTCGCGTCGCTGGTCGATCGGCGGCGGTTTTCAAGCCGGCGCTCGACACGCGCTACGGCGCCGGCCACGTCGTGTCGCACGACCAACGTCGCATCGACGCGACCAGCATTCGCGACGCGGCCGAATTGCTCACATGCGACGGCGGAGTGCAGGTCGTGGCGATCGACGAATTGCACTTTTTCGAGCAGCCGATTGTCGCGGCGTGCCGCACCCTGGCCGGCCGCGGCCATCGACTGATCGTGGCCGGCGTGGAACTCGATCATCGCGGCCAGCCGTTCGAGTCGGTCGCCGGTGTCGCCGCCGTGGCCGACGTCCTGACGCGGCTCGTCGCCCGCTGTGCCCGCTGCGGCGCCGCCGCGCGGCACAGCCAGCGACTCATTGCGTCGAGCGACCGCATCGTCGTGGGAGGGGTGGGCGAATATGAACCGCGCTGCGATCAGTGCTTTGAACCGAGTCCTTGACGATCGGACTGATCGCTCACACCTGTAGGCTGGGTCGCGGTCGCACGATGCTGGTTCCGAATCTGATGCACAACTCGATGCGACCGCGACCCAGCCTACTCGACTCGACTGCGACGAATGCTTCGAGCCGAGTCGCTGACGGGCCGGCGCACTGCTCACCTACCTTGACATTCCACCAATGCGACCGCAAGCTACGATAGCGTGCTCGCTCACTCAGAAGCCTTCCTGCGACCGCGACAAATGGCCTCACGCATCGAACCACTCGGCGACATATCGCACTTCCCGCGCACGGCGACGCGGCGCGAGTTTCTCTGCCGGGCCGGCGGCGGGTTCGGGGCGATTGCGCTCGCGTCGATCTTGGACCGAGACGGCCGCGCGGGCACGGCGCGAGCTGACGAGGCAATGCGGGCGACGAAGAATCCGCTCGCGCCGCGTGCGACGCACTTCGAGCCGCGGGCCAAGCGGGTGATCTGGCTATTCATGCACGGCGGGCCGAGTCACGTCGATTTGTTTGACCCGAAGCCGGAACTTGAAAAGTACGCCGGCCAGCCGCTGGCGGACAGTTTCGGCGAAGTCATGACGCGGCGCAAGGTCGCGAAGAATCCGCTGCTCGGCCCAGTGAAACCGTTTCGGCCGCGTGGACAATCGGGTCTCGAAATCAGCGACTTCCTGCCACACATCGCCGACGTTGCCGACGAATTGTGCGTGATTCGCAGTTGCCACGGAGACAGCGTGAACCATCCGCAGTCGGTGTATCAAATGAACACCGGCAGCATTTTGATGGGCCGGCCGTCAGTCGGCAGTTGGGTGAGTTACGGCCTCGGCACCGAGAATCAGAACATGCCGGCGTTCGTCGTGCTGCCCGATCCCGGCGGCGGCTTGAAGGGCGGCCCGCCCGCGTGGGGCAGCGGTTTTCTGCCGGCCACATTTCAGGGCACGCCGATGCGGGCCGGCAAGAATCCGATCCTGAACCTGCACCCGCAACCGCAGATTTCGCGCGAGCAGCAAGTCGCGACGCTCGATCTCGTCCGGCAACTCAACGCCGAGCACCTTCGCGAGCGCGACTTCGATGACGAACTCTCCGCCCGCGTCTCGGCCTACGAACTTGCGTTTCGCATGCAATCCGCGGCGCCGGAACTCGTCGATCTCGCCGATGAGTCCGGCGAAACAAAACAGCTCTACGGCGTTGGCGAACCCGACACGGACGAGTTCGGCACCCGCTGCCTGCTCGCCCGGCGAATGATCGAACGCGGCGTCCGCTTCGTGCAACTCTACTCGGGCGACACGAACGGCTGGGACGCGCACAATGACGTCGCGCAAAATCACGGCCTCTACTGCCGCCGCACCGACAAGCCCGTCGCCGGCCTCCTGCGCGATCTCAAACGTCGCGGCCTGCTCGCCGACACGCTCGTCATCTGGGGCGGCGAGTTCGGCCGCATGCCGATGAGCGAGCAAGGCAAAGGCCGCGACCATAACCCGTGGGGCTACTCCGTCTGGCTCGCCGGCGCCGGTGTCCGCGGCGGCCACGCCCACGGCGCCACCGACCCCGTCGGCCTCCGCGCCGCCGAAGACAAAGTCCACGTCCACGACCTGCACGCGACGATCCTGCACATGCTGGGGTTCGAGCACAAGCTGCTCACATTCCCTCATAACGGGCGTGAGGAACGGCTGACTGACGTGGCGGGAAATGTTGTGAAGAAGATTTTGGCATAGTGCTGCGAGGATACACAGTCCATGTCCTGGCCGTCGAAAGTCGCGCTGATCGTACCGATTGGCGGCTTGTTTGGTCTAATTCTGGGTGCAGCATTTGCCGGCTTGGAGGCGGGCCTATTGTTCCTGATTTGGGGAAGGAGCCGAACTGAACCGATAGCAGAAACGGACGAAAAGCAAGCGAGCTGCAAGTCGTGGTTCTGGGCCTTGCCGCCGGCTGCTCAGCAAACGCTCGCGTGGGCGCTGGCGGCGGCGTGTCTGGCCGCCTACATGACCTACCACGCGTTTTACCAGACCGGGCAGATCGGCATTTATCGTGAACCGCCGTACTTCTTCGTCACCGTCGCGCCTGCGTGGCTGATTTGCGCGGTTGTCATTGGACGCTCGCATTACCAGATGGCAAGGCCGAAGGTGTCCGTCCCCACCGCGGCGGCTTGGTGTGTTGCGTGGACAATTATCGGAATGGCGCTCTTCGCCCCCACCTTTCTTTATCTTGCAATTTGCGCTCATTCGGTGGCCGGAGGGCATTTGTAATCCAGGTTGTCCGAGTTGCACTGCCCTGTAAGGACTCGCGTTATAATGAAACCCGTCGCAGCCCGCACAGGCTCCTGAGGAGAAAGACCATGCCGTCGCCCTTTCCCGGAATGGATCCGTTTCTCGAACACCCGGACTTCTTTCCGAACCTGCATGACTCGTTGATCACGCACTCCAGCGAATTCCTGCAGGCCCGGCTGCCCGAGCCATACTTCGCCGTGACAAGCCAACGGCTCTGGGTTGAAACGACAGAACGGCGAATCGAACCGGATGTCGATGTGCTGGTGAGCAAGAGCGTTGTCCCGCGCGAGCCGCGGTCTGCCGGAGCCGGCGTTGCCGTGCTGACCCGCTCGCAGCCGGTTGTCATCAGCATCCCACACGATGAACGCCGGGAAACGCTGGTCGAAATTCGCACCAAAACCGATCGCGGCGAACGGATCGTTACGACCATCGAGATTCTCAGTTGGACCAATAAAACGCCGGGCGAAAAGGGGCGGGACCTGTACATCAAGAAACAGCAGGAACTGCTCGACGCGCCGATCCACCTCGTGGAAATCGACCTGTTACGCGGCGGCGAGCATACGACACTGCTCTCGCGACGCAGGATTCAGAGACGAGTCGGCCGGTTCGACTACCACGCGAGTGTGCACCGATTCGACAAGTGGGTCGATTGCTTTGTCTACGCCACACGTCTTCAGGAGCCGTTGCCGGAGATCGCCGTGCCGCTGTTGCCGGGCGATGGCGACGTGCCGCTTGACCTGCAGGCCGTGTTTGACCGCTGCTACGACGCGGGGCCGTACCGGCGTCGCGTGCGCTACGATCCGTCGTTCATCGTGCCTCCGCTCGACTCCGATCAGTTGGAGTGGGTTAAGCAAAGGCTGAAGGAGCGAAGCGCGGCGGCGCCGGCGAGTTCCTGACCGGGATTGGCTCCGAATGAATCGACTTCGAATCCTCAGATTCGTGACCTGTTTCGCTACTTCAACAGCCCCTTCCCTCGCAAGAACTCACGAACCACATCCTGCTCCGTCCGCTTGCCGGCCGCGACCTGTCCGTTCAATCGCCGCATCGTGGCGTCGTCGATTTGATCTTTGAGCCGACCCAGCACGTCGGCGATTTCGGGGTGGCGCTTGAGCACGTCGGCTCGGATCAGCGGCGCGCCGTGATAGTTGGGGAAGTACCCGCGGCTGTCGCGGAGTACGACCAAATCGTGTGCGTCGATTTGCCAGTCGGTCGCGAAGCCGCAAACGAGGTCGGCCTCGCCGGCTTCTAGCGCGCGGTAGATCAGGTCGGGGTTGACTTGCTGTTGCGGCTGATTGAACCGAAGGCCGTAGGTCGCCATCAGGCCCTTCCAGCCGTCCGGTCGATCATTGAATTCAAGGTCCACGACGACGTGAAGATCGGGAGCACGAACGAGGTCGTCGATCGTCGCGAGGTTTCGCTCGTCGGCGAGCTTGCTCGGGACGCACAGCGCGTACGTGTTGTTCAAGCCGAACAGATCGAGCAGCACCACGCCGTGTTCGCGCGCCATCCGTTCGCGGACGATTGTGGTGATCGTGGACTTGTCGTCGGGCACGGCCATATTGAGCGCGTCGCGGCCGGTTAGCAGGTTGCCGGTGTATTCGGGGTACAAGTCGATGCGGCCGGCCTTGAGCGACTTGTACGCGAGGTTACTGCCCAAGTTCGGCACGACGTCCACCGTGAGATCCGTGTGCTCGACGAGCATCTGGCGCAGCATCTCGGTCAAGATATAGCCTTCGGTGAAATTCTTGCTGCCGATCGTCACGTCGGCTCGATGCCAGCGCGCGAACGGAGCGACGGCTGCGAACGCCGCCAGCGCGACGATGAGGCCGCCGCCCAGCGCAAGGCCGAGCGTGCTGTTTCGTTTCGAAAGTGACGCAATGCCGCCCAGTCCCCAAAAAATGATCAGAGTCAGGAACAAGATCGGCAGCGCGCCCAACAGCACGAGGCCGTCGTCGCCGCGCGTCAATCCGGTCGTGATGAAATCACCCAGCCCGCCGGCGCCGACCAGCGCGCAGACGGTGATGATGCCGATCGCGTACACCGCGCCGGTGCGCACGCCCGCGAGGATCACGGGCAACGCCAGCGGCAACTCGACGCCAGCGAGCATTTGCGTTGCCGTCATGCCCATGCCTCGCGCCGCGTCGCGAATCGCCGGCGGCACTTGCGTGATGCCGACGTAGGTGTTGAGCACGATGGGAAAAAGACTGTAAATCACGGCCACGAACAGTGCTGCCGGCTGACCGATGCCGAGCCACGGAATGAGCAGCCCGACCAGCGCGAGGCTCGGCAGCGTCTGCAACAGCGCGAGCGTCGCGATGATCGGCGACGCGAGGCGCGAGAACCGCGTCAGCACGATGCCCGCGGGAATTCCGAGCAGAAGCGCCACGCCCACGGCGCGTAGTGACAGCGACAGAAACACGAGAGCCTGCCCCGCGAAGCTGTCCTGATTTCGCTGCCAGGCCTCAACGAGTCCGGTAATCAGCGTCGCGACGATCATGACGCACCTCCCAGCACGGCGACGACGCGGGACCGCAGCGTCGCTGCCGCAAAACCGCGCTCGTCTTTGCCGCCGACCGCGACGACCGCGTCGCCGCCGGCGCGACTCAGTTCGGTGAGCACCGGTCCCAGCCGCAAATTCGCGGCCAGTCGCACCGCGCTCGCGGTGACCGGGACGGTCGCGAGTCCGTCGAGCACGTCGTCGAGCCGCAGCGCTTCCAGCGCGAGCGACTGCCGGTGCCGGCCGAGGAAACTTCGCACGCGATCATTCGCCGGCCGCAACAGGAGATCGGCGAGCCGGCCGCGCTGCACGATTTGCCCGCGGTCCATCAGTACGATTTCGTCGGCGAGCTTGCCGGCCTCGGCCATGTCGTGAGTCACGAGCACGACCGTTTTGTGCAGCCGCTGCTGCAATTCCGTGAACTCGTCCTGCACGTTTTCGCGCGTGCCGGGGTCGAGCGCCCCGAACGGCTCGTCCATGAGCAAGATGTCGGGGTCGGCCGCGAGCGCCCGCGCGACGCCGACTCGCTGCCGCTGTCCGCCGGAAAGTTCGTGCGGCATGCGCGGGCCGTACTCGTGCTCCGGCAGGCCGACCATGTTCAGCACTTCGGGCACGCGGCTGCGCACGCGATCGCGCGGCCAGCCGAGCAGCCGCGGCACGGTCGCCACGTTCGCCGCCACGGTCATGTGCGGAAACAGGCCGCCTTCCTGAATCACGTAACCAATCGAGCGACGCAGTTGTTCCGGCCGTTGCACGGCGACGTCGCGGCCGCGCACGAGCACGCGGCCGGCCGTGGGGTCTTCCAACCGATTGATTAGCCGCAACGTCGTCGTCTTGCCGCAGCCGCTCGTGCCGAGCAACGCCAACACGCGGCCGGCGGGAACTTGCAGGCTGACGTCGTCCACGGCGCGCACGCCGCCCGCGAACGATTTCGTGACGCCACGCAGTTCGACGGCAACTGTGTCAATCATTGTTGGCTCGATCATCGGCTGAGAGCGACGCAGAACCGCCGCTCGTTATCGGCGAACGACCGCACGATCTCAAAGCCGTGCCGGCCGAGCGTCGCCGTCATTGCGTCCTGCGAATGCTTGTAACAATTCTCCGTGTGGATCATCTCGCCGCAACGCAATGAGACGTCGAGTCCCAGCGCGGCGACGCGCACCCGCTGGTCGCGCAGACTCTCCAGGTGCATCTCGATTCGGCTGCGAGCCGCGTTGAACACCGCGCGGTGCCGGAACGCGGCCACGTCAAAGCTCGCCCCCAAATCGTGATTGACCCGGACGAGCACGTTCAAATTGAACTCGGCCGTCACACCTTGCGAATCATCGTAGGCGGCGACGAGCACGGCCGGGTCTTTCAATAGATCGAAACCGAGTAGCAGCCGATCGACCGGGCGCAGGTTCTGCCGCATCATCGTGAAGAATTCGGCGAGTTCTAGCTCGTCGAAGTTGCCCACTGTCGAGCCGAGGAACGCGACGAGTCGCGGGCCGCCCGGTTCGCGGGCCAAATGACCGAGGCCGTCCGAGAATTCGCCGACTAGGCCGACGACGTCGAGCGCCGCGTAGTCGGCGAGCAACCGCCGCGCGCCCTTTTCCAAGCACGCCGGCTCGATGTCGATGCCGTGAAACGTGAGCTGCGGCTGCCGCGCGAGGCACGCGTCGATCAGAAACCGCGTCTTCCGCGAATTGCCGCAGCCGAGTTCGACCAAACTGAGATCGCACGGGCAGACTTCAATGATTCGCCCGGCCTCGAGTTCCAGGATCGCCGTCTCGACGCGCGTCAGATAGTACTCCGGCAGCTCGCAGATTCGCTCGAACAGCTTCGAGCCAGTCTCGTCGTAAAAATATTTGCACGGCAGCGATTTCGGCGTCGCCGTCAGCCCCGCGCGCACGTCGTCGGCCATGTCTTGCTGCGCCGTTTGGAGCACGATGCTGGTGTAGCGATCAGAGGTGTTCATCAATTTGGCGGCCGTTTGTGGCTCCCGAACAATTGGGATCAGGCGCTGCACGTGCGAAACCCGGCGAGCACGTCGCGGCGGTCGGGCGTGTAAAAGTTGCGGTATTGATTTCGGGCCAGTCGGGAACGCGTCGGGAACGCGCCGCCCCGTAGCACTCTGTGCGTGCCGCCGAACCACGGCTCGGAATATTCTTTGTAAGGATCGGCGCTGAAACCGGGGAACGGCTCGAAGTCGCTCGCGGTCCATTCCCAAACGTTGCCGAGCATCTGCCGGCAGCCCAGCGCGCTGTCGCCGGCCGGCAGCAAATTGACGGCGATTGGCTCGGTGTGGCGCAGGTCCAAGTTCGCGCGTTCCGCCGTCGGCGGCTCGTCGCCCCACGGGTAACGGCGTTTGCGCGGCGCGAGTGACGCTCCATCGGGCGTCGGCTCGCACGCGGCCGCCGCCTCCCACTCCGCCTCGGTCGGAAGCCGCCGCCCGGCCCAGCGGCAGAAGGCATCGGCCTCGAACCAGTTCACGTGAATCACCGGTTCGTGCGGCGCAAGCGGCACGATGTCGCGATAACGGCGCACGAACCAGCCGTCGCCGCGACGATTCCAATAAACCGGCTGCTTCGCTTGCAGTCGCTGCCGCCATGCCCAGCCCGCGTCGCTCCAACACTCGCGTCTCTCATATCCCCGATCATTCACAAACAGGCCAAAATCATGGTTCGTCACCGGCGCGCGAGCGATCTGGAACGGCAGCAGCGTGATCGAGTGTGTCCACTTTTCATTGTCGAAGATGAAACCGTCGTCGCGCTCGCTGCCGAGCGCAAACGTCCCGCCGGGCACCGCGACGTCGCCGGCCAGTGGCCCGCCGCATTCCAACTCGCTGGCCGTGCTGGCGCCGGCTATCGCAACATGCGGTGTCGGGTAGCCAAGTGTTTGACGAGTGTAAACGTACGCTTCGCAGTGCATGTCTTCGTGCAGACTCGACAATTGCAGGAAGTACGCGAGTTCCGGCGTGATTGGCAAGCGTTGCGTGCGCGCGAGCACCCGATCCAACACGGTCTGAATGTAGTCGAGCGTCTCAGCCCGCGCCGGGAGTGGCAGCGTCCAGCGACCGTCGTGCAACACGTTTGCCGAGTCATACAGCGAATCGCCGTCGGGCCGAATTGGCGGTTCGTTGCAATAGTGACGCAGCACCCAGCGCTCCTGGAACCACGCGGCGTGGCCGATTTCCCAAACCAGCGGGTTGACGATCGCGAGTCGCGGGCCGATCAGTTGCTGGTCCGTGAGATTGGCGACCAGTTCGAGCGTCCGCTGGCGCGCGTCGAGGAGATTCGTCGCCAAGTTTTCCGAATTCGGTTTGCGGTGCACGACTAATTCCTGACAAATGATCCTGCTAGACTGTCCGCGGTATGATACCACGGCTGAAGATTCTCATGGTATGTCCGGCGCCGCGCTGGTCGCGCAAGGGGAACCGGGTCACGGCCGACCGCTGGGCGGGGCTGTTGCGCGAGCTGGGGCATCAGGTCACAATTCAGCAGGAATATGACGCGGCGTGCGACGTGATGATCGCACTGCACGCGCGGCGGAGCGCGGCTGCGATTCACAAATTCGCGCGACTGCACGCGGACCGGCCGCTGGTCGTCGTGCTCACCGGGACGGACCTTTACCGCGACATTCGCACGAGCCGCCGAGCCCAGCGATCGCTCGACGTGGCCACGCGGCTCGTCGTGCTGCAGCCGCGCGGTCTCGACGAACTGCCCGCGCGATTGCGGCCGAAAACGCGATCCGTCTTGCAATCCGCAGAACCGACGCGGCCGCGCCCGGCCCGCAAACGGCGCCGTGAACGCGACCCGTTTCGCGTTTGCATTCTTGGGCACTTGCGGCACGAGAAGGACCCGCTGCGTGTCGCGCTCGCCACGCGGCTGCTGCCTCCCTCGTCGCGCATTGTCGTGACGCACGCCGGCGCGGCGCTCACGCCGTGGATGGGTCGTTGGGCCGCGCGAGAAACCGAGAGCAATCCGCGCTACAACTGGCTCGGCGAAGTTTCGCACAGCAAGGCCCGCCAGATTCTCGCGGCGAGCGATTTGATGGTCTTGACCTCGCGCATGGAGGGCGGCGCCAACGTGATCTCCGAAGCGCTGGCGGACGTCGTGCCGATCGTGGGATCAGGCATTGCGAGCACGGCGGGAATTCTCGGCGACGATTACCCCGGCCTCTATCCGGTCGGGGACACGCAGCGGCTCGCCGAGTTGCTCACTCGCGCGGAATGCGATCGCACGTTTTACGATCAACTTCACGCGTGGTGCCGGCGTCTCGCCCCGCGCGTCCGGCCCGCCGCCGAACGCCAAGCCTGGAAGGAACTGATCGCGGAACTCCTCTGACCGGGGCTAATCCATCGAATGAACCGCGACACGAACGACGCGAACGACACCACGCGGCTGAGCGTACCCGCGATACTGCTGGCCGTGCTCTGCTGCGCGCTCTGGGGTGGCAACAGTGTCGCCGTGAAATTCACCGTGCCGCAAATTCCGCCGATCGGCTGCGCCGGGTTGCGTTTTCTCGCCAGCTTGCCGCTTATCGCAATCTGGTCGCGCATCGACCGAACGTCGCTGCGCCTGACACGCGACCAACTCTGGCCGATCACGCTGAACGCTTTGCTGCTGTTCGTGCAGATGGCCGCGTTCAACTGGGGCACGGCGTTCACGCACGCCAGCCGCTCGTCGGTGTTCATCAACATTCACCCGTTCGTGGTCGCGCCGATTGCGTGGCTGTGGTTGGACGAGCGAATTGGTTGGCGCGGCTGGCTCGGTCTGGTGCTTGCTGGTCTCGGCGTCGCGGTGCTCTTCGGCGACCCGAAGTACGAAACCGGCGCGTCCGTGCGCGGTGACATTGCGGTGATCATCAGCGGCGGATTGATCGGAGTGCTCACGGCCTACCAAAAGCGGCTGCTGGTGCGGATGCGGCCGAATCATCTGCTGTTTTGGCAGATGGCGTTTTCGCTGCCGCTTTTTTTGGGCTACAGTCTTTGGTTCGAGGGTCCTGAGTCGTTTCACTTCACCACCGCGTCGGTCGCTGGCCTCGCGTACCAGAGCGTGCTCGTGTCCGGCTTCTGCTTCATCGCCTGGATGGCGCTGTTACACCGCTACCCGGCGAATCAACTCGCCGCGTTCGGTTTCTCGACGCCGTTTTTCGGCATCATCGCCGGCTACTGGTTCCGCGCCGAGCCGGTGCCGCCGACGCTGGTCGCAGGCTGTGTGATGGTCGGCATTGGGTTGTATCTGGTAACGAAGCCAGTAGCTCGAATTGGCCCGTAACAAGCGTGACGCGGGCGCGATACGGCACATCGGCGCGAAGCGGAAGCAAGCTGAGCGGGAGTCATCTCGTTCGCGATACGGCCTTGTTTGCGACGAATCGTTACGACGAGGGCGTAAGCGTGATCGGCCGGCCTTCGGTCGCGCGAAAGAAGACGTCTTCGAGCGACGCGTCGCCGCTCAGGTCGGCAAACGTGGCGCGGGCTTCGTCCATCCGCCCGAAGAACAGCCGGTTGCCGCGATGCAGGATGAGCAAGTGCGTACACAGATCCTCGACGAGCACGAGCAAGTGCGAGCTGATCATCACGGCCGCGCCGCCCCGCGCACGCTCGACGATCGAATCTTTCATCGTCCGAATCCCGCGCGGATCCAGGCCCGTGAGCGGCTCGTCAAACAGAATCGCCTTTGGCTGGTGCAAGTATGCGCAACAGATCGCCACTTTCTGCCGCATGCCGCGCGACAACTCCTGCGCGAGCGAATCGCGCTTCTCGGTCAACTCAAATTGTTCGAGCAACCGCGTCCCGGCGCCCGCGAAGTCGGCAACGGCGTACGCCGACGCAATGAACTCAATGTGTTCCCAGACCGTCAGACTGTCGAATAGTTTGGGATCATCGGGCACGTAGGCCAACTCGCGCTTGGCCGCGACTGGATCGGCCGCCACGTCGTGTCCGGCAACCAGCAGCCGGCCGCGCGTGGCGGGCAAGATGCCGGCGATCGCCCGCATCGTCGTCGTCTTGCCGGCGCCGTTCGGCCCAACGAGGCCCATGACCTCGCCGCCACGCACCTCGAAACTGAGGCCCGCGACCGCAATCGTCTCGCGATACGCCTTGTGAAAATCTTCGACCTGGATCAACCCCGTGTCCCTCCGCTCGAGCGACGAATCGAATCACGCGATCAGCGACGAACCAGCATCGTCGCGCGAGGCCGACAACGCAAGCGATCTAGCTAGTCTGTTGCAACTCTTTAGAAATGTCCTTGGCACGAGCACGCGGATCAAGCCGGTTCTGCGGAGTCTAACGGCCGGCGGCCGCGCGGAGCACGTCACCAGCCCGCGTCGCTCATTCGAGGGCTGGACCATCACAGCCGCGCGCGGGATAATCCGCTCCTCATGAAGCCACGCCTCTTCATCTCCGCGGTCACCGCCGAGCTGGGCCACACGCGACAGCTTGTGGCGAACGTCCTCTCGCGGCTCGGCTATGACCCGGTCTGGCAGGACATCTTCGGCATGGAGCCGGGCGATCTGCGGCAGGTGTTACGCGACAAGATCGACGGCTGCGACGGGCTGAGCCTCTCGACCATCCACCTTCCATCCGGCATAATCCCGCCATGCCCGACAACCTCCTGTACTACGGCGACAACCTCGACGTGTTGCGGCGGCACGTGAAGGACGAGTCGGTGGACCTGGTCTATCTCGATCCGCCGTTCAAGAGCAATCAGGATTACAACGTGCTCTTTGCGGAGCGGGACGGCACGCGGGCGGCCGCGCAGATCAAGGCGTTCAAGGACACCTGGCAGTGGGACCGGGTGGCGGCCGAGGAGTTTCACGAAGTCGTGGAGGCGGGCGGCCGAGTGTCGCAGGCTTTGCAAGCCTTCCGCACCATCTTGGGCGAGAACGACATGCTCGCCTATCTCGCGATGATGGCCTCGCGCCTCGTACAACTCCGCCGCGTGCTCAAGCCCACCGGCTCCATCTACCTGCACTGCGACCCCGCCGCCAGCCATTACCTCAAGCTGCTCTTGGATGCCGTGTTCGGGCCGAGGTTTTTTTCGAATGAAATCATTTGGAAACGCCATAACGCGCGAAGCACGGACCAACGTTGGCCGCGAATACACGACGTCATCTTGTTCTTCACCAGGAACGAGGAGTTCTTCTTTCGTAGCACACAAGTTATCGGCGACCTTGCGAAGCTACCGCACACTCTGATCACCGGATCAGACGGCAAGAAGTATCAGACATTCGATCTCACGGGCGCCGGCATTACCCAAGAAGGCGAAAGCGGCAAGCCGTGGCGAGGATTCGACCCAGCTAAGTTTGGGCGGCATTGGGGCAACTCCCCAACGCAAATGAATGAATGGGACGCCGCTGGACTGATCCACTGGGCGAAGGAAGGTAAAGCCGGCGGTTTCCCGCGAAGGCGTGCCGCCGAACCCTTCGACGCTGCAGCACGACTTATCACAGTCGGTGATGTTTGGACCGATATTGACCGGATCAATCAATCCGCAAAAGAGCGTCTCGGCTACCCGACACAGAAGCCCGAAGCTTTGCTCGACCGCATCATCCGCGCGAGCAGCAACGAAGACGACATGGTGCTTGACCCGTTCTGCGGTTGTGGCACGGCCGTCGCCGTGGCGCAGCGGCTCGGACGCCGCTGGATCGGCATCGACATCACGCACCTGGCCATCACGCTGATCAAGCAGCGGCTGCGAGATGCCTTTGGGGAAGAGATCGGCAAGCAGTATCAAGTGGTGGGCGAGCCGGTGTCCCTGCCGGACGCGGAGAAGCTGGCGAAGGACGACCCGTATCAGTTCCAGTGGTGGGCCTTGGACCTGGTCCACGCCCGGCCTGCCGAGCAGAAGAAGGGGGCCGACCGCGGCATCGACGGCCGCATCTACTTCCACGACGAACACGACGCCAAGAGCGCGACCAAGCAGATCATCATCTCGGTCAAGGCGGGCAACACGACGGTTTCTCAGGTCCGCGACCTGGTAGGCGTGCTGGACCGCGAGAAGGCGGCCATCGGCGTGCTCATTTCAATGCAAGAACCGACGCAACCAATGCGAGCGGAGGCGGCCAGCGCGGGCTTCTATGAAACGCCGGGCCAAGAGGGGAAGCTCTACGCCCGCATCCAGCTCCTGACGATCGCCGAACTACTTACCGGGCGGCGAGTCGATTACCCGCAATTCAGCCATGAGCTGACATTCAAGCCTGCCCCCAAGGCCAAGGGGAAGAAAAAGCACACTCACAAGCCGCTGGAGTTCGAGTGATGGAGATTGTCGTGTTTGCCGGCGAATGAGAATTGAGTGGGGATCGTGGAGAAGGGCATTGAGGAGTGCCGGAAGCTGAAAGAGGGGTCGAAGGAGTAGGGGCAGCGAGTAGGCTGGGTGCGGCACCCAGCCTACCGGAGGGGCGGCAGCGGTAGGTTATGCTTCAGCATAACGAACTGCGGACGCGGCGGGGCGTTATGCTGAAGCATCACCTACGGTGGTTGCAGGAGGTTGGCGTTCACTTCGTTGATCGGCGACATTTCTGACGCAGAATCAAAAAACTGGTGATAAATCCTGCATTTTAACCCGTAGCACTGATTTGGCTGATGTCGCCAAGAAAGTTGGCGATACAGCGGCAAATCTGGTTGGCATAGAGTCGATTCCAGGTTAACGATCGATTGCAGCATTGGCCTGAATCGCCGCTGCATTCACGTATTTTGCCGATGCATTTAGACAAATCGTACCCATTGACACGTGTGCGGCTGAGCGATATAGTACGGTGGTTCGTCTCAAGTGGAGCCACGGTCGAACACGATGCTGGCGCCGTGCTGCGGACGGAGTATTGCAAATTGCAAATTGAGGAGCGAAGGATTCACGGCGCTTCGAGGTGCCGATGGTTTGAATTCGGCAAGGTGCAAATTGGGGAGCGACGGCCACGCGGGGTTGTGAGTTTCTGAAACTTTGCAATTTGCAATTTGCAATTTGCAATTTGCAATTCCCACTCGCGAACAAGGAGCTTGTCATGCCGATCAGTGGGCCTGCGTCGTATGTGCAGACGACTGAGCAGTATTTGGCACATTGGGAGTTGGCCAATCTGGCGTCGCCGCCGGGTACGCCGCTGTTGGTGCCGAGTTTGGCGACGCCGCCCGGACCGCCCGCGCCGATCGCCACGCTGGAAGGACTGTACAACGACCTGCTCGATAAGCGGGCCGAGTTGCAGTCGAAGTTGAATTCGCAGGAGATCGCTCGCGGGGCGATCAATCTCTTGAAGGGGCTGCTGCTCGCGCGGGCGAATCTGTTCAATGAGGCGGTGCGCGGGCAGTTGCCCGGTTCCATTTATGAGGAGGCGCTGCCCAACGTGCCCGGCATCTTGATGTCGCAGGCACCGTTCACCGAACCGCTCGACGATGCGGCCGACGTCTGGCAGAAGATCAACGACGATGCCGCGATCGGGGCCGATATCGTGCTGTCGGACGGCACCACGCAGGCCACGTTCGCCGCCGACGTCGAGACGCTCAAGACGCTGTACCGCAATTTCAACAAGGCCGAAGTGATCACCGGCTTCACGCGGTCGAAACGCAACCGGATTCAAAATCTGATTTACCCGATCTTGAAGCAGTACCGCGCCGTGCTGCCGACGAAGTTCCCGGCGGACCACGAACTGATCCCGAGCATGCCAAAGCTGACGCCCGACGAGGGCTCGACGCCCGACGCCGTGACCGTGACCGCCGTGTTCAACCCGGTGACCGGCCAGGTCGAGATCTCGCACACCCAGAGCACGGCCGCGGACTTCGCCGAGTACGAGTACGTTATGGTGATCGGCAACGTGTGGTCCGACGACGACGATACGGTGATCGGCAACGTCACGGACATCAACTCGCTGGCGTTCGCGACCGCGCAAGGCGTCGGCACGCCGGGCGTGACGGCCGGCTACGCGGTCGCGGTCCGCACCACGACCGGCAACCTGAAGCGCAGCGAGCCGGTCTTCGTCACGCGGCCGCTCGGCCCCGCGCCGCCGCCGTAGTCGGACAACACTGGCACGGACCCGCGCCCTCATGGACGCGGCTCCGCGGAGACCGGTTCGACCGCGGACGGAAGCTCGCAAAGAGCAGCGGACTCGACTTGAACGGCGACCGATTCGATCACGCGCATCGACCGCCACGTGCCGGCTTGAAACCGCGCGAACAGCGCGGCGCCCAGCGCCATTACGTAGCCGGTCACGAGCCACCACGCCGCAAACAGCCGGCCTTGCAACAAGTCGGCCGCAAAGTAGCACGGGACGACGATCACTCCGAATGCCAACGCAAACGTGACGGCCATGACGAACCGCGTGTCGCCGGCGCCGCGCAGCGCGCTTCCAAAAATGAGCGCGGACGTGTCGAACAGCGAATAGAGCGCGACAAATCGCAGCAGGCCAATGATCAGTTCGCTCAGCGCGGCGTAGTCGTCCGGATCGCCGTACCAGCGAATCGGAGCGAGAAACAGTTGCGGGCACAGCACGTAGCCGGCACCGAGCACAAAGGTGTACGCGAGCGACAGCCAGAGCGCGGACCACGTCGCCCGCGCGGCGAGATCGGCCCGGTTCTCGCCGAGCCGCTGCCCGACGAGGATCTGCGTCGCCGTGCCCATGCCGATCATCGGACCGAACGCGAACATATTGATATTGAACGCGACGTTGGTCGCCGCGAGCGCCGTCGTGCCCAGCCGGCCGACGAGCAGAACGAACCACGTGAACGCGAACACTTCGACGAGCATCATCAGTCCAGCCGGCCCGCCGAATTTCAGCAGCCGCCACAACAGGTCTGCGTCGGGCCGGAGAAAACTCGCCGCGCCGCGCGATCGCCTGATCCCGAACTCGCCGCGCTCGTCCGCGGACCACATCAGTGCGATCGCGACGATCGCCGCGACGAAATACGCGGCCGCGGTCGCCCAGCCCGCGCCGGCGATGCCCATTTCCGGCGCTCCCCACCGGCCGAAGATGAACGCGTAATCCAAAATGATGTTCACGGCCGTCGCCACGACGTTGAACAGCAACACGATCCACGTTCGGCCCAGCCCGCCGAAGAAACACGACGCGGCGTTCATGACGAGCATCGGCGCGGCGCTGACGAGCAGCGTCTGAAAATACGCTGCCTCTAGCTCGATGACGGCCGCGGCGTGGCCTGCCGCGCGAAATATGAATCCCGCCAGCGGCCACAGTCCGCACAGTGCGACGCCGGCAATGAACGCGACCAACAACGCCTGACCCACCGCCGGCCCGATGCGGTCGTTCCGCCCGGCGCCGTGATATTGCGCCACGAACGTGTTGGCGAACATCACGATGCCGTTGAGCGGCCCGACGAACACCCACAACACGCAAACGGCCGGGATTGACGCCGCGATCGCCTCCTTGGAATACCACGTCAAAAACATGCGATCGATGAAGACTTGAATCGTCATCGAACTCATGCTCAAAAACAGCGGCAGCGCCAACTGCAGCACCTCGCGCGGACCAGCGGCCGAATTCCAATAGCTCGTCTTGTGATCGTCGATTGTCATTTGCCGCTCATTCGTGCGATCGGCCGGGCAACGCGCCCGTTAGGCGAAGACACGACAAGAAAGTAGCAGGTTCACCCGTGCACGGAGAGGCAACTCGGCGTAGCCACGCACGGCGACGGGCGGTTATTATTGTGTCGAGATTCAGGTTGCGAGTGCATCGCGGCACTTCGCCACCCCACGATGCCCGCCTGCCGGCTAATGTGTGCTCACCGACGGATCGATTCGATTGAGGTCAATGATGCGCATGAGAACCATTTTCGGAATCTGCGTCCTGACGGCGTTCGCATCGCTCGTCTTTTGGGCCGACGATCGCGGTGCCGTGGCGGACGATCCGCCGGACCGCGCGGCGATCGACTACAACCGCGACATTCGGCCGATCCTGTCGAACAACTGCCTGAAATGTCACGGCCCGGACGACAAGGCCCGCAAGGCCGGGTTGCGTCTCGATCTGCGCGAGCAGGCGCTGCAGCCGACCGAACTCGGCGGCACGGCGATCGTGCCCGGCAAGCCCGCGGACAGCGCGCTCGTGCAAAGAATCTTTTCGACAGACTCCGACGTCGTCATGCCGCCGCCCGCCAGTAACAAGAAGCTCACGCCGGCCGAGCGAGAGATACTTAAGAGGTGGATCGAACAGGGCGCGGCGTATCAGCAGCACTGGTCGTTCATTTCGCCGAGCCGATCGGCGCGGCCGCGGGTGCGCGATGCGGCGTGGCCGCGAAACGACGTCGATCATTTCATCCTCGCGCGTTTGGAAGCCGACGGGCTTCGGCCGTCGCCGGAAGCCGACCGGACCACGCTGATCCGGCGGTTGTCGTTCGACCTGACCGGGCTGCCGCCGACGCTCGCTGAGATCGACGCCTTTCTGGCCGACGCAAGTCCCGGCGCGGTGGAACGACTCGTGGACCGGCTGCTCGCCTCGCCGCGATTCGGCGAACGCATGGCCATCGACTGGCTCGACGCCGCGCGATTCGCCGACACGCACGGCTATCACATCGACTCCGGACGCGACATGACTCGTTGGCGCGAGTGGGTCATCAACTCGTTCAATCGCAATCTGCCGTTCGATCAATTCACCATCGAACAGCTCGCCGGCGACCTCTTGCCCGGTGCGACGATCGAGCAGCGAATTGCCAGCGGATTCAACCGCAACCACATGATCAATTTCGAGGGCGGCGCGATTCCCGAAGAATATCTCACGGCCTACATCGTCGATCG
>Ga0247727_10008214_pt1 | contig 19466 bp, 21 predicted proteins | sample WisWelCaveWW1625_FD_202498 | JGI IMG/M metagenome (GOLD analysis project Ga0247727, IMG submission 202498) | Biofilm microbial communities from Wishing Well Cave, Virginia, United States - WW16-25 | ecosystem: Environmental > Aquatic > Deep subsurface > Groundwater > Cave microbial mat | place... | reverse complement strand
TCCTTCAGGATGGAGGCCAGCAGCTTAGGGTGCAGTACCTTCCGCGCGTGAAACGGCAGAGTAACACGCCGACCAGCGTTGTCGACGTAGATACGATGGCTCCCACTCTGTCGCGCGAGGCGAAACCCGAGGCGAGCGAGAATCCGGGCCATCCGCCCGGCGGTGATACGTGGCAAACGCTGACTCAGACAGCGATCTCCAGGCTGGTAAGCGTGACCGCGGTCGGAGCGGGAATGGGTTCACCGCTCTCCAATCGATCCGCCACGTGGAGACGCACAGCGTCTCGGATGTTCCCCAGCGCCTCTTCGTACGTCTGGCCCTGCGTGTAGCATCCCTGCAATTCGGGACAGTAGGCGAAGAAGCCGTCATCATCCTTCTCGATCACGGCGGAGAAGCGATAGGTAGTCATCACTCGAATTGTAGCACGGCCGTTGCCACCCTGAGAGCGCAAACTGCGCTGGGCGGGGACTGTGGCTGGTCTCGCCTCTAGCGCCCCCCGCCGCGCATCCGCTAGCCTGGTGACCGCCATGGACCTCCGTCCAGCCCTACCCGCCGACGCCGAGTCGATCGCGCGACTGCACGCGGCAAGCTGGCGCACTGCCTACCGCGGCATATACCGCGACGAGTACCTCGACGGCGACATCGTCGAGGAGCGGATGAACGTGTGGAAGCAGCGCTTTGCTTCGCCAGCCGACAACCAGCTCGTCCTCCTTGCGACCGAAGGCGACGATCTACTCGGGTTCGTGTGCGCGTACGGGAACAGTGATGCGTGCTGGGGCACGCTCGTCGACAACCTTCACGTTCGCCTCGACCACCAGGGCCGTGGGCTCGGACGTCGTCTACTGGCGGCCAGCGCAATCTGGAGCCGCCAGCGCTATCCAGATGCTCTCCTCCACCTCTGGGTCCTGGACGGCAACGCGAAGGCACGGCGCCTGTACGAACTGCTCGGGGCCCAGCCCCAGGAGTCAGCGGTGAGTGAGCCGCCGGGCGGCGGCAGCGTCACCGGCTGGCGCTACGTCTGGTTCTCGATCGATCCGTTGCTGGCGCACACAGCCGGCTAGCGCCGCCCGCCGCGCATCCGTTAGGCTGGTGACCGCCATGCAGCTCGATGAGCTCTCGCCACCGACGAAGGCCTGGCTCGCCTCCGGACGCCACGTCGAGGTCGACGGCCGGCGCGTCTTCGCGGTCGAGCGCGGCAGCGGGCCGGCGCTGCTGCTCCTGCACGGCTTCCCGACGTCCTGCTACGACTGGCGGGGCGTGATGGACGCGCTGTCGCCGTCGTTCCGCTGCGTCGGATTCGATCTCCTCGGCTTCGGCCTCTCCGACAAGCCGGTCGCCTTTAGCTACTCGCTCTTCCAGCAGGCGGACATGGTCGAAGGGCTGGCGAAGGCGCTCGGCATCAGCCGGGCGCGCGTCATCAGCCACGACCTGGGCACCAGCGTCCACTGCGAGCTGCTGGCCCGTCACCAGGAGGGCAGCCTCGCGTTCGACGTCGCGGGCTCGACCTTCCTCAACGGGAGCATGCTCCAGTGGCTGGCCACGATCACGCCGTTCCAGAAGCTCCTCGCCTCCAACGAGACGCTGCAGCAGGCGATCGACGCCTGCGCGAACATCCTGCCCGCCTACGTGCCGGGGCTGAAGGGCATCATGAAGCGCCCGGAGGCCGTAACCGACGAAGACGCGCTGGTGATGAACGAGCTGCTCGCCTACCAGGAAGGTAACCGCCGCCTGCCCGCCATCGCTGCGTACATGCGCGAGCGCTACGTCAACAGCGAACGCTGGCTGGGCGCGCTGCGCGTCGCCGGCGCCTCGCTCCAGTTCGTCTGGGCCGACGGCGACCCGATCGCGAACATCGAGATGGGACGCGAGCTGCACCGGCGCTACCCGCAGGCCGGCTACACCGAGCTGGCCGGCCTCGGCCACTTCCTGCTGATGGAGGACCCGCCCGCCGTCGCCGGCGAGATCCGCCGGTTCGCGAACGAGGCGCGGCCATAAGAGGCCGTCCGGTGATGATTGGATGGGATCCGCGGGTTGGAAACCGCAGCTTTGCGCGAAGCTGAGGATTTCCAATCCTCAGGTAAGGTATTCTTGAAACGCCACGAGATCCCCACCCCCGCCCTCGTCGTCGACCTGCGAGCGATGGAGCGCAACGTCGCGCGCCTGGCCGAGTTCTACGCGGGTGGGTCGTGCGGCCTCCGGCCGCACTTCAAGGCGCACAAGACGCCCGCCATCGCGAAGCGGCAGCTCGCGGCCGGCTCCTGCACGGGCCTCACCTGCGCCACCGTCGGCGAGGCCGAAGTCGTGCTCGCCGAAGGGCTGACCGATGACATCCTCATCGCGAACGAAGTCGTCGGCCCGGGCAAGGCCGCGCGGGTCGCCAAGCTCGCGGCGCGCGCCGACGTGAAGGTCGCGGTCGACTCCGAGTTCGGGCTCGACGACCTCGCGCAAGCCGCCCTCGCCGCCAGCGTCGAGGTCGGCGTGCTGGTCGACGTCGACGTCGGCATGCCGCGCTGCGGCGTGGCGCCCGGCGAGCCCGCGCTCGCGTTGGCGAGGCGGGTCGAGGCGACGGAGGGCGTGACGCTGCGCGGGCTGATGGGCTACGAAGGCCACGTCGTCGGCATCGAGGAGCGGACGGAGCGGGAGGCGCGCGCTGCGAAGGCGATGGAGCGCCTACTCTCCACCGCCCGGCTCGTCCGCGAGGCCGGCCTGCCCTGCCCGATCGTCAGCGCCGGCGGCACCGGCACCTTCGACATCACCGGGCGCATGGAGGGCATCACCGAGGTCCAGGCCGGCTCCTACGTGCTGATGGACACCGCCTACGCCAAGCTGGGCCTGCCGTTCGAGCTGGCCTTCAGCATCCTCAGCACGGTGATCAGCCGGCCGAAGCCGGAACGCTGCGTCACCGACGCCGGCCTCAAGGCCTGCGCCGTCGATCACGGCAACCCGGAGGTGAAGGGCGTCGACGGCGCGTCGGTGCTCTTCCTGAGCGACGAGCACGCCACGATCACGCTGCCGGCCCAGTCGGACGTCGCCGTTGGCGAGCGCATCGAGTTGTGGCCGTCGCACATCGACCCGACGATCAACCTCCACAACGTGCTCTACGCGCTCGATGGCGACGAAGTGGCCGAGGTGTGGCCGGTCGTCGCGCGGGGCTACCGGGAACAGCGAGGGTAGGAGCGGGCGGCTGCGTTACCGCACTCGTCGGCCCACGACCGTCCAGATGCAGTCGCCGGCCGTGGCCGGTTCCGCTGTGAACTCGCGGTAGCGGCGAACGTCCACGAAGCCGGCCCGACGGTACACGTCGAGCGACTGCTGCTGGGTATACCACCGTGTCGCGGGCGAGCGGTGGTAGTGCTCGGTCTGCACCACATCGCCGTCCACGACCACTTCGTAGCGATCCTCCGTGTGTTCAAGCTGGCGCGTCACGTCATATCGCGCCCTCATCCAGCGGCGCACGATCGCTCCGTCCGTCCGCTCCCGCTCCGCGATCACGCGCCACGCGTTCGCCTGCGCTGCTGTCTGCGGCAGTCCCGTCCAGAGGATCATGAACGGCATCACTAAGGCGCCGCCCGGCTCTAGGTGGTCGTGGAAGCGACGGATCGCCTCGCCGGCAGCGTCCTCGTCGATGACGAGCTGGAAGGAGCTGGACGGGACGATGATCGTCCCGTAGCGGCGGGGAAGGTCGATCGACTCCATAAATTGGGCGTACAACGCGGGGTGGAGCCCCAGACTAGCGGCCTTCTCGCGGCAGAGCGCCAGCATCTCGGGCGAGTTGTCCACCCCGTCGATGTCAACGCCGCCCACGAGGTAGTCCAATAGGAGGCGGCCCGTGCCGCAGCCGACATCGAGCACGGGCTGCCCGCTCTCGCCGATGCGGTTTCGATAGAAGAGGCGGTCAGGCCACTGCGACGTGTCGCCCCGAAGGAGGTCCCAGGACTCGGCGATGAGGCCGCGGTACTCGTAGCGGTCGCATTGATCAGGCATGGTGCGATCATACCAGGAACCCCAGCTCAGTCTACGGAGGGCTAACCTGGTACTGCGGCGCTCGAATGCTGCCGCGGTCGCAGCGTTTGACGGCGTTACGAACCTTCCGCGACGTTCTTGAACATCCCGCCCGCGATCTGACGCACCATGAAGCGAGGCGCCAGGCGCACGCTGGACGCCATCAGCCAGTTGATCGCGCCGGGGATGCAGATCGCCTGGCGGGAGCGGAGCGCGCTGAGCGCCGCGTCCACCACGTCGTCGGGCTGCTGGAGGAACATGCCGCGCCCCTGGATGCGCTCGAGGTTGATGCCGGCGACCTCCTGGAACTCGGTGGGCACTGGGCCCGGGCAGAGCGCCGTCACCGTGACGCCGTGCCGCCGCGCCTCCTCGTGCACGGCCTCCGAAAAGTGGAGAACGAACGCCTTGGTCGCGGCGTAGGTGGCGTTGTACGGCACCGGCTGGAAAGCGGCCATGGAGGCGACGTTGATGATGCCCCCGCGCCCCTTCGGCGCCATCGTCGCCAGCGCCACGTGCGTCAGCGCGGCCAGCGCCACCACGTTCAGCTCGATCTCTTCGACCTCGCGTTCGGCCGGCAGGAGGTGGTACTCGCCCACCGTGCCGAAGCCGGCGTTGTTCACCAGCAGCTCGATATCATCCTGCCGCAGCCGTTCTTCGACCGCGGCCCGGCCCTCGGACGAGGCCAGGTCGGCGGTGAGCACCTCGTTGCGGACGCCGTGCTTCTCGCCCAGCTCGGCGGCCAGCGCCTCCAGCCGGTCGCGCCGCCTCGCGACAAGCACGGTCGACCAACCGTCGCGAGCCAGCCGGCGCGCGAACGCCTCGCCGATGCCGGCGGACGCTCCGGTGATAAGCGCGGTCTGTGTTGTCGATGCCATCGTCGGGCCTCCTTGCGCCGGGGGTGCTCGCCGGGGGGCGTCCGGCGAGCGTCATTCTAACACGGACGGTTTCTCTGTCAACGGATGGTGAACGGATAACCGGTGGGCCAGCCGGCCCTGCTATACTCCACCCGTCGGTCGGCGAGCTAAGCGAAGCGAGGTGCGAACATGGTCGCGGTCTACGGCGACATCGAGGCCCAGGACGACTACACCCACCCTCTCGGGCCAGAGTCCAACTTCAACGAGAGCATGTACTTCAACTTCTTCGATCAGGCGCGCGGCGCCGGCGGCTTCCTCCGCATCGGCAACCGGGCGAATGAGGGGTACGCCGAGGTCACGATCTGCCTCTACCTGCCTTCGGGCGAGGTGCTCTTCAACTACAAGCGGCCGGAGATCGCCAGCAACGACGCGATGGACGCCGGCGGCGTTCGCTTCGAGGTGCTGGAGCCGCTGCGCAGCCACCGCACGACCTACGAAGGCTCGACGGTGCTCCTCACCGACGCGTCGCAGATGGCCGACCCCTCCCGCGCCTTCCGCGAGAACCCCCATCGCCGCGTGAGCCTGGACCTCACGCACGAGGCGATCGGCCCGGTGTACGGCACCACCGGCGCCGGCCGGCGCATCGAGCAGCCGGACCAGGAGTTCGGTCGCGCGCACTACGAGCAGCACATGCGCGTCCGCGGGACGATGAGCATCGACGGCGAGCCGATCGAGCTGGCCGCCTACGGCTTGCGCGACCACTCGTGGGGGCCGCGCTACTGGCAGGCGATCCACTCCTATCGCTGGCTCAACTGCGCCTTCGGCGACGACCTGGGCATCATGGTCTCGGAAATCACGCCCCAGGCCGGTGGACCGCGCAACCAGAACGGCGTCGTCGTCCGCGGCGAGACGCTAGAGCGCATCACCTCGGTCGAGATCGACTCGGAGTTCGCGCCGGACGCGCCCTACCACCGGCGCATGACGGCGCGCCTGGGCACCGAGGGAGGCGAGCAGCTAGTGCTGGAGGGCGAGGTGAAGGGCTTCATCCCGCTGCGTAACCGGCGCGCCGGTCTGGTCACCCACATCGGCGAGGGGATGACCGAGTACCGCCTCGCCGGCCGCATCGGCCTCGGCATCTCCGAGTACCTCGACCAGGTGGAGTAGGCCGCGCGGGCCGCAATAACCAGCCTGAGGGTTGAAAACCCTCAGCTTCGAGGGCGACGTGCCAAGCAGCGCAAGACCAAGGCCCCGGGCGCCATGAGCGCTGGTGTCCAAGAAGCTGCGGGTCTCAACCCGCAGATCCCTCGATGACCCCTGAAGACCTCTCCGAACGCCTGGCCGCGTTCCTGGCGCGCGCGCACGGCGCGCGTTCGGCGCGAATCGAACGCCTCCGGCTGCTCACCGGCGGCGCCTCGCGCCAGACCTGGTCGTTCGACGCCGAGGTCGAGCGCGCGGACGGCCGGGTCGAGTCGCTGGCGCTGGTGCTGCGCGCCGACCCGCGCGTCTCGCCCGGCCAGATGTCGCGCGAGACGGAGTACCGCCTGCTCGAGGCGGCGGGGGCCGAGGGGGTACCCGTACCCCGCGTCCACCTCATGGGCGGCGACTCACTCGAGATGCCCTTCTTCCTGATGGAACGCGTCGAAGGGGAAACGATCCCGCGCCGCCTCCTCCGCGATGACGAGTACGCGGTCGCGCGTCGAGCCATGACCGGCCAGCTGGGCGCGATCCTCGCGCAGATCCACCGCGTCGATGTCGAACGCCATGGCCTCGACGCGCTGCTGCCGGCGCCGCCGCCCGATCGCTCGCCCGCCGCGGGGGAGGTTGACAAGTTCAAGCAGGTGTACCGCGCCATCACGCCGGAGCCTCACCCCGCGTTCGAGCTCGCCTTTCGCTGGCTGCGCGCCCACCTGCCGCCGGCCGACGCGTCGCCACGGACGCTTGTCCACGGCGACTATCGCATCGGCAACGTCATGTTCGGGCCGGAGGGCGCGCGGGCGATCCTCGACTGGGAGCTGGCGCACCTGGGCGACCCGATGGAGGACCTGGGCTGGCTCTGCGTGCGCTCCTGGCGCTTCGGCAGCGACGACCTGCCGGTCGGCGGCATCGGCGCGCGCGAGGAGTTCTGGAGCGCGTACGAGGCGGCGGGCGGCGGCTCCGTGGACGCCGAGCGCGTGCGCTTCTGGGAGGCGTTCGGCAACCTGCGCTGGGGCGTCATCTGCATCGGCCAGGCGAAAGCTTACCTCGACCGGCCCGACGCGGGCGCCGCCGGCCCCCAGCTCGAGCTGGCCAGCATCGGTCGCCGCATCGCCGAGACCGAATGGGAGCTGCTCCAGCTCATGGACGGCTCCCCATGATCGCAAGAGCCGGCCCTTCTTGTCATTCTGAGCGTCAGCGAAGAATCTGGCGACTCTGGGGACAAACCGTCTCACGGCACTCGAAAGCGCTTGGCTTTAAGCGAGGCGAGACCCTTCGCTTCGCTCAGGGTGACAAGAGAAGGCGCCCCCGGAGGACGAGGCGCTGCGAAGTAACGTAATGCAAGACCGGCCGACCTACGATGAACTCCTCGCCGCGGTCGAGCGCTTCCTCGACGACGAGATCGTCGCCAACAGCGAGGGCGCGCGCCGCTTCCACGCCCGGGTCGCGGCCAACGTCCTGCGAATCGTCCGCCGGGAGCTGGCGGACGATGAAGAGCAGCTCGCGCGCGAGTGGGCCGGTCTCGATGAGCTGCTGGGCGCCACTGAGCGTCCCGAAGGCCGCGGCGCGCTGCGCGACGCGCTCGCCTTGCGCGAGGCCGAGCTGTGCGAGCGCATCCGTCGCGGCGACTCCGACGCCGGCCCCTTCCGCGGCACCGTGCTCGCCCACGTGCGACGCACCGTGCGCAATAAGCTCCTCGTCAGCAACCCGGCCTGGTTGGGGGAGACCAGCGACCAGCGACCAGCAACCAGCGACTAGCTATCGCCGCCCCAGCTCTCGCAACATGGCGACGGCGCGTTCGGCCTGCTCCGTCGCGTCGAGCGACATCGGCAGGAAGGAGAGCACCGGCACCGTGACGCCGTTGCGGCAGTAGGCGTCGATCTTGTCCAGGCACTCCCGCCGGCTGCCCGTCACGAACAGCTCCTCGATGAGCTGTTCCGGGACCGCCTCCGTCGCCGCCTGGCGGTCGCCGGCGTCCCAGGCCTCCTGCATCGTCCGCAGCGCCTCGCCCCGGCCCAGCCAGCGATGGAAGGCGCCGTAGACCGGCGTCGTCAGATAACCCGCGATGGCGCGGCGCGCGACGAAGCGAACCACCGTGTCGTCGGCGGGCGGCAGGACGAAGATGCGGCAGACCACCTCCAGCGCGTCCGGGTCGCGACCGGCCGCCTGCGCCGCCCCGCGCGCGACGCCCACCGCCTTCGAAGCGTCTTCCGGCGACAGCCAGTTGATGATCACGCCGTCGGCGGCGCTGCCCGCGAGCTCCAGCATCTTCCGCCGTAGCGCCGCGACGAAGACCGGCGGCGGCTCGGCGAAGCGGCGCCCCAGCCGGTAGCCGCGCACGCCCAGCGCCTCGTTCGTCACCTTTTCGCCGGCGAAGGCGGCGCGCAGGAACGAGAGCACCTCGCGCGTGCGGGCCAGCGGCTGGCGCCAGGGCACGCCGTTCCAGCGCTCGACGATGGCGGGCGAGCTGGCGCCGATGCCCAAGCAGAAGCGGCCCGGCGCCGCCTCCGCCACCGTCGCTGCGCTCATCGCCGTGAGCGCCGGCCCGCGCGCGAACACATTCGCGATGGCGGTGCCGGCGCGCATGCGTTCGCTCCAGGCGAGCGCCAGCGCCGCCGGCACGAAGGCGTCCGCGCCATCGGCCTCCGCCGTCCAGGCGTCCGTGTACCCCCAGCCCTCGGCCTCGCGCACCAGCTCTCGCTGCGCGGCCAGCGGTAGCGGGTCGAGCGGGAAGGTGAACCCCCAGCGGTCAGTCACCTGCCCAGCTCCCGTAGTGGTCGCCGCGCGCCGTGCTCGTCGCGGCTGTTAATGCAGGCCCGCGGACTGGAAGTTCGTGGCAGGCGGGATAGCAAACCATGCCGCCGACTTCAGTCGGCGGTGTCGTTCTCCGGTCGAGAGTGCGTTCTTGCCTCACTGGAACTTCGGCGGGCGCTTCTCCGTGAAGGCGCGCACGGCCTCCGCGTGGTCCGGCGAGCGGCGCTGCTGACGGATCGCGTAGCCCTCCTGCGTCACGACGCGGCGCAGGTCGCTCTCGACCGCGTTCTCGTGGATCAACCGCTTCGCCGCCCAAACGGCCGAGGGCGGATTCGCGGCGATCTCCTCGGCCAGGGCGAACGCCTCGTCCAGGAGCTGCTCGTGCGGCACGACGCGGTCGACCAGGCCGCGCTCCTTCGCCTCCGGCGCCTCGATGATGCGGCCGGTCATCGCCAGATAGAGCGCGTTGGCGATGCCGGCGACCAGCGCCAGGTAGCGCGTGCTGCCGCACTCCGGCGTCAGGCCCACCTTGACGAAACGCGCCGAGAACGTCGCGCGGTCGGAGGCGATGCGGATGTCGCAGGCGAGGGGCATTGTCAGGCCGATGCCGATCGCCGGGCCGTTGATCGCGGCGACGACCGGCTTCGCCCGGCTCAGGGCGATCGGCACCTCCGGGCTGCCGTCCTGCTGCAGGAGCGCTGGCACGCTTGGCCGCGACGTCCCGTCGCCGCCCGAGAGGTCCTGCGCCCAGCGCGAGATGTCGCCGCCGGCGCAGAACGCCCGCCCCGCCCCCGTCACGACCAGCGCGCCGACCGCCGGGTCGAGCGAGGCGCGCTCGAGCGCGGCCAGGAACTCGCCCTCCATGCGCGGGTTCCAGGCGTTCAGCTTCTCGGCCCGGTTCAGCGTGACCAGCGCGACCCGGCCGCGCTGCTCATAGAGGAGCGTCTCGTAGCTGGGCGTGGTTTCCGGCATCCTGTCCTCCCTTGACGTGCGACGTGTTTCGCTGACGCGAAGCGCCTTGCACTGTAGCACAGGGCTCCGGTGGTACCGCACCCGCCGCCGTCGGCGTTATACTCCCGCTGGACTTCGACCGAGGGGTGGTACCAACATGGGCAACGGGCGTCTCGGCATCGGCTTCGTCGGCTCCGGGTTCGTCGCCGGCTTCCACATCCGCAGCCTGGTCAGCGTGCGCGACGCCGACGTCGTCGCCATCACCAGCCCGACGCGCGCCCACGCCGAGGCCGCGGCCGCGCTCGCCCGCGAGTTAGGCGTTGGCGAAGCGAAGGTGCACGGCAGCGTGGCTGAGCTGGCCGCCGACCCGGCGGTCGACGCCGTCTGGCTCTGCTCGCCGAACGACACCCGCCTCGCCGTGGTCGAAGAGCTGGTGGACGCGGTCGAGCGCGGCGCGGCGCTGACCGGCGTCGCCTGCGAGAAGCCGCTCGCCCGAAACGTCGCCGAGGCGCGTCGGATGCTGGAGCTGGTCGGGCGGACGCCGCTGCTCCACGGCTACCTGGAGAACCAGGTGTTCGCGCCGGGCGTCGCCCGAGGCAAGGAGATCGTCTGGCGGCGCGCGGCGCCCATCGCCGGCCGGCCCTACCTGGCGCGCGCGGCCGAGGAGCACAGCGGCCCTCACATGCCCTGGTTCTGGTCGGGCGAACGACAGGGCGGCGGCGTCCTCAACGACATGCTCTGCCACAGCTACGAGGCCGGCCGCCACCTGCTCACCGCGCCCGAGGAGCCGCGCGACGCGCTGACCGTCGTCGACGTGAGCGCGCAGATCGCGTCGCTAAAGTGGACGCGGCCGGAGTACGTCGAACAGCTGCGCGAGCAGTCCGGCGGCGCCGTCGACTACGCCCGTTCGCCCGCCGAGGACTTCGCCCGCGCCACGGTGCGCCTGCGCTCGCCCGAGGGTCTGCCGCTGATCGTCGAGGCGACGACCTCCTGGGGCTTCGTCGGCCCCGGCCTGCGCCTGCGCATGGAGCTGCTGGGCCCCGAGTACTCGATGCAGGTCGACACCCTTCACAGCGAGCTCTCGGTCTTCCTCAGCCGGCGCGTCACCGGCAGCGAAGGCGATGACCTGGTGGAGAAGCAGAACGCGGAGCAGGGGCTGATGCCGGTGGTGCCCGACGAGGCCGTCAGCTACGGCTACGTGGCCGAGAATCAGCACATGGCGCGCGCCTTCTTCGCCGGCCGCCAGCCCGACGAGACGTGGGAGGACGGCCTGGCCGTCACGCAGGTGCTCATGGCCTGCTACCTCTCGGCGGAGCGCGGGCGGATCGTCGCGTTCCCGGCGCCGGAGCTGGAGACATTCGTTCCGGCGGTCGCGCAGGGAACCTGGCGAGGGTAGCGGCTGGTCGTTGGTTGCTGGTCGGTGGCCGGGGGTGTCACTTGCTCAATTTTGGTGGGTTGGGTTTTCGACCGCACCGTGAACGGTGCGGCATTGGGTGAGCCGGCTTCATGCCACCCCGTTTACGGGGTGGTGGAAAAATACCCACCAGCCCTGAGCAAGTTACCCGGGGGTTGGTCACTCGGTTGCGCTACATAGATGCGCTATCATCCTCAGGACTGACGTCCGTAGTCGGCCTGACTCATCAGCAGGGAGGCCCATGGTTCGAGATCGCATCAAGGCTCGCTGGCTACTCATCGCGGCATTCGGCGTCTCTGGCTTCGTGCTAGCGGCGGCAGCGGCCGCCTGCGACGACGACGAGGAGGACGGCGCGCCGGCAGCACGCCGCGACCGATTCCGTCGCCGGTGGCCTTTCGCCAGGAACCTGAGGGCGTCACGCTTGCCGACCCGGCGTTTGAGGCGCTGGCCGGCGCGCGAGCCGACTTCGGGCGGCTCGGCGGCGCCGTGTACCAGATCGAGATCCCCGACGACTGGAATGGGCGGCTCGTGCTCGAGATGCACGGCTTTGAGGAGCTGCGGCCGGAAGCCAGCGTCAGCCCGCCTGACCTCCGCACCTACCTGATCCTGCACGGCTATGCGTGGGGCGCATCGAGCTTCAGCAGTACGTCCTTGATCCCGGGCCGCGCTGCCGACGAAACGGCCGCGCTCTGGGACTACTTCGCGCAGAAGTACGGCCGGCCGGCCTGGACCTATGTGACGGGCTACTCCATGGGCGGCTCGGCGAGTCATATCGTCGCGGAGCGGTACCCGGACCGTTTCGACGGCGCGCTCGCCCTCTGCGGCACCGCCGGGCAGGCGGAGGGAGCGACCACTCCCATCAACCACTTCGTTGCGGGCGCCTACGTCGCTGGCGTCACGCAGGAGGAGTTCGACGCGAGCCCGGACGTCGGCGCGCTCATCCAGGAGCGGATCCTTGCTGCCTTGCAAGACCCCGTCGCGCACGAGCGGTTCAAAGACATTCTGATCGACCTGACCGGCGGGCCGCGAGCCTTCGATCGCGAGGGCCTCCACCTCGAAGAGGCCACCAACTGGCCGCGCGCCCAGCTCCTCGTCGCTACCGGGCTGTCGCCGAACGCTGAGACGGCGTACCGTCTCGGCCCGCTCAGCACCGTGACGAGTGACGAATTCAACCGCGCGGCTATCCGCGTCCCGGCCAACGACGACCTGCGGCGCGCATTCATCGAGGGGAACCAGCTGACGGGCGATCTCGGGATGCCCCTCCTGTCGCTCCATACGACCGGCGACGGACAGGTGCCGATCGAGCAGGCGAGGATCCTCCAGCGACGCGTCGACGCCGCTGGGCAGAGCGACCTGCTCGTCCAGCGCGTGTTCAGCGACCCCGGCCACTGCGGCTTTACGACCGCCGAGCAGGAGGTCTCATTCGAGGACCTGGTGGCCTGGGTCGAGCAGGGCAACAAGCCGGAGGGAGAAGACGTCCTCATCGACGACCTGCGCGAGCTGGGCGGCACTTTCGAGCTGACACCCCGCCCGGGATCGCCGGAGGCGGATGCGGTCCCGGGCGCCGCCGGCCGCGCCGTCATGCGCGGCAACCTCACGCTCGACGGCGCGCCCTTCGACGCGAGATTCCTGGGCGCGAACGTGCGAGAGGACGGACTGATCGCCGCGTGTCAGTACACGCTCCCGACGGTCGAGGATGGTCGCTACGAGATCACCGTATACGCCGAGGCAGAGGTGAGCGGCTGCGGCGGCCCGGGCGCGGAGGTGTTGCTCTGGACGTTCGCGGCGAACCAGACGTTATACAGCAGCGACTGGGTGCCGTGGCCGGGCAACGGAGGCACGGCAAGCTTCGACACGGACTTCTCGACCGCCGCGCCGGAGGGCGCCAGGCCGCCCGTCTCACAATTCCTCGGCGAAGTCTATAGCAGAGAAGGCGATCACCTGCCGCCCGGTACGCGCATCGAGGCCTACGTAGGTGAGGTGCGCTGCGGCGTCGCGTCGACTCGGCGCACGGGGAGCTTCTCGGGGTACATTCTCGCCGTCGTCGGGCCCGGCTCCGTCGCCGGATGTGAGCGCGACGCGGTCCTGACCTTCCGCATCGACGGCCAGCCAGCGGCCGAAACTGCCGTCAACGATCCTGGTGGTGGCGGCGGCACACTCGATCTAACGGTGCCCTGAGAGCCGGACCACGTGCGTGGCCCAGATAGGCGCCGGCCTGGCGCTGCGCGTTGATTGTACCGCCCGCATAGACTACGATATTCAGGATTCAGGCCCGAAGAGGCCGAGCTAAGTTAGCGGGGAGGTGTCCCATGGTTGGAGATCGCATCAAGGCTCGCTGGCTGCTCGTCGCGGCATTAGGCGTCGTTGCCCTCGTCCTGGCCGTCGGAGCAGCCGCCTGCGGTGACGACGAGGAGGATGGAGGCGACGATGGCGCGACCGCTACGCCCACCGAAGACGCGGCAGCCGCGATACCGGAGGTCGAGGTGGGGGCGCTCGACTTCAGTTTCACCGCACCCTCGAGCATCTCGGGCGGCCTGACGCGCTTCACGCTGAACAACACCGGCGCGGAGCCGCACCAACTCCAGTTCGTTCGCCTGAACGATGGTGTCACATTCGAGCAGTTCCAGGAGGCGGTGGGGCAGCCCGATCCCTCAGGAGCGATCGCCCTCGTCTCGTTCGCCGGTGGCCCGAACACGGTCGATCCGGGCCAATCGGCAGAGGCCGCGAGCGATTTGCAGCCCGGCGCGCACGTCCTCCTCTGCTTCGTTTCTGGCGATGACGGCATCCCCCACTTGGCGAAAGGCATGATTCGCCAGATGGAGGTGACCGAGGCCCCGGTCGAGGCGCCCGATCCGCCTGAAACCGACGCGTCCGTTACCGCCTCGGACTTCGCCTTCGATGCGCCGGCCACGCTTCCTGCCGGCGAAGTCGCGGTCGAATTCGCCAACGCCGGGCTGCAGCCGCACGAGCTGACGGTCATGCGCCTCACCGGCATCACAGTCGATCAAGCGCGCGAGCTGTTTACCGGCGACGGAGCAGAGCCCGCCGGGCCGCCCCCGGTCGAGAACGCCGCCGGCGTCTCGGCCGTCGCGCCGAACACCACCAGTTACACGACGCTGAACCTCACCGCCGGAGATTACGTACTGGTGTGCTTCGTGCCTGATCCAAGTGACGGGCAACCGCATGTGGCGTTGGGAATGTTCGATTCGTTTACCGTGGAATGACGGGCCAGTCGTTACCTTCCGGGTCGCGATGAGCGGATGGCCGGGTGCCGCTATCGTTTATCCGTCCCGTCAGCCCTTGACAGACCGGCGCAGCGCTGCGGTCAGGCCTGTTCTTCGACGCTGATCGCGCGCTCGGGGCAGTTCGCCACGGCCAGGCGCGCCTTCTCCTCCAGCTCCGGCGGCACGACGCCGTCGTTGCGTTCGTGAGCGTAGCCCAACTCGTCCACCTGGAACAGCTCCTCTGAGAGCTGGAGACAGCGGTTGTGCCCCTGGCACTTCGAGGCGTCGACGCGCACGCGGATCACGGCCACACCACCATCATCTGGCGCGGGCCGCGCACCTGGCCGCCGGCCCAGGTCACGGCGTCCGGGTCTTCGAGCCGGAAGTCCGGGATGCGCCGGAGCCACTCCTCAATCGAGACGCGCATCTCCATCCGGGCGAGGTTCGACCCGGCGCAGCGGTGGATGCCGACGCCGAAGGCGATGTGCGGGTTCTCCGCCCGATCGATGATCACCTTGTCGGGGTCGGCGAATACCGACGGGTCGCGGTTGCCGGCCGGGAAGTTCATCAGCACCTTGTCGCCTTCGTGCATCGGGCAGCCGTTGTAGGCGTAGTCCTCCGTCACCACGCGGGCCATGGTCACTGGCGAATACGCCCGCAGCAGCTCCTCCACCGCCGTCGGCAGCAGCTCGGGCTCCGCCACCAGCCGCGCCCGGTCCTCCGGGTGCTGGGCGAGGTGCCAGAGCGCCGACCCGATCGAGCTCCAGGTGGTGTCGATGCCGGCGACCAGCAGCAGGAAGCAGGTCCCCAGGACGTGCGGCGTGGGCACGGGCTCGCCGTCAACCTGCGCCGAAAGGAGGTAGCTGATGAGGTCGTCCTTCGGCTGCTCCTTGTGCTCCTGGATGCGCTCCCAGAGGTAGCCGAAAATATTTCGAGCGGCCTCGCCACGGACGTCGGCGTTCGTCAAGCCGAGTTCCAGGAAGCCGCGCACCCACTCGGTGAACATGTTGGCCTCGTCTTTGGGGATGCCGAGCATGCTGGCGATCACGCGCGGCGGGATCTGCTGCGCGTAGTCGACGGCGCCGTCCGCCCGGCCCTGCTCGACGAAGCCGTCGATCAGCGATCGGCAGAGCTCGCGCGTCTCCGGCTCCCACTTCGCGATGGCGTTGACGGAGAACGGGGGCAGCAACAGGCGGCGGGCCCAGGTGTGCACCGGCGGGTCGGAGGTGATCGGGGGCGCGCCGGCGTTGTAATCGCGCAGCTCCTCGGGCACGTCCGGGTCGGGCTCCTCGCCCTCCGGCGGGGGGCCGTTCGGGGCGACGAGCACGTCTCGCGATGAGAAATGCTGGATGTCCCGCGCGATCTTGAACAGGTCCTCGTAGCGCGTCGGCATCCAGGAAGCGCCCCAGCGTTCCGTATGCGCGACGGGACACTCCTCGCGTAGCTCGTCCCAGATCGGGAACGGGTTCTTGACATAGGTCCGGTTGAAGATATCGTAGTCGGTCTTCCAGTCCTGCACTGGCTCAGTCGTCATCGGCGCTGTTCCTCCCTAACGTTGGGTTGGTGGCAGAACAAGACCCACCCCGCTCCACGCATTCGATTATATACGATCTGGTATGCACTCCCGCTACCCTTGTCGAGACCCCGGCGGGCCGCGGCCTGGCCGGGTGCCCCCATCAGGCCGCGGCCCTGCCCGGCGGCTTACTTGACAGTTTACGCCTCAGGCCTGTAGTATGGTCGCCGTAGGTGGCAGAGCGCTTTCTTGCCCCGAAGCGCTTCCTTGCAAGCACTGATGCACATGGTTAGGCACGGACGCCCGCGCCGGGTTCCCCGCGGCCCGGCTGAGGTGGGTGGATGGCGAACGTCTGCATCGCTGGCTCGGGCTACGTCGGCCTGGTTACCGGCGCCTGCCTGGCGGAGCTGGGCCACACGGTCTCGTGCGTCGAGATCGATGCCCATCGCCTGGCCGCGCTGGCCCGCGGCGAGCTGCCGATCCACGAGCCCGGGCTGGACGAGCTGGTCCAGCGCCACTACGCCTCCGGCCGCCTGACGTTTACGCGCGACTTCTCCCAGGCCGTTCCTGAAGCCGAAGTTTCCTTCATCACGGTCAGCACCCCGCCCATGCGCGACGGCCGCGCCGACACGAGTGCTGTTTTCTCCGCCACCCGCTCGATCTTGCGACATGCCCGCCTCTCCTCCCTCCTCATCGTCAAGAGCACCGTGCCGGTCGGGACGGGGGACGCCCTCGCCAGCCTGGTGGTGCGCGCCGGGCGGCGCGATATCGACGTCGTCTCGAACCCGGAGTTCCTCCGCCAGGGCTCGGCCGTCGTCGACTGCTTCGAGCCGGACCGCATCGTCATCGGCGCGCCGACCGACGCCAGCGCCGAGGCCGTGGCCCGCCTCTACCGGACGCTGCGCGCTCCTGTTATCACCTGCAGCCGTCGCTCCGCGGAGCTGGCTAAGTATGTGGCGAACGCCTTTCTGGCGATCCGCATCTCCCTGATGAACGAGGTGGCCGAGCTGTGCGAAGCGCTGGACGCCGACGTCACGGAGGTCGCCGCGGTGGTCGGGGCGGACCGGCGCATCGGCCCGGCGTACCTCAGCGCTGGGTTGGGCTGGGGCGGCTCGTGTCTGCCCAAGGACTCGCTCGCCCTGGCGTCGATGGCGGCCGACGAAGGCCAGCCCGCCGGCGTGCTGGAGGCCGCGATGGAGGCGAACGTTCGCCAGCGCGAACGGGCCTTCGATCTGCTGTGCCAATCGCTGGACAGTTTCCCGAACCCGACGGTCGGCGTGCTCGGCCTGGCGTTCAAGCCGGACACCGACGACATCCGCGGCTCCCCCGCGCTCGACATCATCGAGCGTCTGCTCCGCAAGGGGATCCGCGTGCGCGCGCACGACCCGGCGGCCATCGCCAAAGCCCGCCGCGCCCAGCCAGCCGCCGCCTACTGCAGCGACGCGTACGGCGTCGCGCTCGGCAGCGACGCCCTCCTGCTCGCCACCGAGTGGGAGCAGTACTGCCGGTTGGACTGGCGGCGCATGCGCTCGCTGATGCGGGGGCGCTTCGTGCTGGACGGCCGGAACGCGCTGGACGGCGATGGCTTGGCAGAGCTCGGCTTCCAGTACCGGGCCTTTGGCCGGCCGGCGCCACGGGCGGCGATCACCAGCCTGCTTTCGGAGGAAGTCCCGGCCGCCGGCGGGTCATAGACGCCCCGCTGCACTCCCCTTCGCTCAGCACCATGCTAACCGCCTGAGGCGCTTGCCTCGCAGTGGTGCTTGATCGCCCGCAGCGACGCCTCCACCGCGCGACGCGCCTGCGGCCCGGCGTACCGCCGTTCCACCAGCCCCCCGAGCAGTGGCCAGGGGACGCGCACGATCATCCTGGCCTCCATCCGGCAGCCGCCCTCGATTGCATCCAGTGTGTACCTCTCGTCGAAGCGCACCGGGCCGAGCGAGATGAGCGAGTGCAGCGTTCGCTCTGCCACCACCTCCTGCGGGCGGTCGTGCAGCGTTCGAAACGGGCCGTTGGCGTAGCGCCAGCGGACGTGCTGGCCGGGTCGGGGGTAGTCCACCGGCGCGTCCAGCGCTTCCCGCACGCCGGTGTCCCACCGCACCACCTCGGCGGGCTCGCAGAGGGCGCGCCAGACCCGCGCCGGCGAGGCCTCGATCTCCTGCGAGACCGAGAACTCGTACATCAGGTCAGCGCCAGTCCGGGCGCCGGAGCTGGCTGCGCTTCTTGCGCCCGATGGCCTGCGCCAGGTCCTCGTTCAGCTTGCGCGCGAGCGAGGCCAGCGCCTCGCCGCCCGGGCGCATGGCGTCGCTGCGCCAGCGGCGCACCTTCGCGCGGTCGCTCGCCGGCAGCGGCGCCTCTTCCAGCAGCCGGGCGACGATGAGCGACGTCAGCTCCCAGGACTCGTCGGCTTCCAGCTCTACCTTCATCGTCCGTCTTCTCCGAGGGCCAGCCTTCAGGCTGGCGATCTCCCCACTGGGTTCAAGCCCGGCCTTTCGCTTAGACGTTCAGCCCCGGTCCCCGCTGGAGACGTAGCGGCCCTTGCGCCTGATCAGCCGCCGCGGGCGCTCGTCGATCAGGTTGCCCAGCGCCTCGTTCATCTGCTCGGCCAGGAGCGCCATCGCCTCGCTGCCGTCGGCGCGATCGGTGCGCCAGCGGCGGGCCGCGGCGCGGCCTTCGTCGGAGAGCGCCACGCCATCGAGCACCTGGGAGACGACCAACGTCATGATCGACCACGCTTCGTCGGCTTCCAGGATCAGGCGCATCTCAGCGTCCCTTGAACTGCGGGGGGCGTTTCTCCAGGAAGGCGCTGACGCCCTCCGCCCGGTCTTCCGTGGTCTGCAGGATCACGGTCAGGTCCGTCTCGAAGCGCAGCGCCTGATCGAGCGGCTGCTCCAGCCCGCGGCGCACGGCCTCCTTCGCGTAGCGCAGGGCGAGCGGCCCCCGCGACGCCATCCGCAGCGCCAGCGCCTCGGCCTCCGCGAGCAGACGGTCGCGCGGGACGACGGCGCTCACCAGGCCGATGCGGAGCGCCTCCTGCGCATCGATCGGCTCTGCGAGCAGCAGCAGCCGCAGCGCCTGCGCCCGGCCGGCGAGGCGCGCCAGCCGCTGTGTGCCGCCCGCCATCGGCAGCAGCCCCTGCGATGTCTCCGGCAGGGCGAAGCGCGCGCCCTCCGCAGCCAGGCGCACGTCGCAGGCGAGCCCCAGCTCCAGGCCGGCGCTGATCGCGTCGCCGTTGAGGGCGCAAACGACCGGCTGGCCCATCGATTCCAGGCCGGCGAAGGGCGGCGAAGCCTCCCAGCGCCGGCGCCAGTCGCCCGCGTCGGACCCCACCGCCTTCAGCTCGGCCGGATCCCAGCCGGGCGAGAACAGATCGCCCTCGGCCGTCAGGACGGCGACCCGGACCGAGGCGTCGTCGTTGACCGCGGCGCAGGCTTCGTCCAGCTCGTCGAGCAGCAAGCGGTCGATCGGGTTGCCGGCCGCGGGGCGGGCGAGGCGGATGAAGGCGAGCGGGGCCTTCGTCTCCAGCGAGAGCGTCCGGTACGTCATGGGCGATGGTGAGCGTA
>Ga0247727_10008213_pt1 | contig 19466 bp, 16 predicted proteins | sample WisWelCaveWW1625_FD_202498 | JGI IMG/M metagenome (GOLD analysis project Ga0247727, IMG submission 202498) | Biofilm microbial communities from Wishing Well Cave, Virginia, United States - WW16-25 | ecosystem: Environmental > Aquatic > Deep subsurface > Groundwater > Cave microbial mat | place... | reverse complement strand
TCGGAACGATGGATCGAATTTTATTTTTGCGCCAAGTGCCGATCTTTGGCAACCTCGCGCCCGAAGATCTAAACCAAATCGCGGATCTCGCGGATGAGCGCGCGTTCACACGCGGCGAATTTATTTTCCGCGCGGGCGATATTGGCGACGAGTTGTTTGTGATTGTCGAAGGCGCGGTGCGCGTGGAAAAAGATTCGCGGACGCTCCGCACGCTCCAAGCCGGCGAGCAGATTGGCGAGTTGGCGATCTTGCGCGAACAGCCGCGTTCGGCAAGCGTCATCGCGGAGAGCGCGAACGTGCGCGCGCTCGTCATTCGCGGCGACGCGCTCAAAGCGATTTTGCGCGACCGCCCCGAAGTCGCCATGGGCATGCTCGCGAGTTTGGCGCAAAGATTGAGCACGGCGTGATTTGAAAAAATGTCGCGCGCAAGGCAACTATGCGCGCCTTCGCGGCGCGCGTATTTTGTAGCATCGCCCCTGATTGGCGTTGACGCTGTCTGAATTGAGACTATAATTCCGGTCGTCGCTGTCGCATGTCATTCAGAACGGAGTGAGGAATCTCGTAAATCGGAACGGATTCAATAACACCCTGCGCCTTTTAATAACGCCCATCAGGGGCTACGCGACGCTGAATTTGAATTGCATTTGGAGTACCACAGATGAAGTGCCCAAATTGTTCGATTGAAAATACACACGACGCAAAATTTTGCGAGAATTGCGGTCAGCCGTTTGACCGCGCCTGCCCGAATTGCGGCAAAGCGAATTCGCCGTCCGCAAAATTTTGCAAAAACTGCGGCTATAATCTCGCCGCCGCGCCGGTCGGCGCGGCGACCCTGAGCAACTTGCAACAAGCCGCGCCGCAACCGCTTCAAGCAAAAATCATCGCCGCGAAAAAGCAAGTCGAAGGCGAGCGCCGCTTGGTGACGGTGCTCTTTACCGACATCGTCGGCTCGACCGCGCTCGCGGAAAAACTCGACCCGGAAGAATGGGGCGAAATTGTTTCCGGCGCGCATCAGCGCGTCAGCACCGCGGTTTATCGCTATGAAGGCACGATCGCGCAATTGCTGGGCGACGGCGTGCTCGCGTTTTTCGGCGCGCCGGTCGCGCACGAAGACGACCCGGTGCGCGCGGTGAATGCCGCGCTCGACATTCAGATCGCGATAAACGAATATGCGCACGAATTAATAGCCAAGAAACGCGTTGACAATTTCAAAATGCGCGTGGGCTTGAACACCGGGCTCGTCGTCGTGGGAAATATCGGCAGTGATATGCACGTCGAATATCTCGCTGTCGGCGACACGGTGAATCTCGCCGCGCGGATGCAAAGCGCGGCGGATGCCGGCACGATTCTCGTTTCGAACCAGACGCAACGCCTCGCGCGGCATGCATTTGATTTGGAATCGCGCGGCGAGTTGGAAGTAAAAGGCAAAGTCGAACGCGTGCCGGCGTATCGCGTCGTCGCGCGCAAAGCGATTCCGGAATCCGCGCGCGGCATCGAAGGTTTGTCGTCGCCGCTCGTCGGACGCGAAAAAGAATCCAGCGCGTTGCAAACGCGCATTGAGGAATTAAAGCAAGGGCGCGGGCAAATTGTCGCGGTGATGGGCGAAGCGGGCCTAGGGAAGAGTCGGTTGGTGGCAGAAATTCGCAAATGGGTGATTGAAGAATCTAAAGCGGAAGATGAAACCGTCCTCCGTCCCCCGTCCTCTGTCCTGTGGCTCGAAGGTCGCTCGCTCTCCTACGAAACCTCGACGCCGTACGCGCCGTTCGTGGATTTGTTCGCGCGGCATTTCGATATGCTCGACATTGCCGGCGGCGATGCTTATGCGCGCGTCAAAACGCGCGTCGCGGAAACTTTGGCTGACCGCGCGTCGGACATCGCGCCGTTCCTCGCGGCATTGCTCGGCATTCAAATTGCCGGCGACGATGCCGAGCGCGTGCACTATCTCGAGCCGCCGCAACTGCGCGCGAAAATATTTGGCGCGGTCGCGCAATACTTTGAACTTTTGGCGGCGCGTCAGCCGCTCGTCTTGATGCTCGATGATTTGCATTGGGCGGATTCGACTTCGCTCGATTTGCTCCAAGCCATGTTGCCGGTTACCGAGCGCACGCCGATTTTACTGCTCGCGGTTTTTCGCCCGCAGAGACAAGAGCCGTCGTGGCGAATCCACGAAACCGCGCAACGCGATTTCGCGCATCGCTACACCACGCTGGTACTCGAGCCGCTCGACGAAAAAAATTCGCGGCAACTCGTCGCGAATCTGCTTGCGATCGAGGATTTGCCGGAAAAAGTGCGCGCGCTGATTCTGCGCAAAGCCGAAGGCAATCCGTTTTTTGTCGAGGAAGTGATACGCTCCTTGCTCGACGCGAAACTCGTCGTGCGTTCAAATGGACATTGGCGCGCGACGCGCGAGATCGAAAATATCGCCGTGCCGGATACGCTCGCCGGCGTCATCACGGCGCGCCTCGACCGGCTCGACGACCAATCGAAACGCGTCGCGCAGACGGCGGCAGTGATTGGACGCGAGTTTCAATTTCAAGTGCTGAACGAAATCGCGGACGCGCGGCAGGGCTTGGACAATTCGCTGCTCGATTTGCAGCAACGCGAATTGGTGCGCGAAAAATCGCGCTTGCCGGAATTGTTGTATCTTTTCAAGCACGCGCTCACGCAAGAGACCGCGTACCAATCCATATTGCTGAGCAAGCGGCGCGAACTGCATCGCCGCGTCGCGGAATGTTTGGAACGCAACGAGAAGGAGCGCGTCAACGATATCGCGCGGCATTTTGTTCTAGCGCAGGACGAAGCGCGCGCGTTGCCGTATTTGGTCGAGGCGGGCGAGCGCGCCCTGCGCGCGTACTCCACGCCCGAAGCGGTCACGTATCTCGCGCAAGCCGTCGAGATATTGCAACGCGTGGATGACCCCGCGCTCGCGCGGCGCGCCTACAACGGTTTGGGGAACGCGCGGATGCTTTCGATGGACATTCCGAATGCCGTTGCGCATTTCAACGATATGATTCAATACGCGCAGGCGCGCGCCGACCTACCGATGCAGGTTTCCGCGCTGAACAAATTAGGAATGATGGAAGCGCAATTCATGGGGCAGGTTGAGCAAGCCGAACAGCATCTGCTCGAGGCGGAACGCTTGGGACGTGAAGCGGGCGACGCGGCGGGGCTTGCCGAGCTGTTCACGATTCGCTGTAGCGTTTGCACCATGACCGCCGATTTTTCGAACGCGACGCGTTATCTCGGCGAAGCCGTAACGCTCGGACGCGAGGCAAACATTCAAGAACAACTCGCGTTCGGCTTGACGCACACTGCCAACACTTTTACGTTCATGTTGAAGTTCGACGACGCGTACGCCAAAGCCCAAGAAGCGTTGCGCGTGTGTTTGGAAATTGGAAATCACTTGCACATCGCGGAACTCCGCTGTACGCCCATCGCGTTCTATCATCTTCACAACGGCGAGATCACTGAAGCGCGCGCGTCAGTGCAGAAAGGCACGGAGATTGCCGCGCGCATCGGTGTTGGTTGGGATGAATGTATCGGCGCGTTTTTGCAAGGCGAACTGGCGCGGCTGTGCGGTGAGTATGAACTCGCGCTCGCGCGGTTTCAACAAGCGCTAGGCGCCGCCGAAGCTGCTGGCTTTCCATTTTTGCCGCCGCTTCCGCTTGCCGCGCGCGGCGCGACGCTCATGGCTATCAGCGATAAATTCGCTGACCCAGTGCGTGCGCTGTTCAAGCAGTCGCAAGAAATGTTGGCAACACCGTTTGGCGGCGCGGTCGGCACGGGCGCGTGGGCGGATATCGGCGATGCCGCGCGCGCGCTCGGCAATCTGGAACTCGCGCGCGAAATGTTTGCGCTGGGCTTGAAACAAAAAACGTATCAGACGAATTTGTATATGCCGCGCCTGCTGGTCGGCAGTGCGCTCACCGCGCTCGAGCAAAATCAGTTGGAGGACGCATCCAACGCGATCAAGCACGCGCGCGCGTTTGCCGAAGAAAACTCGATGAAATGGTTCTACCCGTCCGTGGACGAAGCAGACGCGCGGATCGCAGCGGCATGCGGCGACTCGACCCGCGCGCTCGAACTGTACGCGCGCGCCGAATCGCTCGCGCTCGAAATGCAGATGCGCCCGATCGTGTGGCAAGCGCGGGCTGGCGCCGCCAATGTACTAGAAAAAAGTGGCAAGACAAAAGAAGCGGACGCGAAACGGAAAGCGGCGCGCGTGATGATGGAAGAAATCGCGGCGTTGTTTGAGGATGAGAGTATGCGCGCGGCGTTTGTAGAGAGCGCCAACAAAAGACTGACGACAGACCACTGACGATAGACGATGCATTGGAGCGGAATATGTCTTTCAAGTTTGAAAAACTTGAGGTGTGGAATTTATCGCTGGAATATATTGACCTCATCTACGAGATTGCCAACAAACTCCCTCGTAGCGAGGAATTCAAAGTCGCAGATTGTTCGCGCGGCGACTTCGGTCGCACTAAATATTACGGAAGGCTCGACGGGACAGACGGATAATGAGCAAGGTCGCTTCTTGGATCTCGCTATTCGTTCGCTACTTGAAACAGTGGCAGGTCAACGCATTATCGCGCGAAGAAAGTTGTTCAATGAAGACACACTACTTGCCCGCGCGAACAAGCTCGCCGAGATTTTGGCAATCAAACTGCAATCACTCCGCAAAGCCATTGCCCCTAAAATCGTGACTGCGCGAATCCAGAACTGAGTACGAGGCAACGAGCGATGTCTTGACAAACGACGAGTGTCAGCGCAACAGTCGCCTGTCGTCCACCTTCCTTGAAGGAAACCAACCAATGAAATGTCCCAACTGTTCATTCGACAACGCATCCGACGCGAAATTTTGCGAGAACTGCGGACAGCCATTTGAAATCGTCTGCCCCCAATGCGGAACGCCCAATTCGCCCACCGCGAAATTCTGCAAGAACGACGGCTTTCATCTGGCGAAAGCGAACGTCACCGCGCGCGCCGCGCAGGTGACGAAAACGCAAGACCTCGACGCGCTCCGCAAAGCCGCGCCGCAAAACGTGGCAACAAAAATTCTCGCCGAGCGCGAACGGATGGAAGGTGAACGCAAACTCGTGACCGCGCTCTTCACCGACATCGTCGGCTCGACGACGCTCGCGGAACAAATGGACCCCGAAGATTGGCGCGACATCGTTACGGGCGCGCATCGGCGCGTGAGCGAAGCCGTCTATCGTTATGAAGGCACGATCGCGCAACTCTTGGGCGACGGCGTGCTGGCATTTTTCGGCGCGCCGATTGCGCACGAGGACGACGCGGAACGCGCGATGCGCGCGTCGCTTTTGATTTTGGTGGGGATTAGAGAGTACGCGCAAGAATTAAAACAGAAAAAACGCGTTGCCGATTTTCAAATGCGGATTGGTTTGAATACCGGGCTGGTCGTCGTCGGCAACATCGGCAGTGACTTGCATATGGAATATCTCGCCGTCGGCGATACGGTCAATCTTGCCGCGCGCGTGCAAAGCGCGGCAGAGCCGAATACAATTTTGGTCGCCGGCAGTACGCATCGGCTTGCGACATCGCTCTTTGATTATGAAGACAAAGGCAAAATCAACGTCAAAGGCAAGACCGAACCGATTCAAGTCTATCGCGTCATCAGCGAGAAAAAAGGCGCGGTGCGCACGCGCGGCATCGCCGGTCTCGCATCGCCGATGGTTGGGCGCGAGCGCGAATTTTCGCAACTCGCGCAAATCACCGATGCACTGCATCAAAAACGCGGCGGCATTGTCGCGATTATCGGCGAAGCCGGGCTGGGCAAATCGCGGCTCGTCGCGGAATGGCGCAAGGCATCGCTCGCGGAATTTGGCGACGGCGGCTTGCGTTGGATTGAGGGGCGCTGTTTGTCGTACGGCGCTTCGATGGCGCATCATCTCAGCACCGACATTCTGCGCGCGATGATCGGCGCGCCGCCCGGTTTGACCGAAGAAGAAACGCACGCCGCGCTCCGCAAAACGTGCGAGGATTTATTTGGCGCGGAGTTGAAGGATGTATATCCATTTCTCGGGCATTTGCTCGGCATCAAACTCGAAGAGGAAATGGACGCGCGCGTAAAATATCTGGACGGACCCGCACTGCAACAAAAATATATCGCGGCGTACAAGAAACTTTTGCTGACGCTCGCGCAAAAAATACCGACGGTTCTGGTGTGCGAAGACGTGCATTGGGCAGACCCATCGTCCATTGAATTGGGCTTGCAAGTTCTGCCGACGGTTGCCGACGCGCCGCTGATCATCGTGTTCGTCACGCGCGCGGATAAAGAGAGTGCGGGGTGGAAACTGATCACGCAGTCGCATGAAATTGCCGGCGTCGGCGCCATTGAATTGCATCTCGCGCCGCTCTCGGAAACCGACAGCAAGCAACTCGTCAGCAATTTGCTTCAAGTCGAAGCATTGCCGGAACACTTGCGGAATCTAATTCTCGCGAAAGCCGAAGGCAATCCGTTTTTTGTCGAGGAAGTGATTCGGATGTTGATTGATCGCGGCAGTATCGCGCTCAAGGATGGTCTGTGGACGATGACGCGCGAAATTTCGAGCATTGAAATTCCGGACACACTGCAAGGCGTGCTTGCCGCGCGCATTGACCGCCTGCCCGAAGATGCGAAACGGATTTTGCAAATCGCCTCGGTGATTGGCAGAAAATTCCAAGTCAAGATTCTGGAAAAAGTATTGGAACAGCAGGGATTGTGAATCTCTCGACCACGCTCGCCCAACTCGAAACCGAACACCTCCTGCGCCGCTTGAGCGAGCCTGATCTCGCGTACCTCTTCAAGCACACGCTGACGCAAGAGACCGCGTATCAATCGCTCTTGCGCGAGAATCGCCGCGAGATTCATCGGCGCGTCGCAAAAGCGTACGAACAAATTTACGCGAATGCGCTCGACGACCACGCCGCGATTCTCGCGACACATTTCGCGGCGGCAGACGATGACGCGAAAACGTACGCCTACTCTCTGCGCGCCGGCGATGCCGCCGCGCGCAAGTACGCGAACGCCGAAGCCATTTTACATTACGCGCGCGCGGCGGAGATCGCAAAAACCGCGCCCGACCCCGTGATGGCAATTCCCATCGCGGAATTATTTCTCAAACTCGGACGCGTCTATGAAATCAGTTCACGTCATACCGACGCGTTGCGCGTCTACGACGACATGCTCACGTTGGCGAAAACGCGATCCGATCGCGCTTTGGAACTCGCCGCGCTTGTGGCGCGCACCACGCTCCATTCCGCGCCGACCTCGCTCTTTGATCCGGAAAAAGCCACCGCAATCGCCGAGCAAGCGCGCGGACTCGCGCGCGCACTGGATGACAAAAAAGCCGAAGCAAAAATTTTGTGGAATCTTTCGTTGTTGAATGGAATGGCAGGCCATCGGGAGAACGCCGTCACGTTCGGCGAGCAAGCGCTCGCGATCGCGCGCAGTAATAATTTGCGCGAACAGACCGCGTATACGCTCACCGATATTTATCGCGCGTATGTATCGAATGGACAAATGCGGCGCAGCTTGGCGGCGTTGGAAGAAGCCCGCGCGTTATGGCGCGAATTGGACAACCAACCGATGTTGGCGGATACGCTTTCCTCGACGACGATGTTGCATTACTTTGCGGGCAATTATGCGGAATCCGTCGCCTTTCATTATCAGGCGCTGGAATTGGCGGAGCGAATTGACAATCTGTGGAATCAATCTTTTAGTCGTCACAGTGTTGGAAATGTTTTTTTTGAGCAGGGTGACCCGGCGCACGCGATTGAAACGATGGAAAAGTCAATCCACTTTGGTCAACAAGCCGGTTTTATCGTTCCTGAAATTTGGACGCAGGCAGACTTGGCTTGGGTCTGGGCTCAGCTAGGGCAATTTGAGCGCGCCGAGAAATACGCGCAAGCGGCACAAGCCAAAGCCGAAGCAAATTTTCAACGGTGGCGACCGAATACATTCGCGACCTTGGCGCGGATTGAGACCGCGCGCGGGAATGTCGCACAGGCGCACGAATACTTGCACCAAGCCAAAGTTATTTTTGATCCGGAGGAATTTATTTGGGCGGGCGAGTTTCACCTCTCGCTGACAGAAATGGAATTCGAAATGGCGCGCGGCGATTTTGCGCGCACCATTGAATTGGCAGAGAAATTAATCGTGCGCGAGCAAGCGATGGAGTTTGGTTTCAGTACTCATCCGGCGCAGTGCCTACGCGGGCAAGCGTTGCTCGCGCTCAATCGTTTGGAAGAAGCCGGTGCGGCATTAGCAGAGGCGCTTTTGCTTGCCGAGACGCGCGGTTCAAAGTGGATTGCGTGGCAAGTGTGCGCCGCGCAAAGCGAATTGCAGACGCGGCTCGGCAATCGCGCGGCGGCGGCGGAATTGCGCGCGCGGGCGCGCGATATTATTACCGGCATCGCGCAGAAAACGCCGGCGGACGCGCGCGCATCATTTTTGAATTTGCCGAAGGTGCGCGCGGTGATGAATTGATGCAACTCCCGGACCACCTCGCGCAACTCGAACAAACCGAAATCGTCCGGCGACTCGCCGAAGCCGACCTTGCGTATTTTTTCAAGCACACGCTGACGCAAGAGACAGTGTATCAATCGCTCTTGCGCGCGAAACGGCGCGACCTGCATCGCTTGGTTGCGGAATCGTACGAAACGATTTACGGCGATCATGCCGGCGAATTTGCCGCGCTGCTCGCGCAGCATTACGCGCAAGCCGACGACGACGCCAAAACGTTAGAGTACGCGACGCGCGCGGGAGATGCCGATGCGCGCGTGTACGCAAATGCCGAAGCCATCGGGCATTACACGCTCGCGATTGACGCGGCGAAACGCGTTTTGGTACGGGCGAGGCAATCGCCAGAACCAATTTCATCCGATGATGTGGTTGGAACAAACCAATCCCGCGCCTCTCTCGAACAAAATAGCCCGATTGCCTCGCCCCTACGTGATTTATTTTTGAAACGCGGGCGCGCGTATGAATTGAGTGGTAGGATTGACGAGGCGATGAAAAGTTACGACGAGATGCAAACGCTCGCGCGCGAACGATCTGATCCCGCGCTCGAACTCGGCTCGCTCGTCGCGCGGGCGACACTCCATGCCACGCATACCCAGTTCTACGATCCCGCGCGCGCCGAACAACTTTCCGATCAAGCGCTGGCGCGCGCGCGCGAACTGGGTGATCGCAAAACGCAGGCGCGCATTTTGTGGAATCGGATGTTGCAGAGCATTTATGGCGCGCAAGGCGTACACAAAGGTATCGAATATGGCGAAGCGTCGCTTGAGATTGCGCGGCAAGATAATCTGCGCGAGCAAATGGCGTACGCGCTCAACGATCTTTTTTACGCGTACCTCCAAGCCGGCGAGGCGGTTCGCGCACGCGCGGTGCGCGAAGAAGCGTTCGGCTTGTGGCGCGAGCTAGGCAACCAAGCGATGCTCGCCGATAATTTGTCGGGGCTCGCAATGCTGGAAGTTTTTCAAGGCAATCACGCGCGCGCCCACGCGTACGCGGACGAATCGTACGCCGTCGCGGAAGCGAGCGATAATCGGTGGGGACAATCGCATAGCCGCTTTAGCGCGGGCTTGGGCTGGCGCGATGAGGCGCGCTATTCCGATGCGATTCGCGCGTTTGAAGAAGGCGCGCGCTTGGCGCGTGAAGCCACGGCGACCACAACCTTTATCGCATCGGCGACGGAATGCGCGCACGTGTACGCGACGCTCGGTCAGTTCGATTTGGCGCACGTGCACGCGGACGCCGCGCGCACGGAGGCGGAAAAATATATCGCCGATTGGTTGGCGTGGCCCCACGCGTGTGCTGCGCGCATTTATTTGCGAGAGGGCAATCTCGTCGCCGCCGCACGCGTAACGAACGAATGGTGTCGCCGCCCCAAAAATGAATATTTGAATCAAATGTTTCTGCCGGCGTCGGTCGTGGTGGTTCTTGCCGATTGCGAAGTCGCGGTGGCGCTCAAAGAATTTCCGCGCGCGTTCGCGGCGATTGACGAGGCAATGCCACTCCTCGCCAGCGTCGGCAAAAGTTATTTGCCCGACCTGCTTTTCGTACAAGCCAACGCACTCGCCGCGCAAGGCGATGCCGATGCCGCGTATGAAACGATGCGCGCCGCCCGCGCCGCCGCCGACGCGGTCAATTCGCGCCGGATGCGCTGGCAAATTGTCGCTGTGCTCTCGGAATTAGAACGCGCGCGTGGAAATGCGGGTGACGCCGATACTTTGCGCGCGGTGGCGCGCGCGGATTTGCATTTCATCGCGGAAAATATTCGCGAAGAAAACTTGCGGGCGGGATTTTTGGTTTTGCCGAACGTGAACAGCATTATCAACTAAAGACACGAAGAAACACGAAATGTCATTCTGAGGCACGGGTTTTGCGCCGAAGAAGACCTGCACTTGCGTGCGGTGCAAGTGTCTTGTTATTCACTGGGACAACAAGACTCTTCGCCGCGCTCAGAGTGACAGAGGTGGTTCTTTCTTTTCATGTCCGTTGCGTCATTGTGGACAAAATTTTTTCAGGAGGCAACTATGACTCTCGTTTCTCACTTGCGCGAACAATTGCGCGACGCGTACGGCTATTTTCTGGGCGCCGTCGCGAATCTTGCGCCCGAACAAGCCGCGTGGCAGCCGCCCGGCATCGCGCATCCGGTCGGCGCGATTTACGCGCACCTGATTATCTCAACCGACAGCGTCTTGCACATGTTCTGCCAGAACATCCCGCCCCTGCTCGCAACGCATTTCGCCGGCAAAACCGGCATCAGTGATTCCGATTGGGCGAAAAGCGCGACCTTGGAATGGAGAAAATCGGTGCGCGTCGATTTGAAACAATTACGCGGGTACGCGGACGCAGTGTATCGCGCGGCCGATGATTATCTCGCGGCGCTCGCCGACGCGGACTTGGCTTCGCTGCGCGATCTTTCGATGGTTGGCTTTGGTTCGAAATCCGTCGAGTGGATCGCCGCGCGTTTGCTCATCGGGCACACCGATAATATTACCGGCGAAATCGCGGCAGTGAAAGGATTGCAGGGCTTGCAGGGGTATCCGGGTGGAGTGTGAGTAGTCGTTAGTCAGTGGTCGCGTCATGCCCAAAATCAAAGCGCAATCAAAATCTCTGCGCAAAACCGTACGCAAAAAAAATATTCCGGCGACGCTCAGCGCGATTGAATCAATCGGGCTGATTCAACAATCCGACCCCGCGCCGGATTTAGCTTATCGTTTCAAGCACACGCTGACGCAAGAGACGGCGTACCATTCGCTCTTGCGCGAAAATCGCCGCGATATTCATCGCGCGATTGCCGAATCGTACGAAAAAATCGGCGCCGATGATCTCGACGCGTACGCCGCTCTCTTGGCGCAACATTACGCCGAAGCCGGCGATGATGCGAAAACCATCGCGTATTCATTGCGCGCCGGCAACGCGGCCGCGCGCGTGTACGCCCTGCCGGAAGCCGCACTGCACTATGCGCGCGGCCTCGCGGCGGCAAAACAAATTGATGCGCGCGGTGAGCTCGAAACGCTCTATCAAAAATTGGGACGCTCGTACGAACTGGCCGGTCGGCACCCGGACGCCGCACGCGCTTACGCCGAAATGGAAACTTTCGCGCAAGAAAAAAATGACCGGACGCTCGAACTGGCGGCGCTCACGTTTCAAGCCACGATTCTATGCACGCCTACGGTGAAGTTCGACGGCGTGGAAGGCGCGCGGGTGTGTGAACGCGCGCTCGCGCTCGCACGCGAACTTCACGATAAAAAATCCGAAGCCCGCGCGCTATGGAATTTGATGCTGTCGCATGGCGTCGCGGGACGCGCGCAGGACGCGATCACTTTTGGCGAACAATCGCTCGCGCTTGCGCGTGAGTTGGGATTGAAAGAACAAATCGCGTACACGTTGAATGATCTAGGCGGATTTGGCTACGGCGGAAGCGGCGACCTGCCGCGCGCGATTGCGATGCAAGATGAAGCGCGCGCGCTGTGGCGCGAACTCGATAATCCCGCGATGCTCGCGGACAATTTGTCAGGCACCGCGCAAAATTTGTATATGCTCGGTGAAGGCGTGCGCGGGTTAGAGTACGCCCGCGAAGCATTTGAAATTAGTTCGCGCATCGAAAATTTGTGGGGCAAATCGTTCAGTCGAATTACCGAAGGCTTTATCTTGAGCGATCAGCATTGGGGCTTGAGTTTGCAGATGTTGGAGCAAGCGGTTCAATTAGCTGAGCACAGTGGATTTGCCGGCGCGCAATCGATGGGGCGCTATGCCCTTGCGCTATTGCTAACGCAGGTGAACGACTTTACGCGCGCGTGCGAAATCGCATTAGAGGGCGACGCGTTGACGCAAGCGAAAATGCCGCAGTGGCGCGCGTGGTCGCTGGGTGGGCTGGCGCGCATTCACGCGCAAATGAAAAAGTGGGACGCGGCGGACGCGTACCTGGCGGAGGCACTCAAATATTTTGATCCGAGCAAATCCACACTTTTTTCCGTTATTGACATTCCAATGGCACAAGGTGAGATTGCGCACGGGCGCGGCGATTTTCCACGCGCGATCATCGCGTTTGAAAAAGCCATCGAAACTTTGACGCAATTGGATTATCGCGTCTTTATTCCCGAAGCACTCTATTCCAAAGCCCTTGCATTCCGGGCGCAAGGGGATGAAATGCAAGCGCACGCGACGCTGACGGAGGCACGTACCCGCGCCGTCGCATCAAATTCACACCGCGCTCTGTGGCAGATTCTCGCCGCGCTCGGCGAAAAGGAATCCGCGCGCGCGATTTTGTCCGGGCTGATCGCGGATTTGCCGGACGATCTGCGCGCAAGTTTTCTCACGCGCGCGGATGCGCGCGCGGTGATGGGCGCGGAATGAAAACGAAAAAGCCCGCGGCGCGCGCGAAAAAATCCACCGCGCCAAAAAAGAATCTAGTTCCGGTCGCTGCGCCCGCCACCCCCCAAACCCATTTGGGCGCGCACCTGACGTACCTCACCCGCGTCGAGTTGGTGCGCGTGGTGGACGATTTCGACCTCACGTACATTTTTCACCATGCGCTCACGCAAGATGCGGCGTACACCTCGCTCCTCAAAGCGACGCGCGCCGATTTGCACGCGCGCGTCGCGCGCGCGATTGAAGCCGCCGCGCCGGACGCGCGCGCCGAAAACGCCGCGGTGCTGGCATTGCATTACGACCGCGCTGGCAACGCGCGCAAAGCATTCGAATATTCCGCGCTCGCCGGCGACGCCGCGCGCCAGAAATTCGCGCACGCGGAAGCGATCGCGTTTTACACGCGCGCGATCGAATTGGGCGACGCGCTCGACGACGCCGCGCTTGCCGCGCGTCTGCGCGAAATGTTCGCACGCCGCGGCAACGTTTACGAAGTGATGGGCGTTCACGCGCAAGCGATGCAAAATTACCAAGCGATGATCGCGTTCGCGGAACGCATCGGCAATCGCGCGATGCAGGCGGACGGGTTGTTGCACTTTTTGACGGCGCAAAGCATCACAGAACATCGGGCGGTGAATGCAACCGAATTGACCCGCGCGCTCGACCTTGCGCGTGAAGCCGACGATGCGGATTTGATCGGGCGCGCGCTCTGGGGTATCGGCGTCGCGGAACGTTTTGCAAATCCGCGCCGCGCCGCCGACTATTTGGAACGCGCGCTCGCGCACGCGCGCGCGGAAAACCTGCCCGAACTTGCCGCGTTCACTGCGCTTGATTTGGCGACGGCGACGCAACTCGGCGGCGAATGGCGGCGCGCGCTCGCACACGCGAACAGCGCGCTCGAAAATTTTCGCGCGCGCGGCAACCAGCCGATGCTCGCGAACGCGCTGGGCAATCTGGCGATCACGCTTCACGGCCGCGGCGAAACCGAACGCGCGCGCGCGACCGCGCGCGAAGGCGCGCAGATCAGCCACGCGATTGATAATCCGTGGGGCATTGGCTACAACGAATGGACGCTCGTCGGCATACAAGTGGACGCCGGCGAATTTGAACGCGCGCTCGAACACAGCCAGCAAATGCTGGCGAGCACGCAAAAACTCCGCGTGCCGCTTTTTGTCGCGCTGGGCGGCTTGTGGCTCGCGCGCGCGTGGTTGGAATTGAATCAAATCGAACGCGCGGAGCCGATTGCCGCCGAGAGTTGCCGGGTTTTTCAAGATTTGGGCGCGCGCATTTGGACGACCTTCGCGCCGGGAATGTACGCGCGCGTGCTGACGCGCCGCGGCGAATTTGCGCGCGCGCACGAATTGCTCGATCCGCTGTGGCAAATCGGCGATGATCCCTCCGAGCGCGCGTGGGGTTTTTATTTGACGGGACCCGCCATCACCGAACTCGCGCGCGTAGAGAATCGCTTGGATTTCGGTTTGCATTTTTCCGATGCGTTGATTGCCTGCTACGAACGCGAAGAGATGTGGGGCTATGCCGTCGAGATGTTTTATCAGCGCGGCGAGATTCAACGCGCGCGCGGGGATTTGGAACAGGCGCGCGCGGATTTGGAACGCGCGCGTGATCAAAGCGCGCGCGTGGGCAATCGCGTCGTCGAGTGGCGCGCGCGCGCGGCGCTCGCGGCAGTTTACGCGCAACGCGGCGATGCGGCGAACGCGCGGCAGAGCGCGGCGGCAATCGCGCGCGGGATCGCGGAAAAAATCGCAGACGCGGAATTGCGCGATTCGTTTTTGGCGCAGGAGGAAGTGAGGAGATTGTTACGCGGTGACGAGTCCAGGTAATTCGTTCACGACGCGCGGATTGATCAAGCGTGAGTGAATCGGCGCGAGTTCGCCAATTTCAATATAAACGATGGGGCGATTCGGACGGTCGTCGTTTTTGCGAGATGCCTCGGCACGCTGGACGTTGAATTGCGTGAATTGCTGGTCGCCCCGGTCAACAAAGACAAGCAATGCCTCGTCTGGAATGTTCTCCAAGAAATCGGGATGCTCGATAATAAAGCGATTGAATTCGGTTAGCAGTTCATCGTATTTGATTGAAAATAGCTCGTTCATTTCTTCAGCTCCTGCTCAAACCCTTCGCGATAGGCACGCCAATTGCGCTTGATATCCTCTTGTCCCAAGGTTAGGACTTCGGCATTCGAGCGATTCGAAAAATCGTTTTTCTCCTCCGCCCCATCAGAATGCATCAAATCGCGATGCGGAAAACCGTGCGCCGTATCATAGCGGACAATCGCACGCCACTCGCTACCGATCAACGCTTCGTATTGAACACGAAAGAGGACTACTTTGCCGCTTTCGGTTTCACAAGAAAGGCGATAGCGATCTGAGAAGTTGTTGCCGAGAAGAACGACGAAACTTTTTTCGCCCACTGTCCGCCACCCACTGCGAAATGATTATATATCACCCGCGCCCAAAAATGCAAAGCGCGGCAACGGCAAGAGTTGATTCTCCGACCTTAACGTGATAGGATAGCAACAAGATGTCCAAACCCATCATCATCACGATTGACGACGACCGCGCGGTGCTGAATGCGGTCGAACGCGATTTGCGGCAAAGGTATGGCCGCGATTATCGCATCCTCAAAGCGGAATCCGGCGCGGCGGCGCTCGACGCGCTGCGGCAATTGCAACAGCGCGAGGATCCCGTCGCGCTCTTCGTCGCCGATCAACGCATGCCGGAAATGTCCGGCGTGCAATTCCTCGAAGCCGCGCGCGCGCTTTATCCGGACGCGCGCAAGATTCTCCTCACGGCGTACGCGGACACCGAAGCCGCGATTCAAGCCATCAACAAAGTGGGGCTCGATTATTATTTGCAAAAGCCGTGGGACCCGCCCGACGAGCATCTCTATCCGATCGTGGATGATTTGCTCGACGAATGGAAACAGCAGGTGCATTTGCCGTACGAGGGGATTCGCGTTGCCGGCACGATGCTCTCGCTCAATTCGCATCGCGTCAAAGAATTTCTGACACGGCATCAGGTGCCGTATCGTTTTCTTGACATTGATAAAGACGCGAAAGCGCGCGCGCTGGTGATGGCGACGAACAGCGGCGCGTTGAAAATTCCGGTCGTTTATTTTCCCGACGGCGCAGTGATGATGGATCCGCCGATTCAGCAACTCGCGGAAAAATGCGGCGTGCAAATGCGCGCGGCATTGCCGTTTTACGATTTGGTCATCGTCGGCGCGGGACCCGCCGGACTCGCGGCGGCGGTGTACGGCAGTTCGGACGGGTTGAAAGTATTGTTGATCGAGCGCGCCTCGCCGGGCGGGCAAGCCGGCAGCAGTCCGAAAATAGAAAACGTGATGGGCTTTCCCGCCGGTATTTCCGGAATGGAATTGACACGGCGCGCGATGACGCAAGCCAAGCGGTTCGGCACCGAAATTCTTTCGACGCAAGAAGCGGTCCGCGTGGACGCACAAGATTCTTATCGCGTCGTGACGCTCACGGACGGGACGAAAATTTCGTGTCATTGCGTTTTGCTCGCGACCGGCTCGTCGTTCAATATTTTGAAAATGCCGGGCGCGGCAGAACTGACCGGCGCTGGCGTTTATTATGGCGCGGCGTTCACGGAAGCGGCGTACTATCGCGATCAGCCGGTTGTCGTCGTCGGCGGCGCGAATTCTGCCGCGCAAGGCGCGCTCTTTTTGTCGCGCTTTGCGAGCAAAGTGACGATGCTCGTCCGTAGCGAACTCACCACGTCGCAATATTTGACTGACCTGCTGTCCGCGAATGAGAAAATCGAAATTCGCTTGAACACGGAATTGCTCGCGTTGCACGGCAAAGAAAAACTCGAAGCGCTGACGATGCGCGACGGCGCGACGAAAAAAGAAGAAACGCTTGACGCCGCCGCGCTCTTTGTGTTCATCGGCGTGAAACCCGGCAGTGCGCTCGCGGCGAACATCGTGAAATGCGATGAGAAGGGTTATGTGCTGACCGGTTCCGATTTGCACCGCGACGGCAAACGCGCCGACGGTTGGACATTGGAACGCGAGCCGATGGTGCTCGAGACGAGTGTGCCGGGAATTTTCGCGGCGGGCGACGTGCGGAAAGGGACGGTGCATCGCATCGCGTCGGCGGCGGGCGAAGGCGCCATCGCGATAATGATGATACGGGAGTATTTGAAAAATCTTTGAACGCGAAAGACTCTTTGAAATTTCGCGAATACAAGGAGCATAATGGCGCGCCGCGACAAACTCTTGGAACGTATTCTACGCGGAAGTTCAGATGCGAATATCCCATTTGGTGATCTGTGTAATTTGTTACGCCGAATCGGATTTTGACGAACGCATTCGTGGCAGTCATCATATTTTCGCGAAGGAAGGCGTTGAAGAAATTTTGAACATTCAACCCAAAGGCGCGCAAGCCAAGCCCTATCAAGTCAAACAAGTACGCGTCGTAATCCTCAAATACAAATTGGGAGGCACGGAAGATGATTAAATACGAAGTCATTATCTACTGGAGCGCCGAAGATAACGCGTTCATTGCCGAAGTTCCAGAGTTGGCTGGTTGTATGGCAGATGGTCAAACCTATCAAGCGGCTCTGGCAAATGTGGAAATTATTATCCGCGAATGGATTGAGACCGCGCGCGAATTGGGCCGCCCCATCCCAGAGCCAAAAGGAAAACTTGTTCACGCCTGACAGAAACATTCAATGAGCATTGAATTTTTGCGCCGATTACAACTATTTAAAGAACTGCAAGACAACGACCTCGCTGAATTGTACAAGGGCGCGGAAGAGCAGACGTACGCGCCCGGGCAATTCATTATGGAAGAAGGCAGTCCGCCGGACGCGTTGTACGTCATCCTCGACGGCGATGTTGAAATCTTGAAATTATCCGGCGGACAAAACGTGCCCATCGCGGTGCGCGGCTCCGGCGAAGTGCTTGGCGAATTGTCCCTGCTCGCGCAGACGCCGCGCACCGCGTCCGTGCGCGCGCTTCACACCAGTCAGATTCTGAAAATCACCGCACAGTCATTCAAACACTTGCTCGCGCGCAGTCCGTCCGCGCCGCTCGCGATGATGCACACGATTATGGAACGCTTGCGCAACACGGAATCTATGTTGCGGCAATCGGAAAAAATGGCGGCGCTCGGCACAATGGCGGCGGGACTCGCGCACGAGTTGAATAATCCGGCGGCGGCGGCAAAGCGTAGCGCTACGCAATTGCACGGCGCGCTGGATGCGCTCGCGCGCGCGGCATCTGCGCTCGGCGCGCAACCGTTCGATAACGCGCAGAACGCGCGGATCGCGGCATTGCGCGCGGAGATGAACACGCGTGCACAATCGCCGGCGTCAATGGATCCACTCACGCGCAGTGATCGCGAAAGCGAAATGCAAGAGTGGCTCGAAGCGCGCGGCGCGGAGAACGCGTGGGAGATCGCGCCGGCGCTCGTGCATTTGGGCTGGCGCGCGCCGGAAATCGCGGAAATGGAAAAGATGTTCGGCGCGCAGTTGCTGGTCGTTTTGAATTGGCTCGCGAGCAGTGGCGCGGCGCAAGCGCTCTTGCACGAAGTTGCGTTGAGCGCGGAGCGCATCAGCGAAATCGTCAAAGCGGTCAAGTCGTATTCGTATTTGGATCAAGCGCCGATTCAAAATATTGATTTGCACGAGGGGCTGGATAACACGCTCGTGATTTTACGGCACAAATTGAATGGAGGGGTCGCCGTCAGAAAAGATTACGCGCCGAATCTGCCGCGCATCGAAGCCTACGGGAGCGAACTGAATCAAGTGTGGACGAATCTGATTGACAACGCGGTGGACGCGATGCAAAGCAAAGGCGAATTGCATCTCGGTACCGCGCTCAACGGCGAAAATGTTTGCGTGGAGATTTGCGACAACGGTCCGGGAATCCCGAAAGAAATCCAAGCGCGCATCTTTGAAGCATTCTTTACGACCAAAACGCCGGGCAAGGGCACGGGGCTGGGGTTGAACATTGTCTTTAACATCATCCAAAAGCATCGCGGCAAAATTGAATTAGAATCGCAGGCGGGCAAGACCTGTTTCCGAGTGAGTCTGCCGCTGAAATTAAAGTGACTTTACCCTAACCCTCTCCCTAAAAGGAGAAGGTAACGCGTCACTCGTGACTCAAAAGGATTTGAAATGAATGACAAAGAGATGCGCGAACTATTCAACACGGTGAAGACGATTGCGGTCGTCGGATTTTCGACGAAAGAAGAGCGACCGGGTTTTTACGTGCCGCAGTACTTGCAACAGCAACTCAAATACAAAATTATTCCGGTGAATCCGGCGATTCAAGAAGGGCTAGGCGAAAAGGCATATCCGGATTTGCTCTCCATTCCGGAGAAAATAGATCTCGTGCAAATTTTTCGTCCGCCGGCAGACGTGCCGCCAATTGTTGAGGACGCCATCACGACCGGCGCGCGCTATGTGTGGATGCAAATCGGCGCGGTGAATGCGGACGCGGCGAAACGCGCGGAGCAAGCCGGCATTCTAACGGTCGTGGATTTGTGTATGCTGATCGAATATCAACGGCTGTTCGGATAGATGCAACCGCAGAG
>Ga0247727_10008212_pt1 | contig 19474 bp, 15 predicted proteins | sample WisWelCaveWW1625_FD_202498 | JGI IMG/M metagenome (GOLD analysis project Ga0247727, IMG submission 202498) | Biofilm microbial communities from Wishing Well Cave, Virginia, United States - WW16-25 | ecosystem: Environmental > Aquatic > Deep subsurface > Groundwater > Cave microbial mat | place... | reverse complement strand
GCACATGGTCGAAGCGCTTACACTGCCAGAAACACAATCGTGGCAAGAAAAGTTGACCCTGCTGAATCAACGCCTGTATCAAGCAGTAGGCCCTGCCCTTTTGAATCAAACGCTCGCCGCCGCCAAACCTCCCTACGAGTCAACCCTGCTGGACCAGCTCGTTCCGATGTTGGATCAAGAGGGATTCAATTTGTCCCGCGATCAACGCGCGCTTTTTCTCGTGGCGACAGTGGATGGGGTATTGAACCAAAAACTTGCGCCGACAGAAGTGCTGCGCGTCCCGCGCGAAATCGGACGCGTGAATGAGCAAATTTTGTGGCAGCAGTTGGAACCTCTTTTTGTGACGTTCGGAACGACGCGGGATGCCGGACGCTGGAGTGTGTTGCAACAGTGGAAAAAAGATGCGTCATTTTGGCAGCGCGCCACGCTGCAACAGTGGCTGCATCGCATCCTGCAGCGGGATCTGGCAAGCCGTAAGGGACAACCGGAAGCCGCGCTTAAATTTATGCGTTACCTGGCGGGACAGCAGTTGTTACCCATTGCGATTGAGGCGCAAGCGGAGCTCTTGACCCAGGCGCTGCTCGCTGCGCCACCCCCTCCTTTTCTCGCGGAGCCATTGATCGAATCGTGGGCGGAACTTTCAAACCATCCCGAAAGCGCCCTTCGTCTCACGCAGCTTGTCCCGCGCCTCGGTTCTGCGTTTGCGCAAGATCCAAAATTCGCGTTTGTCCTACCCGTGCTGCGTAAAGCATCCCCCGCGCAGGTGGAACAGCAGCTCGCCGCGCGTACGGATACAGATTTGGATGGCATGGCAGAGGTGTTGCTGTCATTGGCGCTGATGGGCGAACGCTGCCAATTAGACGGCTTGCGCTCGCCGCGCATTTTCAAAACTCTGTTCCGCTACAGTGAACGCGAGAATGTTTCGCCGCGCGCGGCGTCACGCGCGCAGCAGGCGCGCGAACTTTTGGCACAAAATGCCGTGTTGCTTGATCCCGCGATGCGTTACGCGTTAGCAGAACAGCTGGCACGCGCGGGGCAGTTTACTTGTTATGCCCCCTTACTTGGTGAAAATCCTCAATTGCTGGAACCCCTCGTCAGCTGGCTGCTCACTGCCCCGCTCGACACGCCCAACTATGTGCCAACCCTCCAACTTGCAATCGAATGGCTGAAACGTCGTCCGCGCGAGATCCAAGACAGCGCGAGTCGGATGGCGCAAGAACTCTTTGAACGTTGGCTCCGTACGCCTGCGCGATGGAGTCCGCAGGTGATTGAATTAACCTACATTATTTTTCGCGACGCCCTGCGCGGCGAATTTACGAGCAAGCAAAAATTTGTTGTGAATCTTCCCCTGTTCAGTGACTCTCCGATCTCAAGAGCGGTGGCGGGCATTCAATACCTGCATGATCGTTCTGTAAAAAACGGGGTCTTGCCCGAGCCGTACATTCGACAATTAGAAAGAGCATATCGGGACACGACACAAAATTCAGCGTCGCAGATGGACAAGCTGATTCACGAATTGCGTAACGCGCGTCTGGAGCGTGAGGCGAATCTGCTCGATCAGTTGACGCGGAATCCGTATGCGACCGTCGCGCCGGTGAATCAATCCTCTTCGTTCCGCGCGGGGGGCGCTTCTGCCGTCTCCTCCGCAACTCCGGCAACCCATGCTGCGCCTCCTGCCGCCGCGACGCACACACCGACGAGTGAATTGATTCAACGTCTAACCCAGCTGGCACAACAGACAAGGATGGAACAACAGCAACTGCTTGAACTTATGAGACAGCTGGATCGAGTGAACAAACCCCTCGCCCAAGCAAACCCGGGTGAATGGTCCACCTTGCGCCAATTGCTTTTAACCGTCTATGAGCAATCGCGCGAATTTCGTGAAGCGTTTGACCACCATCGCGCTAAATTTACTTGATCATTGAGATTACAAATCAAGAGTTTGACAACCTTCAAAGCACATGGTTTGTCCCCATTGTCAACACGTTAACGAACCGTTGGCGCGCCATTGTACGTCGTGCCAACGGTCGCTTGTCGTAGCAGAGCGTTTCTTGCTCGGCGCGGTGTTGGCGGAAAACGACGGGATTACGGTGCAGGTGGGGACGGACACATGGCGCTGTGCGAACTGTCGGCAACTCACATTTGGGCAAGGCACCGATTGTCCGCGCTGCTCCTCTCCCTTGCGCGAGGGCTTACGCTGCTATCTCCGCAAGCAAACGCAGCCGCCACGCTCGTTGCCAACCGCGCCGTACATTGAAACCTGGTTGTTTGAGCCCGCGCAGCAGGTTTGGTATGGGATAGCGTGTCCGATTGATTTGTTCCCAAAGGGTCTTGCCCTCATTTTCGGTTCGCTAAGCGATGCGGGCGCATCGAGTCGAAACGAAGATGCCTTGATGATCCATTCGTTCACCGGCGCGTTTGCGGGACGATCGTTTCAATGGAACTGGTGTGCGGTGGCGGACGGCATGGGGGGACATGCGACAGGCGATTTGGCAAGTGAACGCGCGCTGGCGCGCCTGCACACGGAACTGCAAAAATTTTTTGATCGAGAAATTCAGCCATCGCAAAACGTAACGCCGCACGCGGACCAACCTTGGGAATTGATTCACGCGTTGGCGCAACCGATCGTGGCGGATTACACCGCGCGTTATCGGTCAATTTTGGAAAGTGCGGTCCGCGCGGCAAATTTGGAAATTGGCGCGCTGGCTCAACAGCGCGCCAGCGATTTGGGCACAACCTTGACCGCCGCTTTGTTTATTCATGCTCAAGTCCTGATCGCCAATGTGGGCGACAGTCGCGCCTATCTTTATCGCAATGGGGAGCTGCGCCAAATCACAACAGACCATTCCAAAGTATATGCGCTCGCGCAACAAAACATCATTTCACGCGAGGAAATATACACGCATCCCGAACGCAACCTTATCACGCGCGCGCTCGATGGCTCGCCGCAGCTGGTCGTAGATGTATTTGAGCTCGCGCTCAAGCCGCACGATCGTCTTGTGCTGTGCAGCGATGGGTTGTGGGAGACGGTTCGAGACCGGGAGCTTGCTCAAATTTTAGCAAGTTCCGATCCACAGCGCGCGTGCACAGCTGCCGTCGCGCAAGCCAACGCGGCAGGAGGCGAAGATAATATCAGTATCCTTGTTACTGCGGTTCACGCGGCAAATTAACAATCGCCTAAAAAGCAATGGAACATTATCAAGGCAAGACGCTCAATGGTCGTTACCTCCTAACCGACAAGCTCGGCGAAGGGGGCATGGCGCGCGTCTATTGGGCGCACGACCTGCATCTCAATAGAATGCGCGTCGCCATCAAACAAAATCTTTTGAACAATGCCGCCGCTGATTTTCAGTTGTTTCAAGAGGAAGTCCGGGTCTTGGTCGAGCTCCTCCGCACGCCCGAACGCCCCGGCAATATCCCTGCGATCTATGATTATCAAGTGGACCAAGACCAGACCCAAATCATTCAATACTTGGTCATGGATTATATTCCGGGCGAAGACCTTGAGCAGATGACCCTGCGATTGGGCAAGCTCGAAACGAACATTGCACTGTATTGGGTTTCTCAGATCATGCACGCGCTAGAAACGTTGCATGCACATCAACCCCAGCCAATCATTCACCGCGACATCAAACCGAGTAACATTCGTGTCCACGCGCAAACCCATACTGCTTTTCTTGTGGATTTTGGGATTGCAGGCAGCTCGCCGCAGATCTTGATCACACCGAGTTTTTCGCCGCCTGAACAATACCGGGGCTTTCGTTTTAGCGATGCGCGTTCCGATATTTACGCGTTGGGGTCAACACTCTTTACGTTGGTCACAGGGGACGTGCTGCCCCCCGCGCCCGATCGTCTCGCCAGTCCGGTTCCGCTTCCGCAACATCCCGCCTTGCCAAATAAATCAGTCTTGCGCGAAGCGATTGCCCGCGCGACGCAAATAGATGCCGACTTGCGTTTTCAAAAAATCAGCGAGTTTCGTCAAGCCCTCACTTCTCTGATTCCGTCCCAGCTGCCGCGGTTGTCAGGAAAAAATCGTCCCCTCGAAAGCGCGCCCCTTCCGCTCGTCCCCGCGCCACCACTTGCTCCGCATCGAAAAAGTGAATGGTTCAGTGAACAATCCACATTTCAAACCACGCAAATGAAAGCGACGCCGCGTGGTCAACTCATTACCGGACACACCTCCAAAGCCATAAAATTTTGGAATGTATCGAACTGGTCTCAACCCGCACAGCTGCTCAAAAGCGATTGGCACGCTGACTGGATCAGCAGCTTGGCAGTAAGTAATTATGCGTCGCAGCTGCGCGTGGCTTCGGGCGGACACGATTGGAACATTCAGCTGTGGGACGCGACAAATGGCAAGCTGCTCATGCCGCCCCTGAAAGGGCATCAGAAAAAAGTGACCGCGTTAGCATTTAGCCGCGATGGTCAACAGCTTGCCTCGGCGGGCGAAGATGGTTTGATCTTGATATGGGATTTGAGCAGCCGTCCCCCGCGCGCGCGTATGATTTCGACAGGTCTCGTCGCGCTCGGGCTTGACCTTAGCGCGGATGGGACAACGCTGGTTGGCGCAGGCCTGAATGGCTCAATCCATGTTTGGAATCTTGTTACACGACAACCGGAAAACATTCCGAACGATGTAACCCTGCAAGGCGCGAGACTCAATACGATTTGCTATAGTCCCAATCGTAATCTGTTGGCAGCTGCGGGCGCGGCTGGTGTCGTCTATATGATCGAAACAAAGCCATGGCGCCTCCAACTGCTTGGTGGCTCAAATTATGGCGGCGAAATCTATGATCTCGCGTTCAGCCCCCAAGGGAATTTCCTTGCAGCAGGCGGGGCAACAAATTCCGTGATCCTTTGGGACACGATCCAAAAACAGCGTTTGGGCAGCATTAACGGCTTGCCCGATCACGCGTGGAGTATCGCGTTTGGCGCGGGCGAAAATTTGCTTGCCATCGCTTGCCGCAATGGGCACGTCTCGTTGTGGCAGTTGTTTTGAGATAGGGCAAACGCATTTGGAACTGCCAGACCCGCATGAAACAGAATTTCACGGCTGAAAAAGCGAAATGCTGCACCTTCAGCATCGCCACGCGATTTGACCTTTTTTCAGCTGTCAAAGACAGCCTCATTGTCGAACGGGATGCATCGGTGTTGGTGCACGCGCCGCTTGGCACCCCCGTTGAAAAAATACACGCGGCGCATTTGGTTGTATGAAAAAACAAATCACCACCAAAAATATCCCGCGCAGCCCATTCGCAAAGAATTTGTTTCGGGCGAGAGTTTGCACTATCTCGGACGCACATATCAACTCCATCTCACCGACGACGATGCAGAGGGCGTGCATTTTCAAGCGGGCTTTTACATCGCACCGCGCTATCGTGACGCGCGCGAATGGCTGCGCGAACAGGGCAATGTATTGGAACAAGATTTTTGACTAATTGGAATAATCCAAATGGCTTCTCAAAGCAAGACGCGTCCAACTCTGACGCGTCTTTTTATGTCGAAATGGCATGGATGATGGGCCTGGGATCAGCAACGAATGGAGCGGTGCAAAGGGTTTGTCTTGGAATCGTGGCGGGAGCGCGAGCCAGCGGCGAAAGAGAAGAAAATGGATCACCATTGCAAAGTCCATGCCACACTTTACCTCCCACCAGAAAAAGAATCCGACAAGAGTGCCAACAAGCCACGCAGAATATCCTTGATGATGCAACACAAGAAACAAAATCGCGAGCGGCAATCCTGCGATGGCGGGAGCAAGTGTGATTAAAAGAATATGCCATGGCTTGGCGGTTCCATACACTGTTACAGCGTGTGCTGAAAATTTGGTGCGGTAACCAAACGCCCGCGCAGCGAAATAGTGACACGCCTCGTGCAGCAGGGAGAACGGCAGCACGAGTTGGATATCAAGCCACAGAATCCAATGGAGGATCGTTCGCAGCATTTTTCATCCTTTGGGTAGAGCGGGTTCATTATTTCCCCAGCACCCGCAGCGCAGTGAATAATTTTGGCTCGGACAATTCCATCGGTGGCTTGAAAAAAATCAGGATGGCGTAGAGGGGGCTGGGTCTGGCGACGCGCTGGAGGGCGGATAACGCAGCGCAAACGCGTGCATCGCCGCAATCACGCGCCGCAGCTCGCTTTCAGGCGCAAGCAGGTTGATGTCGTAATGAATCGGCGTGTTCTCAAATCCTGGCGGCGCAAACTGCGCCAACGGATTCTTGGGATTGCGAAAACGCACCGCCGCACGCGGCACCATCAGCGGAGGGTCTTGCGGCAGCAGCGAGAGTTCCATGCTCCAGCCCTTGCGCACCAGTTCTGACAATTGCAGGAAGGTTTCATCCATCCCCGAGATTGTAGCACAGACCCGTAACATTCATCACCTGTAACCAAAACGGCGCGCCAATTCGTCCAACAAGCGCGCAAACTCGCGCATCGCTTCGTCAAAGGGCATATCGTTGATGCCGCGTTCTTCGCACAAACGGTCCATTTCTGCTTTGGAAAGTCTGCCTTGCTGTGTCCAGTCCGAAGAGGGCGTCCAAAAAGCAAAGAACCAATTATCGCCGCAGTCGTTGCGCGGAGCAAAGACAGGTCCCACCTCGCCGTGTTCGGTGCTGACATCGGGTCCAATCCAAACATGTCCGCCCAAACTCAACGCCATTGCCAAGACGGCGAAGAGTGCGAGGAGCCAGGAGTGGTGAGAGAAAGATGTGCGTGTCATGGTTAAGGTTTCCTTTCAATGAGTTTCGATGCCACCGTGCGTTTGGGTGACGGGAGCCGCACGACACCGAGCGGGCGCGTGAGACCGTTGTAACTGTTGAGAACCTGCTGCACGAATTTTGGGTCAACGCCATCCCGTTTGAAGCTGGCGCGCGTATGAGATTCGCCATTGAACGAGCACATGAGCAAGATTTGGAACACCACTTTTTTCATACGCTGGTTCAAGCGCTGCGACAAATTCACGCGATGATACGCCTCCGCAATCGCCGCCCAAATCTCAAGTTCGGGCTGCGGGGCGTATTCCCATTCGAACCCCGCCACCCACTCGGCGTAAGAGAGCTCCAGATGCTCCTTCAGCACTTGATATATCTCCCGAATTTGTTTCTTTTGCGCGGGGGTCAAATACGTGATGGGGCGAGTTCGTGGTGTAGTTTTCGGTTTCACTCTCATCTCCTCAAAAATCGAGTTGAGGCTCCCCGCGAGGCGAATACGCGCAGCGCGCGTTTTGGGAGTTCGACTTGTGCCGCCGAGCCGTAAAGATGCCTCTTGCACATCCTACGCGGACACGGCAGGTTGTGGCGCTGGGGCTAGTTACGCCACCAATCATTGAAAAAAATGATTGCGTTGGAAAAATACGGATTATACCCGGTACACCCCAGTCTCCTCAGCTCATTTCGATTGCAAACGAACAAACGATTGATGGAACGCGCGATAGCCGCCGCGTTGTTCCCAGGCGCGTTTGCGATACATGGCGCGCCGCGCAATGTTAATTGCAGCATTAATATCGGCATCGCAAACGGTCTCACATTCAGGACAGGCAAATGATTCGCGATTATCTGGATCCCGCTCGCCTTCACCCCCGCACACACAACAAATCTGAGAAGAAAATTGAGCAAAGACATAGAGCGGCTTGGGCAATCCTGCGAAGAGCGCTTTGTATGTCAGGTAGAAGGCGAGTTTGGCATATTCGGATTGTGTGAATCTGCCTTTGGTCGTCAGGTTCAAATCTTCCAACACAATTCGTGCGTGCTGCTGCTTGGCGCGAGCGACAATGTGATTTGCCAATTCGTGCAATGTTTGCTGAATGCGCGCCTGTCGAAAATGTTTGCGGTGAACATTTTTCCCGCGCTGCATCTGTGCCGCAATCGCTCGTCCGCGTTCGATCTGCAGCGTGCGAATTGCGTGCCCGCCACTAAACGATTCCAACACGCGTCCCTCGCCATCCACAACCGCACACGCCGCGCGCTTGAATACGCCGCGATCCACGCCTAGAAAATTTCGCGTTGGCTGAATTTCAACACGATAGGCAAGCGCAACATGAAGCGCATACTCGTCCGCGCGTTTAACGAGCCGCGCCACTTTGGGTGTGCCGCGTTCTAGCCATTCGCGTTGCCCTTGCGAAAATGCCAATGCAAAATTGAATTTGGTGTGCGTTTTGCCAATCTTTCGCGGCAAGAGTGGCACCGTCACAGCCCAACGCTGATTTTCAAGTTGATGCAACTGGAGATCACAACTGCGCGGGAAATAGGGCGCGGCGAAGTGAATTGGGGTTTGGCGTTTTGCCGTATCACGCCAGTTCCGAAATGCATAACGCGGTTGCAATGTCAGAGGGTGGTGAACGAGTTGCTCCAGTGGATCCATTTGCCTGTTATGCTTTCGCTTGCCACGAAAAGGGAATTTCGTTTTTTCATTAATCCGTTTTTGTGCGACGTACCCGAGAAGGATTTGCGCCACATCCTCGCACAAGCCAAGCCGCAGCGCCGAGGGTAACTTTGCGAACGAGGGGCAACGCAATTTGTAAAGCCCCGACATTAGATACCATGGACGATATTCCGCTGTGCCTTTCGCATTGATGAAGGCGCATTTGCAAAGCAATTCGGCAAGCAGGGGTTCGGCGCGTTGCGCGAGTTCGCGCTGCGCGTTGGTATATTCGCCTAATACGTGATCCAACACTTTGCGTTTGTGACGACTTGGATTGTGAATATGGAGGATGATGGTTATGCGAACGGTGCGGGTGGATGGATTCATTACGCCAAAAACAAGTTGCCTTTGCTCCGTGTAAAAGCGCGAAGCAAAGGCAACTTGTTCTATCGCAGGGGGCGCGATAGAATGGCGTCAGCCCTTACCGTGCTTCTACACGGTGCTGGGTCAGCGCCGCGTCGTTGGTTTCAACAATGGCGCGGCGCGTTCTGTTTTTTTTTTTTATAGTCTATTATACGCCATAAGGCGCATATTTGTCAAGGGGATTTGGAGGATTTTCTTTTTTTGCTTCCGGGCTTTACGCCGGGACGTGGATTGGTGGCGAGGTATGCTGTGAGCGAGGGAATATAAATGAGCCAGTCGTGACCAAGTTTGCGCGCTTTGATAATTTCATTCCGCGCAAGATAGCCAAGATGTTTTGCCGATAGCCCAAAGTGTCTGCTCGCCTCGCGCGTGGTGAGATAGTCTTCGATGGCTTCCATACACGCTCTTGTCGTTTTGCAACTGTCGGATTATACACGGGATAAACAAAATTGTACCGCGTACAAATTGATTTGTACACGGTACAAAATTTTCACACAAGCCAGCTGGGGAGGCGCAGACTTGACCAGCCGCGCGTTTGTCCCTAATCCATTTTCAGGTCACGGTCCAATTGACTCGCATCAACGAAAACCGCGCCGTGCTGCCTGCCGAATTCGCGCGCCGCAGGGGTAAAACCCGTGCGACTAAACAGCGCATAATAAATCTTCCACCCCTCGCCTTCATCAGGCAGCACTTGACGCACCCGCGGACTTTTTTCTTCAATCAATTCGCGCACCACCGCTTGCGAGAGATCGTCCGTACCCCATTTACATTCGCCGAGCAAAATTTCGCGCGATTGCCAACGGATGCCCACTACATCAATCTGCACGCGGCGACTCCAATGACTGCCCACCGCTTGGGCTTGAAACGGCAAGCGCCCCTTCCCACTTTCTTGTTCAACCCATTGACGGCAAAGTTGTTCAAAAGCCGTGCCGCCCACATACGCGCGCAAATGTTCTTTGATATACGCAGTGACACCCTCTGTATCATGTCCAACTTCCGCGCGTTGCGGCGCAATGAAACGAAAATAGAAACGCAGGAACGGGTCCGCAATGTGATAGCGTCCCATGCGGCTCGCGAGACGTTTGTTCGGCGAAATCGTAACGGGCAAGCGGCGTTCGACCATACCGAGTTCTTGCAAACGCGCGAGGTAGGCGGGCAGATGGGTTTTGCTCGTGAGCGTCAGATTCGCAATTGCATCCAATGTATGTGCGCCCGAACCTATCGCCTGCAAAATACTACGATGGCGGCGCGGATCACGCAATTCATCATAGAGCAGCAGGTCGGGTTCTGCCAGAAACACACCACCTGGGGAAAGAATAATATCGCGCACATTGTTGACCAGCGAACGATTGGGATCGAGCCATTCCAAATAGGCAGGCACGCCGCCGACGATAGAATAGAGTGCAATGCGTTCCTCCACCGCCCAGCGCGGCACAAAATGATGCAGCAATCCGTACGCGAACGGCTGCAAGCGCCATTGTCCCGTGAATCGTCCAAATAGCGGCGCCCCGCGCGCCAAGAAACTCTCCATCGTGTGGACATGTGAGCCGCTCAAAAGAAGAATCAAGTTGGAGGTTTTGAGCTGGTGATCCCACGCATGTTGCAGTGCAGCCAAAAAAGCCGAATCAGATTCGGCGGCATAGGGAATTTCATCGAGGATGAGGATGCGGCGTTCTTGGCCGAGCAATTGTGAGGCGGCGTTCCAGAAATCATCCCATGCTTCAAAGAGGGGCGCCTGCGGCATAGTCACATTCAAGAGGCGCGCATACAATTTGCGGCGCTGCAAGGGCGCGGGTTCGGGTTCCGCTGCCCAGTAAATGGTTGGCAGCCCCGTGGATTCCGCCCACTGTCGCAGCAACACGGTTTTGCCCACTCTGCGCCGCCCATACAAAAGGACGAGTTGAGCAGCGGTTGGGCGCGTGCGCTGGAGCAGTTCATTCAGAAATTCAAATTCGCGTTCGCGATCAACAAACATTTTTATACTCCTCTAAATTATTATAAAATAGAGGGGTATAAATTGCAATTGATTGTTCGTTTGAGCATTGAAATTATCCGCAGAATAATTTTACGCACATGGGATTTGAGAGAGAGACACAATTGGAGTAGGCGCTCAGGATGACGAACCAGAAATTCTGCGTTCCGCCAACTCTGCCGCAAACGTGAACAATAGGGCACCGTGAGGAGGGCGGTCTGGTCTCCTATACAGCCACTCTAAATACTTTCCATAAAGTTGAATGTATTCAAACGTAGAGCGACAAAATGCGAGCAACATTCCAAATTCGGGAACTACAAAGCGCCAACTTTTTCCCGTATTCTCCAGATTTCCGACGATCAGTTGTCCTTGCTCTGCGCGTTCGAATAGAGTTTGCACCGAGACCGCGGGGCCCGGCTGTTCAAGAATTAGACCTCGCTCCACTCGCTGGATTGTTAGTCGCGACAAGTCAAGCTCGAGCGATACCTCTTGCGTTTTCGTCATTGTGTATTTGACGATCTCAAACGCCGATTGAACACACGGAGAATCAAACTGATGCAACCAGCCAAATTGTACGTCAACCTCTACAGTCCGTCCCAGAGGAGGGTAGCCGAGTCGAGTTTGATTGCGATTGACGAAATCAAAGAGCAATTGCGTGATTGACTCGACTTGAGTATTTTCGCAAATGAATCGCAACCCGCCGGGGAGACTCGCCAAGCCGGGAAGAATCGAAATAATGTGATCTATAAAGTGTCGTTCGGCTTCCGGATACATTGACACAAATTGCTCAATGAATTCCAACTGTTCGTCCGCGTCGAGAGGGAGAATCGTCACAATCGAGTCAGGCAAATCGAGTTGTCTTGATCGCATCTCACTCAAAATTTGATGAGCATCTGCCGTCGAAACGACAAAAGCTCCAAGGCCTGAGAGGATTTGCTGCGCGAATGATTTATCCGATGGCGAGAGCAAGTCATAATCTTCGAAACACCATAAAATTTCTTTGGTCTTGTTGGATCGAATCAGGTGCATTTCGATTTCGCTCGAAAGTTCCAAATCATCCGTGATCGAAAATGCAACAAATTTGTAAAAGTCTCGATGACCTGGATTGAAAAAGGCGCGCAGACTAATGATGCGATAGAAATTTTGAAGTGAATGTGTGACTAAAAGTTCGCAAAGAGTACGCGACTTGCCACCATGAGGCGGACAGGTCAACAGAACACGCCGACAGTTGGGATTAAATTGATTCAACGTCAACTCATGGCGAGAGCCAGCTGCAATATCAAATTCTCCAAGACGAAGCGGCAAATGCGGCGGCGCAAAGGGGGTAAGCGGTGTTTGGAATTCTGCCAATGAAATTGGCTCAACAGTAGGCATGCCTTTTTTGCGCGTTCGTGCGCTTGATTTAGAAGGAACATTTGGTTCCTTGGAGACAGGAGATTCATAACTGCCACTCCTTAGTTTTTCGATTGCCCCCAGGACGCTCATTGCCAGTTGTTTACGAAAAGAACTCATATTGTCATAAAAAGTTGAAGAACTACCGAGTAGGATCTTCATGCGAAGCGAGTCTCTAGACATACCGCTCAAACTTTCGATTTGTTTCAATAATTTCTCCCCCATCAACGGAGAAGCGGTATACCGCTGCAAGTAAGGTTCAATTAAAGAATCCCCGAGTGCAGCCAGCACCTCATAAAATGATCTGATTGACCATGTTCGTATCGTCCGCTGATGGTTTAAACCGTGAGCTATGTCATTTGCACCGCGAATCGGAGCTTGAAGAGATGGGCTTCCCACTCCCTTTGAAAGTAACCCTTGACCACGCAATGGCGTGTGCAGCAAATACGTTCGCATGTGACACGCAATGCCACCCATCATGAAATGCAAGTCTCGTTTAGCAGACGAAAACGAATCCTCTACCAAATCAACTCTACTTGCAAGCAACAATTCAAGTACCAATCGATAAAAGGAAAAGACACGCTCCCGATCTGGCTCTGTAGTTTTCGGTCGTAAAGGCAAAAATTGTTTCTGCGTGGCTTGGCGCAATGGCGCAAGGAAAAAATCAAACAGTTCATTTTCATATTTGAGAAGCAATTTGCCCAAAGCTGCTTTTTCCGGTTCGGCTGCCCAATTCGAGGGAATTTCCTCAACATATTCGTATGACTTGGAAATATCGCCCTCGAGCCCTACCATCGCGAGGTGAATTTCCATATGCCGCATATAGGCTTCCGTGTTGTCCTGTATCTGTTTTTCAGACCACGTTGTGAAATCTTTCTGGATTGCGCCTTTGCCTCTTGCCATAATCCATCCTTTCGGGGTCAATTGTAACGACAAATCTATTTTGATTCAATCGTTGAACTAAATATAATCTCCCGCGATGATTGACCCCGCTTCATCTAACAGTCGAAATATGATCAAATTATACTCAATAATCAATTCGAGTCAGGTTCCCCGCGTGATTTGCGTGCACGGGCTGGGACGGGGTGCCGGAACAACCACCATCGCGTACAACATCGCTGTGACATTGGCGAAGCACAATCTGCGAACACTCTTGATTGACCTCGATCCTTTGAATACGGGGCTCACCCGAGAAATTAATGGAGAAGCATTGACCCTTGATGAGATCGTCAAACAGTTCAAGAAATCGCCCCTTTCCTTCCAGCTGCTGGCAGAGAGATGCCTCCAGCTCTCTTCACATCTAACCTTTATGCCAGCACTTGGATGCTCGTTACTAAACACTCTTCCAGCATCCATGACATGGCAATTCATGTCCGAATTATTCATGACCGCGCGAGGTTATGTGGACTATATTGTGGCGGACTTGGGCTCGACAACTGCTGCCAAATATTCAAATTTTAACTATGACTCCTATTCTGTGTCCCCTGCACCACGCGCCACAGCACAGCTTGCTGCACTCGAAACGGCAACAAAGGAGTTGAACATTTTTGGCGAGAATGAATCGTTCGAGAATTGGCGGACATCAAAATCCCAATGGAAATTTTCCAAAAAATCTATCCTTATCGTGAACCGACGTTCGGTGCCAAATCTGTTCCAAATAATGTTCACGACTCTTCCGCTCCCTTCGGGTGTTCTGAATTTTAGCGAAATCAAGTCGCCACCCACGCGCGGCATTCTCACACTTGACTCCAAAGAGGTGTCAGCTCTCTGCAAAAAGCTTTAAGAATTCAAAGAAAAGTTACAGGTATTCTGATACCTGCACAGGGATTTGGGTTTGACGAACCCGAAAGCACAAACTTTCAATGAGCAGGTCAAGCGCAACATCCAGATTCCGTCGCTGAACAACTTTTTCGCGTCCTCTCGCGCGCTCCCATCTTTGCAAAAGTCGAAATGCTCCTTCGCGCGAGATTCCTAAAAGCTGAGCAAAGCTTTTCATGGGCATGTCAGCCGGCGCGGAAAGACAGCACTGTTGCTCCAGCCAAGCGGTGAGCTGCTCGGATTGTAACAGTGGATAAACCTGTAGATAATTTGCCGGCGCTGTGCCAATCGTCGAGTGCCCAAGCGCATTGACTACGTCCAAGAGTGAGCTTTCATGGGCGCGCAGATCATTCGCCAGAAAACGACGGAGGGAATGTGCCCCGTCCTCCAAGCCAATTCGGCGCGAAAAGCGATAGATGTTTTGATAACTATCATTCTGGCGTTCCGTCGCCTGCATTGCAAAAGGATCAAAAAGCGCCCCCACAAAAAAGCGCGCGTGCAAATCCATCCCCGTCTCTTGTAAGCGTTTTGTCCAAACCCGTCTAATAAACTCGACTGCCCACGATATTTTTTCCCCGAGGAGCTCTGTTGGTCGCGCAACAAGGGGGCGATGATTTTTTGGCATCCCCGCGATAATCTCCAACCCGGAGGTTGGATTGACATCCCCCAACTGGAGAGCCAAACAATCATTGATTCGAAATCCGGTGATGAGCGAAACCAGCAAGAGTGCTTTAAAGTTTTCGGAAACAGTTACACTTGTCGCCGTTGACTGCCTCATTCGACTGGTCTCTGCAATTCCATTCACCGCCGCATTACAAATGTCATCAAGTGTGAGCATTCGTCGCATTCGAAGCGGCTTTTGTTTTGCGCGTGGGATCTCAATTCCCAGCCTAATTTTTTTGTGCTTGACGGCGTAGCGATAAAACGAGCGAAGGGTTGAGAAATAGCGCGCAGGATGCGACAACTCTGTCTGACGCAGACCCGTCCCGTCAGTTTGACCGGCTGATATTGCTTCAAGATAGCGTTCGATTGGCGTATCTTTTATCTCCGCAAGCATCATACACATGTCATCCAGAACCAAATGGATTGATCGCGGGGCAGCGCTCGACGAATATTCACGTAACCAGCCCAGCACCAGCGCCGCCGATTCTTGATGCTCGTCGTCAGGGAGTTTGCCTAACTGAAACTGCGCGTTGGAAATTTGTTGAATCATTTTCGCGCGCGATATGTTTTTGTGTTCTGCCAGCGTGTGCTTTGGTTGTCGCGGAGCATACAATACCTGACCTGAGTGTGATCTCAACGCAAAAACAAGCGCAAGTGCTTTGGAATTTGGTTTCCCAGAACGTTTACGCCCGAGTGCGTTTTTCTTGGATGTGTTCTTTTCTGCCAAGTTAGGAGTTGGAACGTCCAACGCTTTTTCATTTGCCGCAGGGGATTCTGCACAAACGCGTTCGAGCCGTTCCGATGCCGCATCGGTGTCAAAGATCGCGCGATGAAACGATTGACGGCATAGTTGTTCGCGCGGCGGAGCAGTTGTCTTGAGACTACCGAGTGTGGCATACAGAACATCGAGCTCATACAGATCGAGCATCAAGTAGCGTCCCACGGCCACAAAGTCGCACAAGTCAATTTGCGCCTGCCAACCAATTTGAACGGCAAGCTCCTGCAATGCTTTTTGGAGGAGCTTTTTTCGATACACAATGGAATACGCGTTATTTTTGGGAATTGATTTTCGCGGCGAAGGGCCCAACACCGCGTCACGGTTCAATGGCGCAAGCCCATTGTTGCGAGTTGGATGCAGAGACATTCGCTGAACGACAAGCAGCAGCAGCCCAAATTGAACAATCCGAGAAACAAAAATTGGATACCCGATTCCAAATCGGTTCACTAAAAGCCAGTCATTTCGGTTCTCCGCATCAGGTGGCTCAAACATGTGTGCAAGCTGAGCCAACTTGAGATCACAAACATCGCGTTCCGCGCGCGGCCAACAGCATCCACCAAGTGGGCTGAGCAGCAATAGACCTGTCAGCGCAAACACCCGTTCATGCAGCGTCCATTCTTGTAAAGAGAACTCGTCTCCCATGCCCACTAAACGGTTCACTGCCGCCTGAATAATTTTCCAATACGGCTCCGCTTCAAGGCAATTCAACGGCGCTTCGTCAACCCAATACCGAGCTTGCGTAAATGAATGTTTTTCTTTCATTGCGGGTTGGATTACTCCAAAATGCCGAACTTTTTTGCGAGATCAAGACTCACGCGTTCGTCAATCTCACAAAAGGTGCGATAGCTCACTGCTGCACCGGGGTTAAATTTTTCGACGCCGAGCGCATCATGGTTCATTTTAAAGTTCAATAGTCGTTCGGGCATCCCAGCGGAACGGTGTTCTGTTCGTCCCAAGTGCCGAAGTCCGTACGCGCGCATGTAGCTGCCTTTACCAACGGATTGAACCATGACTTTGTTCAATTCCTCCTGAACTGAAAATGAGTGATGCTTTCCATGCGCGTCATAGAGAAACCAAATCGCTCCGTTTGGTGAGCCAGTTTTGCAACTCTCGATGGCGTTCCACCAAGAATTTTGAAACCAAGCAGGGAGATGGCGTCTCACCCAGGTCGGAGGATGCTGTGGCTTTTGTTTTGCAGAGTGTGTAAAGTACGAGCCGTGCCACTTCCAGTTTTCTGACCATTCCAATGCGTCAAATTCAAAATCGCGCATTAGGAGAATCAACAGAGCTGTGAATGATACAAAACGGATTTGCCAATTATGCCGTTCGTGACACGTCAAATCCTCGCACGATAACTGCGCCCGCGTCCATGTGAAAAGACGACGAACGTCTTGCACTTTGGGGACCGACCAGGAACCCGTAAACTCGGCAATCTGAACAGCAATGTGGGGTGGCGGCAAACCCGCTGCTTTGATCGAATCGAGAGATAACCAACCCATCACCTCGCCCAAAAGAGCGTGCTGCAAATTAATCTCCTTCAGGAGCTCATCTAAAAATTTCCAATGCCGCTGGGAGGTCTCTGCGATGTTGATTCGCGTATAGTTGATCGGAAGCTCTTCCGCGCGGCGATATCGTCCGCATAGTGCATAGCAATCCATCGCATCCAGCCCGCCACTTGTCGCGTATGCGCGAAAATTTAAAAGCAACCGCCCCGCAGTAACATGCCACGAATTTGGACTGTATTTGTGTAGACATTGATCAAGGTCAGCAAGCGCTTGGTTGTATTCTTCTACGTCTAAAAGATTCTCACTTTCAAAGCGACGCTCTATTGTGTTTTGCATGAACTGTGAAACAACAGGATGCAGACTTACCAAATACGCAGGGGTTACGGATTCAAAGTAAGCATCATGAAATTTCACTGCATCCTTGTAGCCGTTTTGGTGTTCCGCATCTGGGATTAACTCTTGGGGCCAGCCGACGGGCGTTTGCGCTCGAATTGAATACATGTTTGTATTTGCGATAAAAACTAGACCCGGATGATCGAATATGGATGGATTTTCCAACTGCACCCGCGCGGCTGTCAGTTGTCTGGTCAATCCATAAAAGAGTCCAGCAAGCAACACCACCATCGCTCGGTCACCGCGCACAGGTTCCTTTTGGCGTAATTCGCTCACCCCTTGAAATAATTTGGCGAGTTCGCCAATTCCATAAACGCCAGCAGAATGTCGGTTCAGATTCGTGAGAATTGTCTGGGGCCAATCGTCATGAAAAAAGCGCGTTCGCGTTGCGTTATTCGATTTTAGCGTTCGGCTATGTTTCGTTGGTTCTCGAACCGCCTCATCCAATTCGGATTCATAGACCTCTCCAGCACGGACTGCGCGGCGACGAATCCCAGACTCATCCGCTAGCAAATCATACTCGGCAATAGATTCAATGCGCGCTTGGAAGCTGCTTGCATTTGTACCCACTTGGCGTCCACCCCACTCTCTCTCCTGCAAGGCATTGGGATGTACTTGCACAAGTAGCCGATGCAGATCTTGCAAATACGTCTTGGTTGTCTTTTCGCTTTTTGGTCGCTCCATCCTATCCGGGTTCCTGATCCATGTTTCGAGAAATGCGTAGAGCTCCCGCGCTGAAGCGTTAGAATTGATTTGTGATATTGCCGCGCGAGGGATTTTCTTGCCATACGAACGCAGCGACCATGTGAGATGATAAATTTCATTTGCAAGTTTTTCTTGGCTCAAGCTTGCAAAATCCTTTTGTATGATCGTCAAAAGGTTGCGCTGAGCCATGACAATGCCTCGCGGGAACAACGGAGATTGGGCGTAATCACTCAGCCACCGAAGAATCGGCGCAGTCGTCCATTCTGATTCACGAAAAAGCATCGGATTGCTAACGCGATCTCCAAGCTGTCGCACCACCTCCAAAATCCTCGATCTCGACTTGGCACTCTTGAGGTCATTGGTAAGAGCATCCTCAAGAAAAAGTTCGAGCATAACCTCCAAAAGGGATGCCCGCCGCCCCTCCACGGGATTCAAGATACCTTGAACTTGGCATCCTATGACAAGTGGTTTGAGCAGCGAGCTTGAAAGTGCGTCTGCATCAGGGACAACGCACTCAAGACTCGTCGTTAAAGCAGAATGCAGAGCAGAATAGTCCGGGGAACAGGTTCCGCCCGATTGAATTAAACTTGGTATTTCTGAAAATATCATCATCGTCCATCCTCCAGTTCAACCCCCCACGGTAGTGCCATCTGCAAATTCGGCTTGGTGTAGTTTGCCTCGCGCGGCTTTGCTTTCTTCAGCGCCCCTTCAACATGCAGCGTCCTTGGGCTTTGTCCATTGCGAACCAATTCCATACGCAATGAGCGCAATGCCACTTCATCTGAACCCCCCAGATTTTCAAAAAGCGCCAGCACACGGTCTTTTCGATAGTAGAGTGATCGTGCCAGTTTTTTGGTTGAGTCGTCGCGGATTAGGATTGGATAGTAATCCGTGTAAAACTTGCTCCGACTCACATTGAGCAGATCAAGCGCTCCTTTGGTCGTGAGATAAACCAGCTCGAATTTTTCATCGTTTGCCCCAAAGTTTATCTCGGTGCTGCGGCGGGACCGCTTTCGTGGTGTTTGTTCACTTTCGTGCCCTTGGCGCATAGAGTTTGCCTCCTGCTAGAAAACACGACGTTTGTCCAATTGAATTTCCAATTTCAAGGATCACAATAAAGTAATTTGTCGAAAAGCACTAGAGTTTTGTGCAAACATACGTCCGAGAAATGCTGGACATTGATTTTGGCTTGCATTTGAAGCATCTGAAAGACATTTCTCGATGGGATTGAGAATGTGCAAAAAATCTTGCACATATACTCGCACGAAAGCCGTGACAGCGCGACCAAAACCTGCTACGTTACACTCCAGAAATTAAGTTTCGGAGGTAACGATGGACACAGTAAACCAAATACTAACTCACGTTACGCACAAAATGTAAAAACGGGTGTAAAGTGGGGTCATGAATGACCAACTCCTCGACCTCTACACGGATTACTTGATCAGTTCGTTCAGTCTGGTCACGGCG
>Ga0247727_10008211_pt1 | contig 19479 bp, 12 predicted proteins | sample WisWelCaveWW1625_FD_202498 | JGI IMG/M metagenome (GOLD analysis project Ga0247727, IMG submission 202498) | Biofilm microbial communities from Wishing Well Cave, Virginia, United States - WW16-25 | ecosystem: Environmental > Aquatic > Deep subsurface > Groundwater > Cave microbial mat | place... | reverse complement strand
TTTACGATGCCAATCCGACCTCCGACACGCTACTTTTTAAAATCCGGATGTGGCAGAATCTCCGGTATGTGAGTTTGCCGGTAAGTCTTCAGATTGGCTTAACAAAAGGACTGGTTCAGCCATATCTCCGGGCGGGAATGACACTCAATTACCTCGCCTGGCAAAGAACGACCCTGCACTTCGCGAATTCGGGACTTCAGCACGAATTGAATTTCGGTCAGGTACAAGGCTTACGAAAAATACATCTCGGAGTGCTCGCCGGCTTCGGTGTAAAATTCAAATTGTCGGACCGGTTTTCGCTTTTCGCCGAGGGGCAGATGGAAACGCCGCTGTCCGCATTTTACACACCGCTTTCAGGTTCCTACCAGAAAATCCGGTCCCGTGGAGTGGGAGGGAGCGTCGGATTGACCTTCCGGTTATAGAAACCGACCTCCAACTCACAACAAATTCGACTCTTTTTCGTAGAAGGAGCTGTGTTTGAATCGCTCGAAAACATCGACAGAGATATTTTTCTCTTCCTGAACGGACTGCACGCCCCGTTCCTCGATCAGGTTATGTACCAGGTGAGCCGGCAGTGGCTGTGGATTCCGCTCTATCTGTTCATTCTGTGGTATACCTGGCGCAAGACAGGCTGGAAAGGACTTCTCTTTCTGGTTTGCGGAAGTGCCGTTTGCGTTTTGCTCACGGACCAGATATGTAATTTATTTAAAAATTCCGTGGAGCGGTACCGTCCGACGCACAACTCAGAAATCGGATCACTCGTCCATACAGTTATTGCTCCGTCGGGTGAGGAATACCGAGGCGGATTGTACACTTTTTTCTCCGGCCACGCTGCTGGGCATATGGCCATCGCAACGCTCGTTTTTATGAACCTGAAAAAATATAGCCAGTGGTGGACTCTTCTTTTCGGATGGGCGCTGCTTATCGGTTACAGCAGGATATATCTCGGAGTGCATTATCCATCCGACGTTTTCTGCGGATTTTTATGTGGCGGACTCGTAGCCAGTACTGTTTTTCTTGCGATCCGGTTCATCCGGCACAAACTAGAATCCAAATGACGGCCGTGAAGAGCGCATTGCTCGTGTTCGCTGGCGGTGGCCTTGGAAGCCTGGCACGATTCGGAATCAGTCTGGCCACCTTGAAATTCTACAAAGGGAATTTTCCAATCGGTACACTGATCACCAATACGCTTGCGTGTTTTGTTCTGGCACTTACACTCTACTTTCTTCGAGACAAACTTACTTCGGCGGACTGGATTCGGTATTTCGTAGTCATCGGATTCTGTGGAGGATTTTCAACCTTCTCGGCATTTGGGCTCGAAACAGTCAAATTGCTACAGGACGGTTTGTATGGCTTCGCGGTGTGCAATGTCCTTGTTTCCATCCTTGCGGCGGTCACAATTCTGTGGGTTTTGATCCGCTAAAAGAGACTGATTTAGCTATTCATCGAAATCAGGAACTCTTCGTTTGAGAGCGTTCCTTCCATTCTCTCTTTGATGAATTCCATTGCTTCGAGCGGATTCATATCGGCGAGATACTTGCGCAAAATCCAAATTCGGGTGAGTGCCTCTTTCGGCATCAGCAAGTCTTCGCGGCGTGTACCGGAGGCAAGGATGTCGATGGCTGGATAAATCCGGCGATTCGAAATTTTGCGGTCGAGCTGGAGTTCCATATTACCGGTTCCTTTGAACTCTTCGAAAATTACTTCGTCCATTTTCGAGCCGGTTTCGGTGAGTGCGGTAGCGAGAATCGTCAGCGATCCGCCGTTTTCAATTTTTCGGGCGGCACCAAAGAAACGCTTCGGTTTGTGAAGGGCGTTTGCGTCGACACCACCGGAAAGGACTTTTCCAGAGGCTGGCTGAACGGTGTTGTAGGCACGGGCCAGACGGGTAATTGAGTCCAGCAGAATCACTACATCGTGACCGCATTCCACCATTCGTTTGGCTTTTTCAAGAACGATGTTTGCGAGTTTTACGTGTTTTTCGGCCGGTTCGTCGAATGTAGATGCAACGACTTCCGCATTTACAGAGCGCGCCATATCCGTTACCTCTTCAGGTCGCTCGTCGATAAGCAGAACGATCAGATACACTTCCGGGTGGTTGGCCGCAATTGCGTTTGCAACGTCCTTCAGCAAAACAGTCTTACCCGTTTTGGGCTGAGCGACGATCATTCCACGCTGTCCTTTTCCAATCGGAGCAAACAAGTCCATCACACGGGTTGACATCGACTCATTCTTATGCCCCGTAATTTTGAATTTTTCGTCCGGGAAAAGGGGCGTAAGGTATTCGAATGGCACGCGATCGCGGACAAAACTAGGTTCGCGGCCGTTTACAATCTCAACCGTGATCAACGGAAAATATTTTTCTCCCTCTTTGGGTGGACGAATAGCGCCACGAACGGTGTCTCCCTTTTGCAAGCCATATCGTTTGATCTGGCTTTGTGAGACATATATATCGTCCGGTGAGGGCAGGTAGCTATAATCCGAAGACCGAAGAAACCCATAACCATCCTGCATCATATCCAAAACACCTTCGCTGATGACAAGGCCATCAAAATTGTATCCGTAGAAGTCTTCCTGAGCCGGTTTTCTCTGAAAAGGTGGTCGCCTGTTCTGTTGGTCCTGATTTCGCTGATTGCCGTTGTTGCCCTGTTCGTTTTCCCGAGATCCGTTACCCTCCGTTTGATTTTCGTCCGTTTTTGGCGGAGTGGAATCCGTTTGTTCTGAAACGATCGGAGCCGCTTCGCTCGAATTGCCTGTGTCGCCTAACTGTTCAGTTGTTCTTTCCTGCACAACGGATTCCGAAATGCTTTCGGCTGCGCTGTCACCACCCCCGATACTGCGGATCAGTTCTTCCTTTTTCATACTCGCGGATCCCTCGATGCCCAGTTGTTCAGCAATAAGTCGCAACTCCTCCAGCTTTTTGGAGTTCAGCTCGTCGTTTGTCATAAAATCAAAATAAAATATGGATTCAAATGAGATTAATAAATACCTTGAATGTTCTGTTAATTATGTTTGTGGATTGGGCGCTGAATGAATGACTGCGCAAGAACTTCGTCCACAAATATAGGCATTTTATTCAAAAAGCAAGGAATCGGCCTTTTTTTTCGGTTTACCGACGAAATATCAACATTGCCCTGATGAATGAACGCAGGCCTCTTTGCATCCAATGATGCGATGGATTCAACTATATTTGACAAACATCTGCAATGACACTGATTAAATCCATTTCCGGAATTCGTGGAACCATCGGCGGCCGACCAGGCGAAGGACTTACGCCAGCTGATGTGGTCAAGTTTTCTGCGGCCTACGGGACCTGGATTCGGAACAAAAATGGCAAAGGGCGCCACACGATTGTCCTTGGACGCGATGCGCGTATTTCGGGTCAGATGGTCTCGAACCTCGTCACCTCGACACTAAATGCTCTGGGACTGGATGTGGTGGACCTCGGCCTGTCAACCACCCCCACTGTTGAAGTTGCTGTTCCAAAGGAAAAGGCGATCGGCGGCATTATCATTACCGCAAGTCATAACCCAAAACAGTGGAATGCGCTCAAACTGCTCAACGAACGCGGTGAATTTATTTCGGAGAAAGACGGTGCCGAAGTATTGGCACTCGCCGAGTCTGGCGATATGCAGTATGCTGGAGTTGATGAACTCGGAAGCCACATTCACAACGACACGTACCTCAACAAACACATCGATGCTGTCACGGGACTGAAACTTGTAAAGGCGGATAAAATCACCAAAGCGGGATTCCGGATAGTGGTAGACGCCGTGAATTCCACTGGCGGAATTTTCGTGCCAGCTCTTTTGCGAAGACTCGGTGTAGCCGAGGTAGTGGAACTATACTGCGAACCAACAGGACATTTTCCGCACAATCCGGAGCCGCTTCCGGAAAATCTCGCGGAGATTTCGAAAAAAATCAAAGAGACAAAAGCCCATTTGGGAATTGTGGTCGATCCGGATGTGGACCGATTGGCGCTGGTTTGTGAAGACGGAACTATGTTTGGTGAGGAGTATACCTTGGTGGCCGTTGCCGACTATGTCTTAAAAAATACGCCGGGCAATACGGTATCGAATTTGTCGTCGACCATCGCCTTGCAGGAAATAACCAAGCGCTACAGTGGATGCACTTATTCCGCCGCCGCGGTGGGCGAAGTGAATGTGGTGACAGAGATGAAGCGAACGAACGCGATTATCGGCGGAGAAGGAAATGGCGGAATCATTTATCCCGAATCACATTTCGGACGAGACGCACTTGTCGGCATTGCCTTGTTTCTTTCTCATCTTGCCGAATCGGGAATGAAGACTTCCGAATTGCGCAAAACCTATCCGGCCTACCACATTTCCAAAAACAAAATCGAACTAGAAAAAGGGATGGATGTCGACGCCATCCTCGCTGGTATTCAGAAGCATTTTTCCAAACAGGAAATTGACACCCGTGACGGCCTAAAAATTTACTTCGGGTCCGAATGGGTCCATCTCCGCAAGAGCAACACCGAGCCGATTATCCGCATCTATTCCGAAAGTTCCGACGAAAAAAAGGCGAACGATTTGGCTGAAAGCGTTATGGCAAGAATTCGGGAGTTCGTGTAGTGTGCTATCCTCGATCTGATTCCTAAAAAGGCCTTGGTTTTTCTAAACAAAGATCAAGTGATCACTCGGACAGCGGGCTGCTTTCCTCGATACGATCCCGACAAAGGGTTCGAGTTTTTGAATAGTTATTAGTCGGGATCACTCGGACAGCAGCCACCTATTTCTTCTCGTTGAGATTCAAATTGTACCAGTCAATTTTTCGGGAGAAGTACATCACCAGTCCAAGTACAATAAAAATTCCAATGCTTCCGATCAACAAGGCGTAATCCTGCAGTTGAATGATGACAAAAATAAAGGAATAGAGTACAGTCAGAATTCCCGTGATGAGCATTGTCAATTTGCCGGATTTCAGGATGGCGCGCACATACCCTGCAATAAGTAACAACGTTGCCGCCGCCGAAACGATGAAGGCGTAGTTGTAATTCATATGCTCCGATATGGAAAGCAACAGCGTGTAGAAAACAATCAGCGAGACACCGACGAGGATGTACTGAATCGGGTGGATGAAAATTTTGTTCAGCACTTCGATGAAAAAGAACACGATGAAGGTAAAGCCGACGAACAAAATGGCGTAGCGGATGGACCTGTACGATTTTTGGTAGCTGTCTACCGGCAATAGTAAATCAATTCCGAAGGATGAGTCGCCGATGAAAAACCGGTTGTTGGTCCATATTTGTGGATAGTTTCGGTTCAGGTGCAGGACGTTCCAGTTGGCGGTGAATCCGGCTTCCGAAACTTCTCTCGTATCTGGAAGAAAGGAACCGTTGAAACTGGGATTCGGCCATTCCGACGACAACTTCACATCCGTTACCTTGCCGACCGGCGTGAAGTAAAGCAATTGACTTCCCTTCAGATTCAGGTCCAGTGAAAAGTTATGCGCACTGCTATCATCCGGATTGAGGTTCAGCACAGCGTTGATTCCACTGCTGACTACATCGTTCGAAGAAACCCCGGGGTTGAACGAAAGCGAGGTGTCGTTCCAGCTTAGATTCACCTGTTCTTCAATTCCACGCAGATCATCGATCCCAATCACAAATTCCGCCTTGTCGAAATGAATGTCCTTTTTTTCAACGTCTATGGCGTCGAGATCGATTTGACTGAAGTTCCCCGAAATATTCAGCTCTGAGTCGTACACCACGATTTCGTAAATGCCACGGGTTCGTTTTTCGGGATTGATGGTACCTGAAATATTTAACATCGTCGGCAAAATGTGGATATATTCCTTTACCAGCACAGTTTGATCCGTTGTGTCATTGTTTGAAGACTCCTCCACGTAACGACGGTCGTATGGGATGGAAATAATCGGCCCGGAAAGGGTCTGTTCGTACCCCCATTTGGAACTGACTTCGCGAATGGCCTCGTTTTGCGTGAATTCCCTTTCCTCAATAAGTTTACGTATAAGCTGAGTTGGAATGAGCAGGAGAACACCAATGATCATAATGGTTCCGACCTTGAAATAAACGTTGTTCTTCAATGGTTGCATATTTTGGATTTACTGGATTTGGTTGAATCAGAGCGGCCCCGGCTAAAAGTACAAGGTAGAAACGGAACAACGAGTCTTTTGTTGGGCATTTTAACGGGAATTAAGAAATGAGTTCTTGTGCGCTTTGCGGAAACTCAGCGTTCTCAACGGTTAAATCCGACACGGGTTATTCCGCTCAAACCTAAAGCCCATAAAGGAAACTACATCCGCCAACACCTTGGTCCAATTCTTGTAAAAGCCAGTCCACCCCACCATTCCCTGAACGATGTTAATTGCTGTTGATAACCCGATTCGGTTATCAACACTGAATTAACAGGTCTTATCAACAAATGTTGAAAACTATGGTCGCTGCGTTTTTTTGCTTTTGGTGCTATTCAAAGTACTTTCACAACCCATTTAAAAACAAAACCCCGTGAGAACAACCCTTATTCTCTGCCTGTTTGGTTTGATGCCTTTCGCAGGCTTCTCCCAAGGCGACGACGATCTGACACCCGAAGAACGTGCATACCGCGATTCCATCGGAGCACTCAACGAATCCAACGCAGCCATCGCCGCTTCGCAAAAGGCATACAATGCCGGGATCGATCTGTTCAAGTCGAAGAATTATAGCGGAGCGATCGCCAAATTTTCGGAGGCCTATTCCGGCGATCCGAATTTTACACCAGCGCTTTACAACAAGGCGATGGCCGAAAATATGGCAGAGAAATACGATGACGCCATAAAAACTCTGGGGCAACTGATGGAAAAGAAACCGACGATGGCCAAAGCATACTTCCAGAGGGCCCGTTCGTACCAAGGTTTGAAGGACTATGCGAAAGCCGAGGCAGATTACCTCAAATCAATTTCCCTTGAGCCAACCAATCCGAAAGCGTATTACAATTTTGGAACATTGAAATTTACGCAGCAGGATTACGATGGCGCCATCAAACAGTTCACCAAAGTGATTGAACTAGACGCCACCAATGCATTTGCCTACAACGATCGTGGATCGTGTTACCGGATGCAGGACAAATATCCACAGGCTGTTTTGGACTATGAAGAAGCCGCGCGGAAAAATCCAAATCTTGCATTTGTGCTCAACAACATCGGTACGACCAAAACAAAAATGAAATTGTACGACGATGCGATCAAAGCCTTTAACCGTGCCTTGGCAGTCGATCCGAAATTCGCGCTGGCGTTCAACAACCGCGGCGTGACGCAGATGAAAATGAACAAAGTCGATGCGGCGGTGATGGATTTCACCAAAGCCATCGAAGCCGATCCGAATTATGCTCCGGCTTACGCCAACCGTTCCGGAGCCTATTTCAAACAAAAAAAATACGACGAGGCGAAAAAGGATGCAGACAAAGCCATTTCCATCGATCCGAAACTTGCGGATGCCTACGTGAATCGTGGCAACGCCAAAGAAATGCTGCGCGACCTCGACGGAGCTTGTGACGACTGGCACAAGGCCAAAGAACTCGGCTCGGAAAAAGGTAAAGGCTATTACGCCGGAAATTGCAACGAATAACCCTCTGAAGAAAATCGTATGAAAAAACTATTCGCCCTCGCCATTGTTCTGCAAAGCGCCTTGTTCGCTCAGGACATCGAATTCAAGGCCACCAACTTCAAAGAAGACAAGGAAGGATTTAAAGTTGCCGAAGAAAATCTGAAACTCGGAACCGAGCAGTATGTATTAGGCAACACCGAGCTGTTTATGGTCCGGGACCCGGAACTGTTCTATCGGAAAGCGCTGCAGTTTTTCGAAAAGTGCGATAAGTTCAATCCGAATAGTTCGGAACTCAATTTCAAAATGGGCGTTTGTTATGCGAACATTTCGGAGCGAGAAAAGTGCATTCCGTATTTAAAAAAGGCATTCACGTTGAATCCTTTGATCGATCCATTTATGAACTACTACTACGGATTCGCGTTACAGCTGGAAGGTGATTTTGCGAAGGCATCGGAGTACTACGAAAAGTTCGAGCTCGAATACAACAAGGCCGACCGTTTTGGAAAATTTGTAAAGCAGCGCAAAACGGAATGCACAGCGGGCAAGACACTCATCGCAACACCAGTGCGCGCCTGGGTGGACCACGTTCCAGACCTGAGTTCGGAATACGATGACTATTCGCCAACCGTTACGATGGACGGAGAAGAAATTCTGATCACCTCTGACAGACCGAACGGCCATACCGCAAACGAAGTGGGCCGGTACGACGACGATATTTATTCTTCGATGATGTACGACGGAAAATGGCAGACTCCCAAACCCATCAAAGGTCCGATCAATACGGTAAAGGACGATGTGGTGAGCAACTATCACTACAGCGGAAACCGGATGCTGATGGCCAAAATGAACGATGCCGGAAATATGGACATCTACGAATCGTTCCTGACAGGCGCCGAGTGGACAGCGCCGGTGAGTTTTGCCCGGATGATCAATTTGGAGTCGAACGACATCTACGCATCTTACGACCACAACAACCGGCTCATTTATTATTCCAAGGACAAAGACGGAGGCACCAACGGGTACGACATAATGGTTTCCGGGGTTCAGAATTACAGAGAACGGGATTATGCGATGCCAACACGGGAAAACACTGTGAGCTCACAGTTCAACGATGGACCAATTTATCTGCATCCGGATGGCAAACGAATGTTCATTTGTTCCGAAGGATTTAATTCGATGGGCGGATTTGACATTTTCATTTCCTATAAAGTAAAGGGTGGGGGATGGACTATACCTGTCAACCTGGGATCACCCATCAACACGCCTTACGACGATTTTTTCTTCGCTGCGACAGCCAACGGAAAATTCGCTTACATCTCGTCCAACCGTCCGGGTGGAAAAGGCGGTTACGACATTTGGAAAGTCATTTTCTGGGGACCAGAGAAAGAGCCGGCATACAGCGTTGAAGATTATCTTTTGGCTTCTGCCGGAAAACCGCTGACGGACGCCATCGCCGACGAAGTGCAAGTGGCCGATGCCGTGAACCTGACGGTTTTTAAAGGAATCACCATTGATCATCTCACCAAAAAACCTGTTGAATCGGTCATCGACATCACCAACAACGTCAGCGGTCAGGTTACAGATCAATTCACTACCAACAGCGCGACTGGAAAATTCCTGCTCTCGCTGGCGAGTGGTGGAAATTATGGTATTGCTGTGAAAGCGGATGGTTACTTGTTTCATTCCGAAAATTTCAATATTCCCGAAGGATCGGCGTATAACCTGGTGAACAAAACCATCGAATTGTACAACATCAAGGTCGGTTCCAAAATTGCGCTGCGCAATGTGTTTTTCGATACGGGGAAATCAGATATCCGTCCGGAGTCGAATGCCGAGTTGGACCGACTTGTACAATTGCTCAAAGATGTGCCTACGTTGAAAATCGAATTGTCGGGACACACCGACAACACGGGTTCCGCTTCAGCAAACGTATCGCTCTCACAAGCGCGCGCCGAAGCTGTGGTGAATTATCTCGTGATGAAAGGCATAGCGAAAAACCGCCTCGTCGCGAAAGGGTATGGTCAGGATCGTCCTGTTGATACCAACGATACGTCCGATGGCCGCCAGAACAACCGACGGACGGAGTTTGAGATTACGGGGAACTGATTCGAGTCATTTACCTGCTGATCTCGATCAATCCCAACGAAAATGTTGAAATCACTCGATCAGCAGGCGTTGTAACCGCTGATCTCGATACAATCCCAACGAAAATGTTGGAATCACTCGATCAGCAGGCGTTTTTTCATCACCTTCCGTCTACAACCAAACGCGACGTTAGTATTTGTTGACCGTTCTGGCAGGAGACAAAATAAACTCCTGGGGCGAGATCTACGGTTACAGGCTGGTTGAGCTCGCCTTCGAATAAGATGGCACCGACGGCTGAATAAACAACAAATCTACCGTCAACTCCTGCGCTCACAGTGAAACTGCCCCTGTTCGGATTCGGCTGAATAATCAGTCCGTTGGACGTTTCGCTTTCCGTCAGTCCGCCGCAAATTTCTACTACGATGTACGAGGTGTCACTGCTTTGACATCCTGTAAGACTGTCGTAAAAGCTGTAAATAATTTCGTTTGGCCCCAGGAAGGAAATGTCAGGAGTAAAAATGTCGCCAGAGACGGTTGTACCCGGACCGGTATAGGTTCCGCCGGCTGGAAAGCCCGGAGTCAGGGAGACCGGACCATCTATCGAACAAACCGTGTCGGTCGCTTCGTCGTATGTGACCGTAAAATCAACGCAGGCTGTATCGATGAGTTTCACGACCCAATAATCATAACCACCCCAACAGGTATCTGTCTTGTGGCCGTCGTCCGCCGAATTGGAATATCCGCCAAGTATCCACCCACTGTCATCGGTTGAATAACACGAAAGTAAATAGTCGGTGCCAGTTGCTCCGATAGCCTGCTGGGATAAAATATTTCCAAGATCGTCCAGTGTTACCATCCAATAGTCGTAACTGCCGATATTCGCTTCCGTCTTGTCGCCATCGATGCCTGAACCCGACGAACCGCCAAGTTTAATACTTCCGTCGGCTATTTCCTCAAGCGACCACATATTTTCTGTACTGGAACCGCCGATGGTATTCTGCCACTGAAGCAAACCGGAGCTGTTCAGTTTCATCACCCAGTAATCAAAACTTCCGATGAGCGCTTCGGTTTTTTCACCGCTGATGCCGGAACCGGAATAACCGCCCAAAATAAATCCGCCGTCGATGCTCTCCTCAATACTCTGCAAGGCATCATTCGCACTTCCGCCAATTGTGTTCTGCCAAACGACAACACCTGAGCCGTTTACTTTCACCGCCCAGTAGTCCTCCATTCCAGCTGTGCCTTCGGTCTTGTCTCCGCTAATCGGCGAATCGGAACGGCCGCCAAGAATGTAGCCACCGTCACTGGTAGGGCAGACGGTGTACAAATAATCGGTCCCGCTGCCACCAATGGTATTTTGCCATTCGATGACTCCGGTGCTGCTGATTTTGAGAATCCAGTAGTCCCAAAAACCCATACTGTTTTCTGTTTTGTCGCCGCTGATGTTGGAGTTCGATGTTCCGCCGATGATGTAACCGCCATCGCTGGTTTGATGGATGTCGCGCAGTTCGTCCGTCCCGGTTCCGCCGATCACGTTCTGCCATTCGATAACCCCGGCAGCATCTACTTTCACGACCCAATAGTCAAAGGCGCCAACAACCGCTTCCGTTTTTTCGCCGCTGATCGGGGAAATGGACCAGCCGCCCATAATAAATCCGCCATCGCTGGTTTCGCGCACTACAGAGAGTTCGTCGTTGAGCGATCCACCAATGCAGTTCTGCCAGATGATCGTTCCGTCGGTGTCGAGTTTCAGAATCCAGTAATCCTTGTTGCCGTTGCTGGCATCGGTTTTGTTACCGGTCAATCCCGAACTGGAGGTTCCGCCGACGACATACCGTCCATCAGAAGTTTGCTCAATGATAGACAAAAAGTCGTCGTTGATTCCACCGATGGTGTTTTGCCATTCGATGGTTTGGGCACTGGTAAAAGCGCCGGAGAATAAGGCGGAACATAGAACTGTTGTTCGAACCGCGTTGGAAAAAAAAGTTACCATATCAAGTAGATTGCTTTCTGAAGACGGTGAACAGGGTGATCTCGTTGCATCGTCGTGCGAAATAACAACGTAGAGCGCAACCGGGCGCTTTGAATGAAAAGCCGAAACATGCGAGATCCTGGCTCGTAATTATGCAATATTGCATAATTACCTAGTTGGACGATTCGATGCTACGTCCTTCGCGGATTTGAAAGCAGTCAACCAGCGCAATGTGGAGAAATCGGAAGGAATTAGCAGGCAGTCACTCGTAATTATGCAATATTGCATAATTACATAGTTAGACGATTCAAAACACTACCCTTGGCATTCTCGAACGGCAATCCACCGCTTTACCCCAAATCCACCTTTTTCATCGACTCGGTGTAAAAAATTTCACCACGAACCAAAGGATAACCCATCTCGCGGAGAAGTGCGATGTACTTCTTTACCTGCGTTTGATGCTCATCCTTTTCTTTTCCTGTTTTGAAATCCACGACCAACGTGTCCACTTCTCTCAGAATGATTCGGTCCGGGATGCTACTCTTTCCCGTTGGATCGAGAATGGGTTTTTCAGTATAGACCTGACCTTTTCCATTAAAGTAACTGAGGAATTCAGGCTGGGAAAAAAGGCCGAAAATTTTTTCTTTGAGTTTTGCCGAATCCTCTTCCGACATGAATCCTTTTTTCAAATCGGCGGACAACTCTGCATCGACATCACTTTCACTCCTGAGTCTGGACAACACACGGTGTAGCGAAATACCGAAATCTCTTTTGGACTCCGTTCGTTCATCCCTTTTGAAGTTAAGCACTGGCCGTTCTTGAGTTTGCATATCGAAGGCGACATCCATTCCAGCTACTTTTGGCTGGGCTTCCTTATCGAACCCACTAAATTGTCCGATGGAAAACAAATCGCCTTTTTTTTCGAGTACTGTGTTGCTGTCAAGGAAGGGCATTAACCACAACTTAACGGGTGAATTGACGTGTGTGTTTTTACCACAGATGAACAGCCCACGTGCGGCGCGCGTGAAGGCTACGTAGAGCATATTCAGATGGTCCAACTCAAATTGCGCTTGCTCTAGCTCGAAGACGGCTTTGTGCTGCGTTTCGGCCAGGCTTTTGGTCATATTGAGATAATAGGCAGGTAGCGTATTTCCGTCTTCTTCCAGCCAGGCTGCTTGTTTGTTTAGCTCCATTTGCCAGTTGAGGAAAGGGCAGATGACTATGGGAAACTCCAGACCCTTCGATTTGTGTATCGTCATAATCCGGATGGCGGCATTCGATTGGGGAAGCGCGATCGCGGTTTCGGCTCCGATCTCGTCGTACCACTCCAGGTAGTCGCGCAATCCAAGGCCGGCCTTCACCGTAAAATTCTGAGCTGATTCAAGGAGGGCCTGCAAATAGGGATTTTCTTTGACGGGCAATCCAAAATCGGCGAGCAACCGGCTGATCATTTCGTACAGGTTGAAATAATGGCCCATTCCCAACCCGCGACGGATTTTAAATCCGGATTGATTGAAAATTTCGAGGATGTCATTCGAAGCGATCTCCCGGGTCTCCAGAATAAATTCAGTCGGTTCACGGTTCAGAACAAACGACGAGAAAAGCTCCAGCGTTTTGATTTTAGTGGATGGATCAGCTGGCGATCGAAAATGTTTGAGCAGTTGAATGATGAACCGAACATATCCATCGCGTCCCATTAGGAGACTGTCTTCCGAAACAAGCTGCAGCGAAAGTGAGGAAAGATGTTGTGCAATTTTGGATCCTATTTTCTTCGATCGAACCAGAATGCAGATATCTGAATATTCGAATCCCTGTTCACGAGCTCTTTCAATGCACGAGACGATATAATTCAACTGTGTTTCTTCAGCCAGTTCATCGGACAAGTTCAGTTCGACATATCCGCCCGGTCCGTGGACAGCCTCCTGCGAAACATCGCGGTAGATGTATTTAGCGCTCTCTGGGAGCTGCTCACCTGCGTAGGCGAAGAAGGCATTGTTAAACTGTACGATTTCTTCGGCTGAGCGGTAATTTTCTTTCAGTACAACAGCCTTTCCTTCATCTATAAATTTTGACCGTGCTCTGACAAGTACAGGATTGTTTTCGGGATTGTACATTTCTTTCGGTAAGCGGGCGAATTGTTCAACAACCCCATTTCTCCAGCGGTAGATGGCCTGTTTTCCGTCGCCGACAATGAAATTTTCCTGTCCGGAACTGAGCGAATTTTCCAGGAGTGGAACCAGGTTAATCCATTGCAACCTCGATGTGTCTTGAAATTCGTCAAGGAGAAAGTGTTCATAGCGGTTGCCCAATTTTTCGTAGATGTACGGTACTGGTTCCGCCGAGATGATTTCAGAAATTCTTCTGTAAAAATCGGATATGAGCAGAATGTTGTCCTCTTCTTTAATGTTCGTTACAATTTGAGAAAGATGGTTCAGCAGTGAGAGATTATTCAGATTTTTTAGAATTTCAAAATTCATCTTGTAGATGGAATATTTATCGTCGAATAACTGCTCGATGTTGGAGAAATGAACCTTCAACTTTTCTGTCAGCGCATTGGCTGCGGAACGATTTGCACTGTCTTTGTGGCCCCATTCATCCATCTGGGATTGATTTTTCACCGTATCGCTGGGAGGTACAACGACACCCGATCCAAGCCGGGCAAAGTAATTTGCAATGCCTCTTGTTAATCCCACAAAATCGCTTGAAACAAGTCCGCCCTGAGCGATAAGTTCCGCGGCTGTGGCGCCTTCTTGTTGAACGGTGGCTTCAAATGCACGGTTAAAGGCCACCCTTTTCTTGCGCTCTTCGATGAAATCCGTCGATGTTGTCTTTTGCAGTTTGGCGAGCGGCTGGAAGGAATTTTCTTTAAAAAGAATCTGGCTGAATTCCACGATAGAGGTCGAAAAATCCCAGCTCTTCTCCTGTTCCAGTTGGGAGGTTGCATAGTGTACCATCAATCGGGTGATGTCTTGTTGGACACCAATTTCCCGAAAGAGCTGGTCGGTCATCCGGACTTGAAGTTTTTTCAAATCGAGTTCCACGTCAAAGTCCATTGAAAGACCCAAATCCCGGGCGAAGGAACGAATGACGCGGTGCGTGAATTTGTCAATCGTCATCACGTGAAACGAGTCGTAATTGTGAAGAATGAGACGTAGAATTTTTGCTGCGCGTTCGGATACGATTTGCTCAGAAAGTTTGAAGTCGCCTGAGATTTCGCTAAGGAATTTTTGCTGACGGACCAGCATTTTGTCCGATGAAGTGCTCAGATCCGTAAGTGCCCGGATGATTCTGGACTTCATTTCATTCGCAGCCTTGTTGGTAAAGGTCATCGCCAGAATGCGCCGGAAGGTATCCTTGTTTTGGTTCCGCAAAACGATGTTCAGGTATTCTTTGACCAAAGCGTAGGTCTTACCGCTGCCGGCTGAGGCGTTGCAGATGATGAGATGTTTTGCGCTGTGGGTGGCCATTGCTATTTGGAGAGGCAGCCTAAATTAATGAAATAATACGGGTGTCAGAGTAAAAGTTCTTCATGCAGTTCATTGGAGCATTAAAGTATACAATTCAATGAAGCTCTGTAGTCTTTCTTCGTTTTAACGAAGACCTTGGTTTAACTCGTACGGAAACATTCAAATTTCGCCATACGATTTGCGGATTGCCAATCCGATTGCTTTGGCGAGAAGCGGAGGAACAGCATTTCCAATTTGCACCAATTGTTTTGATTTTTTTCCTTCAAAGATGAAATCATCAGGGAAGGATTGGATTCTTGCCATTTCGCGAGGAGTTAAGACGCGTCCAAGTTTGGGATGAACATTTACTCCACCGTGATTTTCTTTTATGGTGCAAGAAGCTTCATTCCATGGACATTTTTTCCAGGCATCGGAGTAATTTGGATAAAGACTTTTTCCTTCTGGAATGGCAAGTAATCTTTGTTCCATTTCAGGTTTGTGTTTTGTAATGAGATGATTGAACTTTTCATCTTCAGGATGATCCATTAAATCTTCTATTGCTTCTCGTGTTGTAACATAATCCGCTTCTGTCAAAAATGGCTTTGGATGAAAGTTTGTCAAACCAATTCTGTTCCCAATGAATATTACCCGGTCTCTTTTTTGAGGAACGGAATAATCTGCTGCACGAAGCGTTGTAACATTCATCTCATAACCCGATTCTCTGTAATCAGCAAGAATCTTCTGTTCAATTTTTCCTCCAAGCATATTGCGAAGTCCAACAACATTTTCGCACACCACGAAATCGGGCCCGAGTTTTTGAACAATCTCTAACATTTCCTTGTAAAGAGAATTTCTAGGATCATCAACGACTCTGTTGCCAGACATACTGAATCCCTGACAGGGAAATCCACCTGCAACAATGTTCACTTTTCTTCCATTCAATTTCTTTTTAACTGTTGCATAAAATTCTCTTTTTGTTTCCTCTTGTGATATGTCACCATATACAAAGGGGTGTCTGAAATTTCTTGCATATGTTCTTCCCGCTTCGTCAAACCAGTCTAATCCACATATCCCGTTTAGGCCAGCCAGTTCAAATCCTTTTGAAATGCCTCCCGCGCCACAAAATAAATCAACAGAAGTTAATTTTGACTTTTTATTTGTTTTCCAAATCTCATTTATCTCTACCCAGTTCACCGCATCACCATTTTTTCTGATTTTGGTTTTTACAATTCCTCCTTTCTCAACGTACACCTTCTCGCCAAAAAGATTGAACCCCGCATAAGGGACATCCTGAGCGGGTTTTTCCAGAAAATTTTTGAAGGAGGTTTCGGTAATGCGATGTACACCACCAATTCTATAGGACTGCAAAAGTCCCGCTGCAATATGCCTGCGGATTGTTTTCTGAGAGAGATTTAATCTACACGCAATCTCAGTGATTGAATAAAATTGTTCGGCGGTGTCCATATTTGTCCAGGGTATATGACAAATATAACAGAAGAAGTACGTCTCGCCGGAAGTTGGATTTGGATATTTGTCAACAAGTAATTAAATCCGGACCACCTGACAGTAAAATGAGATACCATCAATATTCATTTTAATTGGAGCTTTTAAGACCCTAATCCTTTTTTCTAACTTCTTAAGTGATTGGTCTGGATTATTGAGCCAATCCTCTTGATTTTCCATAACTACAAAAAAACGATTGAGCCCCATCCCCTTATAAGATCTTTTAGCCTGCTTTCGAATTCTATCAGTATCGGCTTTAGAAATTAAGTTGTCCGCTAATTCCTTATTCGTTGCATTCTTATTTTTCAAGCCTGTAGGATAACTCGTATTTTTCAAGTCGAATGGAATTTTATTGAAAATAAAATCAGAGACTCCCTTTTTTCGGTGCGAAGGAATGACAAAGTCAAATTTGTCAACCAGCATTGATTCGATGAGATCATGGGTAGCAACCATAAAATACTCATGTTTCATAATATCGCTGCCGATTTGAATCAAACTAGGTAATGCTCTTTCATCGGCAATGTGTTCTCGTACTTTGGTTTGCAAAGAAAGATGTAGTCTTGACGGAGCCGTCTTATGCCAAGAATGACCTCTCAACATCCCGGATCTTAAATTTTTTAGATGATATTCTACGGGATGAGGTTGATAGCTTTTTTTAAAAAAAGAAAATAACTCATCCAGTTTGATTTTACTCTTTTTCCTAATCGCGATATCTGCTATCTTTTTGTAAGAGAAAGATTCCTGAATTGCAATATCGAATTGACACAGATACTTCTTCGCAATTTCCTTTGAAGACATTTCTTGAAATACAAAGCGAATAATGTCCTTTTGAGAAATCATTTTTTTAAAGACAATTTTTTCGTTACTTCTTCCCTCCATTTAATCCCGTCATACCACCCGCAACCCACACAGGATCCAGTATAATTTTCATCTCCCTTGTACCAAAAAGCGATTTCAAAAAAGGGTGGCCGCTTGTTGGTTTGAATGCAACGACCACACATCCTGTCCTTTAACAAATTATGTTCTCTGGTGAGAAGTTGAAAGTGGTTCTTTATTTCGGGAGCGGGCATTTCATTTGGATCAAGATCAATCGCCAATCTTGACCAAGGGACTTTGTGGTCTATTTCCGCCACAGAAGAAATAGTCGCGCCGGTGAAGGCGTCTCTGGAATCAAAAATTTTTAGAATGCGTGTTCTCGTTTTTGCGCTTACGTAAACCCGGTTCTTCGTACTAAACTGTGGCTCATCCTTTAAAAGTTTGTAATGAGTTCGATTGTCCTGACAATTTTTACAGAACATTTCCTTTCCCCAGCGGTTGGGAGAAGGCTCTTCGAATGCATATCCTAACTTTTTTACTTCGCGAAAAATCGCGGCAGGCTGATTACTCCCTGACTTGCAGTAAGCACAAGTCCATTCCCCTAGATTATCCTTGAATGCGTCCAAAAGATTGTCTGCCTTACTCATTTCGTGCTGGGCTTGAAAAATGTAATGTCCTTTTTGTACAGTTTTGCCAGTTGAACCAGGACCAGGAAATCAACCCTTCTCTGGCCGTTTTCCATTTTTGACAACTCGGTTTGGGAGATAATGCCAGAAACACCGACTTGCTTTTGTGTCAGCCCAGCGCCTTCCCTTGCCTCGATCAACTTTTCAGAAAGACATTTCCTGCTCCTATCGTAGTTGGTTTTACTCACAGCTATTCCTTTATGCAATAATACCGCGCTTTATTAGCAATGCCAATATGGCATATTATGATCAGTTTAAATCTCTAATTTGTTGGAGCCAGGAGGCCAGTGCGACGTTTAGAATTAGTGCGTCGAAAAAATCTTTAACTGTTGATTGAAGGAGCAGTCATTGACCAATCGGGTCTGAGAATTAGTCAGCTTCATTCTTTTAGTTGGCCGGGCAGATTGTTGTCACCCTTGATGTCTTCCCATCTTTGCATAATTGAAGAGGCTCGAATTCTGTTTACATCGGGCTTCAGTCCTGAAATTTGGCTATTTTTAGGGAAGCAACGAGTGAATTGATGCTGTCAAAGGAATTTATTGAATACGGACAAGAGTTTTGTGCTGCCATCATCCTGATGATTGGAATCGTGCTGTTCATTCGCGATCGCGTCAACAACAAGTTCATTGCCCTTTATTATCTGTGCACCGCACTTGCAGTGACACGGAGTTTCGACTTTGCCGGAGGCCCATTGTTCCTGAATCTTCGGGTATCGGATGTTCACGTTCTCGCCGTTCAACTTTCGTTGTTGCTGCTGTTTCTGTATTCCTGGCGGTACTACGCGCCACAACATCAATTCAGGTTTGTACAGCATATGATCCTTCAATTGCCGCTGTACATCCTTCTGATCTGCGTTGTAGCAGTGGATACCAACCTCTACGAATCGGGTGAGGTGACCGGAAAGCAAAACTGGTTTTTCGCCCTTCGATTGGTTTTGTTCATCTCCTGTTCCCTTACTTATTTGTATTTATTCGGCCGGAACCGCAGACAGCAAAAGGAGCTTCTGAAAAATGCGAATCGCTTCAACTGGTTTATCCGTCTGCAGTTTCTGGTACCCCTCGTTATTCAAATCCCGTTGGTGCTATTCTCGATGCAATTTCCAGAATTGACGGCATTTTACGATTATTCAAATTTGTTCATCTGGTGCATTTACATCCTTACGCCTGCCCTGATCCCGGAAATTTTCTTCCAGCTGAAATCAGATGCGATGAAAAAGGACAAGTACTTTTCGTCGAGCCTTAAGGGTGAGGACGAGAAGGAGATTTTTGAACGGGTTAAGACGCATCTGGAAATAAAAGAACCTTTTCTGGACAAATCGTTCTCCCTGCAAACCTTGTCGCGCGACATGAACATCAATGCCGCGCATATTTCTCAGGCCGTAAACAAGCAGCGGAATCTGAGCTT